>Ga0105096_10000581_pt1 | contig 13185 bp, 10 predicted proteins | sample PPLLak3cmMay2015_FD_87036 | JGI IMG/M metagenome (GOLD analysis project Ga0105096, IMG submission 87036) | Freshwater sediment microbial communities from Prairie Pothole Lake near Jamestown, North Dakota, USA - PPLs Lake P7 Core (1) Depth... | ecosystem: Environmental > Aquatic > Freshwater >... | reverse complement strand
GAAGGAGCGCATCCTCCGCCTGCCCGCCCCCGAGCGCTGGTCGGGTCCGACCCACGAGTCGCTGGCCGGGCAGCGTCCCGGGGAGTCCGCGGTGCTCGAGGGCGTGCGCTTCCGCGAATTGCCGAAGGACGAGGCGGCGTTGCGGCGCAAGCTCGAGCGCGACGTCGGGATCCTGCGCCGGCACGTGAAGCAGCACGCGAAGGAACCGCGCTGGCACTACTACCTCGGCGCGACGCACCACGACCTCGGCCAGTTCGCGGCGGCGATCGACGCCTACAAGGCCTGTGCCGCGCTCGGTGGCTGGCCAGAGGAGGGCGCGTGGGCCTGCTACCGGGCGGCCGAATGCTGCGTGAAGCTGGAGCGCTGGAAGGAGGCCATCGAACTGTGCGCCCGGGGCCTGGCGATCCGCCCGGCCACGGCCGAGCTCGCGTGGCTCGCCGGTTTCGCCTCCTTCAAGTCGAAGCGCTACGAGGACGCCATCGCTTGGTCGAACATGGCCATCGTCAACGGCTGGCACGAAGGTGCGGGTGCGGCGTTCCCGCGCGTGGGGTTTCGCCATTTGCCCGGACTGTACGAGGGGCCCTACGACGTGCTGCGCTGGACATACGAGGCGCTTGGCAATCACGAGGCCGCGGCGGAGACGCTGAAGGAATTCGAGATGGCGAAGCGGGCGCGCGCTGACGGGCAAGGTCAGGCGTAAGGAGCGCGGTTCGCACGGACGTGAGCGGACGAAGAGTAACCCGCTGCGTCGGCCGGGCTAACTTTTTCGTCGAGCGGCGCTCTTACAGTGCGCTGCGTCGTCGGTGCAGATCCAGGCCAGCGAGGCCGAGGGCGAGCAGCGCCAGCGAGCCGGGTTCTGGGGCGGTGGTGCCGTTGATGCGCCAGCCCGTGCGTGCACCCCGACGTCCCCAGGCCTCTGGATCGAACGCGTCCAGACCGGCCTCGAGCGCGAGTGCCGCAGGGAGTCACGCGGTATCGCCCACCGCGCATAGGGGAGCGGCGAAACTGGCAGGCCCGAGTTCCCCACTCCAACGGCTATCGCCTCGAAGCCACCGAGCGATCTGTTCCAAACGTTGGCTCTTTGAGTCCGGTCAGTGTCGGAATTTTTTACGACTCCAGCTCGGGTTGCGACGATACGTCATCTAAATCAATGAGTTGCTGGTTGGCGTAATTCTTGCTTTGGCAGAATTGCGGCGTTTCCGCATCGACACTGTGCCCCCCTTCCATTTGATAAGGAGATCGACGATGCATCGCAAACCGTGGCGGGCCGGCCTGGCCGCACTGCTGTTGGCAGCCTGCGCCAGCCCGTCCGCCTTTGGTGCGGAAGTGCTGGTGGACTGGACCAGTAACACCACTGGCACCTTGCCTGAAGCGAACGTCATCGTTAGCACTTCCGGCGCTGACCCTATCTCGTTGTTTACAGGCGATTTTACATCGTCGTTTGGCCGCCCCAACATCTTCACCGGGCCGGTGTCCTTGAGCGAAACACTCCTCCTCGTTGGCGAGAAGTCTTCCCCCCCGACTTACACCGTGAAGTTCTCGGCCGCGGTCTCGGGCGTCGCAATGCACTTCGTGTCGCTGGCCTCGAAGCTCACCTTCGATCGCAGCGTGTCTCTGCTCTCAGGCGACACGCTCGCGGTAAGCGGAAATGTGGTTACCGGGACGGCTGGCAACGGCGATCTGGACAGCAGCGGCACGATCCTGATCGGCAACGTGGCGTCGGGGCAGGCGTTCAGTTTCCGCGCCGATTCTTCTCCGCTGAACGGCGAGCAATTCGCCATACAGATGTACAGCGGTTACGTGGCCCCTTCGTCGGTTGTGCCGCTTCCGGCGGCCGCGTGGCTGCTCGGGTCGGGCCTGCTGGGCCTTTTCGGTCTCGCCCGCCGTCGCCAGACCACGGCCGAAGCCTGATCGCTCGATGACTGCCTGACGGGGCCCTCCTCAGTCAGGACCCCGTCGGCAGGCCCGCCGTCGCATGAGGCGAGCCAACGAAGGCAGCGGAATCGCAAGGCTCCGCTGCCTTTTTCGTTTGTCGACACGCAGGCGGCCGTTTTGGGCGCCGCGGGTCCGCTTCCGACGGCCGCTCTCCCCGGTCTCATCCGCGTGGGTGCTCGCGGCATCGGCAGCTTCGTGGTCCGCTCCGACCACGAACGCCTCGAAACTGTAAGAAAATCCGACACGGCTAACGCCCCCCCAGCCACTCTTGCCGTCCTTGCCCCCACGCCTACCCACCTATAGCCTCCCCGGTCCCTACGACCCGGGTCATCCCATGAAGAAGTTCCTGAAGTTCCTAGGCTGGTCGCTGCTGGTCCTGCTGCTGGTCGGCGCCTGGGCCGGCTACCGCATCGTCTGGGGCGATCCGTTCACGCTCAACCAGCTCGCCAACCGGCAGGCCACGTTCTTCCTGCTGCGCAACCCGGAGCTCTTCAGCATGATCGGCGCGGTGGACGGCACGCCGCTCGACCGCCACTCCGGCAAGCTCGCGCCGGTCGGCCCGCAGAAGCGCGAGGCCGATTTCGAATTCGGACAGAAGTCGCTGGCCGAGGTGAGTCGCTTCGACCGCACGAAGCTCTCGCCGCAAGAGCAGATCACCTACGACATCCTGCGCGACTTCTACGGCAGGCAGGCGAAGTTGCACGAGTTCGAGTGGCTGTCGTCCGAGGGGCTCTACCCGATCAGCCCGATGTTCGGCACGCAGGTGCAGCTCGCGAGCTTCATGCAGACGACCCACGTGGTGAAGAACGAGAAGCTGGCGCGCAATTACGTCGCCCGCCTCGAGGCCATGGGCGGCAAGCTCGATGCGCTCACCGCCGAGATGCAGCGCCAGTCCGCGGCGGGCGTGGTGCTGCCTTCCGCGCTGCTCGAGAAGTCGCTGGTGGTGATCGAGGACACGATCGCGCCGGCGCCGGAGGCGAGCCCGTTCGTCACGACTTTCGTCGAACGCATGTCGAAGGCGAAAGGGCTCGACGAGGCGAAGCAGGCAGCGCTGCGCGCCGAGGCGATCGAGGCGGTGAAGACCAGCGTGTACCCGGCCTACGAGCGCATGCGCGCGGCACTGATCGCCGAGCGGCCGAAGGCCGCCGACACCGCGGACGGCGTCGGCCGATTGCCGGAGGGCGCGGCCTACTACCGGGCCATGCTCGGGCAGTTCACCACCACCGACTACACGCCCGAGCAGGTGCACGCGCTCGGCCTCGCCGAGGTCGCGCGGATCGACGCCGAGATGGACGCGGTGCTGCGCAGCCAGGGCCTCGACACCGGCACGGTCGCCGAGCGCATGACGGCGCTGCGCCAGGACTCGCGCTTCCTGCTGCCGAACACGGACGAGGGGCGCGAGCAGATGCTGGCGCGCTATCGCGAGATCCTCGACGACATGTCGGCGCGCATGCCGGAGTACTTCCGCACCATCCCGCCGGGCCCGCTGAAGGTCGAGCGCATCCCGGCCTCGGCGGAGAAGGGCTCGGCGGGTGCCTACTACAACCCGGCCGCGGTGGACGGCTCGCGCCCCGGCACCTTCTACGCCAACCTGCGCGACACCTCCGAGATGCCGACCTGGGGCATGAAGACGCTCGCCTATCACGAGGGCATCCCGGGCCATCACTTCCAGATCGCCACCGCGCGCGGGCTCAAGGGACTGCCGGTGCTCCGCCAGCAGCCGATCTACACCGCCTACAGCGAAGGCTGGGCCCTGTACGCCGAGCGTCTCGCCGCGGAGATCGGCCTGTATGCCGACGACCCGTTCGGCGACCTCGGACGCCTGCAGGCGGAGATGTTCCGCGCCGTGCGCCTCGTGGTGGACACGGGCCTGCACGCCAAGGGCTGGTCGCGCGAGCAGGCCATCGAGTACATGGTTGGCACGACGGGCCTGGGCGAGAGCGAGGTCACCTCCGAGATCGAGCGCTACATGGCGCTGCCCGGCCAGGCGACGGCCTACAAGGTCGGGCAGCTCAAGATCCTGGAGCTGCGCGAGAAGGCGAAGGCCGAGCTCGGCGACCGGTTCAACCTGAGGGACTTCCACACCGTCGTGCTCGAGAACGGCGCGGTGCCCCTCACGGTGCTCGAGCGGCTGGTGGACGAGTGGATCGCCGGGTCTTCAGCCAGCGCCACAGCCAGCTCGACGGCGGGTCCTGGCCGGTGAGCAGGTAGTCGCGCAGCTTCTCGTTGCGGAGCACCGCCTGCTGCTCCTCGCGAGCGCCCTCGCGTCCCGCGAACAGCAGCTGGTCGCCGGGTCGCAGTTCGAAGTCGTCGTCCGGCAGCTCGAAGGCGGCGTCGGTGCGCTGCAGGAACAGCACCACGGCGGGCAGCGACTCCTCGCGGCGCGACGGCCGGCGCAGCAGGTCGGCGACCGTCGCATGGCCGCCCTGCATCAGCAGCCGGTAGATGGACGGCGCCTCGCTGATGTTGAGCGTCGCGCTCCAGATGGCCGGGGAGCGCTCGCCCACCGCGGCCTGCAGGCGCGTGACCAGCGCCGCGGCCCATGCGCCATCGTTGCGGCCGGCGCGCTCGAGGAACGGCTCGAGCAGCGGGGTGCGCACGATCGCCAGGCATTCCGTCGCAATCTGTTCGCTCGACACCATCGTCACGTCGGCGTCGAACGCGTCGAACAGTGCACGGTTAGCCTGCAGGTTCTGCCGCACGATGGTGAAGAGCGCGGGGTTCAGCTCGCGCGCGGTGACCACGATGGAGAGGTTGTTCACGTCGTCGTCGGTGCCCGCGACGATGCCGACCGCGGCGTGAATACCGGCTGCACCGAGCGGCTCGGCCTCGGTGCCGACGCCGCGCACCACCGGGAGCCCCGGCTGCTCCGTAGCATTCGGGTCGATCACCGTGACCTCGAGCCCGTGCGCATGGAAGGCCCGCACCACCTCGCGGCCGAAGCGTCCATAGCCGCACACGACCCAGCGGCCGTGGGGCGGCGTACGCAGGTCACCGAGCGGCGTGCCCGGCAGCGCGGTGAGCCAGGAGACCAGCCGGTAGTTCTCGGGCGCAGAGATCGCGAGCGCGAGTTGCTCACCGAAGCGCGCGAACGGGTTGATGATGTGGTCGGTACCGAACGAGGCCATGTTGGCGGCGGTCTCGCGCCGCATGGCGCGCGCCAGCACCGGCAGGTTGGGCTCGAGCAGCCGCACCGCCATCGCCACCGCGAGGTTGGCGCGGTCGTCGTTGGTCAGGGCGAGCACGCCGCGGCAGTTGTCCTTGCGCAGGCCTGCGGCCTCGAGGTTCACGGGCAGGCGCGCGTCGCCGGCGAGCGCGAGCGGCGCCTGGTGGAAGTCCATGAGGTCGATTTCCTGGGCGCGCGTCTCGTCGATTTCCACGACCACGAAGCGTCGCCCGCGGCGGTCGAGCGCGCGGGCGATCAGGTGCCCGGTCTCGCCGAAGCCGCAGATCAGGTAGAAGGGCTCGACCAGTCGCCGCACCCGGCGCCGGAAGCGCTGCTCGGCGAGCGCGTGCCGCACCGCGCTGTCGCGGCCGAGCTGCAGCAGGTTGGCGAGCAGGTAGGCCCAGCCGACCACCGATGCGTAGATGATCACCGTCACCCACAGCCGCTGCCGGTCGGTGAAGGCGTGCGGGATCTCGCCGAAGCCGATGGTGCTCGCCGTGTAGCTCGTGAAGTAGAACGCCTGGAACAGCGTCATGCGCCATGGCCGGCCTTCGGCGTCCACGCCGGGGATCAGCACCAGCCCGGCCATGCCGACCGCGTAGATCACCACCAGCAGGATGATGGGCGCGCGCAGGCGCCGCAGCGTCAGCAGCAGCGAGCTGTTCACCTCACCTCCGCAGCGAGATGGTCTCGACGATCAGGATCACCACGGAGACGGTGTTCGCGAGCGCCGCGCCCGCCGACAGCGACACGATGCTGACGGTGGTGCCGGCGTCGAGCGGACCGGGCGGCGCGAAAAACCACACCAGCGCCGCCGCGCCGAGCTGCAGCACGGCGACGAGGCTGGTGGCGAGGTGGATGGCGCCGATCTGCGTGCGGTCGCCGAACTTGAGCGCGGTGGCGATCAGGTTGACGACGAAGGCGGCGAAGAACTCCCAGAGGTGGTGGTGCTCGGGGTTGGCCGGGTCGCCATAGACGAAGCCGAAGTTGAGCGTGGCGGCGAGCACGATGAAGAAGCCGAAGATCACTTTCTCGAGGTTCATCGCCGGGGTCTCCGTGGGGGCGCCGTCGCTTTATGCCACAGCGGTGTGATCAGGTCAGTGCGGTGTTGGCGCTCGCGTGCCGGCGTGGGCTCGGTTCAGCACATGCCGGTCGCCTGCAGGCGTGCCTCCTGCCGTGCGGGCGAGAGCGTCGGGCAATGCCGCGAGATGCGGCTGAGCAGGCTCCACAGGGCCGCGAGATGCGGGCCGAGCACGAGCTTGCCGGTGGTGAGGAGCGCCACCGAGATGTCCCGCTGCGGGTCGGCCCAGGCGAAGATGTTGGCGAAGCCGAGGTGGCCGTAGGCCTGCGCGGTGTCGGGCCCGTAGAGCCCGATCCGTCGGTCCCCGAGCATCATGCCGGCGGAGTAGCGCAGCGGCGCGAGCAGCAGGCGGTCCACCTCGGGCTTGCCGACCTCGGCCACCGCCCGGCGCACGGTGAGCGGCTGGAACACCCGCACGCCGTCGAGCGTGCCGCCGTCGAGCAGGCACTGGAAGAAGCGGCCGCAATCGTCGGCCGTCGCCACCGCGTTGCCGGCCGGGATCACGGCCCGGTAGAAGCGCGGGTCGTTGCTGAGGTCGGTCGCGTGGCGCAGACCCGTGCCGATGGCGCGCCTGAGGAACAGGTCCTCGGGCCCGTGCCGCCGCAGGCCCGTGGCGTAGTTGCGGGCGAGGCGCCGCAGCGTGGTCCCGCGCGCCCCGAAGTCGAGCGAGGCGAGCCCGAGCGGCTCGCTGACGTGCTCGCGGAAGAACGACCGGAAGCTGCGGCCACTGATGCGCTCCACCAGGGCCGCCACCACGAAGCCCGAGGTCAGCGCGTGGTAGGCGTGGTGCTGGCCCGGCCGGTCGGGTGCCGTGGCGCAGATCAGCCGCAGGATCTCCTCGCGGTCGAGCAGCAGCTCGCCCACGTCCACGCCCTCGGTCGGGATCGTCGGGATGCCGGCCTTGTGGCACAGCAGCTGGTAGATGGTGATGTCGCGCTTGCCGTTGCGGCCGAACTGCGGCAGGTAGTGGCTCACCGGGTCGAGCAGGCTGAGCTCCTTGCGCTCCGACAGCAGGTGCAGCGGCATGGCGGCCATCGCCTTGCTGGCCGAGAACAGGCACACCGGCGTCTCCGGGGTCATCCCTACCGGCGTCTCGCCCGCGTCGCCGGGGCCGTTGCCGCGTGCGTGGCCGATCGCGCGCTTCAAGACGATGCGGCCGTGCCGTCGCAGCACCATCGAGATGCCCGGGTGCATGCCGCTGGCGTAGAGGCGCTCGACGGCGCCCCAGATGGCCGCGACGTCGGCGCGCTTCATGCCGACGGCGGCGGGCGGTTGCTCCTCGGCCGAAGCGATGGTGGTCACCGAGGCGAGGTCCTGCGGGACCTCGGCGGCCTCGAGCACCCGGCGGCGCAAGGGTGCGGGAACGAACTGCAGGGCGGTCAGCATGGACGGGCCTGTCGCGGGACGTGATCGCGACGATGGTGGCAGATCGTCCCCGGCGTCGTCATCCGCAGTCGCATCGGCGCGCTCGTCCGGTCGTCCCGACGCCGGTTCCGCTCGACGCCGGGCGTCGGGTGCTACCCTGTCCGGGCATCGGGGAGACACGCCCATGCCCTTCATCGCCGAAGACATCGTCCGCTTCACGCCCGACCGCGGCTCGCCCTTCAGCCTCTACTGGGGCGAGGAGGTCGAGGTGCTCGGGAACAGCGGGGGGCGCACCCAGCTCAGGGTGCTCGAGCGCGGCGCGCGACCCATCCCGGGCAGCGTGGCGGGCCGGTTGCCGACCCAGGACAAGCGTCCGCTGCAGTTCATGATGATCGACGTCCAGCAGGGCGACGGGCTGATGTTCCTCACGCCCGCGGGCCGCAAGATCTTCGTCGACGGGGGCGACAACGAGCTGTTCGCGCGGTTCGCGGCGGCCCGCTTCCGCGGCTCGAGCGCGGAGCAGCCGCTCGAAGTCGACGCCATGGTCGTCACCCACGGCGATGCCGACCACTTCGGGGGGCTCAGCGAGATCCGCGACTCCGAGACGCACCGCACGCTGCGCAAGCGGCTCTTCATCCACCCGCGCCGCGTGTTCCACAACGGCATCGTCAAGGGGCCCTCGACCCGCGACTCGAAGCGGGTGCCCGACGAGGAGTTGCTCGGCGCCACGGTGCCGCTCCCCGACGGCGGCCTCGGCATCCGGGAGCTGGTGGACGATCCGACCGCGCTCCCGGACAGCCGGCTCAACGTGCCGTTCCGTCGCTGGAAGAACTCGCTGCTGCACTGGGCCGGCCGCGGGCCGATCGAGTTCCGCCGGCTCGCCCGCGGCGATCGCGAGGCGTTCGAGTTCCTTGCGGACGAGGGCATCGAGGTCGAGGTGCTGGGGCCCGGGACCCGCCACGCCACCGTCGACGGACGGCGCCAGTCGGTGCTCGAATTCCTGCGCGAACCGCCGAAGGACGACAGCATTTCGGTGGCCGGATTCGACCCGGCCGGGCGCGCCTACAGCGCCTCGCACACCATCAACGGACACTCGATCACGCTGCGCCTGCGCTACGGCAACGTGCGCTTCTTCCTCGGCGGGGACCTCAACCAGCAGGCCATGGCGACGCTGAACGCGAGGTACAGCAAGGCGCAGCTTCAGAGCGAGATCCTCAAGATTCCCCACCACGGCTCGGCCGACTTCGACTTCCGCCTGCTCAAGAGCATCTCGCCCGCGATCTCGCTCATCTCGTCGGGCGACGAGAGCAGCCGCACGGAGTACATCCACCCGCGGGCCACGCTGCTCGGCGCGCTCGGGCGGATCGCGAGGTCCGACGTCTCGCTGGTGTTCAGCACCGAGCTCGCCGCCTTCTTCGAGTTGCGCGGCTGGTCGAAGACCAACGACGGCAAGCGCAGCTATTTCGGCTTCGAGCGCACCAACTTCGGCATCGTGCACATCCGCACCGACGGCGAGCGGATCCTCGTGTTCACGCACAGCGGCAAGCGGGGAATGAACGAGGCGTACCGGCTCGACGTCGACGCCCGGGGCAAGGTCACGATGGCGAAGTCGATCGCGCGACGCTGACCCGGTCGGTGCAGCGACGCTAGGCCGGCGGTTGGGCTGGCGGGATGGCCGGCTGCCCGGCCGCCTCGTGCGTCCGCCGGCGCAGCACCGCGTCGCGCACCAGCGCCAGGCGGTCGTTGCCGAAGTACATGTCGTTGCCGCCGACGAAGATCGTGGGCGAGCCGAAGCCCCCGCGCGCGATCACCTCGTCGGTGTTGGCCTTGAGCCGCGCCTTGACCTCGGGCGTGGCGATGCCATCGAGGAAGCGCTGCGGTTCGACGCCGAGTCGCCCGCACAGCCCCCCGAGCACGGTGTCCTGCGAGATGTCGAGCTGCTGCGTCCAGTAGGCTTCGAACACCGCCTCGGCGAAGGGCACGAGCTTGCCCTCGGGTTCGAGCAGCAGGCAGCCGCGCATCGCCTTGACGCTGTTCACCGGGAACACGCGGGGCGGGAAATTGATGGTGACGCCCGAGAACCGCGCCCAGTCCTGCAGGTCCTTGAGCAGGTAGGCCTGCTTGGCCGGCACGCCGCGCTCGCGGAACTCGTACACGCTCGGGTTCACGGCGTTGAAGATGCCGCCGACCAGCACCGGCCGCCACTTCACCTCGACCTCGAGTTCCCGGGCGATCGGCTGCAGGTTGCGGAAGGCGAGCCAGGTCCACGGACTCGAGCAATCGAAGAAGAATTCGATCATCCTCTGGCACTCCCACGGGCAGCTTCGGAAAGACGACCGCGATGATAGACCTGTATACGGCCGCGACGCCGAACGGACACAAGATCTCGATCGCCCTCGAGGAGCTCGGCCTGCCCTACACGGTGCACGCCCTCAACCTTGGCCAGCACGACCAGAAGCGGCCAGAGTTCCTGCGGATCAACCCCAACGGACGCATTCCCGCGATCGTGGACCGCGACGAAGGCGACTTCGCGGTGTTCGAGTCGGGCGCCATCCTCGTCTACCTCGCCGAGAAGACCGGCCGGCTCATGCCTTCGGACGTCAAGGGTCGGTCGCTCGTCATGCAGTGGCTGATGTTCCAGATGGGCGGCATTGGTCCGATGATGGGGCAGGCCAACGTATTCTTCCGCTACTTCCCCGAGAAGATCCAGCCGGCCATCGACCGCTACCAGGGCGAGGTGCGCCGGCTGTTCGGCGTGCTCGACACCCGCCTCGCGGACCACGAGTACCTCGCCGGCGACTACTCGATCGCCGACATCGCCCACTGGGCCTGGGTGCGTACGCACAAGTGGTCGGGGGTCGAGCTCGACGGCTTGCCGCAACTGCAGCGCTGGGTGGACCTGCTCGCCGCGCGGCCGGCCTGCCAGCGCGGCATCGACGTGCCGCCGCGGCCGCCGCGCCTCGAGGAGGGCGGGGGCGCCAGGAAGTTCATCGAGGAAGCGCGCAAGATGGTCGAGACCGGCCGGCCGGCCGGTTGAGCCGCGCCACTCGGCTGCGCGGCAGGAGATCGCGATGGCGAAGCAGCGACTGGTGTTCCTCGTCCCCGGCTTCTTCGGCTTCACCTCGGTCGGGGCGGTGAGCTACTTCAAGGACGTCGAGACCGCGCTTCGACGCGCGCTCGGGAAGCGCGGCGTCGAGGCCCGGATCGTGCGCTGCGCGACGCAGCCGACGGCCTCGATCCCGAGGCGCGCCGACCGCCTGCGCAAGCAGGTGATCGCGCACGGCGGGCTCGAGGCCGGCGAACTGCACTTCGTCGGCCACTCCACCGGCGGCCTCGACGTGCGCATGCTGCTCACGCCGGACGTGAAGATCACCAAGGGCAACACCGAGGAGCGGATCGCCCGGCGCACGCGCACCGCGGTGTCGGTCACCACGCCGCACTTCGGCACGCCGCTCGCGAATCACTTCCTGACGGTGCAGGGCCACACGCTGCTGCTGCTGCTGAGTGCGCTCGCCACGTCGGGCCACGGGCGCAGCGCGCTGCTCGCCGCCACGCGTGCCATCGCCCTGACCGCGCGCCTCGACGACTGGACCGGCGCCGAGAACAGCCTGCTCGACCGCGCGGTGGATCGGGTGGTGAAGGCCCTGCGCAGCGAGAGCGGCAAGGCGGCTTGGCAATTCCTCGATGACATCAAGCGCGACCAGGGCGCGGTGCTGCAGCTCACGCCCGAAGGCATCGCGCTGTTCGACGCGGCGGTGACGGATCGCCGCGGCGTGGACTACGCCTGCGTCGTGGCGGGCGTGCCGCCGCCGCGCGAGCGGCTGTCGGCGCGGGCCGTGCTCGAGCCCGAGCGCGTGGCGCTCCGGGGATTGTTCCGTCTGCTGCACGGTCTCGCCTCGCGCCCGCACCCGCACTACCCGTATCCCGGGCCCTCGGCCGCGCTGCGCCGCCGGCTCGAGCGCGAGCTCGGGTTCGAGGTGACGCCGGGCACCAACGACGGCGTGGTGCCGACCCTGAGCCAGGTGCACGGTCGCCTGCTGCACGTGGCGCGTGCGGACCACCTCGACGTGGTCGGCCACTACACGCTGTCGGAGCGTGCCGGCGACTGGCTGCCCTCGGGCGCGGGCTTCACGCCCGAGGGTTTCGAAGCGACCTGGAACGCCGTGGCCGGCGCGATCGCCGGCCGACGCTAGGGCGCCTCTGGGGCGACCCTGCTGCAGCGCTAGGGCGCACGCGGCCGATAGCGGTCGCGCAGCTCCGTCTGCCGCGAACGCATCGATTGCGGCCGGCCGTCGATCCACACCTGCTCGGCCACGGTCGTGACCTCGAGCGGGTCGCCTGACCACAGCACGAGATCGGCGACCTGGCCCACGGCGATGCGGCCCTGCTCGGCGCCGAGGCCGAAGATCTCTGCCGGATTCGCCGTGATCGCCGCGAGGCCCGCTTCCCGCGGCAGGCCGTTCGCGACGGCCACGCCCGCGGCCTGGCGCACCTTGCGGGCGTTGTGCGTGCCGTCGTTCAGATAGGTGAAGGCAATGCGCACGCCGGCCTGGTGCAGGCGCGCCGCGTTCTCGAGCGAGGCGCCGAGCTGGTCGAACGAGCCCGGCAGGTTCACCAGCGGATCGAGGATCACCGGCACTTTGGCCTGCGCGAGCAGTCCGGCCACCTGCCATGCCTGCGCGCCGCCCAGGATGACGGGACGGGCGCCGTGGCGCTGGGCAAAGGCGAGCACCTGCCGGATGTCGCTGGCGCGATCGACGGCGAAGACGATGCGTCCCCCGCTCAGATACCGCGCCAGCACCTCGCGCCCCGCCGGCGTGAGCAATCGGAAATCGGCGTCGCGCATCTGCGGCGTGGGCCGGGCCTCCCGCACCGCCTGGTCGAGCAGCATGAACTGCGCAGCACGTCCGACGCCGGACGCGGGCGCGCCCACGCCGAGGTCGGCGAACAGCGTGCGGCTCTGCGCGGCGAACGCGTCCGCACGACCGTCGAGCCGCGCCACAGCGCCCTGGCCCGAGACCACCGCTGCGCCCGCCTGCGCCGCCGGCGCCACCATCGCCGAGGTCACGCCGTCCGCGCGGTTGACGCCGATCACCGCCGACTGCGGGTTGAAGGCGAGGGTGACGTCGAACTCGGGTCGTGGCCCGACGGCCGGGCCGTGGCTCTCGTCGGCCTTCGGCGGCGCGTAGTCCACGGTGCTCTGCTCGAGCGACACCTCGACCACGCCGAGCCCGGTGATGCCGCCGAAGAGGCCGGGCGTCAGCGGGCGGCCTTTCGCCTCCACGACGGCGGCGCCGGCCGCATCGAGGTTCGTGCCGACGGCGGCGATGCGGCCGCCCCGCACCAGCACGTCGCTGCGCTCGAGCGTGCCGCGCTCGGTGACGGTGTGCACGGTGGCGTTGCGGATCAGCACGTCCTGCGCCGAGGCGGCCGGCGCGATCGCAATCGCGCCGAGCACCAGGGCGAGCATCCTGCGACGGGTCGGGCGGCTCACTTCGCACCTCCCGCCGGCTGGCCGAGCAGGAAGTCGGAGCGCGGCGTGGCCGAGGGCGCCGCGCGATCGTAGATGAGCGCGCCGTCGACATAGACCCGCTCGGCGTGCGCGTACACGCTGAAGGGGTCGCGGTCCCACAGCACG
>Ga0105096_10000580_pt1 | contig 13189 bp, 13 predicted proteins | sample PPLLak3cmMay2015_FD_87036 | JGI IMG/M metagenome (GOLD analysis project Ga0105096, IMG submission 87036) | Freshwater sediment microbial communities from Prairie Pothole Lake near Jamestown, North Dakota, USA - PPLs Lake P7 Core (1) Depth... | ecosystem: Environmental > Aquatic > Freshwater >... | reverse complement strand
CGGTCATCATCGGAAACTCGGTCAAGTGCCTGCTGCTTTCGCAGGCCCTGTTCAGCCGCGGCATCGTCGTCCAGCCGATCATCCATCCCGCGGTTCCCGAGCGTGCGGCACGACTGCGGCTGTTCATCACCGCCAATCACACCGAAGCGCAGGTCAGGAACGCGGTCGGTGCCGTCGTCGAGGAACTCGCAAGACTCTAGCGCGGCGAACGCGTTCGTCGCGTGGACTCCATGCGCCACGACATTCCGAACCCCGACCACGCGATCGTCGTCGAGCAGTTGAGCAAGCGCTACGGCGCGTTGCTGGCCGTCGACAACGTTTCCTTCACCGTCGCGAAGGGCGAGCTGTTCGCGTTCCTTGGCCCAAACGGCGCGGGCAAGAGCACCACGGCCGAGATCATCGAGACCATCCGCGCGCCGACATCGGGAAAGGTCACCGTGCTGGGGATGGATGTCGCCCGATCGAAGGCCAAGGTGGTGCGGCGGATCGGCGTGCTGCCGCAGGGATTCAGCTCGTTCGACCGGCTCACCGTGCGCGAGAGCCTGTCGTACTTTGCGCAGGTGTTCGGCAGCGACGCGGATGTCGACGCCCTGATGGACCTCACCCATCTGCGCAGCAAGGCGAACGCCCTGTTCAATACCCTCTCCGGAGGCCTGAAGCAACGGCTCGGCATCGCCGCGGCGCTCGTCAACGACCCGGAGCTCGTGTTCCTCGACGAGCCGACAACCGGACTCGATCCGCACGCCCGGCGCGCGGTCTGGGAGGTGCTGAAAGGCCTCAAGGAACGTGGCAAGACCATCTTTCTGACGACCCACTACATGGAGGAGGCCGAACTCCTGGCCGATACCGTGGCGATCATCGCGAAGGGCAGGATCGTGGCCACCGGCTCGCCGGCGCGCCTCACGGAGCAGCACGCAGATCACATGCGGCTGACGCTGGGGTCGAGCGACGCGGCGACGCCGGCCCTGATCCGGAAGATGGGGTTCGAGCCGACGCGGACGAGCGACGAGAGCCTCTGCGTCAAGGTCGACGACGCCGACGACGTGCGCGCCATCCTCGGGGAAATCGAAAGAGCCGGCCTCTCGCTGCGCAACATCGACGTGCGCAGGCCGAACCTGGAGGAGGTTTTCCTGAAGCTCACGGACGAGAGCCGAACGGACGTGGCGAAAGGCGGTCCCGGATGACGCCGAGAATCATCGCCGCCAACCTGGTCGTGCGGCTCAGGAGCTTCTACCGCGAGAAGTCGGCGATGTTCTTCACCTTCGCGTTCCCCGTGATCCTGGTGCTCGTCTTCGGCACGATCTTCACCAGGCCCGAACATCTCGATTTCGATCTTCCGGTGCAGGACCTGAGCCGGAGCGCAGCGTCGGCCAGGCTGCTCGATGCGCTCACGACGGATCACACGTTCAGGATCACGCCGGTTCCGGCCGGCGTCGACGCCGCGCAATACGCCAGGGAGCACAAGCTGAATCTGGTGCTGGTGATCCCCGAAGACTTCGCCGTCCGGGAAGCAAAGCGGGTCGGCGCACGGGATCCAGGCGTGTCCGTGCCGCTCACGTACGTTCACGATCCCAGCTCGACCTCGGTGAGCACCAAGATCCAGGCGCTCGACGCGATCGTGGCTGCAATCAACCAGAAGATGACCGGCACGCCGCCTTTCATCACACTCGTCCCGGCGTCGATCCTCGCCGAGCGTTATCGCTTCATCGAATTCTTCGTCCCGGGGATCATCGCGATGGCGATCATGACCTCGTCCCTCGGAAACGCGCTCAACATGAACGCGGAGCTGCGGCAGAAAGGCATCCTGCGCAAGCTCGCGACGACGCCGATCACCCGCACCGACTGGCTCGTCTCGAGCATCCTGTACCAGATCGCGCTGTCGGTCGTCTCGACGGTCGCGATCCTCATCGTCAGCTACGCGGTCTTCGACGTCCGCCTGCACGTAGGCTTCTGGCTCCCGATCATCGTCGTGGTCGAGGTCATCGCCTTCGTCGGCATCGGCATGCTGCTCACCCCGCTCGCGCAAGAGGCGGAAAGCGCCTCGGCGGTCGGCAATGCCTTCCTGTTTCCGATGATGTTTCTGTCCGGCACCTTTTTCCCCGTGGAGATGATGCCGGCCTTCCTGCAGTCGTTCGCCAAGCTGCTGCCGCTGTACTACGTGAACGAGGCGCTGCGCGCGGCGATGATCTTTGCCGATGGTCCGGCCACCCTGCGGCTCACCGGAGTGGCCGCCGGCTTTGCCGCCATCGTGTTCCTTGCGGGAACCTTAAAGACCCGGTGGGACGGGGAGGCCTGAAGGTGGGAAGGCGCATCCTGTTCATCTGCGGCTCGATGAACCAGACGACGCAGATGCACGATATCTCCCGGCATCTCACCGGGTACGAGCAGGCGTTTACGCCCTTCTACTGCGACGGTGCGCTCGAGGCGTTGCGGCGGCTGAAGCGGCTCGAGTTCACCATCATCGGCGACAAGCTCGCGCGGCGCTGCCGACAGTACCTCGAAGCGCAGCATCTGCCGATCGACTACCGAGGGCGCCTCGACTCCTACGATCTCGTGGTCACATGCTCCGATGTCTTCGTGCAGGACAACATCCGCGATCGCAGGATCGTTCTGGTCCAGGAGGGCATCACAGATCCGGAAGACCGCAGCTTCCGCCTGGTGCAGCGCCACCGCTGGCTGCCGCTGTGGATCGCGGGCACCGCCGCCACGGGCCTGAGCGATGCCTACCGCGCGTTCTGCGTCGCGAGCGACGGGTACCGTGACTTCTTCGCCCGCAAGGGCGCGAAGGCGGAGAAGATCGTGGTGACCGGCATCCCGAACTTCGACAATTGCGAGCGCTACCGCAGCAACACCTTTCCCCACCGCCACTACGTGCTGGTGTGCACGTCACCGCTGCGGGAAATCTTCCGCGGCGAGGATCGGAGGTCCTTCATCCTGGAAGCACGCAGGATCGCCAACGGGCGTCCGATGATCTTCAAGTTCCATCCCAACGAAGACTTTGCCCGCGCCGAGATGGAAGTCAATCGATACGCCCCGGGAGCCATGACATTCCGCAGCGGCAGCGCGGAAGAGATGATTGCCAACTGCGACGTGCTCATCACCCGGTACTCATCGACGGTGTTTGTCGGCCTCGCACTCGGCAAGGAAACGCACTCGGACTACCCGATGGACGAATTGCGCAGGCTGCTGCCCGTGCAGAACAACGCCGCGGCGCTGAACATCGCGAATGTGTGTCGGCGGGTGATTGAGGATCGCGTGCTGCAATGAACGGCGCGGTCACGGTTCGAGCGGTGGCGTCGTGGCGCGATCGGCGGCGGTTCCAGAAGCTGCCCTGGACGATCTACGCGGGCGACCCGAGCTGGGTCCCGCCGATCCTCGCGCAGGAGCGACTCCTGCTGGGTTGGGGGAAGCATCCGTTCTTCGACAACGCGGAGATGGTGACGCTTCTGGCCGAAAGGGGCGGCAAGGTCGTTGGCCGCGTCGCCGTCTTCGTCAACCGCGTCCACAACGAGAAGTACGACGAGAAGCGGGGCTTCTTCGGCTTCTTCGAATGCGTCGACGACCCTGCGGTTGCGCGCGGGCTCTTCGACGCCGGGCGCGCATGGCTGCTGCAGCGGGGCATGACAGCGTGGCGCGGGCCTGTGAATCCGTCGCTCAACTACACCTGCGGCCTTCTCGTCGACGGTTTCGGCAAACCGCCGGTGTTTCTGATGACCTACAACCCGCCTTATTACGCGGCCCTGATCGAGGCCTGCGGGTTCGCCAAGGCGCAGGACCTCTACGCCTACGAGATGGACGTCGCGATCCTCGCGCAGTTGGTCGAACGCTACAAACCCGCGGTGATGTCGGCGCTGGAAGGCGGCGGCCTGTCGGTGCGGTGGCTGGATCGGTCGCGTTTCGACGAGGAAATCAGGACCTACCTCGGGCTCTACAACAGCGCGCTCGAAGGCACCTGGGGCTTCACCCCGCTGCAGGAGGGCGAGGTGAAGCACATCGCCGCGGACCTGCGGCACATCATCGCGCCAGAACTGGTGGCCTTTGCGACGGTCGGGGGCAAGACTGTCGGCGCCGTGCTGGCGCTGCTCGACTACAACCAGATCATCCGCAGACTCAACGGCCGGCTGTTTCCGTTCGGCCTCATCCGGCTGATGTTGGGGAAGAGGCGGATCAAGGTCGCACGGGCACTGACCATGACGATGCTGCCCGACTATCAGAAGTCGGGGTTCAGCATCGTGCTGCTCGACCGGCTGGTGGAGGCGGCCAAGCCGTGGGGCCTCACCGGCTGGGAGTTCTCCTGGGTGCTCGAGAGCAACTCGAGTTCGCGCGGGTCGCTCAGACGTGCGGGGACGAAGCTCGCGAAGACCTACCGGATCTATGACCGGGCGCTGTGAGGGTCGCCGGTGATTCCGAGATGGGTTCTACAGCCACCGCGCGTCGAGGTACCACTGCGCGGTTTCACGGAGTCGATCGCCGAGCGGAGCTGCGGGCGTCCAGCCCAGTTGCCGCCGCGCCTTTGCCGACGAACACGTCCACGAACCTGCAAGCAGCTCGGCGACCTTGTCGCTATTGACCCACCCCGGTCGGCGGCGGATCTGCGAAGCGAGGTCGCCGCACAGCCCGGCCACCCTCATCAGTCCTGCCGGCAGGCGAACGATGCGAGGCAACCGGGTTCCGAGTGCCTGGGCGATCGCGTTGCCGAGTTCGACATGCGAGAGATCCTCCGCGGCGGCGAAGTAGATACCGCGTCCCGAGCCGTCCGGCGCAAGGCGCTCGCCGTTCTCCGCGGCGAGAACGATGCATTCGACAAGGTCCGCGACGGCGATGAGCGAGACGCGCCTGTCGCCGTTCCCGCCTACGACGTGGATGCCCGATCGGGCGACGGGTTTGAATACTTCGTACATCGCGCGGTCGCCCGCACCGAACACGGCGCACGGCCGAACGATCGTGATCGGCAGTTGTTCGGCGTACCTGGCGGCCGCCTGCTCGCCGGCGAGTTTGCTGCGCCCATAGTCCGAGACCGGCACCGGCGGATCGCTCTCTGTCTTCGGCGCCTCGCCCGACGGCCCCGCAGCGGCGAGCGACGAGACGAGCAGGAGCAGCGGGCGCTCCGCCTGCCCGGCGCACGCCGCCGCGACCGTCTCGACCCCCTCGGCGTTCACGCGCATGAAGTTACCGGGCGACATTGCCCGCACCAGACCGGCAAGATGGAACACGACGCGGGCGCCCGTGGACGCGATGGCCCGGGAGACGCCCGCGCGGTCGTTGACGTCGCCGGTGACGAGCGCCGCGCCCGCGGCAAGCAATTCGTTCACATGCGAGGTCGGGCGCACCAGGCAGGAGACAGAGCGACCGCGTGCGAGCAGCGAACGCACGAGGTGCAACCCGAGGAAGCCACTGGCGCCGGTGACCAGGACGGCACGCTGATCCGAGCTGCTCATCAAGGAAACCGGACGTGCCCCGAGCGGAGGGAAGCGGCGCGGCGGCCGCATCGAGTCGATTGTGACTGCGGGGTAGGGTTGCAGCAAGAAATGCCACACCGCATCAGGTCGGCGAAGCAGGCGATTGGCACAATCTGTTTCGGTTGTTTCGGTAGTGCGTACTGCCGCGAGGCTGTAGTCTCGGGCATCGAGAGCAAAGGCCAGCCTTGCGTTTTGCGCGCATCCGGCGCTTCTGCTGAAGTGCCGGCCACGATGCTGAGTCGGCCGGTCTGGTCCGCTGCATGGCCCCCGCCGCTGGAGCCGCTGGACCTGGCTCTTGAATCGTTGGCCCCGGATGTATGGCGAAGCGCCGGGCCGCTTGTCAAGTACTCCGAGAGGCCATCATGTCGCTTGCGCAGCCGCCCGTGAGGCAGGAAATCGCGTCGAATCCCCATTGGTCCGGCTTTGCCGCTGCCGTCGTCCGCCGGGCGCTCGTCGTCCTTGGATCGGCGATGTTGGCCGTCGCGGGCACGGCCATCGCGCCTTCGACCCTTGCCAGGGATGCGACAAGTGACATCCATTGGGTCGGCACATGGAGTGCAAGCCCGCAGGCCGCAAGCAGTCCCGTCGAGCTCAAGGGCCAGACCGTTCGCCAGATCGTGCGTGTGAGCCTTGGCGGAAAACGGTTGCGCGTGCGCTTTTCGAACGCCTACGGAGCCGGTCCACTGGTGATCAGCGCGGCGCATGTGGCGCTGCGCAGTAATGGCGCAACGATCGTCGCCGGATCGGACCGGACGCTGACGTTCAACGGGTCGCCGTCGATGGCCATCCCTCCGGGCGCTCTCGCGGTCAGCGACCCCGTGAATCTCAAGGTGCCTGACCTTGGCGACCTGGCGGTGAGCATCTACGTCGCGGGCAACCAGGTGGCGGCGACCGAGCACACGGAAGCCCTTCAGACGACCTACATTTCGGCTGCGGGCGACTTCAGCAGCGCCGAAAGCCTGCCGACGACGAACACGACCCAGTCTCTCTACTTCTTGACGGGTGTTGAAGTCGATGCCGCCAGAAGTTCCAGGGCGATTGTCACGCTGGGCGACTCGATCACCGACGGGTACCGCTCGACCGCGGGCGCCAGCAAGCGCTGGCCCGATCGCCTGGCCGAGCGTCTGCAAGCGAAAAAGGGCGGCAGCAAGGTGGCGGTGCTCAACGCGGGCATCACCGGCAACCGCCTCCTGCACGATCGGGATGGTTCCAACGCGCTGGCGCGCCTCGATCGTGACGCGCTGGTGCAGTCCGGCGCGCGCTACCTGATCGTCCTGCTGGGCATCAACGACATCGGCTTTCCCGGCGCCGTGACTGCCGACGAGATCATTGCCGGTCATCGCCAGATCATCGATCGCGCGCGTGCGATGGGCCTCAAGGTCTATGGGGGGACACTGACCCCCTTCCAGGCGTTCATGCCGGGGATCTACTACACGGCCGTGGGCGAGGCGCAGCGCCAGGTCGTCAACCAGTGGATCAGAACCGGCAAGGCCTACGACGCGGTGATCGACTTCGACAAGGCGATTCGCGATCCGAACAATCCGGGAAGGATCCTTCCAGCCTACGACAGCGGCGACAACCTGCACCCGAACGATGCCGGCTACAAGGCGATGGCCGATGCCATCAACCTGTCGTTGTTCAGGGATCAGGTTCCGGCGACCCGCGCGGCCGCTGCGAAAGGCCCGTCGGCGCCGGCGGGCAAGCCTCAGCCTGCTCTCTGCCCGTGCCCGGAGTGAACTGCAGTCGTCGGCGGTTGGGAGGAGAAGTCAGTACTGAAATCTTCCCTTGAGCTTCAGGATCGGCGCCTCGACAAGGTGCCACATCGCTGTCGCCAGCAGGACCGTCAACCCGAACCGGACCGCATCGGGGGGAAGGTTGCGCAACACGACGGTGTGCGCGAAGAGCCAGTCGTAAAGGGGCCACATGAAAAGGTGGATCAGATACAGGCCGTAGCTGATCTTCCCGAGGAAGCGAAAGGGTGCGAAGTTGAAGAATCCCAGCACCCAACGACTGTCGCTTTGCCACAATCCCAGCACCATCGCGAGGAAGCCGAGCGCCAGCAGCGTTTGAGTGTGCGGCGGGTGCATGACGTGGTCGATCGACGGTGACTCCGGTCGAGACAGCGCGAACACTGCCGCTACAAGCGCGAGGCCAGCCGGAAACATCCATCGCCTGGCGGCAGTTCGTATCCGTTCCGCGGTTGCCGACGTCTCCGCAAACACCGCCGCGCCCACTGCACCGGCGACGAGATACTCGCCGCAGACCAGCGGAATCAACCCGTACGCCGACTTTGGCAGTAGCGCGGCGAAGAGGAAGCGAAAGCCGATGCAGATTGCCCAGAGCCCGAGCAGCCACGCGATCCGCGTTCGCCCCGGCCGCAGGAAGGAGAACAGCAGCGGAAAGACCAGATAGAACTGCTCCTCGACGCATAACGACCAGAAGTGGATGCCGTACATCCGCACGGGATCCCATGGACGATCCGCAAGCGCAGGCTGGATCCACGTGTAGACAAAGATCCCCCAGTTCATCACGTAGAGCACGAATGCCGGCAGGTAAGCGATGCCGACCGTGGCTGCCGCCAGTCCCAGTACCAGGTAGTAGGCGGGGAAAATCCGCAATGCACGGCGCACGTAGAACGCCTTGAGCGCCTGGCCGCGCGGCCGGTCCTGCGCCGCGATCAGGATTCGGGTGATCAGGAAGCCGCTGATCACGAAGAACAGCGAGACGCCGTAACTTCCCCACCAGAAGTGTTCGACGTCGCTGTGGATCATGAACACCGCGAGAAAGGAGAAGAACCGCAGCCCGTCGATCTGACTGCGATGCTCAAGCGTTGGCATCGGTCGGGAATTCTCGAAGTCAACCCACTGGCGATGACGAGGCAATGAACGAAAAGCCGCGGCGCGCGTTGTGTCTGCTACCGCACAGACAGCTCGCCGTCCGGCCGATATTGAACATTCGATGGCATCTGGACCCTGCGAATGTCCGTTTGCGCGCCCACGAGTGCCAACGCTCGGTGGGTGAGCGAGGTGCCGCGACCCGGCGTCCGTGACCAGGCAGCGTCATGCGGTCCGGCGAAAGGATCTCCGCGGGGAGCGAAACATGATCCTCAACATCGGTGACCGTACGACGCAGGCGATCCTGGCGCTTGTCAAGACACCGCTGGTCTTTTACCCACACTACAAGTATCACCTCCCGCTGCCCTCGGTCATGATGATCGAGAACACGAATCACTGTAATGCCAAGTGCGTCATGTGCCCGCGGGAACTGCTTTCGCGCAAGCGCGGCTTCATGGACCTCGGCCTGTTCGAGAAGATCATCCGGGAAGTGTCCAGCCTTAAGCGCCAGCCCGTCACGCACCTGCATGGATTCGGCGAACCGATGCTGGACAAGCTGCTGCCCGAGCGGATCCGGATCGCCAAAGCGCACGGGATCAAGCAGACGTACATCGTGTCGAACGCTTCGCTGCTGACGCCAGAAAGGTCCAGCGAGATCATCGCCGCGGGGCTGGACAGGATGAAGATCAGTTTCTACGGGACCGACGAGGAGTCCTACAACAGCACCATGAAGCGACTGGACTTCAAGGTGACCCTGCAGAACGTCAAGGATTTCCTTCGGATTCGCGGCGAAATGGGGCGCCGCAATCCGCGCCTGATCGTCCAGTACCTTCCGAATGAGACGAACCGTGCCCAGGCGGACGACTTCCGCGCCCTGTGGCAACCCTTGATCGACAGCAAGGCAGGGGATTGCCTGAACGTCAGCACGTTGCATAACTATGGCGGCGGGCGGAAGTACAACCCGATGGCGACGAAGATCGTGTCCGTCTGCTATTTCCCCTGGACGAGCATGTCGGTGCTATGGGACGGGCGAGTGGTCACCTGCTGCATGGACTCCAACGGGCTTCAGGTCCTCGGCGACCTCAACGCCCAGACCGTCGAGGAAGTCTGGACGGGAACCTTACTGAAGAGCGTGCGCGACGATTTCGGGAAGCTGCGGTATGACGCCTACCCGGTTTGCCGTTCCTGCGACTGGGTCCGGCGGCGTTGAATCTCGCTCGCCGCCTGGCGGCCACCGATGAAGCAGTGACCGGCGGCGGCGAGCGAGTAGCCCTTCCTCACTTCAGGCGCATGTCGTTCTTGACGTTCTTGACGCCGCCGACGGCGCGCGTCAATGCAATTGCCTTGTTGATGTCAGCCTGAGAATTGACGAAGCCGCTCAGCTGAACCGTGCCCTTGAAGGTCTCGACGTTGATCTCGGCCGACTTCAGCGTCGGTTCGGAAAAAATGGCCGACTTGACCTTGGTGGTGATTGCAGTGTCGTCGACATACTCGCCGGTGCTTTCCGTCTTCGGCGTGCCCGCGCAGCCGACCGCGGTCACCATTGCAATGGCGAGGAAGAATGCGGAAACGTACTTGCCGATTTGTTTCATTGTTAACGCTCCTTTTGCAGGTGAAACTGGGCAGCCCGGTTTCGACGGCCCACTGTGAAATTGCGAAGCTTGTCCCGAAGTGGCGTCCGCTTGCATGACTCGTATTTTCTGCGCCCAACTCTTGTGGCTAGCGTAGCTGCGCGACGTCATCGGGTCTGTTCGGTGTCGCACATACGAACCGCCGTCGGCCGGCGGGCAACGATTCACCCGCGGAAGCGGTCGGTCGAGTAGGTCGCTCCTACTCGGCCGGCGCGCCGCGCGAGTCGCGGCTTCCGACGGCAAGATTGCCTCCCCACTCACAGCCAAGTTTCCGGCAGCGGTAGCGGCGCAGCGGCCGCAACAGGCTGGCCAGTCGATCGAGAAGCCGGCGCTGGACCCGTTCGAGACTGGCGCTTCCGCATTGCGGGCACTCGATCGTCTCCTCCGCTGAAGAGGGTTGCAAGTGACCTTCCAGGTGGTTCAACGTAATTCTCTCGTCGTCGGCCGCGAACTTCCGCGCCCCGACGACCCGGTGCCTCTCAGTCCCCCAGCAGCTCGGCGACCGGATGCAGCGGCGCCAGGTGCTGCGAGACAACCTTGACAATGACGATGATCGGAATGCTGAGCAGCATTCCCCACACGCCCCACAGCCAGCCCCAGAAGAGCAGCGAAATGAACACCGCCGCCGCATTCATGTCGGCAATGCGTCCAGTCATCCACGTGGTGACGAACGTTCCGATGGCCGTGGCGATTGCCAGCGATGCGCCGGCAACCAGCAACGCCATGCCAAACGAATCGAACTGCATGAATGCGGCCATTCCCGTTGCCGCGGCCGTGATGCCCGGGCCGAGATAGGGAACGATGTGCAGCAGCCCTGCGGCGACGGCCCAGGCGCCCGCATTGTCTAGGCCGATCCACCGCAGGGCGATCCAGGTCAGCAGTGCGACCAGCAGGTTGGTCGTCAGCATCATCAACATGTACTTCTGGATCGAACCGTTGATGGCGTCGAGAATCTGGACGGTGATCTTTTTGTTCGACATCGAAGGCCCCGCCAGCCGAACCAGCTTTCGCTTGAAGGTATCGCCGCCCAGCAGGAGGAAGAACACCAGGAAGACGACCATCGCCGCCTGTACCGCGGCGCCGAGCGCGCCGATCGAACTGTCCAGCAGGAAGTTGCCGAGCCTGAACGTCGGAGGGTCGACGGCGACGCGAGCGGCCGGTTGGCGCGGCGCGTTTCCGCCGGCGGCCTGGGCCGTTGCCTTCTCCACCTCGGTCGCCGCGTCCTGAATCTTCTGCAGGTTGCCGGTCTGGCCGACCCGCATGCGCGTCACTCCGCTCGCGAACTTGGATGCGGCTGCCGGCAACTGCTCGATGATCGTCTGCATCTGTCCGCGCAGCGAGTAGGTGCCCAGCGCGATGGCCCCAATGACGGCGGCCATGACGATGACGGTGCCGACGGCGCGCGGCAACCGGACTGCTTCCAGGCCGGCAACCAGCGGATTCAGCGTGTATGCAATGACGATGCCGAGCAGCAGCGGCACGACGAACGCTTGTGCCCAGGAGAGCGCGAAGACCACCGCGAGCAGCGCCAGGATCCAGAGTGCCAGGCTTCGCCCATTCGCCGGCCCCGGCGTTGACTGAGGTTCGACCGGCAGCGCTGCAATGGCGGATTCGTCGCTCCTCTCGACGGGTACTGGGTCAGCGGTGCCGATGACGCCGGCGCCGGCAGCGGTTTTCATGCTGCATGAACGACCGGGAACTGGGTCGGGAGCAGCAGGGCGTGGTCGCGGCTTACCTGCCTAGGTCGATTGCCGCTTTCCATTCGAGCCCTCAGGCAAGGTCTCGAGCAGGCCGGCGAGATCGTCGGCATGCTCCTCTTCGACGGCCAGGATGCCCTCCAACATCCGGCGCGTGGTCGGATCCTGGTTGCCGAGGTACTGGATGATGTCGCGGTAGCTGTCGATGGCGATTCGTTCCGCCACGAGGTCTTCCTTGATCATGCTCGCCAGCGAATCGCCCTCGACGTACTCGGCGTGGCTGCGGCCCGCCAGTCCGTCAGGCGCGAAATCCGGGGCGCCGCCCAGTTGCACGATCCGCTCCGCGATCTGGTCGGCATGTCCCTGTTCCTCGTTGGAGTGGTCGAGGAACTCCTGCGCGACAGCCTGCGAATGAATGCCCTGCGCCATGAAGTAATGGCGGCGGTAGCGCAGGACACACACGAGTTCCGTCGCCAGGGAGTCGTTCAGAAGCTTGAGCACGATGTCTCGGTCGGCTGAGTAGCCCGCGGTGACTGAGCCGTCTTCTATGTGCTGGCGGGCGCGCGTTCGCAAGGTCGCGATGTCAGTGAACAGTGAGGGATTTGCCATGTAGTGGTATCCAGTCTTGTGATCGATGCCGGGCGGCGGCGCCGGTCCGGGGCAGGCGGCAGACGCCGGACGCCGTAGCGTTCCGGCGGCCTGCCTTCTTATCTGAGTCGCGTGTCGTACCTGACCGACTTGACGCCGGCAACACCGCGGGCGATGGCGACCGCCCTGTCTTCGTCGGCGGTTGAACCGACAAAGCCGCTAAGCCGGACTACGCCGCGGTACGTCTCGACCTTGATCTCGTCCGACTTCAGCGTCGGTTCGTTGAGCAGGGCAGCTTTCACCTGCGCCGTCAGCTTGGTGTCGTCCACGTACTCGCCTCTGCTGTCCACCCTGGGGGTCGACGTGCATCCTGCTGCCAAGGCGACCATCAATGCAGCGCCGCATGAAAGCGCACGTGCGACGCCGGTCATGAGCCTTCCTTGATTCAAGGCGGCCCGCTACAGGCGTCCCAGAACGAACAGGATGACGACGATCAGCAACAAGGTGCCGGCGATGCCGCTCGGGGCGTAGCCCCAGTTTCGGGCGTGCGGCCAAGTCGGCAGAACGCCGATAAGAATCAGGACGAGAACGATCAACAAAATGGTTCCGAGACTCATGGCGTGCTCCCTCATTGCCGCCGCTGCTCCACGGCCCCAGCAGGAATGCTGGGCGTGTCCGGCGGCTCTTGACCAAGATATCGGCGATCCGGGAGGGCGTCTGTCTGCTAGCGCACACAGTGCAGTCGTCGGAACTCCGAGGCGTCGGCGCGCATTGGCGTGGTCACAAACTGCGCGCGCCGGCTGCACTCCAGACCGGCTGCCGCGCTCGCTTTCAGCGGCGGCCAGCGGTTCTGCTGGCGAGCGACGAAACGTTGGCGAGGACAGCCGCAGCTGGGGGCACGGCCTTTCTTAGCTCCTGGCGATGGTCGCGGCGGATTCTTGCGAACGTCTTCTTCAGATCGGTATCGAAGCTCGCGGTGT
>Ga0105096_10000579_pt1 | contig 13206 bp, 12 predicted proteins | sample PPLLak3cmMay2015_FD_87036 | JGI IMG/M metagenome (GOLD analysis project Ga0105096, IMG submission 87036) | Freshwater sediment microbial communities from Prairie Pothole Lake near Jamestown, North Dakota, USA - PPLs Lake P7 Core (1) Depth... | ecosystem: Environmental > Aquatic > Freshwater >... | reverse complement strand
GTGATGAACATCTTGGCGCCGTCGATCACGTAGGCGTCGCCGTCGCGCACCGCGCGCGTGCGCAGCCGCGCGACGTCGGAGCCAGCGTCGGGCTCGGTCACCGCCACCGCGGTGATGCACTCGCCGCGGCAGATCGCCGGCAGCCAGCGTGCCTTCTGTTCGGCGTTGCCGGCATGGGCCAGATGCGGGCTTGCCATGTCGGTGTGCACCAGCACCGTGACGACGAAGCCGCCCGAGGTCGAACGCGACAGCGCCTCCTGGAACACGACGCTGGTCATCATGTCGCTGCCGGCGCCGCCGTACTCGGGCGGATAACGCAGGCCGAGCCAGCCGAGCGCGCCCATCTTGCGCAGCACCTCGCGCGGCACGAAGCCGGCCTCGTCCCAGGCCAGCGCATGCGGCTCGATCTCCGCAGCGACGAAGCGCGCCACCTGGCGGCGCAGGTCGTCGAATTCGGGGCGGTCGTGAACCATTGCCGTCACGACACCGGGCTGCCGGTCACCTTCGCCCAGCGCATCGAGTGGTGCGACAGCAACCTGCAGCCGACGATCGCCATGCCGCTGATCAGACCGTCGGGCCGCTCGATCTCGGTGCTGTACGGCAGCAGCACCTCGCATTCGCCGAGAGCCGCGCGGACGATTCGCAGGCCGCAGGGGCGCAGGAACGGCGTGTCGTCGATGACGGCGTTCAAGGCGTCGAGCGATACGAAGGAGTCGGCCACGGCGTCACATCCGGAACACGCCGAACCGTGTCTCCGGAATCGGCGCGTTCAGCGCCGCGGACAGTCCGAGCGCCAGCGTCATCCGCGTGTCGAGCGGGTCGATCACGCCGTCGTCCCACAGCCGCGCGGTGGCGTAGTACGGGTGGCCCTGGCGTTCGTACTGGTCGAGGATCGGCCGGCGGAAGGCGACTTCGTCCTCCGCGCTCCAGTTGCCGCCGCGACCCTCGATGCCGTCGCGGCGCACGGTGGCGAGCACGCTCGCCGCCTGCTCGCCGCCCATGACGCTGATGCGCGCGTTCGGCCACATCCACAGGAAGCGCGGCCCGAAGGCGCGGCCGCACATGCCGTAATTGCCGGCCCCGAATGACCCGCCGATGATCACCGTGAACTTCGGCACCTGGGCGCAGGACACGGCGGTGACCATCTTGGCGCCGTGCCGCGCGATGCCCTCGTTCTCGTACTTCTTTCCGACCATGAAGCCGGTGATGTTCTGCAGGAAGACGAGCGGCACCTTGCGCTGGCAGCACAGCTCGATGAAGTGCGCGCCCTTGCCCGCGCTCTCGGAGAACAGGATGCCGTTGTTGGCGATGATGCCGACCGGCATGCCCTCGATCCGGGCGAAGCCGGTGATGAGCGTCGTCCCGTAGCGCGCCTTCCATTCGTCGAACTCGCTCGCGTCGACGATGCGCGCGATCACCTCGCGCACGTCGTAGGGCTTGCGGGTGTCGGTGGGGATCACGCCGTAGAGCTCCTGCGGATCGCAGGCCGGCGGCCGCGGTTCGCGCAGCTGCTGCGGCGATGGCTTCACGTAATTGGTGGTGGCGAGGATGCGCCGCGCCAGGGCGAGTGCGTGCGCATCGTTCGTCGCCAGGTGATCGGCGACGCCCGACAGCCGCGTGTGCACGTCGCCGCCGCCGAGCTCTTCGGCGCTGACCACTTCGCCGGTGGCCGCCTTCACCAGCGGCGGGCCGCCGAGGAAGATCGTGCCCTGGTCGCGGACGATGATCGACTCGTCGCTCATCGCCGGCACGTAGGCGCCGCCGGCGGTGCACGAGCCCATCACCACCGCCACCTGCGGGATGCCCAGCCCCGACAGCGTCGCCTGGTTGTAGAAGATGCGGCCGAAGTGCTCGCGATCGGGAAAGACGTCGTCCTGGTTCGGCAGATTGGCGCCGCCGGAATCGACGAGGTAGATGCAGGGCAGCCGGTTCTCGCGCGCGATCTCCTGCGCCCGCAGGTGCTTCTTCACCGTGATCGGGAAGTAGGTGCCGCCCTTGACGGTGGCGTCGTTGCAGACGACCACGCACTCGCGCCCCGCCACGCGGCCGACGCCGGTGATGATCCCCGCGCTCGGCGCCTCGTCGTTGTACATGCCGTGGGCGGCGAGTTGCGACAGCTCCAGGAACGGCGTTCCGGGGTCGAGCAGCAGTTGCACGCGGTCGCGTGGCGGCAGCTTGCCGCGGGCGCTGTGCTTTGCGCGCGCCTCCGCGCCGCCGCCTTCGGCTGCCTTCGCTACCTGCGTCTTCAGGTCGGCGACCAGCGCCCGCATCGCCGTTGCCGCGGCGCGAAACTCGTCGGTCCGGGGATTCAGTTTCGTGTTCAGGATCATGTCTGCGCGGGCGCCGGAGGGGAGGATTTGCGAAGCTGCAGGCATGGTAGTGCGATTGCGCCGATCGGGGCGGGCGGCAAGTGCTGCCGCGGCGCGAAGGTTAAGTGTTCGGCCGGCCGGCGGCATCGGCGCTACGCTGTCCGCCGGATCGTTGCTGGCGGACAGCGTGATGATGGCGCCGGGATTCGTACTCGCCTTCCTGCTCACTGCGGCGGCCTCGACTGCGACGGCCGCGCCTCCGCCGGTCGAGGCCTTCTTCCGCCCGCCCGAGATCGCCGACGCGAAGCTGTCGCCGGGCGGCCGCTGGCTGGCCCTGGCCACCTCGGGAGGCGAGGCGCGCACCGCGATCGTCGCCATCGACCTGCGCGGGGGCGAGCAGCCGCGACAGGTCGTGCGCCTGCCCGACGCCGACGTCTCCGACTTCGACTGGGTCAACGACGACCGCCTCGTCTTCCGCATCTACGACAGCGAGGCCGGCAGCGGCGACCAGCGTTTCGCCGCCGGGCTGTTCAGCGTGCGCGCCAATGGCGAGGACCTGCGGGTGCTGGTGAGCCCGCGGACGCGCTTCGTCACCCGGCAGCGGATCGTGGCCGAACCGCTGCGGGCCAACCATGTGCTGCTGCACGTGCCACGCAACGGCGGCGACGAGGTCGTGGTCGGCGAACTGCAGATTCGCCAGGGCCAGCAGGTCGCCGATGTCGTGCCCAAGCGGCTGAACGTGGTGACGCAGCGCGCGGTGTCGCTGGCACGCGGCGCGCCGGAGCAGGTGATGGGCTGGCTGTTCGACGCGGCCGGCGAGCCTGCGCTTGCGACCTCGGTGCGCGAGGGCCGCAGCACGATCTACCGCCGCGACGGCGGCGAGTGGCGGCAGGTCGCGGAGTTCCCGGCGCTCGGCGCCGCCTTCGTGCCGCGCTTCCTTGACGGCGAGGGCCGGCTCTTCGTCACCGTCGCCGGGCGCGAGGGCTACGCTGAGCTGCGCCGCTTCGATCTCGAAGCCGGCCGCGTTGGCGCCGAGCCGGTCGTGCGTACTCCGGGCTTTGATTTCACCGGCAGCGCCGTCGTCGATCCCGCCGACGGCCGCCTGCTCGGCCTGCGCATCGTTACCGACGCCGAGACCACGCACTGGCTCGACCCGCGGCTGAAAGCGGCACAGGCGCGTGCCGACGCGCGCTTCCCCGGCCGCGTCAACCGGCTGAGTTGCGGCCGCTGCGCGGCAGCCGACCTGATCGTGCTGGTGCGCTCCTACTCGGACCGCGATCCCGGGCAATGGTCGCTGTATCGCCCCGCGGAAGACCGCTGGGAGGCGGTGGCGCAACTGCGCCGGGACATCGACCCGGCGACAATGGGCACGCTCGACCTGCACCGGATCGCGGCGCGCGACGGCCTGTCGCTGCCGGTTTGGGTGACGCTGCCGATGCCGAAGCCGGAGGCCGCCGCGCCGGCGGTGGTGCTGGTGCACGGCGGGCCCTGGGTGCGCGGCGTCACCTGGGGCTGGCGCGCCGAGGCGCAGTTCCTTGCCTCGCGCGGCTGGGTGGTGATCGAACCCGAGTTTCGCGGCAGCACCGGCTATGGCCGCCGGCACTTCGAGGCCGGCTGGAAGCAGTGGGGCCGGGCGATGCAGGACGATGTCGCCGACGCCGTGGCCTGGGCGATTGCCCGAGGTATCGCCGACCCGAAGCGGGTCTGCATCGCCGGCGGCAGCTACGGCGGCTATGCGGCGCTGATGGGTCTGATCCGCGACCCGCAGCTTTATCGCTGCGGTGTGGCGTGGGCGGCGGTCACCGACCCGCGGCTGCTGTTCCGCTGGAGCTTCGGCGCCGATCTGTCCGACGAGGCGCGCCAGTTCGGCCTGCCGGTGCTGATCGGCGATCCGGTCGCCGACGCGGCCAGGCTCGCCGAGGTGGCGCCGGTCGAGCAGGCGGTGCGCATCCAGGCCCCGCTGCTGCTCGCCTTCGGCGGCCGCGACGCGCGGGTGCCGATCGAGCACGGCACGAGGCTGCGCGAGGCGCTGCGGGCCGCCGGCCGCGAGCCGGAGTACGTCGTCTACCCCGAGGAGGGCCACGGCTGGCAGCGGTTGGAGAACCGGCTCGACTTCTATCGCCGCGTCGAACGCTTCCTCGCGGCGCAGCTGCAGTAGGCGCGTCAGCTCGCGGTTGCCGGCGCGCGGTGCTTTGAAAAGTGCGACAGCGCCAGCGCCAGCGCGGCAAAGGCGAGCAGCGACGACAGGAAAAATGGCGCGCCCATTTTCCAGTCGTTGGCCGGCATGTGGCTCGCTTCGGCCAGCAAGGGCGTGCCAAGCAGCGGCGCGATCACCGCCACCAGGCTCGCCAGCGACGACAGCGCGCCCATCGCCAGTCCCTGCTCGTTGGCCGGCGCCGCCTTGGAGACGATGGCGTTGAGCGCCGGGCCGACGGTGAAGCCGAGGAGGTTGGCGGCGATGATCGCGTACATCATCCAGCCCTGCGTGGCCAGGCCGTAGGCGGCGTAGGCGAGCGCCGCGGAGGCCAGCCCGACCAGCACAAGCCGCCGCTCGCCGACGTGCTTCAGCAGCAGCCCGAGCAGCCCGCCCTGCACCAGCGCCACCGCCAGCCCGACCACGAACAGCGACAGCCCGGCTTCGCGCGGGCCCCAGTCGAAGCGGAAGCCGGTGTACAGCACCCAGACGCTGTGCAGGATGAACTGAGCCAGGTTGATCAGCGCAAACACCGCCACCAGCGTGCCGACGCCGGAGAGCTTCGCCAGCCCGCGCAACGCGCCGAGCGGATTGGCGCGCGCGAAATCGATCGCCTTGCGCCGCTCGCGCGGCAGCGATTCGGGCAGCACGACGAGGCCGTAGGCGAAGTTCAGGAACGACAGTCCGGCGGCAACGAAGAACGGCAGCCGGATGTCGATGTGCCCGAGCAGGCCGCCCGCCATCGGCCCGAGCACGAAGCCGATGCCGAAGGCGGCGCCGATCATGCCGAAGCCGCGGGCGCGGTCCTCCGGCCTGCTGATGTCGGCGACATAGGCGTTGGCGACCGAGAAGTTGGCCGCCAGCGCGCCGCCGAAGATGCGCGTGGCCAGCAGTGCGCCGATCGAGGTCACGAGCGGCGTGGCCAGGAACATCAGCCCCAGCCCGGTGATCGAGGCCAGCAGGATCGGGCGCCGGCCATAGCGGTCGCTCAGCGCGCCCAGCAGCGGCGCGCAGAGGAACTGCATCGTGCCGAAGGTCAGCAGCATGGCGCCGTACCAGTAGGCCTGGGTCTCGCGCGTGGCCGCGAACTGGCCGACGATCGCCGGCAGCACCGGCAGCAGCAGGCCGATGCCCATCACGTCGAGCAGCACCGTCACCAGGATGAACGGCAGCGCCGGCGAGCGGCGGCTCATTCCCGCGCCCCCGGCTCGGGTGCTGCGTTCCGGCTCATCGCTCGCGTCGGCGCCGCCGCTCAAGGCGACGGCATCGCGCTGACGCCGGGTTGCTGCCGGCAGCGCTCGAGCCAGGCCCGCACGGCAGGGTAGCGCTAGAGGTCGAAGCCGCCGTCCTCGGCCCGATGGGTGGAGGCGTAGAGCGCAATGTCGGCGATCGAGAACTGGCCGGCGGCGAAAAATGGCTGCCGCGCCAGGTGCGACTCCATCACCGCCAGTGCCTCGTGGCCGCGCCTGGTCAGCTCCGGCAGCCGCGGATGCCCGTCCTGCTTGAGGAAGCGAAGGATGAAGCGGGCCACGGCGATGTAGGGCTCGTGCGAGTACTGCTCGAAGAACATCCATTGCAGCGCCTGCGCCCGCGCCAGGCGGTCGCCCGGCCACAGCCGGCTGCCGTCGGCGAGGTAGGCGAGGATCGCGTTCGACTCGGCCAGGAACGTGTGGTCGTCGATCTGCAGCACCGGCACCTGGCCGCGCGGACTCATCGCCAGGAACTCCGGCGTGCGCGACTCGCCTTTCATGATGTCGATCTCGTGCCAGCGGTAGGGCAGCGCGAGCACGTCGAAGGCCAGGCGGACCTTGTGGCAGTTGCCGCTGGTCGAGGTGCCGTAGACGCGGTGCGGGACGAGCGGGGCGACGGGGTGCGGCATGGACGGATCCGGCTTCCTAGGTGGCGCCCGTATCGGAGTACAGGTGGATGACGACAACGCCGGCGAGGATCAGCACGATACCCGCGACTTCGCCGACCTCGAGTTCCTGCCCGAACAGGCGCCAGCCGATCAGCGTGATCAGCGCGATGCCGACGCCCGACCAGGTCGCATAGGCGATCGAGATCGGGATCGCGCGCAGCGCCCGCGTCAGCGCCAGGAAACAGACGAGGTAGCCGAGCACGACCACCGCCGCCGGACCCGGCGCGGTGAAGCCGTTGCTGACCGACAGCGCCGAGGTGCCGGTGACGCCGGCGACGATCGCCAGCGCCAGGAAGAGGTAGGCGACCCAGCGCCGCGGCCGCGGCTGCGGCGCATGCATCGACTCCTCGATGCGCGCGCCGGCCGCGGCGGCCAGGTCCGCCAGCGGCTCGTGCGCGCCGGGGGCGACGCCGAACAGGTCGGCGGAGCCGGTCGGCTTCGGCTCGCCTTCGCGGCGGTTCAACGCGGCCCCACGCCGGAGTACATCTGGATCACCACCACACCGGCGACGATCAGCGCCAGGCCGGCCAGCGCCGGCGCATCGAGCCGCTGCTTGAACACGATCCAGCCGATCAGCGTGATCAGCGCCACGCCGACGCCGGACCAGATCGCATAGGCGATGCCGACCGGGATGGTCTTCAGCGACAGCGACAGGAAATAGAAGGCGACGGCGTAGCCGGCGATCACGATCAGCGAGGGCAGCGGCCGGGTGAAGCCCTCGGCGGCCTTCAGCGCCGAGGTGCCGATCACCTCGGCGACGATGGCGATGGCGAGATAGAGGTAGGGCATGGCAGTTCGATGTGAAGGCGCCGCCGCGTCGAGGAGCCGCGCCGGCGTGGGTGAAGCCGCGGCTCAGAACGGACCGCTCGCCAGCCAGCGCTCCACCTGCGGCAGCCGGTCGTGGCCCCAGAACATCTCGCCGTCGACGAAGATCGTCGGCGCGCCGAAGACGCCCCGCGCGATCGACTCGTCGACCAGAGCCTTCAGCTTCTCCTTGACCGCCGGTTCCTGCGCGCCGCGCGCCAGCGCCACCGGATCGGCGCCGGCCTCGCGCGCCAGCGTGCCGACCACCTCCGGCTCGCCGATGTTGCGGTCCTGCGCGAAGTAGGCGCGAAACGCGGCGTGCAGGAAGCGCACCGCCATCGCCTCGTCCTGGCTCTGCAGCCACAGGAAGGCGCGTGCCGCGCCGACGGTGGCGATTGGAAACTTGGTCGGATTGCGGTAGGCCACGCCGGCATAGCGGGCGCTGCGCTCGAAGTCCTTGGCGAAATAGTTCGCCTTCGGCGGCACCAGTTCGGTCAGCGGCACGCCGCCGGTGCTGCGGAAGATCACGCCGAGCAGCGTCGGCTTGAAGTCGACCTTGCGGCCGTGGCGCGCCGCCAGCTCTTCGATCTTTTCGCTGGCGAGGTACGAGTAGGGAGACGAGAAGTCGAACCAGAACTCGATCGGCGTCGGCATGCAGCAAGCTCCGTGACGGAGCCTCGATTGTGCCGCACTCGTCCGCTGCGTACGATGCGCGCGGCGGCGAAGCCGCAGGGGGAGGGCCGATGAGTTGGTGGTGGTTGCCGGCGGCGCTTGCGGTCGCCTATGGCATCTGGGTCTTCAACCGGCTGGTCGCCGACCGCAACCTGGTCGCGCAGGCCTATGCCGATATCGACGTGCAACTGAAGCGCCGCGCGGATCTCGTGCCGCGGCTGGTGGAAGTGGTGCGCGGCTACGCCGATTACGAACGCGCCACGCTCGAAGCGGTGGTCGAGCTGCGCGCGCAGGCACAGGCGGCGGCGGGCCGCGACGCACCGAAGGCGGCGCACGCGGAGCGGCTCGAGACCGAAGTGCGGCTTGGCGACGCGCTCGGCCGGGTGCTGTTGCTGCAGGAGAACTATCCGCAGTTGAAGGCCGACGCCAGCTTCCGCGACCTGGCGGCGAAGCTGGTCGAGGTCGAGGACCAGCTGCAGTTTGCGCGCCGCTTCTACAACGGCGCGGTGAAGCAGTACGCGACGCGGCTGGCGAGCTTTCCGGACCTCGTCGTCGCGCGGCTGTTCTCCTTCAGCGCGCCGGCGTTCTTCGGCACCGAGGATCGCGCCGCCGTGCAGGTGAAGCTGTGAAGGCCGTGAACGCCGCGGTCGCCGCGATCCTGCTGCTGCTTGCGACGGCGGCAGATGCGCAGGAACGGATCACCGACTTCGCCGCCGCCATTGCCATCGACGCCGAAGGTGAGCTCAGCATCACCGAGACGATCGTCGTCCAGGTCGAAGGCCAGGCGATCAAGCGCGGCATCCTGCGCGACTTCCCGACCGAGTATCGCGACCGCCTCGGCAACAAGGTCCGCGCCTCGTTCGACGTGGTCGAGGTCCGGCGCAACGGCGCCGCCGAGAACCACGCCGTCGAGAAGCTCGACAACGGCGTGCGCCTGCGTATCGGCAGCCGCGACGTGCTGCTGCCGCGCGGCCAGCACACGTATGCCATCACCTACCGCACCGCGCGCCAGCTCGGCTTCTTCGAGCGGCACGACGAGCTCTACTGGAACGTCACCGGCAACGGCTGGACCTTCGCCATCGATCGCGCGCGGGCGCGGGTGACGCTGCCGCAGCCGGTTCCGGCCGCGCAACTGGCGGCGGAGGGCTACACCGGACCGCAGGGCGCGCGCGGCAAGGACTACCGGGCACAGGTCGTCGATGGCGGCGCTGTGTTCGAGACCACGCGGCGGCTGGCTCCGAACGAGGGCCTGACGATCGTGCTGAGCTTCCCGAAGGGCCTGGTCGCGGCGCCGTCGGCGGCGATGCGCATCCGCTGGTTCCTGGAGGACAACGTCGGCGCTGCCGTGGCGCTGGCTGGCCTCCTTGTGGTGTCGGGCTTCCTGTACTGGCGCTGGTATCGCGTCGGACGCGATCCGAGGGCCGGGCCGCGATTTCCGCGTTACGAAGCGCCGAAAGACCTCGGCGCGGCCGCCGTGCGCTTCGTCGACCGCATGGGCGCTGACAACCAGTGCTTTGCCGCCGCGCTGCTCGGTCTCGGCGCGCGCGGCTACCTGAAAATCGACCAGCATGACGACGGCTTCACCGTGTCGCGCACGCGCCGAAGGGTGGAGTTCGGCATCGGCGAGAAAGCGATGGCGGAGGAGCTGTTCGCCGGCAGAGACGAGATCCGGATCGGCAAGAGCTACGACGTGCAGGTCGCCCAGGCGCAGAAGGCGCTGCACGAGGCGCTCGAAAGCGAGTACGACGGCGAGTTGTTCAAGCGCAATCGCGGCCCGCTCATCCTGGCCTTCGCCGCCGGCGTGGCCACCGTCGCCGGCGCCGCCATGCTCGGGGCCGCCTTGCCGATCGTCATCGGCACGGCGGTGCTGCTCGTCACGGCGCTGATCATCGCGGTGAAGCTGCTGCCCGCCTACAGCCTGCTCGGCCGCCGGCTGAAGGACGAGATCGAGGGACTGCGGCTGTACCTCGGCGTGGCTGAGGGCGACAACCTGGCGCGCATGCAGACGCCACGGCTGACGCCGGAGGAGTTCGCCCGCCAGTTGCCGTTTGCGCTCGCCCTCGGCGTGGAAAAGACCTGGGCCAACCGCTTCGCGGCACTGCTCGGCACGGCGGCGGTGGCGCAGGCAGTCTCAAGCTACTACAGCGGCGCCGACTCTGGCGACGGGTCGACCGCCGACATCGGCGCCTTCAGCGACGGCCTGAGCGCGATGGGTTCGACCGTCAGCGCCGCGGCGAGCCCGCCGGGATCGAGTTCCGGGTCGAGTGACAGCGATTCGGGCGGCGGCGGCGGATCGAGCGGCGGCGGTGGTGGTGGAGGCGGTGGCTCTGGCTGGTGAGTGCCGCCTTCAGAGCGCCAGCGCACCGTGGAAAACGCGGGTGACGTAGTCCATCGTCACCCGGCCGTTGCGCTGCGCGGCGTCGAATAGCTGCCGCAGCCGCGCCACCATCGGCACATGGCTCGGATGCTCCGGTTTTGGCACATAGGAAGCCGAGTTCAGCCGCGCCAGCAGTGTCGGCCAGTCGAGTACGGTCGGATTGGGAAACGCAGCGATGCGAAAGCCGCGGTGGCCGAAGAATTCGGCCACTGAGTCTTCATGCGCATGCCGGTGGCGGATCTTCTCGTAGTCGATGCCGAAGTCGAGCAGCAACTGCTCGTAGCCTTCGGCGAAGGCGCTGCCCGTGCTCACGCGGTCATTCCAGATCAGCGCCGCCTGCGGTGGCCGCTTCAGGATCCGCAGTGCCTCGGCGCGAGCGGGGGCGATGTCGAACCAATGGAAGGCCTGGGCCGCAATCAGGAGGTCGACGCTGGCCGCCGGCAGCGTCGTCGCCTCGGCGGTGCCGGCGACGCTGCGGAAACGCGGAAGCGCCGCGAGCTGCCGATCGCCCTCGGCGCGCATCGCCTCGTTGGGCTCGACGCCGATAACCGCAAGCCCGGCGCGCAGGAAGGGCTCGCAGGACAGGCCCGTGCCGCTGCCGATATCGGCGACGACGGCCTCGGGCGCCAGCTTCAGCTCGGCGATCAGCGAAGTCGCGATCGCAGCCGGGTAGCTCGGCCGCGCCGCGGCGTAGTCGCCGGCGCGGTCGGTAAAGCGTTCGGTGGAGTCGGCGGCGGGGCGCATGGCGGCGGGTCGGCTCAATGTCGGGTCCGGATCGTAGCTAAGGACGTGAGTGCCATGCGCGGGCCGGAGAGGTAGCATGAATTTCGAGGCTGGCTCGTGGCGGTCGGGATCTGCGCTGAGGCTATGTCGACGTCCAACATCGATCGAAGCGACCGGGTACGTCCGAACTGGCTGGCCTTTGCCCTGGTCGCGGCCGTTGGCTTGACGCTCGGCGCGGCGCCCTACCTGCTGTACATGCGGGCCGTGTACTTCGCGCTGCCGCTCGTCGTCTACGCCGCGGTCGCGTTCGCCTGGAAGGCGCGGCGCTATGACTGCCAGGCCACCGAAAGTCCGGACCCGATCGAATGGCTGCTCGCCGGCTGGGCTGCAGTCGGCGTCGGCGCGGTGGCGAGCGCCATCGGTTTCATCTGGTACTGGGGCGTCTATGGGCTGGCGTGGCTGGCCGGGGCGGCGATCCGCGCCTTCGGGTGGGACTTTGCTCCCGATCCTGTCGAGTTCGGCACCTACTTCTCCGCCACCTTCTTCATCATCTTCTCGCTGTCGCTGCCGTTCGTGCTCGCCGAGGAACTGCCGGCCAAGCTGTATCCGCGAGTCGCCGGCACCCGTTCCGCCTACTTCGCCCTGGCCAGCCGGCGCTGGCTGATCGCGGCGATTGCCGCCGGCGGCATCGTCCTCACGGTCGGGCTGGTCCTGCAGGGCGTGGACTTGCACGGCTTCTGGTTCACGCTGCTCGCCGTGCTGGCGTTCCTCATTACCGGGACGCCGCTGCTCAACGTCGGCGGCGCGCCGACCTCGCGCGAAGACGCGCAGGTGATGGTTGACGTGAAGAAGCTGTTCACCGCGGCCGGCTACGCGCTCACCGAGAAGCCGAGCACCGGCGATCCCGAGGTCGACCCGCTGATCGCCGTCGTCGACATCCTTGCCCGCGCACCTTCGCGGGCCTATGCCGTCAAGCTGAAGATGCTGGCGGGGGCGCAGGCGCAGCTGGACTGGTCGGCGGCGGTCGAACTTCGGACCGCCGCCAGGACGATTCAGCGGCTGCTGCGCGCCGGCGTTGCGCCGGAGTCGATCGTCGAGCCTTACCTGCTGGTGGTCGGCGGCACGATCGACAAGGAACTGGAAGCGCTCGCGGTGGAAGAAGGCGTGCGGCTGGTCCACTTTACGGACAGCAGCGCGCTGCGTGCGGCCGCGACGGACGATGCGCCGCCGGACGGGAAGCGGAACCGGGCGCTCGATGTCCTGCGCATCGCCGCCGTCGAGCCGGCGCCTGCGGCGCCGTCAGGAGCAGCGACGACATGATGATCTCGTCGCAAAGGCCGGTGATCGTTCACCGCTCGGTTGCGGCGGCGGTCGCCAATGTCGCCACGCTCGGCATCGGCGCCAGGATCCGCGAAGCGCTTCCCGAAGCGGAGCTCGAGCGCCGCGAGCAGCTCCAGGACCTGAGCCTTTCGAACCCGCTGCGCGAACTGCTCGATCGCGAGTTCAAGGCGCTCGGAGGCGCGGTCGTCAACGAACCGCTCGTCGACAAGATCAGCCGGCAGGCGTCGATCCAGGTCTCGGTCGGGCGCACGCCGGCATCGGAGGTCGTGCTGCTGCAGATTCCCGGTTCGATCCTGAAGGACGGCAACCAGGTGCGACGCCTGCTGGCGCTGACCTATGCGCTGCGCGGCAGGACGGTTCGCGTGCTCTCGCCCGACCTCGAGGGCGACCCGGTATCGGCCTTCAACGGGCTGAAGCGCGCCTGGCAGGACGAGGACCGGCCGGAGAAGAGGATCGACCTGGAGTTCGTGCCGATGTCGCACTTCGACGAACTGGAGCAGGGCAAGGGCGATCTTGCCGACGTGCTGAAGTTCGCCCGCCTGGGGCGGGCCGCGGCGCCCGGCGCGTCGGCAACGGACAGCGCGGGCGCACCGCAGGTCGCAGCGAAGCCGCTGCAGCGGGTCCGGATCTTCCTCGCCTCGTCGCAGGAACTGCGCGACGACCGAGACGATTTCGACCTCTACGTCCGCCAGCAGAACGACAGGCTGATCAAGGAGGGCGTCTACCTCGAGGTCGATCGCTGGGAGAACTTCCTCGACGCGATGGCGGAGACGCGGCTGCAGGACGAATACAACAAGGCGGTGCGCGCCTGCGACATCTTCGTCAGCCTTTTCTTCACCAAGACCGGCAAGTTCACCGAAGAGGAGTT
>Ga0105096_10000578_pt1 | contig 13209 bp, 10 predicted proteins | sample PPLLak3cmMay2015_FD_87036 | JGI IMG/M metagenome (GOLD analysis project Ga0105096, IMG submission 87036) | Freshwater sediment microbial communities from Prairie Pothole Lake near Jamestown, North Dakota, USA - PPLs Lake P7 Core (1) Depth... | ecosystem: Environmental > Aquatic > Freshwater >... | reverse complement strand
TTGCTTCCCACTCCGGAAGCGCTGGGCACGAGAGGCCATGCCTTCCTCGCAATGCTGGCAACAGTGGTACTACTCTGGACAACAGAGGCCCTTCCCATCGGCGTCACTTCAATCGGGGTAGGGTGCGGACTGATCCTGTTCAACATCCAGTCTGCCAAGAATGCATGGGAACCCTATGCCAACAGGTCCGTCGTGTTTGTATTTTTTATCATCATGCTGGGGGTGATGCTTGGGCAGACCACCATTCCCCAACGGCTTATGAATTATATCCTGAAACTCGGCGGCCGGAATGTCATTCGCCTCAGTTTTGTCCTTTGCATGGGAGCGACTTTTCTGGCAGCGTGGACCCATGATGCCACCATTACCATCATTCTTCTCTACGCCATTTTGCCCATGTTCCTGAAAATGGGCATTACACCGGATAAGAGCAACAATTTCGCCAAACACTTCATGTTTATCATACCGATGGGCTCAGCCTGCGGAGGAGGTGCGACATTTCTCGGAAGCGGCCGGTCTCCGGCTTCGGCGGAAATGCTCGCCCAACTCACCGGCTACACCCTCGGTTTTAATGAGTACATGCTCTACCAGTTCGTACCTTCGATGGCCCTCGGTGTGGCCACCTGGGTGACGTGTCTGATTGTTTATCCGCCCAAGGTCAAGGAACTTCCGGGGGAAATAGCCATTGAAAAACTGCCGGACATGACTAGGAATGAGAAACTGCTCACCTGGTTCCTTGTGGCGACATTTCTCATGTGGTTTATGACGGATTGGACCGGAATCCACGTGTCCGTCGCCGGCGGCCTGTTTATCGTCGTATGCATGGCATTTAAGGTTGTGGACTGGAAAAGATGCCTGAATGAATATCCTTGGAACCCCCTCATGGTATTCGGTGCGGGATTTTCTCTCGGGGTGGCCATGCTGGATAGCGGCGCAGGAAAATGGATTGCCTCCCAGATATTTCCGATCTTCGTCGGTTCCTCCTGGCCTGTGGTTGCAGCCGGAGCATCCTGGATCAGTGCCGTTATCACCAGTTTCATGGCCAATGCGGCAGCCACTACGCTGCTGGTTCCGGTGGTAGTCCCCATGGCGGATATGGCCGGAACTCCGGCATTCCCCATTGCCATGTCGGTACCCCTGGCCACCACCTTTGTCATGCTGGTCATCGGATGCCCGCCGACCCTTATTGCTTACGGGTTTGGATACTTCTCCCAGTGGGAGGCTTTCAAGCTCTTGTTCGTCCGAACAATCCTGGGAATCATCGTTCTCACTTTATGCATGGCCGTATGGTATCCCCTGGTCGGAATGCCGGGAAATATTGACATGATGAAAACACCGGCCAAGCTGACCATGACAGGTTATGAGCTTATTGTTGAGAAATGACCGGCTTTGAAAAACAGAGCAAAGCTAGGACAACCGGTTCTTTCATATCCCAACTCGTAAATATTGCTTCAGTATAAACAGCTCCGGCCGGAATGATTTCCGGCCGGATTTTTTTTTACATTCGCCAAATCAATTTTTTAAAATGCCTATAATCGACTGCGCAGATCCCTGAAAAAATTGTGGAATGCGTTATTCTCTTTTTTTCGGGGTCGCGAAAGGGTTACTTGTATTTCCGACCGGATATGCCCGGGGTTGGTGCCCATAACCAGAATGCGGTCAGCCAGTGTGATGGCCTCAACAAGGTCGTGGGTAACAAATACGATGGTATGTGAAAGCTTTTCCCAAAGAGATAGCATTAAATTTTGCATATCTTCCCGGGTTTGCGCGTCAAGGGCGCCAAAGGGTTCATCCATGAGAAGCACCTGCGGCTGTAGAATCAGCACACGAGCCAAAGCCACGCGCTGCTTCATTCCGCCCGAAATTTCTCTGGGAAGATAATCCTTGAAAGCGCTAAGCCCCACCATTTCAAGATAACGATGAACTTCCTTCACAAGCCGGCTTTTGTGCATTAGCTTTTTGGCACCAAAGGCGATGTTCTCACTTACCGTGAGCCATGGAAAAAGGGCGTCCTCCTGAAAAACCACGCAGCGATCAGGGCCCGGACAAGTCACCGCTTTACCGTCAATATGGATAATACCGGCACTGGGTTTCATAAATCCGGCAATAAGTTTGAGAAGAGTGGTTTTACCACACCCACTGGGTCCCAGAAGGCAAACCAGCTCTCCGGCAGAAATATCGAAACTCACATTATCCAGCACATTTAGGTACCCATCGTCTACAGGAAAGATTTTGCTCACCTTTCGAATCGTCAATGCCGGTCGTGCTGCCTTGACAGGCTGCAGGGGCCGGATCAGCTTAAGGGGCTTGGTCATGTCAATCTCCGTGCTGATTTGAAAAATAAACGCAGTATGAGATTCAACAAAAGATCACTGAGGCGGCCCATGACGGCGATAATGATGATACCCACAATAATGATGTCGATGCGACCGAGCATTCGGGCATCCATGATAACAGCACCCAATCCGTTGGGCACCCCGGTAAGTTCCCCCAGCACCAGGTAAGCCCAGGCAATCCCCAGGCCCAGGCGAAGTCCGCTGATGATCTGTGGCATGGCTGCCGGAATCAGTATGGCAAATATGCTGCGAATGCGGCCCACACCGAGCATTTCACCTGCCTGATATAGCAGGGGATTGATTTGGCGAGCGCCGGCAGCGGTGTTGATATATATAGGAAAAAAAGCAGCCAGGGCAACAAGAAAAACTGTGGTATGCATGCCGATTCCGAACCACACCAGGGCTAACGGAAGCCAGCTGATGCCGGGAACTGCCCGAAGTCCGTTGATTGTGGCGCTCACCAGATGGCGGCAAGTTGACACACGTCCCGAAAGAATACCCAGGGGTATGCCCGATACAACGGCCAGGGTGAAACCAAGAGTCACCCGCAACAGACTGGCTAAGGCGTCGGAGAGAAATCGGCCGGCATAGGGTGAGTTTCCGACCGGAGCAAACAGATAATCATATCCAGCTTCGGCGACCCGAATAGGGTCGGGAAGTAAATAGCCCTGGACCCAGCCACTTCTTGTCACGGCAAACCATGTTGTCAGCAAAATGCCGGGAATAATCCACGGGAAAATCCGTAAATAAGGTCGGGTTTTTTTCAACGATTCAGCTCGGCTTTGACCTGTTGTATGAACCGGAGATCGAACAGTTTATCGTAATCCGGCCTGCGTTCAATAACTTTTAAAGCCTGCATGCGGTCACCCAGGGCCTTGGCGCGTTCAACAAAAGACGCATCCATCTCCCAGACCAACTCCATGTTGTGAGCGGCTTTATCCAACATTTCACGATCCGTGCCGAAAGTGGCCGCCCGATCCAGCCACTGATCCTGGTGCTGCTGTAAAAACATAGTGGCCTGGGCGTGGGCTTTGACTAGCTGCAGGACCTTGTCCGGGTTCTTTTCGATGGTCTCACGGGTCACCAGCATACCGGCATTGATGGTTCCCACGCTGTCATCATAGTATGGGTATTCCAAAATGCGGCCATAACCTTCATGAACCGCCAGGGTGGGAAAAGGTTCTCCCGATAAAAACGCATCGATACCGCCTCGGGCCAAGGCAAGCCCCATGTCGAAGAAATCTACGCGGGTCAGCCGGACATCTTTTTCCGGAGAAAGCCGGTTGCGGGTCAGGGTTTCCCGCAACAGGATTTCATGCATCGTACCGGGAACATAACCGATGCGCTTACCTTCGAGCTGGGCGACGCTCTGGATGGGGCTGTCCTTTTTTACCACCAGAGCAGAAGATTTGTTGCACAGGGCAACCACGACTACCACCGGTTGGCCCTGGGACGCCGAGTGAATGGCATGGGCCAGTGTGGTGCCGCACATGTCAAGGCTTCCGGCCAACAGAGCGGTCTTCTGGTCGGCTGGGTTGGTGAAAGAAAAAACCTCAACCTTTTGCGAAAGAAACCGATCATAAAAAAACGGCTGGATGGTCTGAGCGGTTTTCCAGGTACCCACCTTGAGGACCGTGTCGGCCGCCGCAGAAAATGTGAAGGACAGAAGCATTAATCCGCAAAAAAATAGTTTTTTCATGTTGCATGCTCCTTCACTAAAAGCAGTTGGATGGCAACTCCGGTTTCCAGTCCATTTCCCTTTGAATGGCGTGACAACGTTCCATACTGCATCCGCGTCCCTTTTCCGTATCTGCTTTCCCATCCCTCGGGCTAGCTCCTACTTCGGGAAAAAAAAGGTTCGCTCCGGCCAGCAAAGAAGCGCTGTGGGGTTCGTGGGTGCAGTGGGCCCGGGGAACCGTCCCCATAACCAATCTTGATACCGCTCCCATCCTGGCCATCTCCAACTCGGAGATCATGCCGTAACGGGTCATGGGAGACCCAGGAAAATTGATACGACGCATGATACCGCTGTAGGTGGCCCCATATTGTCGGGCCAGAAACATGAGATCCACGATCTCTTCATGGCTGTGCTCCGGTCCCACCGGTTCAATACAGTTCATCCAGCGCAGTCCTACATCTTTCAAAAACCGAATGGTCTGAATTCGTTTTTCCGGGTTCAGGGGAGTATCGCGGCCTTCTCCCAGGCGCACGGCATGATAGGCCCCCACAAATCCGGCCTCCAGAAGAGCCTCACATTCTTTGCGGTTGATATCCCGGGTATTGGCTACTAATGGCACATTCACGGCCTTTTTCAGTGTACGGCCGATTTCCAGTAGCCGTTCAAACGAGAAGTTACCGGTGGTCATCAGGTTCAACGCATCGGCGCCATGCTCCTGGGCATGCCTGGCCCAGGCAAGAATCCGGTCTTCGGAAAAATCCACGGCTTCTTTAAAAATATCGGCTTTCAGGGTTAAGGAGCAAAAAAGGCAGTTCATCGGGCAAGGTGCCACATTGATACCCATGTGAAAGTGGTTTTCACCCTTTTGACCGAACTGTTCCCGGGAGAGCCGGTTGGCGGTTTCCATCAGGGCGTAAACTTCTTTGGTATGCAGGGGAAGCGCCAGCAGTTTCAGCGCCTGGTGACGATCGATACCTTGGCCGCCGGCACCTCTTTCAAGAACAGCTTCCACCTGAGATGATATTGTCCAACTCATAAAGGTCCCAGTTAGTCATGTAAGAATTTATATTTTTTCAATGAAACTATAGTAAAGCTTTCTTCCATATGCAAGTCCATACTGAGTTAAAAAAATCCATGTCGGTGTTGCCTTGTCAACCCACATGCTCCACACCAAGATTAAAAAAATTTGTTTGTTTATCGGAGCCGAGTGTTCAAATTCGACATTTTTGCTCGTATTGATCATAAATCCCTCTTTTAGGTCGGTTTTAGTGTATTGGACATATTTTTATGACGGCACGGTATTGCCTATTGACAACCCAAGACCTTATAATTGTATAAATGGAAATGAGTTTAACTCCGGATAAAAAATTGCGGCAAGCGGTATTTTTTTAATGAACCATGATTTATAGCCAAAAGGAGTTTTCAGGTGAATTCATCCAATACAAACAATACAATTAAAAAAGCCGGATCCGGTATCAATCTTTTTAAGGTCGCCGGCATTCAGATTAATATCGATGTTTCATGGTTTATCATTTTTTTCCTGGTTTTATGGAGCCTATCGGCCGGCTATTTTCCACGCCAGTTCCCGGATCAGAGCGCTCAAACATACTGGGGGGCAGGCCTGGTCGCCACGCTTCTATTTTTCTTTTCCGTGCTGTTTCACGAAATGTCCCACTCGCTAATGGCCCAGCGATGCGGCATTGAGATCTCGGAAATAAAGCTGTTCATATTCGGTGGTGTCGCCCGGCTCTCCGAAGAATCCAAAAACCCCGTTACTGAATTCAAAATTGCCGTGGTGGGTCCATTGAGCAGCTTTGTTCTTGCGATCTTTTTCTGGATTTGCCACAAACTTCTGGGAGGCCTTAATTTTCCCCTGGCCCAGGCTGTTACGGGATATCTGGTATGGATCAATGTGGCCCTGGGAATATTCAATTTGCTCCCCGGCTTTCCGCTGGACGGTGGGCGTATTTTGCGGGCAATTCTCTGGTATAGAACCGGTTCTCTGTCCCGGGCCACCAAATGGGCTTCGGATGTCGGCAAAGGACTTGCCATCGCACTGATGGTACTTGGTGCGATCCAGATATTTACAGGCATGCTGATAGGCGGGCTTTGGCTGATTTTTATCGGTATGTTTCTACGAGGGGTTGCTGAGGGAGGTTATCAGGAAGTTTTGATGCGGCAGTCTCTGGAAAATGTTCAGGTGCGAGAAGTGATGATCGAGGATGTGGTAAATGTCCAGCCTGATCTGACTGTCAGAGAACTTGTCACCGACTATTTTCTGAGATACGGCTTTAAAGGTTTTCCAGTGATGGAAAACAACAAGGTCACCGGCGTCGTTTCCGTGGCTGAAATCAAAAATATCCACCAAGCTAACGATCAAACGACCCGGGTTACCGATATCATGCTGTCTCTTGATGATACCATGGTTATTTCTCCGGAGACATCGCTGGTCATTGCCATGCGTAAAATGCTGACGGAAAACATCGCCCGTCTTTTGGTCATGGAAAACGATCAACTTCTGGGGATGATTACCAAAACAGGCCTTATGCGGTTTCTGGAAATCAAGAACATTCTGGAGGAATCGAATCCACAAAGGATCAGGCCCCATAAATGAGCCCTATTTTCATACCTAACCTGTTCTTGAGAAACCCGGCCCCGATTTTCCTCGTTCCCACACCCAGCATGGGAACGAGGGTAAAATTTGAATCGATCAATAAACAACACGAACCCTTTCGCTGATGGATCTGTCCGGATGAACGATTACGACATCACCCTCCGTAATTCCGCCGATCACCTGGGTGGCCAGGCCTGCACGGTGACCCACCCGGACTGTTTTTTGGACAGCACGATTGTTTTCGACAGCAAAAACCGCCCATCCATTTTCAGTACGGAAAAGAGCACCGGTCGGTACCTGAAGAACGTTGTCATTTTCCCAGATTACAAACTTAGCCAGAACACGGTATCCGGAGCCAAGGTCAGACCATATCTCCGGAGGGGATACGAGTTTTGCAATGACATTCACGCGCTGCTCCTCGACCCCGAGCGCGGACACGACATTGATTCCCATTGGTTCAATACGGTCGACCACGGCTTCCAGCGGGCTGTCACCACCCCATTGTTCAATTAAGACGCGGTTACCCGGCCTGATCCGAACCGCATCCCGGGATAGAACATCCACTTTTACCTCAATACGGTCTATATCTCCAATCTCTATCAGCGGTTCACCGGGATCCACATGCCCTTCACTCTTGCGATGTATTGCCAGGATTCTGCCGGCTTCCGGGGAACGTAAGACTTCCCTGACCGACTGAACCGTGTTCAAGGAGGACTCGTCCTCCAGCGCTGCCCGGGCTGTGGCAAGATCGGCATGGGCGGCACTGACCACGGCACGCGCTGAATCGAGATTAGCCCCGGCTTGTTTAGCTTCAGACACCGTCTGTTCCAGTTTTTGCGAGGAGACTGATCCGGAATCAAAAAGACGTTCAATACGCCGGCGGTCACTTTTTGCAAGCTCTGCTGTGACTTCCGCCGCCTTCACCTGTTCCCGAGCTTCAACAAGCCTGGCTTCGGCTGCTTCAACACGGGTCATGGATTCGGTACGTGTACGAATATCCAGAATCGTGGCACGCGGAGCCTCGAGATAAGCCAGCGGCTGCCCTTTATCGACAATATCCCCCGCCTCAAACTCAATCCTCCGTAAAAATGCGGCTACCGGTGAGGAAACCACATAAAGCTGCTCCACCTGTGTTTCCCCTTCCTCTTCGATAGTCACCCGCAGAGGAGCATGCAAAAGAACAGCAGTCTGCACCGGTCTTGGTTTGGGTAAAAAACCGTAAACAACACCGGCGATCACAAGTACTCCCACGGCTATCAGAAAAATCTGTTTTCGTGTTTGTCCGGTCATTTATTCTCTTGTCTTCAAAACAGCAATGAGGTCTAATTTATTTAACCTTCGGTAAATGATCAGGCCGGAAACAACCGATGCCCCAAGCACAATCACCGCTGCCAGAGAGAGTGTACCTCTGCCAAGAACAAACGGCAATTGATACATATCCGTCTGCAGGGATTCAACAATACCCGCACTGGCTGCTGCTCCCAAAAAAAAGCCGAGCGGGATTGATAGGAGAGTCAAAAATACCGATTCTCCTATCAGAATATAAGCGATCTCCCCATGGGTGAACCCGAGAACCCGTAAGCTTGCCAATTCACGGTCCCTTTCCGATAATGAAATTCGGGCACTGTTATAGATTACGCCGAATGCAATCACACCGGCAAACAGACTCAAGATAAATGTGTATACAAGCATGGTCTTTGCGGTTGTTTCGTAAAATGATTCTATTACCCGCTCCTGAGATGCGATACCCGCAACACGGGGGCGTTTGGTAAGAGTATTCATCAACATTTTTTCGTATGGTTTGTCAACCATGAGTAATACTCCGGAAAGAGCCTGGCCAAGACCGGCAAGCCTATTGGCCGCCTCAAGGTTCATGTAGGCCCCGATTCCGATAAACTGCCGGGTAATTCCCATAACAGGTACACTTTGGGTAAACCGGGTTCCCTCGAGCACTTCGACGATCATTTCATCGCCCGGTCGAACATCTAGAATTTTCGCCAACCGCTCGGTAATGAGAATGCCATCGGGCGGAATCGGGACAGGTTCAAGATCGGTATTGATAAGGCGTCGCAAATAAGCATCCGGCAAAATTCCCTCAATGCCGGTCTGGTAGCTTCGATGGCCATACCTGAGTCGAACCGGCACATTACGGAAAGCTTCAGCGTGAAGAACACCCGGAAGGCTTTTGATTTCGTAAAGAGCCGCTGTCGAGGTCGGCTCGGTAAATGTGACCGTTAGATTCTCTCGTTGTGAAAGCCCGAATTGAACCTGAACGACATAATCGAAAGAATCCGAGAAAAACAAGCCCATGATAAGAATGGCACAGGAACTTGACATACCCAGGATTGTCAGCAACGCTTTGACGGGCCGTCGTTCTAAATTACGAAGCATCATCCGGGTCGGCTGGTCAAAAAAACGCTGGAGCCCCAGTTTTTCCACAATGGTGGCGCGATACATAGCTGGAGGCGCGGGCCGCATAGCTTCTGCCGGAGGAAGCTTCACAGCAACGCGAACAGCCTGTATCACCCCTATGAGTGATGTTCCGCCGGTCAGCACAATGGCCATAAATACAACGGAAAAACGTAACTTATATTCAAGATACGGAAAACGATAATATTCGAGATAGAGTTTGCCGAGCCAATGCCCCATCCATACACCGAGCACCATGCCTGCAGCGGTTCCGATAAATGTGATAAATAATACTAGTTTTGCATAATGAAGACCGACATCCATATTGCCGTATCCGAATGCCTTGAGCACGGCAATCTGTTCTCTTTGCAGGCTGATTAGCCGCGATACGACAATATTGAGCAGGAAAGCCGACACCCCCAAAAAAACCAAAGGAAGTACGGTTGCCGTGCCCTTTAACTGACGAAATTCCTCTGTGATGATAAAATGAGAGGGCTGATCAGCCCTCCAATAGGCCCCCTGCCCCCCGTAGGGTTTTAACAGATCATCGATTAACTTGAGGACATCTTCGTTCTTATCGGGGCCGGGTGAAAGGGTAAAGGTAAGATCATTAAATGCGCCATCCATATCATATGCCGCCTCCAGACCGGTACGTCCCATCCACATTACCCCGTAGCGTTTCGGATCAGGAAAGATCGATCCGGGCTCGATTTGTATAAGAAACTCCGGTGAAAGCGCAATGCCGACAACTTTCAGAACCTTTCGCCGGCCATTGATAATAGCAGTAAGCTGGTCGCCGGGACTTAAATCATGGGCCTCTGCAAAGGGTTCGTTTAAGAGTATCTCATCTTCCCTGCCTGCCTGAATAAAACGTCCTTCCCTTATAAATAGCCGGTTCAAGGCCGGCTGAATTCCTTCAGGCACGGAAACAATCATCCCGGAAACCGGCTCGTCAAAATCCGCGATCTCCAGGTTTACCCCGGCCATGATCCGTGTTTCAATGTGGTTCACCCCCGGCACCATTCTCAGGCGCTCTTTCAACTGTTCGGGTGCCCTGCGAACCGATGCGAATCCATCGGCAAAACGGTATTCAACGTAGTAGGTATCGAGTGTTTTTTCAAGGGTATCCATCACACTTGTCATGGACACATATGCGGCAACACCACTTAAGATGACAAATATTATGGCCAGGCCCTGTCCCCGCATTGCCCAAAGATCACGAAACATTTTACGCTCAAGTGCTCTCATCTTTTTACCAATTCAACTCACGGGGACTTATTTTTTGTTCGTTCAAACGGATTTCCGTCACCTGTCCATCGCTTAAGTATATGATACGTTCGGCCATCTTTGCTTGTACGGCATTGTGAGTAATGATAACCGTGGTGGTGCCCAGGTCACGGTTAACCCGGTCCAGGGCTTCAAGGACAATAACACCGGTCTTTGAATCCAAGGCACCAGTGGGTTCGTCACACAAAAGGACGCTTGGCTGCTTGGCGATAGCCCGTGCAATAGCAACACGCTGTTGTTCACCCCCGGACAATTGTGCGGGAAAATGATCTTTCCGGTTACCAAGTTCAACCATATCCAGGGCTTCTTCAGGTGTCATGGGGTCTTTTGCGATTTCGGTAACAATAGCAACATTTTCTCGAGCAGTAAGACTTGGAATTAAATTGTAGAACTGAAAAACGAAGCCGACATGGTGGCGTCTGTATTCGGTGAGTTCACGGTCATTGGCTCGGGTCAGATCTTTTCCCCGATAGAACACTTTTCCGTCCGTGGCGGTATCAAGTCCACCGAGAATGTTTACCAAGGTTGACTTTCCGCTGCCGGAAGCTCCCAATAACACAATGAGTTCCCCCGCATGGAGTTCCAGGTCGATACCTCGCAGGGCATCTACCTGGACTTGACCCATAGTGTAAATCTTTGTCAGACCGATTGTCCGGAAGACGATTTCCGATACCATGGATTTCACCAGACCCGGCAAATTAAGTTGAGTAAGAACACCATTTGTGTACTAACTGCTTCCGAATGCCGAGTGGACATTGATTAATCCTGCTAAAACAGATGCCCCGTACATGTCATTCTGGGAAGGCCAACACCTCATTTGTCATTTCGACGGTGGCTATATACCACTTTCTGTTTAAAAACCGGGCCGCCTCTTTTTCCCAACACCCGAAAGTTCTTTCTATACCTGCAATAATCAAAACCTGATTCAAATCAGTCATTATGAATATCCGACCCCTTTGATTTGAATCAGGTTTCCATTGATTTGTGTTTTAGCCCCTAACATGGTTTCGGCAAGCCAGAGCCTGGCATCAATATGATCGGTCATTGCGGGTATGCGAATTTTACTGGTACCTTCGGCCAGGGCGGCAAAGGGTATGAGCTGGTCACTCAGAAACCGGTCTGCACATGCACCCGTTTCGATATCTTCCATAAGATTTCGGGCCACGGTATTACCGATAAATTCCGCCGATCTTCTAAGAGCGCCCGCCATATCAGACCCGATCAAGCATCCCGTATCGGTTTGAGCCCAGACGGCAAGAGCGGCACCAGATTGAACAGCGGCTTTCTCAAAGACAGGCGCATTTTTGTTGTCGTTTAAAATTCGGATGTCGGTTTTAAATCCTGAGGCTTCGAGGTACTTTTGGCATTCATCTGCCATTCTTTCCGAAACTTTTCGTTTTTCAAGATGCGACGACAAAGAATACCCTCTTATGCCTATCATTTTTCCCTGTTCCATCAACATAATAGGGCTTAGCATTTTTTTCAAAGGCGATATTTGAATTTCAAGAACTCCGTTTCCTTTTGGAACATAGCCTGGACAAATGATTTTAATTTCAATGTCGGCCCCCATTTTTTGTATCATGGGGAGCAGAACATATTTTAAATGAAACGCAGAGGGAGCGAAATCCTGGAAAAGAACGCCGATAATCCGGTATGTGGATGATGACCGGGCAAACAAGCCCAGGGGCAATATGCATAAAGCCAACATGGTGGCGGAACCCGCCGTACCGATATCGAATGTAAAACGGCCTCCCCTGATAGCTTTTCCGGGATAAAACTCGATTATGTCAGACCCTACGGTAGCATTTTCCAATTTTCCCTCACAAAGCTCTGATGCCGCTTCCAGAACTTTAAGATGCTGAGGCCTCAACCCGGGCTTTTGACGCTTGGAACGAATGTTGTTCAACTTCAAAGCCTTTTTGCTCAACACACCAAAAAGGACAGCATCTCTGACAATTGTTCCAGAACCTGATTTTTCACTCCCATCAATTCGGAAGATGCAACTATCTTTCATTTTTTCAGTTTTGATGTTTACAGTTGTTTTTGCCGTACTCCATACATTTGAGTTTCAACAAATGATTTGACTTACAAAAAAATCCCGTGTATAGTCCACCAAATTGTGAAATTGTTTTTCTAGTGAAAAAAATACTTTAATCAAAAACCCCACCATTTTTACTTACATGCCCATGGGATTTTTAATTAAATCCGGTGGGTTTTTTTATTGCCTTCCGACCGTATAACGCAAATAACACAAAAACAATTTTTTAAACAAAACGTAATTAATGAAATTATATCATTAATTTTTTTAGAAACAACATAAATAAGAGAGATGTTCAATGACGTTTGATGTTTATCATTTTAGTTCAAAAATTACCGCCGGTATCGATGCCTCAGGCTATTCATCACCCACACCCATTCAGAAAGAGGCGATGCCGCATATTCTATCAGGAAAAGATGTCATGGGCCTTGCCCAGACAGGAACAGGCAAAACCGCGGCATTTGTGCTGCCGATGTTACAACACCTTTTAAATGGACCCCGAAGAAAAGTACGTGCGCTGATCATTGCACCCACGCGGGAGCTGGCCGAGCAGACCCACAACGCCATTGTTGGGCTGGCCCGGAAAACCGGTTTGACCAGCATGAGCATTTACGGAGGAGTCGGTATCCAACCGCAAATCAGACAATTGCGGAAAGGTGTGGACATTGTCACGGCCTGTCCCGGCAGACTCCTGGACCATGTCAATCGGGGAACCATAAGCTTGTCCAACATTGAAATACTGGTCATGGATGAAGCAGACCAGATGTTTGACATGGGTTTTTTCCCTGATATCCGAAAAATCATAAAGCGGTTGCCCGCTGATCGGCAAAATCTGATGTTTTCCGCTACC
>Ga0105096_10000577_pt1 | contig 13219 bp, 16 predicted proteins | sample PPLLak3cmMay2015_FD_87036 | JGI IMG/M metagenome (GOLD analysis project Ga0105096, IMG submission 87036) | Freshwater sediment microbial communities from Prairie Pothole Lake near Jamestown, North Dakota, USA - PPLs Lake P7 Core (1) Depth... | ecosystem: Environmental > Aquatic > Freshwater >... | reverse complement strand
CTTGCGTGCCTTGCGCAGACCAACCTTTTTACGCTCCACCTCACGTGCGTCACGGGTGACATACCCGGCACCGCGCAAAGTGCCCCGCAGTGATTCATCATATTCCATCAGGGCACGCGTAATGCCGTGGCGAATCGCACCGGCCTGGCCGAAACTTCCACCACCTGCAACGGTAACGTTTACATCAAATTTTCCAGTTAATTCAACAAGCTCGAGCGGCTGACGCACGATCATGCGGGCCACTTCTCGACCGAAATACTGGTCCAGCGGACGCTTGTTAACGGTAATACTGCCAGCACCGCTTTGTAAAAACACGCGTGCGGTCGACGTCTTGCGACGGCCAGTTCCATAATATTGAGTAGATGCCATATCGATTATCCGTTAGATGTTCAGTACTTGGGGCTGTTGCGCCGCATGTGGATGCTCAGTACCAGCATACACTTTCAACTTCCTGAACATGGCTCTACCCAGCGTATTTTTGGGCAACATACCCTTCACCGCAGTCTGGATTGCCCGCTCTGGAGCTTTATCAATTAATTTCTCGAAAGAAATGGATTTCAACCCGCCGGGATAACCCGTGTGATGATGATACATCTTGTCTTTAGCCTTGGCACCCGTAACGCGTATCTTTTCGGCATTCACAACCACTATGTAATCACCGGTATCGACATGGGGGGTATATTCGGCCTTGTGCTTACCGCGCAATCGGTGCGCTATCTGGCTGGCGAGGCGTCCCAAGGTCTTGTCAGAGGCATCCACAACGAACCAGTCGCGAGCCACATCTTCTGCTTTGGCGCTAATAGTTTTCATCAACAACTGCCTCTTGGAGGAGTCCAATTTCGAGAGCGCGCATACTACTCAATGGACCCGCTCATTTCAAGCCGAGAATGCAATAATTTTCGCCTACTCTCGTCTGTTTGGGCCCCGCTGTAGCCCGATTAAACCAGCTAATTCCCTCGGCATTCGCGTGTCATTACACCACAACTTTCTCGCCGGTAGTGTGGTCGGAGCCGGCGAGGGAGGCGAGCCTGGAGAGCGAATGACCTTTTTGAGCGACCAGGCTTGCCTCCCTCGCCGGCGGCATACCTCTAACGCATCCGACCGATCTAAGGTCGATGTTCTCTGCCAAGGTACTCATAAGACTGCATTTCCTGCAAGCGGGAAACAGTTCGCTGGAACTCGAACTCTAGCCGACCCCCAGCGTACAGTTCCAGCAGCGGCTTAGCCGCCGCCAACACCAGCTTAACGTTGCGGTCGTAGAACTCATCCACAAGGTTGATAAAGCGACGCGCCTGGTCGTCCTTGTCCGGCAGAAACTCCGGCACGCCGGAGACCAGTACCGCGTGAAAAATACGCGCCAGTTCAATGTAATCATTAGAAGAACGCGGTCCGGCACACAGTTCAGCGAAGTCAAACCAGACCACATCATCTGCTAGGCAGCGGCAGGTCAGGTAGCGATTATTGATTTCCAGTCGCTCCCAGTGTTTCCCCGGTTCTGGCGCAAGACGCGAGAAACTGTCCTGCAGGCTCCTGTCAGCCCCTGCATCGAGTGGAAAATGGTACAACTCGGCCTGTTGCAGTGTGCGCAGACGATAATCTACACCGCCATCCACGTTAACGACTTTGGTGTATTTCTCAAGCAGTGCAATAGCTGGCAAAAACTGCTGTCGCTGCAGACCATTTTCATAAAGCCTCTCGGGCGCAACATTGGAGGTCGCCACCAGTGTCACGCCACGGGTGAATAGCGCCTTCATCAACCCCCCCAGAATCATGGCGTCGCCGATATCCGTCACAAAAAACTCATCAAAACAAAGCACACGAGCCTCCCGGGAGAACCGCTCCGCGACTGTCTCCAATGGGTTCTTTTGTCCCTCCAGATTGGTCAGTTCGGCGTGAACCCGCTGCATAAACCTATGGAAATGTACGCGCAATTTGTCTCTAAATGGCAGGCATTCAAAGAAGGCATCCACCAGATACGTTTTGCCTCTACCCACGCCTCCCCACAGATAAAGCCCAACCTCCGGCTCCAGCTCTAGCCGGCGGAGGTGACGCACCCAGGCCTTCAAACCACTATCACGTTTCCCGTGACTTGCCACCAGACGCTCGTACAGGTTCTGCAACAGAAGCACAGCCTGCTCCTGGCCAGAGTCGTGGGAAAAGTCCTCGCGCTGCAGGTCTGCTTGATAGCGTTGCCAAGGAGTCGTCATGTTTCAGGTTGCCCAGTCGCACAATTCTTGCAAACGGCACACTCTAACCACAGCCTGAGAGCTTGGCAACGTCACCGCGAGAGGCGTCCGACTCTACTGCCTGTCAATCATTCGAGGTATACTCCCCTCACTTAGTGCAAGCATGTGGAGTCGCCTGTGGAATCACCTGAATATAGCTTGGGAATAGTGCTGGCTGTTAGCGCCGCACTGGCTATCTTGGGCTTGTTTGTGGGCTGGGCGATTGGCCGTCGGACTTCTGCAGAGGCAAAAAAATATCGGGACATTGCGCTCAAGCTGGATCAGGTTATGCAGGATAAAAAGGCGTATGAGGACAATGTGGTTGAACACTTCACGGAAACCGCAAAACTTCTCAATAATCTGACCGAGAGCTATCGGGAGGTCCACAATCATCTCGCGCAAGGCGCTGCCACCCTGTGCCTAGGTGAAGGCCCGGTGTCCCTTGATCGACTGGAGAGCAGGCGCGACCCAGCAGAGATCCCAGCCCACCTGGCCCACATCCAACCTCCACTTGACTATGCGCCGAAGCATTCGCCAGACGAAAAGGGTATGCTCAATGAGGAGTTTGGCCTGGAGCGTGAACCGCTGACGGCATCCTCTGACAAAATGGCGTGAAGCCTGATCACCCGCTGCTCTATACCGGGTTGTCTATGTCGATAAAGCGGTGTTCCAGAGAAAAGTGCGCTGCCACATGGTTGCCCACGGCTTGCACCCCGTAGCGCTCCGTGGCGTGATGTCCTGCTGCGATAAAATGAATGCCTTCCTCCCTGGCCGTGTGCACCGTCTGCTCGGAAGCCTCTCCTGTCACAAACAGATCAGCGCCGGCGACCACTGCTGCTTCAATGTAGTCTTGAGCAGCGCCAGTACACCAGGCAATGCGCCGTATAAACGCTCCCGAGTCTCCCACATGTAGAGGCCTGCGTCCCGTTAATCCCTCCAACCTGGTGACAATATCCGAGGCGGGAATCGCCACCGGGAAACTGCCAATATTGCCCAATCCGCCCACAATCCCCGGCTGCAGTGGCTCATACTCCGCCGGGTCGAGGCCCATCAAACGACCCAGACAAGCGTTATTCCCGAACTGTGGATGGGCATCCAGAGGCAAGTGATAGGCAAGTAGACTGACCTCGCTCTGCAGCAATGCAGCGAGGCGCCTTCGCTTCATCCCCACCACTTGTGGCGCTTCGCCGCGCCAGAAATAGCCGTGATGCACCAGCAGGGCATCAGCTCCCCACTCTATCGCCTCATCCAAAAATCGTTGGCAGGCACTCACGCCCGTGGCGAGGCGGGCGACGCGCGGCCGGCCTTCTACCTGTAAGCCGTTGGGACAGTAATCCTGAAACAGGTCGGGTTGCAGACACTGGTCCAGATAGAGCCTGAGTTCGACAAGAGTTACGCTCATATCTGTGCTACCTGTGGTGTCTAAAGTTGCTAGCCTACCAACTTGGTATGACCAGACACGCATCATATACAATGGAGCCTCAAACAATACACACGGTACTACATGAAACAAAACCTGACGTTCATCATCTGGCCAACTATAGCAGGGCTGCTAGCGGCCCTACTGATCCTTGACCGATGGGTCTTACCGGTGGGGAAACCTTCACGAGTAGTTCAGCAGGCGCCTGTCAGTTATGCCTCGGCGGTACATGCGGCCACACCATCTGTAGTTAATATCTACACCGCCAAACTGGTGACACAGGGGCGTAATGCACTGCAGGATAATTCCTATTTCGGACAATCCATCCAAGCCCCCTCTCACCGTCAACGCATCGAACGTTCACTTGGCTCCGGCGTTATTCTGACCAAACAGGGTCACATACTTACCAATAATCACGTTATTGCTGGAGCGGATGCCATCCAGGTCATGCTTTACGACGGTCGTTCTGCCAATGCTGTGGTGATTGGCACCGACGCAGCCACCGACCTTGCGGTACTGCAGGTCCAGTTACCCGACCTGCAACCCATAACGCTGGGCGATTCCGACGCAGCCAGAGTCGGCGATGTGGTACTTGCGATAGGCAATCCCCTGGGCTTCGGACACTCGGTATCCCAAGGCATCGTTTCTGCCCTGGGACGCTATGGCCTGCAATTAAGCCCCTATGAGGACTACATCCAGACGGACGCAATAAGTCACCTGGGCAACTCAGGTGGCGCATTAATCGATACTGAAGGACGCCTGCTGGGTATCAATACCCTGATCTATACCGGCGACAACCAGAGGCAGAACGCGACTACCGGCATCGGCATAAGCCTCGCCATCCCGGTAAATCTTGCCGTGTTTGTCATGCATGACCTGATTAATTTTGGCGAGGTCATCCGCGGCTGGCTGGGCGTGAGCGTAGAGCCGCTGAGTGCGACTGCAACATTGGAAGGCAAGCACCAAGCTCTGTCTGTGGTGGAGGTAGCCGCGAACAGCCCGGCACAAAAAGCCGGGATGCAAGTAGGCGATGTTATCACTCACATAGACGGTGAGCTGGTTCAGGACGGCAGACTGACCATGCACCGAATCGCCATGCTCAAGCCCGGAGAGGCGGTGGCCATTTCTGTGCAGCGCAACCGTCAGAGCCTGGAATTGCACGCCGTGATAGGTGTCCTGAACCAGTCCAGCGAACCTGCAAAAAGTCGTTAGTACCGCCGCTTCTCTTCAAGGCGTACCTCGACGCTGCGTGCATGAGCCGTCAGTGACTCACCCCGGGCCAGTACTGACGCCACCGCACCCAACTCACCTACTCCGAGCTTGCTGCACATGATAAGCGAACTGCGCTTTTGAAAATCGTAGACACCCAACGGCGAGGAAAAACGCGCGGTGCGAGAGGTCGGCAACACATGGTTGGGGCCCGCGCAGTAATCGCCGACAGCTTCGGAAGTAAGTGGCCCCATAAAAATAGCACCGGCATGCCGTACCAATGGCAGCAGGCTTTCCGGATCAGCCACCGACAACTCGAGATGTTCCGGCGCGAGACGATTACTGACGGTTACGGCTTCGACGAGATCACGAGTGACTATCATGGCCCCACGAGTGGCAAGGGATACACGAATGATGTCGGCTCTTTCCATGCTCGGCAGCAGGCGTTCAATACTGGCTTGCACAGCGTCGAGGTAGAGACTGTCGGGACATAACAAAAGCGACTGAGCGTTTTCATCATGCTCCGCTTGCGAGAACATATCCATCGCCACCCAATCCGGATCGGTACCCCCGTCACAAATAATCAGGATTTCCGATGGGCCAGCCACCATGTCGATACCCACGCGTCCAAATACCTGGCGCTTGGCGGTCGCCACGTAGATATTGCCGGGGCCGACGATCTTATCCACTGCGGGCACGGTAGCAGTGCCGCTGGCCAGGGCTGCAATAGCCTGGGCACCACCTATGGTAAATATACGATCCACGCCGGAAATATACGCCGCAGCAAGAACCAGGTCATTGATTTCGCCGCCCGGAGCCGGGACTACCATAATGACTTCGTCCACCCCAGCCACTTTGGCGGGCAGGGCGTTCATCAAAACGGAAGAGGGATAACTGGCTTTGCCACCCGGAACATAAATTCCCACACGTTCCAACGCGGTGATTCTCTGCCCGAGTAGATTGCCGGCGTCGTCATAATACTGCCAGCTCTGCTGTAACTGGTGCTGGTGAAAACTGCGCACCCGCTGTGCAGCGTATTCCAGAGCCTCGCGTTGTCCCGGGTCAATCCTGCCAAGGGCCGCGACTTGTCGCTGCCGGGAAACTTCCAGCTGCGCTACACTGTCCGCGGACAATCGATCAAAACGCGCTGTATACTCAAGCAGCGCCTCATCTCCGCGCGCATCAACATCAGCAATGATCGCCGCAACCGTCCTACTCACGGCAGACTCGACATGCTCCTCCCGGACCGTTAGCGACGCAAGTACACTGTCGAAATCTGCGCTAGTGGTGTCAAGCCGTCGCATCCGCAGCCTCCACCACTGCTGTCAGGTCCTCAACAATCCGCGTGATGGCAGTGTATCGGGAGCGCAGGACAGCCTTATTCACGACCAGACGTGAACTGATAGCGGCAATCTCCTGCAACGGTTCCATGCCATTTGCGCGTAGGGTATTGCCGGTATCAACGATATCGACAATCAGGTCGGCCAGATTCATGATCGGCGCAAGCTCCAGCGCACCATAGAGCTTGATCAGGTCCGCGTGTACGCCCTGGCGGGCAAAATACTCCCTGGTGATGTTGACGAACTTGGTCGCCACCCGGATACGGCCGCCGTCGCTTTGCCAGCCCACGCGCCCCGCAGTCATGAGACGACAGCGGGCAATACCCAGATCCAGCGGCTCGTAAAGCCCCTCGGCTCCCTGTTCCATCAATATATCTTTGCCAACCACGCCCATGTCCGCAGCACCATGACGTACATATGTGGGTACATCAGCGCCGCGCAGCACTACCAGCTGCACACTCGGGCAGGTAGTTTCGAAAACCAGTTTGCGACTGGTACTGATATCTTCCAGCGACTCAATGCCGGCGAGGGCCAGCAGCGGAAGTGTTTCCCTCAGGATGCGCCCCTTGGTAAGGGCTATGGTCAGTTTCTCGCTCATAATAACTACCGCAGTGCGCTCTCAGGAACCGAAGTCAGTTGCGACAGCCGGCGTATTTCCTAAAAAGTTCTCATCCACGGCCACAGTCATCAGGCCTAGGCCCGCGCCTGCCATTCCGCTGGAGTATAGGTACGGATATTCACTGCATGTATGCTGCCGTCTGCAATCTGATCTTTCAAGGCCGCGTACACCAGTTGCTGCTTCTTTACCGGTCGCAATCCCTCGAACACAGCGCCAATGGCCGCGATGTCATAGTGGCTGCCATCTCCGTGCACGTGAAACTCACAATCCTGCATGTGATTCTGTAACAGTACTTTGACTGTCGCTGCGTCCATTTGAAACCCCCAGAATACTTTTGCAGACCGCCGTGGTAGGACCTATCCCAGAGGATTCACCAGTCTCATTCACATGGCGCCCAGACACTCACGAAAAGCACGGCATTTTATGAGAAAAGCCGGCGAATAGCGACTGCTACCGACCGGTGAAATTAACTTTCTACATCGACAACAACATTGGATACACGAAATCGCGATGTTGTACGTCATTACCAGTTTTTTTACCGCGCTGACCGGCAATGCCCTGTATAATTGGCCCCGTCGATCAGCGTTAGTGTCGGACCAAGCCCTGTATTACTATTCTCAATAGTAGCCCGGGTAGGCCCAGGAATCTTTTTTATGCCGGAGCAGAGCTCCATCAGCTACACCGCCTCAGCACAGCGCACCATCCGCATGGAAGCCGCTGCCGTTGCCGCGCTGGAGAAGCGCATCGGAGCCGATTTTACCAGGGCCTGCGAACTACTGTTGCAGGTGCGTGGCCGCATCATTGTCACCGGTATGGGTAAATCGGGCCATATCGCCCGCAAGATAGCCGCCACACTGGCCAGCACTGGATCTCCCGCTTTCTTTGTCCACCCTGGCGAAGCCAGTCACGGGGATATGGGGATGATCACCGCTGAAGATGCCGTTATCGCCCTGTCCAACAGCGGTGCCGTTCCGGAAATCCTGACCCTGTTGCCCCTGCTGAAGCGATTGGGCATTCCCCTGGTGAGCATGACCGGTAATGCAGAGTCTCCGCTGGGTCAATCCTCTGACGTACATCTCAATACAGGCGTGGAGACCGAGGCCTGTCCTCTGGATCTCGCGCCGACTTCCAGCACCACCACGGCTCTGGTGATGGGCGACGCGCTGGCCATAGCGCTGCTGGAGGCGCGCGGATTTACTGCAGATGATTTCGCGTTTTCTCACCCGGGTGGAACCCTGGGCAGGCAACTCCTGCTCAAAGTGCGTGATGTTATGAAATCCGGCCTGGAGATACCCATTGTCAATGCAGACGTCAAGCTGTCTGTGGCGCTACTAGAGATCAGCAACAAGGGCATGGGCATGACGACGGTGGTCGACAGAGCGGGTAAACTGGCAGGCGTTTTTACCGACGGGGATTTACGTCGAGCACTGGATGCACGCCTCGACATCAATGAGACCTCTATTGGGCAGTTGATGAGCACTGGTGCCAAGACAATAGATCCTGACATGCTGGCGGCTTCGGCCTTGCGCATCATGGAGGAAAACGAGATCAGCTCCCTGGTTGTACTTGACCACAACGACATCCTGACCGGCGTCCTCCACCTGAAAGACCTGCTGCATGCAGGTATCGCCTGATAATGGACCGTTATGACTCCCACTGAGAATCGCGCCGCAGTCGTTCGCCTATTGGCCCTGGACGTGGACGGCATCCTGACTGACGGCCTGATTTATTACTCCAGCAGTGGCGAGGAGCTGAAGGCCTTCAATATCAAGGATGGCCTCGGAATCAAACTTATACAGAAAGTGGGTGTCAGAGTGGCTATCATAACCGGCCGCCAATCGGAAATCGTTGCCCGCCGCGCGCGCGAGCTTGGCATCGAGGATGTTGTACAGGGGCGGGAAGATAAACGCCAAGCCTTGTTTGAATTATGCCAGCGCCACAATATCCCTATGGAGGAATGCGCCTATATGGGGGATGACTTGCCGGACCTTGGCGCTATTATAGCGGCGGGCCTGGGTATGACTGTAGCGGATGCCAGTTCCGCAGTACGTGAAGCGGCTGATTGGCGCAGTCGTTATAATGGTGGCTGTGGCGCCGTTCGCGAGGCCTGTGAATTCATTCTATCGGCTAAAGGTGAGTGGTCAGCGCTGGTAGCAGACTTCACCTGATGTCAGGTCATTTAACCCAATTCTTGCCACCACCCACTGTGGAGTTAATTTATGTCCAGCTGCAGCCCTGACCAAATCGCAAGATTGCTGAAATCCTGCGCCAGAATACTGCTGCTGTTATTGAGCCTTCCCGCAGTTCCGACCCAAGCCCTACCCGATGATCGCAACCAGCCTGTACACATCACAGCCGACAAGGCCCTGCGCGATGAAAAGGAGGGAGTCACTGTCTACAGTGGTCACGTACAATTGGTACAAGGCAGTATGGAGTTGGAGGCCGACAAACTCACCATTTTCCACACTTCCGAAGACGCCGAGGAGATCATTGCAGAGGGACATCCCGCCAAAATGCGTCAGCAGCCAGAGTTAGACGAGGGCATCGTCAACGCGCACGCCAAGGTCATCCGTTATTTTAGAGCCGAGGAGCGGGTGCTCCTGGAAACTGACGCCAGTATCGATCAGGACGGCGCGGTCGTGACGGGGGATTCCATTGAATACTTAATCGCCAAGCAATTGATCACGGCGGAATCCAACCAAACACAGGAAGGCAAAAAGGTAGTCGTCGTGATACCGCCCAACGTGCAGAAGAAAGAGGACAGCAGTGGCACAACTAAGAGCGAATAATCTTGCCAAAACCTATCGCGGCCGGGAGGTTGTGCGGGATGTTTCGCTCGCGATAGACAGTGGTCAAATCGTCGGTCTGCTCGGACCGAATGGCGCAGGAAAAACCACCTGCTTTTACATGATCATCGGCATCATCGCTGCTGACCGCGGCAGCATCACTATCAACGGTGAAGATATTACCGCACTCACCATGCACAAGCGGGCACGTCGTGGCATTGGTTACCTACCCCAGGAGGCCTCGATATTTCGTAATCTAACTGCAGGCGACAACATTCTGGCCATACTGCAAACCCGCTCAGATCTCGACAAAAAACAGCGCCTGGCCCGGCGCGATGAATTGCTGGAAGAATTTCATCTCGAGCACCTGCGTGACAGTCTGGGTCAGTCGCTTTCTGGAGGTGAACGGCGGCGTATTGAAATAGCCCGTGCGCTAGCCACCGAGCCCGACTTTATTATGCTGGACGAACCCTTCGCGGGCGTGGACCCCATCTCGGTCACCGACATCAAGCAGATCATTACTCACTTGCGCGACCGGGGTATCGGCGTACTCATCACCGACCATAATGTGCGCGACACTCTGGATATATGCGAAAAAGCCTACATTGTGGGTGAGGGGCGTATCATCGCCTCCGGAACCACGGACGAGGTGCTCAACAATGTACATGTACGCCAGGTTTACCTTGGAGAACAGTTTCGTATGTAGGCAGCACTGCTGTGTTGCATTTCGCAGAATCCTGGTGACGACCGCAGATGCCCGGGACCACTCTCCCAGCGACTTTTTCAGTTACTTGAAAAACCAAGCAATTTCCACGCCAAGCTGTTGCCATGCGCGGGGAGCGAGGGATACACTCCAACTGTCATTCCTGATTACATGACTCGCTGCGGATGCAAGCTATAGGATGAAGCAGGCTTTTTAATGAAGCAATCACTTCAACTCAAACTGGGTCACCAGCTGACAATGACACCTCAGCTGCAGCAGGCCATCCGGTTATTGCAGTTGTCCACTTTGGATCTCCAACAGGAGATACAGCAGGCCCTGGACTGTAACCCGTTATTAGAATTATCAGAAGAAGATACCTTCGAATCCGGGGATGATCGATCTGACGTATTAGATAGCGTTTCCAGTGCCGGTCCCATGCAAAACCTTGAGCAAACCGCCACCGGCAGTCTGGATGATGGCTCTGAATGGGCTTCCAATGAGTCTAATGAGCCAACGACAATGCCCGATGATCTTCCGGTAGATATACAGTGGGAAGACCTTTTGCCTTCAGCGTCTGCACCTGCCCCGCAGGGAGACGAGTATTTCGATGGCGACATGGCAGCTCGCAATTCAGCCATTGAATCCCTGCGCGAGCAACTGCTGTGGCAGCTGGGTCTCACGCGACTCTCGGATACCGATCGTCTCATCGCCCTCTCCATTATTGACGCGACGGATTCAAACGGGCGCCTCATGTCGAGCCTGGAGGATATTCACGAATCCTTGACCAACGACCTGGACATTGATTTAGACGAAGTAGTTGCTGTACTTCACCGCTTGCAACAGTTTGAGCCTCCAGGAGTTTGCGCTCGCGACCTGCAGGAATGCCTGCAGGTACAGTTGAACCAGTTGCCGCCCTCCACACCCTGGCTGAACGAGGCCAAATCGATCATCAACCGCTACATGAATCAACTGGCCAGCAGCGACTACGGCCAGATTCTCAGGCGCACCCGACTGCAGGAGTGTGAACTCAAGGAGGTGCTTGCCCTGATTCAATCGCTGGATCCCAATCCAGGACATACGGCAGTACCCGAGGAGATTGAGTACATCGTGCCAGATGTCTTCGTCAGCAAAAAGAATGGTCGCTGGTTGGTGGAGCTAAATCCTGATATCGCCCCCAAGCTGCGAATTAATAGTGACTACGCGAGTTTGATCAAGCGTGCCGATAACAGCGCCGACAATACTTATTTACGCGATAACCTGCAGGAAGCACGCTGGTTCCTGAAAAGCCTGCATAGCCGGAATGAAACCCTGATGAAGGTTGCCAGCAAAATCGTCGAGTATCAGCGGAATTTCCTCGAATATGGCGCGGAGGCCATGAAGCCTTTGGTCCTGCACGATATTGCCGAGGCAGTAGAAATGCACGAGTCCACCATCTCAAGAGCCACCACAAACAAGTACATGCACACTCCGCGGGGTATTTTTGAGCTTAAATATTTCTTTTCCAGCCATGTGGCGACCACCGCAGGTGGCGAGTGTTCGTCGACCGCCATCCGGGCTCTGATAAAGAAGCTGGTGGCCGCGGAGAACCCGCGCAGACCGTTGAGCGACAACAAGATCACCGCGCTGCTCAAAGAGCAGGGAATTGAAGTCGCCAGGCGCACCATCGCCAAATACCGTGAAACACTTTTTATACCACCGTCCAACGAGCGCAAACGTTTGGTCTAGAATCTAAATATGACTATCCGGCCCTGCCGGTGTCGGGCACCACACATCTCAACCTCATAAAGGGAGCTTTCCATGCAACTCACGATCACTGGTCACCACCTTGAAATCACCAACCCACTGAAGGCATATGTTGAAAACAAGTTAGAGCGCCTGCAACGCCATTTCGACCAGATCGCCACTATTCATGTCATCCTCACTGTGGAGAAAATGGTACAAAGAGCCGAGGCGACTATCCATATATCGGGCGGGGACCTATTTGCACACGCTGAATCCGATGATATGTATGCCGCCATCGACGCTCTCGCGGACAAACTGGATCGCCAGCTTATCAAACACAAGCAAAAGCACAGGGGACATTAGAGCGACCGCCATGCAGGACCTGCCCGTAAGATTGATAATCATCAGTGGACGCTCCGGTTCCGGCAAAAGTACTGCCTTGCATCAACTGGAGGACGAAGGATTTTACTGCATCGATAATCTCCCCGCTTCTCTGCTGCCCGCGCTCATGGAAAAAACCAGCGGCGACGAGTTTCACTTTTTTCAAGGTACAGCGGTATGTATTGATGCCCGTAATGCCTGGAAAGACCTGAAGAATTTCCAATCAATACTCGACTCGCTGCCGTCGTCGGTTGACACTCAGGTCCTGTTTCTTGACGCACAGGAAACTGTCCTGCTGCAGCGCTTCGGTGAAACGCGACGCCGTCACCCACTGAGTACGGATTCCACCCCGCTGGCGGAGGCCATCGATAGGGAACGCGAATTGCTTGAGCCGATCTCCAGCTGTGCATCCCTGGTGCTGGACACCAGCCAGATGACTGTTTACGAGTTGCGTGATGCTATCAAGCAACGACTGTTGGGAACCAACGCCGGAAGCATGTCGATTCTGGTGCAGTCGTTTGGTTTCAAGCGCGGAGTACCCGCCGATGCGGATCTCGTATTCGATGTCAGAATGCTGCCTAATCCACACTGGGTAAAGGATTTGCGGCTAAAGAGCGGTCTTGATGCCGAGGTGCGAGAGTTCCTCGAAGGTCAGCCCATGACCAGGGAACTATATCGCGATATCTGCCACTATCTTGATAGCTGGTTGCCGCGTTATCGAGAAGGCAATCGCAGCTATATGAATATCGCACTGGGTTGTACCGGAGGCCAACATCGGTCAGTATATTTGGCGGATCGACTGTTTCAGGACTAT
>Ga0105096_10000575_pt1 | contig 13220 bp, 10 predicted proteins | sample PPLLak3cmMay2015_FD_87036 | JGI IMG/M metagenome (GOLD analysis project Ga0105096, IMG submission 87036) | Freshwater sediment microbial communities from Prairie Pothole Lake near Jamestown, North Dakota, USA - PPLs Lake P7 Core (1) Depth... | ecosystem: Environmental > Aquatic > Freshwater >... | reverse complement strand
GGCGTGGCGGCCGAAGAACTGCACCGCTTCGCTGACCGTGAGGTCGAGCACATCGGCGACCGAGTGCGCGAGCCCGCCGCGCTCGACCTTGACCTCGAGCACCTCGGGCCGGAAGCGTCTGCCGTCGCAGTCGGGACAGCGCAGGTAGACGTCCGACAGGAACTGCATCTCGACATGCTCGAAGCCGTTGCCGCCGCAGGTCGGGCAGCGGCCGTCGCCGGCGTTGAAGCTGAAGGTGCCGGCGGTGTAGCCGCGCTCTTCGGCCAGCGTCGTCCGCGAGAAGAGCAGCCGGATCGCATCCCAGGCGCCGACGTAGCTCGCCGGATTCGAGCGCGTGGTCTTGCCGATCGGCGACTGGTCGACCATGGCCACGTCGGCGATCCAGTCGGAGCCCAGGCAGCGGTCGTGCGCGCCCGGCGATTCGGTCGCCTTGCCCTTGGCCTTGGCGAGCGCCGGGTACAGCACGTCGGCCACCAGCGTGCTCTTTCCCGAACCGGACACGCCGGTGATCACGACCAGGTGGTTCAGCGGCAGCTCGACCGAGACGTTCTTCAGGTTGTGCTCGCGCGCGCCTTCGAGCACCAGCTTCGGCGTGTTCGGCCGCACGTTGCGGGTCGCATAGCCGCCGGTGGTCAGCAGCGGCAGCTCGACCTGCTTGCGGCCCGACAGATACAGGCCGGTCAGCGTGTCGCTCGCCTGGATCTGGCGCGGTGTGCCGTTGCAGACGATCCGGCCGCCGCGTTCGCCCGGCCCAGGCCCCATGTCGATCATCCGGTCCGCCGCCAGCATCACCTGCGGATCGTGCTCGACCACGACCAGCGAGTTGCCGGCCGAGCGCAGCCGGTGCATCACCTCGATCACCCGGTGCATGTCGCGCGGATGCAGGCCGATGCTGGGCTCGTCGAGCACGAACAGCGTGTTCACCAGCGAGGTGCCGAGCGCGGTGGTCAGGTTGATCCGCTGCACCTCGCCGCCCGACAGCGTGCGGCTCTGCCGGTCGAGCGTGAGATACCCGAGGCCGACGTCGCCGAGAAATTTCAGCCGCGTCCGCACTTCCTCGAGCAGCAGTTCGGTCGCTTCGTCGAGCACTCCGGTGAACTGGATGCGGTCGAAGAACGTCCGCACCCTCTCGATCGGCAGCAGCATCAGGTCGTGGATCGAAAGGCCAGGCAGCGATTCGAGCTGCGCTTCGGTCCATGCCGCGCCGGTCGGAAGGTAACGGCGGTAGCTGCCGGTCTGCGATGCCAGCGCCACCTCGGCATCGTCCCGGCTGCCGACCCGCCACAGCAGCGCATCGGGCTTCAGTCGCGCGCCGGCGCATGTCGTGCAAGGCGTATAGGCGCGGTAGCGCGACAGCAGCACCCGCACATGCATCTTGTAGGCCTTGCTTTCCAGCCAGGCGAAGAAGCGGCGGATGCCGTACCACTGCGTCTGCCACTTGCCGGAGAAGGCCGGCTCGCCCTCCAGCACCCAGTGCCGGTGTTCCTCGGCGAGCAGTTCCCACGGCGTATCGAGCGGCACGCCGAATTTCGGCGCCAGCTTGACGAGGTCGCGCTGGCAGTCGGCGAAGCTCTTGGTCTGCCAGGGCTTCACCGCGCCTTCGCGCAGCGTCTTCCTGGCGTCGGGGATCACCAGGCCGTAGTCGACGCCGATCACCCGGCCGAAGCCGCGGCAGGTGTCGCAGGCGCCGAGCGGCGAGTTGAACGAGAAGGTGCTCGGGTTGGGATCCGCGTAGTGGATGTCGCAGTCGGCGCAGTGCAGGTCGTCGGAGAACTTCCAGGTCGCGCGCGGCGAGCCGTCGTCTTCGAGCACCTGCGCGTCGACGCGGCCGCCGCCGAAGCGCAGCGCCGATTCCAGCGCTTCCATCACCCGCTGCCGGTCGGCGCCGCCGAGGCGCAGCCGGTCCTGCACCACGTCGAGCACCAGTTCCGCCTCGGCCGCCTTCTTCGTGCCTCGTTTTGCGGGCTTGTCGCCGCCGGCCGCCGGCGCGCGGCGCTGGCCGAAGACGCGCGTGTAGCCCTGCGCTTCGAGGTGGGCGCGGATCTCGTCCTCGCCGTAGTTCGCCGGCACCTGCACCGGGAAGGTCAGCACGAGGCGCGGATCGCCGGCCGCCGCGCTGCGTACGGCCAGCAGGTCGAAGATGCTGCCCGGCGTGTCGCGCCTGACCTGCTTGCCGCAGCCGCGGCAGAAAAGCGCGCCGGCGCGTGCGTACAGCAGCTTCAGGTGGTCGTTCAGCTCGGTCATGGTGCCGACCGTCGAACGCGAGGTGCGCACCGGATTGGTCTGGTCGATGGCGATCGCCGGAGGCACGCCGGAGATGCTGTCCACCTGCGGCCGGTCCATGCGGTCGAGGAACTGCCGCGCGTAGGGCGAGAAGGTCTCGACGTAGCGCCGCTGCCCCTCGGCGTACAGCGTGTCGAAGACCAGTGAACTCTTGCCCGAGCCCGAGACACCGGTGACGACGATCAGCTCGCCGGTCGGCAGATCGAGGTCGAGGTTCTTGAGGTTGTTCTGCCGCGCGCCGCGGATGCGGATGGCCTGCGAGGTTTCCGTAAGCTTCGGGTCGTCGGGCATCGGTACGGGGTCCGGCAGCGCCGGAAATCCGGCGCAAACCGGGAAGTGTAGGCGTCGCCGCAGGCGCTGCCGCCGCGATGTCCTGTGCTACACCGCCCCCGAGTTCGCCTCGCCGCACGTCCATCGATGAATCCCACCTCCTCAAATCCCTGGCCGCGCCGGCTGCTCGTCGGCGTCATCGTCATCGCGCTGCTGGCGGCCGCAATCTGGTGGCTCGGCCGGCCGAAACCGATCCCGGTCGTGCTGACCGAAGTCGGCCGCGGCGTCGTCGAGTCGACCGTCGCCAATACGCGCGCCGGAACGGTCGAGGCCTGCCAGAGAACGAAGCTCTCCACGATCACCGGCGGCCGCATCGAAGTGCTGGCGGTCAAGGAAGGCGACAAGGTCAGGAAAGGCCAGCTGCTGATGCAGTTGTGGAACGCCGACCGGCAGGCCGAGCAACGGCTGGCGACCGCCGCGCTGGACACCGCGCGCAAGCGCGTGGTCGAGGCCTGCACGACAGCCGAAAAGGCGCGCCGGGAGGCCGAGCGGCAGCGCGACCTGTTCAACCAGAAGTTCATCTCCGCGAGCGCCTACGACAACGCCCGCCTCGAAGCCGACGCCCGCGACGCCGCCTGCACGACCGCGAAGTCCGACGTGGCGCAGTCGCAGGCGCGGGTGGACGTCACCCGCATCGTGCAGGGGCGCACGGTGCTGATTGCGCCGTTCGACGGCACCGTGGCCAAGATCGTCGGCGAGGTCGGCGAGTACTCGACGCCGTCGCCGCCGGGCGTGGCAACGCCGCCGGCGATCGATCTCATCGACGAAAGCTGCCTGTACGTGAAAGCGCCGATGGACGAGGTCGACGCGCCGAAGGTCATGGTCGGCCAGCCGGTGCGGATCACGCTCGACGCGCTGCCGAAGCAGTCTTTTCCCGGCAAGGTGCGGCGCGTGGCGCCGTACGTGTCGGCAGTCGAGAAGCAGGCGCGCACCGTCGACATCGAGGCGACCTTCGACGACCCGGCATCAGCCGGGAGGCTGCTGGTGGGTTACAGCGCCGACGTCGAGATCATTCTCGAAGTACGCAAGGACGCGCTGCGCGTGCCGACTGCGGCGCTGCTCGAAGGCGGCCGTGTGCTGGTGCTCGAGCAGGGCAAGCTCGCCGAGCGCAAGGTCAGGACCGGATTGGCCAACTGGGAGCACACGGAAGTCGTCGACGGCCTGGCCGCTGGCGACCGCATCGTCACCTCGCTCGAACGCGCCGGCGTCAAGGCCGGCGCAGCGGCGGTGGCCGAGACCGAAAGCAAGGACAAGTGAGCACGGCGAAGAGCGAGCGACACACGGCCGCCCCGGAGTCGCTTGCCGCCCCTCGAGGGAGCGGCCCGCAGGGCGAAGTGGGCAAGACCCACGGCCCGCAGATCGAACTGGCGGGCATCGAGCGGATCTTTCGCCTCGGCGACAGCGTAGTGCGTGCGCTGTCCGGCATCGATCTCGCGATCGACGCCGGCGAATACCTGTCGGTGATGGGGCCATCGGGCTCGGGCAAGTCGACGCTGCTCAACGTGCTCGGACTGCTCGATTCGCCCAGTGCCGGCCACTATCGGCTCGAAGGGCGCGACGTCACCACGCTGTCGGCCAACGAGCAGGCGCGCGTGCGCAGCCAGCGCATCGGCTTCGTGTTCCAGAGCTTTCATCTCGTGCCGCGGCTGACCGCGGCGGAGAACATCGCGCTGCCGATGATGCTGGCCGGCATTGCGCCGGGCGAACGCGCGCCGAGGGTTGAAAAGGCGTTGGCCGACTTCGGCCTGACCGACCGCGCCCGTCATCGACCCGACGAGTTGTCCGGCGGCCAGCGGCAGCGGGTGGCGATCGCCCGCGCCACGGTGATGCGGCCGGCGATGCTGCTCGCCGACGAACCGACCGGCAACCTCGACCGCGCCACCGGCGAGGAGGTGATGCGCCTGCTCGAAGACCTGCACGACGGCGGCGTGACGCTGATCATGGTCACGCACGACCAGGCGCTCGGCGACCGCGCGCACCGCAAGATCTACATGGAAGACGGCGCCATCAGGCGCGACTCCGGGCGCGGCGCCGGGCAGGGGGACTGATGCGCATCCGCGACGTCTTCGCCGCCGCCGCCGGTGCCGCCGCGGGAAACCCGCTGCGCACGGTGCTGCTGACGCTGGCCATGGCCATCGGCGTTGCCGCCGTGGTGGTGCTGACCGCGCTCGGCGACGGTGCGCGCCGCTATGTGATACGGGAGTTCACCGCGCTGGGCTCGAACCTGGTGATCGTGCTGCCGGGCCGCACGGCCACCGGCGGCGTCAATCCGGGCAGCGCGGTGACGACGACGCCGCGCGACCTGACGATCGAGGACGCGCGCGCAGTGACGCGGCTTCAGGCCGTGCTGCGGGTGGCGCCGGTGGCGGTGGGCACTTCCGAGATCAGCGTCGGTGGCCGGCTGCGCGACACGCTGGTGTTAGGCAGCACGGCGGAGTTCCTGGAGGTTCGCCGCTTCACACTGGCGCAAGGACGCTTCCTGCCGGTGGAGGACTGGGACCGCGGCTCGCCGGTGATGGTGGTTGGCGCGAAGCTGCGCACGGATCTCTTCGGTGCTGAACCGGCGCTCGGGCAGTTCGTGCGCATCGGCGATCGTCGCTTCCGCGTCGTCGGCGTGCTGGCCGCGAGCGGCAGCGGGCTGGGCATGAACACCGACGAACTTGCGATCGTGCCCGTGGCGCTGGCGCAGGCGATGTTCAACTCGAACACGCTGTTCCGGATCCTGATCGAAGCGCGCAACCGCGCCTTGCTCGACGCGGCGAAGAGCCAGGCGATCGAGGTCCTGAAACAGCGCCACGGCGGCGAGGAAGACGTCACCGTGATCACGCAGGACGCCGTGCTCGCCACCTTCGACCGCCTGCTCGGCACGCTCACCCTCGGCGTGGCCGGCATCGCCGCGATCAGCCTCGCCGTGGCCGGCATCCTGGTGATGAACGTGATGCTGGTGTCGGTGATGCAGCGGCGCGCCGAAATCGGCCTGATGAAGGCGCTCGGCGGCAGCAGCGGCACGATCCGCCGGCTGTTCCTGGTCGAGGCGGCGCTGCTGTCGCTGGCCGGAGCGCTCGGCGGATATGCCATCGGACATGCCGGCGCCTGGGTGATCCGCTTTCTGTATCCGACGCTGCCTGCCTATCCGCCGGACTGGGCGGTGCTTGCAGCGCTCGGCACCGCGCTGGTCACGGGCGTCCTGTTCGGTGTCATGCCCGCGCGTCGCGCCGCGGCGCTCGATCCCGTGCTGGCGCTGGCGCGCCGATGATCGTCCGCGACTCCGTCTTCCTCGCGCTGCGCGCCATCACCGCCCACCGGCTGCGCAGCTTCCTGACCTTGAGCGGTATCGCAGTGGGCATCGCCGCGGTGATCCTGCTGACTTCGATCGGCGAAGGCATCCATCGCTACGTGCTGGCGGAGTTCTCGCAGTTCGGAACCAACGTGATCGGCATCGCGCCGGGGAAGGTCAAGGTCGGCGGCGGGCCGCCGTCGGGCCTGCCGACCTCGGTGCGGCCGCTGACGATCGAGGATGCGATGGCGCTCGCGCGCGTGCCGCGTGTCAACGGCGTGGCGCCGACCGCGTGGGGCAACGCCGAAGTCGCCGCCGGCGGACGGACGCGGCGCACGACCATCTACGGGGTCGGCGCCGACGCCACGCGGGTGTTCAACATGAGCGTGCGCATCGGCCAGTTCCTGCCGCCCGAGGAACCGTCGCAGGCGCGGGCGCTGGTGGTGCTCGGGCCGACGCTGAAGCGCGAACTGTTCGGTACCGAGAACGCGCTCGGCGCAAAGGTGCGCATCGCCGGGCTGCAGTTCCGCGTCATCGGCGTGCTCGAGTCGAAGGGACAGTTCATCGGCATCGATCTCGACGACACCGCCTTCATCCCGGCGGCGCGTGCGCTGGAACTGTTCAACCGGGATGGTCTGTCCGAGATCCACCTGTCCTACGAGGAGGGCGCCGAGGTCGCGCCGGTGGTCGCCGCGGTGACCCGGATCCTCGCCGCGCGCCACGGCCGCGAGGACTTCACCATCACCACGCAGGAGGAGATGCTGCGCACGCTGTCGAACATCCTCGACATCCTGACCATGGCCGTCGGCGCGCTCGGCAGCATCTCGCTGCTGGTGGGCTCGGTGGGCATCGTCACCATCATGACCATCGCCGTCGCCGAGCGGACCAACGAGGTCGGGCTGATGGTGGCGCTGGGCAGCGAGCGGAGCACGATCCTCGGCCTGTTCCTCGGCGAGGCGGTCGTGCTGGCCGTTCTCGGCGGGGTGACCGGACTTGCTGCCGGCCTGGGACTGGCGCAGGTGTTGCGGATGGTGGTGCCGGCGCTGCCGGTGCAGACGCCCGTGCTCTTCGCCGTGCTGGCGGTGGTTGCGAGCGGGCTGATCGGGCTCGCGGCCGGCGTTGCGCCGGCGCTGCGCGCGGCGCGGCTCGATCCGGTCGAGGCGCTGCGGGCGGAGTAGGTCGAGCTTCGGCCGGGTGCGGTGCGGCGCCGGATCCGAGGCGGGGCCTGCAGATGGCGCTATAGCGCGCGCACGACGCGCACAGTGTCGCGCTCCCCGGCATCGCGCTGCGCCTGGAACCCGAGCTGGTGCGCGAAGTGCAGCATCGACGTGTTCACCGCCAGCACGAAGCCCTCCATCGTGCGCAGGCCCCGCGATCGCGCGACGTCGATCAGCGATTGCATCAGGATGCCCGCGAGACCGGATCCGTGCCAGCCATCGTCGATGGCGATCGCGAACTCGCAGCCGGTGCCGTCGCGATCGACGATGTAGCGGACCACGCCGACCAGCGATTCGCCGCCGTCGCCGGCGATGGTCGCGACCAGCGCCACGTGCTGCTGCTGGTCGACGTCGGTCAGCGCCTTCAGCTTCGCCGCCGGCAGTTCGCTCAGCGTCACCATGAAGCGCTCGTAACGGCTCTGCGCCGACAGGCGGCGCACGAAGTCGGCCTCGAGCGCAAGGTCGCCGGCCTGCATCGGCCGCAACGCGACGACGCGGCCGTCGATCACATGCTGCGTCGCCGGCAGATCCGACGACGACCCGGTCTGGCGGCGCGCTGCCGGGTGCGCTGCCAGCCACGCGGCGAGGGCGTCGAGCGTGTCCAGGCGCGCCGCCTCGCGATCGGGGATCGTGACGCCGAACCGCTCGCCGATGCCGGCGAGCACGTTCAGCCAGTCCATCGAGTCGAGGTCGATCTGCTGTCGCAACGGTTTCTCGGGCCGGATCGCCTGTGGGTCGAAGCCGGGCGCGATCGTTGCGATCACGTCGAGCACCGCGTTGCGGAACGCCGTGGCGTCCACCTTGTCCTCAGGCCGCTGGCCGCTAGCTGTTTCACGGCGGAGTCCACAGGGCCAAGGTTCTCAGGCCCAAGGTTCTCAGGCCCCGCCCGCTCGCCGGCGCGGACAGCGTTGGTCAGAGTCAGCCGCCGCTTGCCACGCCGCGACGGCCGTCCGGCTTCAGGCGGGGCAGTGCGTTGCCGGCACGCGATGCCGGCTCTCGACTTGTCGCGGCCGCGGCGACAGCAGCGAGCGCAGCGCGGCCGCGGCGCGGTTGAAGGCGCCGTCGATCGCCGCATCGCGCAGCGTCTCGGCACGACGACGGCAGGCGTCGAAGTCGAAGTCGCGTAGGTCGGGAGCGTTCATCTGGCACCTCCAGGGTTGCGTCGAAGCGGACCGGTGGTCCGATGGAGACAATCTAATTGCGAACCGTTGTGCATACAATCCGGCCAAGCGGCACAGGATTGATGACATCATGGCAAAGGAAGGCAGCGACCGCGCTCTCGAACTGAACACCCTGGTGGCCGCCGCAGACCACGCCGGCTTCTCGGCGGCGGCGCGGCTGCTCGGCGTCACGCCGTCGGCGGTGTCGAAGACCATCACCCGGCTCGAAGCGCGTCTCGGGGTACGGTTGCTGAACCGCACCACGCGGCGGCTGACGCCGACCGCCGACGGCGAGGCGCTGGTCGCTCGCGGCCGACAGATCCTCGCCGATCTCGACGAGGCCGAGATGCAGGCCAGCCGGTCGCGCGGCATGCCGCGCGGCCTGCTGCGGCTGCATACGCTGGTCGCCTTCGGCCTGCACTCGCTGCCGCAGGTGCTGCCGGAGTTCCTGCGCCGTCATCCTGACGTGCAGGTGGAGATCCTGATGTCGGACCGGCTGGTCGACCTCGTCGAGGAAGGCGGCGATGTCGCGGTGCGCACCGGCCGCCTGCCCGACTCGTCGCTGGTGGCGCGGCACATCTGCGACACCGAGCGGATGATCTGCGCCGCGCCCGCCTACCTGAAGCGGCACGGTACGCCGCGCCGGCCGGAAGATCTGCTCGAGCACAACTGCATCGTCATCAGCGGTTATCCGCAGCTGCGCCGCTGGCCCTTCGACGATGTCAGGGCGCCAGAGCGCATCCGCAGCATCGAGGTCGGCGGCAACGTCTCGGCCAACAACGCCGAGAATGTGCTGCAGATGGCGCTGCTCGGCGTCGGCATCGTCCGCCTCGGCGACCTCGTCGTCGCCGAGCACATCAACACCGGCAGGCTCGTGCCGCTGCTGGCCGACCGGCACCACGTCGAGCCGCTGCCGCTGCACGCGGTCTATCCGCAATCGCGGCTGCGCTCGCCGAAGGTGACGGCGATGGTCGACTTCCTGATCGAGAAGTTCGCCGGCGCACCGTGGCGGCAGGTGCTGCCGCGCCGGCGCAAATGAAAACGCCGCCGGGCCGTTGCCGGCCCGGCGGCGCTGCCGGGGTCGAGGACTACTTGCGCGCGGCGACGGCCGCTTCGGCCTTGTTGACGAGGTCCGGGCCGATCTGGCCCTTCCACTGCGCGTAGACGCGGCGGGTGGCATTGATGAACTCGGTGCGTTCGGCCGGCGTCAGCCGAACCACCTTGACGCCCATCGCCTCGATGTCCTTCAGCAGCGGCTGGCCGGGCTCGTCGAGGCCCTTGCGGGCGATCGCGATCTGCTGCTTGCCGGCGTCGATCGCCGCCTGGCGCACGATCTCGCGGTCGGCCGGGGTCCAGCTTTCCCAGACCTCCTTGTTGATGACGAAGATCAGCGGATCGGCGACGTAACCCCACATGGTCACGTTCTTCTGCCCCACCGTCTGCAGCTTGGCGGCGGTGAAGATTGACATCGGATTTTCCTGGCCGTCGACCGCGCCGGAGGCGAAGGCCGGCTGCGCGTCGGCCCAGCTCATCTGCGTCGGGTTGGCACCGAGCGCCTGGAAGGTGGCGAGGAACAGCGGCGAGCCGACGACGCGGATCTTCAGGCCCTTCAGGTCGTCGGGCTTGCGCACCTCGCGCTTGGAGTTGGTCAGCTCGCGGAAACCGTTCTCGCCCCAGGCGAGCGGCACCACGCCCTGCTTCTCCAGGATGCCGAAGATGTCCTTGCCGACCGCGCCCTGGGTCAGCGCGTCGATCGCCCTGTAGTCGGGCATCAGGAACGGCAGCGAGAACAGGTTCAGTTCCCTGACCTGCGGCGACCAGTTGATGGTCGAGCCGATCGCCATGTCGATGATGCCCTGGCGGATCGCGGTGAACTCGCGCGTCTGGTCGCCCTGCACCAGCGACACGCCCGGATACAGCTTCATGTTGATGCGGCCGTTGGTGCGCTGCTTGACGAGGTCGATCCAGATCTCGGCGCCCTTGCCCCACGGGAAGGCGGGCCCGACCACGGTCGAGACCTTGTACTCGTCCTTGTACTTGCCCTGCGCCTGGGCGCCGCCGCCGAAGGCGAGGCCCGCCGCGGCTGCGAGGGCGATGAAGAGCGATCTGCGTTGCATTTGCTGTCTCCGTCGTTTGGTGATGCTGGGGCTCTGAGAGAGGTTCTAGTAGCCCAGTCGGGCCGGCAACCATAGCGCGAGCTGCGGAAACGCCGCAACCAGCGCCAGCGCGCCGAGCATCGAGGCCACCATCCACAGCACCCAGCGCACCGTGGACTCGACGCCGATGCCGGCGATGCGCGTCGTCACCAGCAGGTTCACCGCCATCGGCGGCGTGAACTGGCCGATCGCCATGTTCATCGTCATCAGCACCGCGAACCAGGTCATGTCCCAGCCGAAGGCGTTGACGATCGGCACCAGGATCGGCAGGAAGATCAGGAAGATCGAGGCGGCATCGAGCAGCATGCCGGCGATCAGCAGCAGCAGCATGATCATCGCCAGCATCACGTGCTCCTCGTTGGTGATGCCGAGCAGCAGCCTGGCCATCGCATCGAAGGCGCCGAGCGTGGATCCGGCGTGGGCGAAGATGCCGGCGCAGGCGATGATCAGCATCACCACCGCCGAGATCTCGGCCGATTCGACCAGCACCCGGTACAGTTTGGCGAAGTCCAGCGTCCTGTAGATCACGGTGCCGACGAACAGGCCGTAGAACACGGCGACCACCGCCGCCTCGGTCGGCGTGAAGGCGCCGGTGCGCAGGCCGCCGAGGATGATGATCGGTGCCGCCAGGCCCCAACTGGCGTCCTTCAGCACCACGAGCAGGTTCTGCCGCTCCGCCGGATCGACGCTGCCCCAGCCGTAGCGGCGGGCGAAAAAGATCGCCGGCAGCAGCAGCGACAGGCCGGCGAGCATGCCCGGGATCATGCCGGCCGCGAACAACGCCGGCACCGACACCTGGGGCACCAGCACGGTGAATATCACGAAGGCGATCGACGGCGGGATCAGGATCGCGGTGGAGCCGGCGGCGGCGATGAGGCTGGCCGAGAACGCCGGCGGATAGCCCTGCCGCGTCATCGACGGCAGCATGACCATCGCCACCGCGGCCGCATCGGCCGGGCCGGAGCCGGATATGCCGCCGAGGAACATGCAAACGATGATCGCCACCGCGCCCTGCGCGCCGCGGCGCGGGCCGATCAGCGCGCTGACGAAGGCGACCAGCTTGGCGGCAACTCCCGCGCGCTCGAAGATCATGCCGGCGAGGATGAACACCGGAAGCGCCAGCAGCGGGTACTTGGCCAGGCTCGAATAGACGTTGGCGGCGATCGACATCGAGCCGAGGTCGGCGGCGAGGATCACCACGGCGCCGCTGATGCCCAGCGCCGTGGCCAGCGGCACGCCGGCCAGCATCAGCAGCAGGAAGCCGCCGAACAGCAGTGCCGTCATGTTGCCCCCTTCGCGCTTCGCGCTGTCCCCCCAAGGGGGAGCGAGCGCCTTCGGAGCGGCCGTGCGGCGCTCATCGACTTCGTGCTACACGGATGAAGCGGCCGGCGATGCGGGCGACGATCGCCAGCGCCAGCACCGTCAGCCACACCGAGTACACCCACTGCGGGATGCCCAGGCCGGGGCTGGTGGTCTCGTACTTCCAGTCGTCGAGGAAGAAGCGCCAGCCGAACCAGGCCACCATCGCGAACAGCGCCGCCGACAGCGCCATGCCGGCGAGTTCGAGAGTCCAGCGTGCCGCATCCGGCGCCATCTTCACGAAGAAGTCGACCCGGATGTTGCGGTCGCGGGCGAAGGCTGCCGCGGCGCCGACCAGCGTCAGCACCACCAGCAGGAAGACCGAGATCTCCTCGGTGAAGGCGAAGCTGGCGTTGGTGAGGTAGCGCACCACGACGTTGGCGAAGGTGATGACGCAGATCAGCGCCATCGCGGCGGCGGCGATGGCCTCTTCGATGCGGATCGATACCTTCGGCGTGTTGCGTGGATCTGCGGGTGCGGTGCCGTGCTCGTCGGTTGGATCGGCCATGGCCTGCCTTGGCGTGCGTGTGGTCTACGAGTTGGGGCGCAGCCAGCCGCGGGCGGCGGCGGCGATCTTCGCCGCGTCGACGCGGGCCGCGGCCTCCAGCGTCGGCGCATAGCCGACCGGGATTCGCGGCGCGCCGAGGCGCCGCACGGGGCTGCCGAGTGTCTCGGCGACGGTGGCGGCGATCTCGGCGCCGAATCCGGCCGCCTGCACCGCCTCGTGCGCGACCAGCAGCCGCTTGGTCCGGGTGCAGGAGGCAAACACCGTTTCGCGATCCCAGGGCCACAGCGTGCGCAGGTCGATCACCTCGGCCTCGATGCCTTCGCCGGCGAGCGTGGTCGCGGCGGCCAGCGACTCGTGCAGCGTGCGCGACCAGGTGACCAGCGTCAGGTCGCGGCCGGCGCGGGCGATTCGCGCCTGGCCGAGGCCGACCGGCACGGCCGTGTCGACCTCGCCCTCGTGGCCCCACAACTCCTTGTGCTCCAGGTAGACGACCGGATCACCGCAGTCGAGCGCCGCCGCCAGCAGGCCGTGGTTGTCCTGGGGCGTGGCGGGACAGACGACGACCAGCCCCGGCACATGCGCGAACCAGGCTTCCAGGCTCTGCGAGTGCTGCGCCGCCGAAGCGGTCCACAGGCCGATCGGCATCCGCGCCACCAGCGGCACGCGGCCCTGGCCGCCGAACATGTAACGGTTCTTCGCCGCCTGGTTCACGAGTTCGTCCATGCCGCAAAGCGCGAAGTCGATCACCCGCATCTCGACCACCGGCTTCAGCCCGGCGAGGGCCATGCCGACCGCGGCGCCCATGATGTTGGCTTCCGAGATCGGCGTATCGATCACGCGCGAGTTGCCGAACTCCTGCTGCAGCGGCCGCAAGGTGCCGTCGGCGGCGCGGCCGCGGTACTGGCCGAAGACGCCGCCGCGGCCGAGGTC
>Ga0105096_10000574_pt1 | contig 13235 bp, 10 predicted proteins | sample PPLLak3cmMay2015_FD_87036 | JGI IMG/M metagenome (GOLD analysis project Ga0105096, IMG submission 87036) | Freshwater sediment microbial communities from Prairie Pothole Lake near Jamestown, North Dakota, USA - PPLs Lake P7 Core (1) Depth... | ecosystem: Environmental > Aquatic > Freshwater >... | reverse complement strand
GTCCCGGAGACTCCTGGGGGCGCTCACTGCGTCCTCCCGGTGTTGATGATGTTGACCTGGCGGAAGCGCGCCGGCGGCGACCCGTGGCTCACCGCATTCACCTGCGGCGGCTGGCCCTTGCCGTCGAAGAACGAGCCGCCGTGGCGGAAGTCCTTTTCGTCGCAGATCGCCGTGCAGGCGTTCCAGAATTCGGGGGTGCGGATCTGGTACGCCACATCCTCGACCATGCCCTTGATCCTGCCGTTCTCGATTTCGTAGAACAATTGGCCGCCGAACTGCGCGTTGTAGCGCTGCTGGTCGATGGAGTACGAGCCGCGGCCGAGGATATAGATGCCTTTTTCGACGTCCTTGATCATGTCAGTGACCGAAAGCGGGGCCTTGCCGGGCGCCAACGAGACGTTGGCCATGCGCTGGAACTGCACGCTCGACCAGGAATCGGCGTAGCAGCAGCCGTGCGATTCGGCCTGGTCGATGATATGCACCTGGTCGCGGATGGCCTGGTAGTTCACCAGAACGCCGTCCTGGACCAGATTCCAGCGCTTGGTCTTAACGCCTTCATCATCGAAGCCGACCGCCCCGAGCGTGCCGGGCGTGGTTTTATCGGCGTACAGGGTAACGATGTCGCTGCCGTACTTGAAGCCGTTCCTGAGCTTGTCGAGCGTGGCGAAGCTGGTGCCGGCGTAATTGGCTTCATAACCCAGCACGCGGTCGAGCTCGAGCGGATGGCCGACGTTTTCATGGATGGTCAGGAACAGGTTGGAAGGGTCCAGCACCAGATCGTACTTGCCGGGCTTGACCGACGGCGCCTTCAGCTTTTCCACGGCATGCCGGGCGGCCTGCGCGGCGTCTTCGACGATGTCGTAGCGGTCGTCGTAGGCCTTCAGGCCGTTCGGCAGCGCGATCGAACGGCCGCCGTCCATGAATTCGTAGCCCATGCCCACCGGCGAGGAAAACGCGTTACGGGTACGGAAGCTGCCGCTGGCCTTGTCGATCGCGGTAACCGTGAAATTCGGCCAGATGCGGTGTATGTCCTGGTCGATGTAGGAGCCGTCGCTGGACGCGAAATACTTCTGCTCGTTGACCAGGAACAGCTGGGAGTTGACGAAATCGGCGCCGGCCGCCATGGCCGCGGCATTGGCGCTCAGCAGCAGGTCGGCTTTTTCCTTGACCGGAACTTCCATGCCGTTTTTCAGGATCGGGGTGGCCCAGGACACTTCGCCGACGCCCTTGACCGGCGCCAGGCGCACCGGTTCGCCCTGCACGACGGCATTGGCTTTGGCGATCGCCACCGCCTGCTGCGCCGCCTTTACGATGCCGGCGTTGCTCAGGTCGCTGGTGGCGGCGAAGCCCCAGGTGCCTTTGGCGATGACCCGCACGCCGATGCCGGTGGACTCGGTATTGGTGATGGCGCGCACCTTGCTTTCACGGGTCTGGATCGACTGCTGCAGATATCGGCCGATGCGCACATCACAGTAACTGGCGCCGGCGGCGTTGGCGGCGTTCAGGGCCAGATCGGCCATGGCTTTCCTGCGCGCCGGATCCATGGTGGCAAGCAGCGCTTCGGCGGCTATGGCATTGCCGAACCCGGGAATAAGCAGGCCGCTGACGCCGATACCGGAAGCGGCCAGGAAATGTCGTCTGTTCATCGATGCGCTCCAAAGGCTGTGCCGTATGGCAGGCCGACGGCCGCCGAATCACATCTTATCGTATTTCACTTGATTTACATCAGGGCTTAGGCCGGTGCGCCCTCTTAGACTGGATGCATCGATCATACGGAGTCCGCCATGAAGCCCACCACCCTCGCCTTGAACGCCTTGACCGTCGCGCTGATGTCCGGACCTGCCCTGGCCGTCGAAGACAGCGACGGAAAACTGCTGCTGGACGCCCGCTGGCGCCTGGAAAGCGTCGCCGACGATGCCTTCGCCCGGGATGCGTTCGCCGACACCGTGCGCATCCGGCTGGGCTACCAGACGCCGGTAAGAAGCGGCTGGAGCGGCGTCATCGAAGCGGAGGCCACCCAACACCTGTTCAGTGAGGACTTCAACAGCACCGCCAACGGCCAGGTCCAGTTTCCGGCCGTCGTCGATCCGGACAACACCGAGCTCAACCAGGCCTTTGTCCGCTATGCACCGGGCACCAAAACCCAGTTCAGCCTCGGCCGGCAGCGCGTGCAATGGGACAACCAGCGCTTCTTCGGCAATGTCGGCTGGCGCCAGAACGAACAGACCTTCGACGCCTTGGATATCCAGCACAGTTTCGGCAACGGCACCAGACTCCGTTACGCTTACCTTGACCGCGCGCAGCGCATCAACGGCGCCGACAACCCGAATGAAGACCTGGCGCGATATCGGCTGAACACGCATCTGCTGGGCGCGGGCCATGCACTCGGCCCGGGCACCCTGAGCGGCTATGTGCATTTCATCGAAAACGAAACCCTGCCGCTGAGCTCGCACCGCAACCTGGGCCTGCGCTACACCGCCAAGAAAGACGCTCCCGGCGGCATCGGCTGGCTGGTCTCGGCCGAGTACGCCAAACAGGACAGTTATGCCGATGGCGCGGACAAAATCGACGCCGATTATTTCCTGCTCGAAGGCGGCCTGGTCTTGAAAGCCGGCACCTTCAAGGCCGGCTGGGAACAGCTCGGCGGCGACGGCAGCTACGGCTTCGCCACGCCGTTCGCCACCCTGCATGCCTTCAACGGCTGGGCCGACAAATTCCTGAACACCCCGGTCAACGGCCTGAACGACGCCTATCTGGGCTGGAACCGAAAATTCGGCAAGCTCGGCGCCGCGCTGGTCTGGCATGATTTCAGCTCGGATGCCGGCAGCATCCATTATGGCCAGGAATGGGATGTATCGCTGAGTTGGGCCTTGGACAAGAAATGGACGGTGCTGGGCAAACTGGCCGATTACAAGGCCGATGAATACCTTGCCGACACCACCAAACTCTGGATGAGCGTCGAATACGTGTATTGACGGACCCTGCCGGCTGATATGTAATGGACGCACGGCGCCGGAACGGCGTTGCGTCCGGACACTTTAGTGCAGCGAGGTTCAATTGTCAGCCACAAGCCATTGGCGCGGGTCCCTGATCGGGTTGGTCTGTGCAGTCGCCGTACTGATCACATTCAGCTTCCCGGCGATCCCGCAAGATCCTGCTTACCATGATTTCGCCGATGACCGCATGCTGCTCGGCATACCGAATTTCTGGAATGTGGTCTCCAACGCCGCATTCCTTGCCGTCGGCGTTTTCGGCCTGCTGAAATTCTCCAGGGGCGCAATACCCGGTGCAGGCATGCCATACCTGATGTTTTGCCTTGGCATCGTTTTGGTGGCTGCAGGCTCGGCGTATTACCATCTTGACCCCACGCCGCAATCGCTGGTCTGGGACCGCTTGCCGATGACGCTGGCGTTCATGTCGATTTTTTCGATGGTGGTCAGTGACCGGGTCTCGGAAAAGCTCGGTGCCCGGTTGCTCTGGCCATCGGTGCTCGCAGGTATCGCCTCGGTAACCTACTGGTACTGGTCCGAGGTCCAGGGCCGGGGCGATCTCAGGCCTTATGTCATCGTGCAGTTCCTGCCGATGCTGATCATTCCGATGCTGTTGGTGCTGTATTCCGGCAAACGCATGCTGACGGCATTCATATGGGCGACCCTGTTCACTTATGCCCTGGCGAAAGCGGCCGAACACTTCGATCCGGAAATTTTCGCCTGGCTCGGCTTCTGGAGCGGACATACCATAAAGCATCTGCTGTCCGCGCTTGCCGTGCTGTGGGTCGTGCTTTGCTTCCGTCCCGGACACAGCGGCGCAAAACCAGGCAGCTGATCGTCCATGCCGCGGCCGGCACCAAAAAAACCCGGCCGAAGCCGGGTTTTTCGTCTGCGTGCGACATCCGCCAATCAGTAAATGTCCTTACCGGTATTGTATACATTGAACTTGCCGGTCGGCGTGATCAGACGTGGATCCTTGATCACCGCCTTCAGCTTGCGGGTCTTGTCGTCAACCACCACCAGCGCCGATTTCTGGTCTTTGCCGTTCCAGACCGAGAACCAGACTTCATCGCCGGCCTGGTTGAATTCAGGCTGCACCACGCGCTTCGGACCTTCGCCCAGGTCGGCCCACTCGGCGATCGGCAGAACCTCGTAACCGGCCGCCAGGTCACGGGTGTTGTAGACCGCGACGCTCTGGCTGATTTTCGGATCCGGATTCAGCGGCGAATCGACCCACAGGTTGCTGGACTTCGGATGGGTCTTCACGAACAGCGAGCCGCCGCCCTGGCCTTTGAGCACATCAACCACTTTCCAGGCGTTCTGCTGGTGCTTCTCGGGATCGGTGCCGATCATGGTGACCTTTTCGTTGCCGAGCGCGGAGGTTACCCAGACCGGACCGTACTTCGGATGCGTGAAGTTGGCGCCGCGGCCCGGATGCGGAATCTTGTCGACATCGACCAACGCGGTCATCTTGCGCTCGCGCGAGTCGACCACGGCAACCTTGTTGCTCTGGTTGGCGGCGGTCAGGAAGTAACGGTGGGTGGAATCCCAGCCGCCGTCATGCAGGAACAGCGCGGCATCGAGCGTGGTGATCTTCAGGTTCAGGATGTCGCGGTAATCGACCAGCAGGATGCGCCCGGTTTCCTTGACGTTGACGATGAACTCGGGATGCTCGTGGCTGGCCACGATGGCCGCCACACGCGGCTCCGGATGGTACTCCTGGGTATCCACGGTCATGCCGCGGGTCGATACGATCTTCTTCGGCTCCAGGCTCGGGCCGTCCATGATCACGAACTGCGGCGGCCAGTAAGCGCCGGCGATGGCGTACTTGTCCTCGTAACCCTTGTATTTCGAGGTTTCCACCGAACGCGCTTCCAAACCGATCTTGATTTCGGACACCACGTCCGGTTTCGCCATCCACAGGTCGACCAGGTCGATTTTGCCGTCGCGGCCGATGGTGTACATATAGCGGCGTGAATCGGACGGACGCGAGATATGCACCGCATAGCCGGTCTTGATGATGTTGATGATCTGTTTGGTATCGCCGTCGATCAGGGCGATTTCGCCCGAGTCACGCAGGGTCACCACGAAGATGTTGTCGATGTTGTAGTCGTTCATTTTCCGGGTCGGACGCTGGTCGACCGGTATGAAGGTTTTCCAGCTTTCCTTCATCTGCTTCATGCCCCACTCCGGCGGACTGGCGGGATCATGCTGGACATAACGGGCCATCATATTGACCTGCTCGGGGGTCAGGTCGCCGGAAGTGCCCCAGTTCGGCATGCCGGCCGGCGAACCGAACTTGATCAGCGCTTCGAGGTACTGGGTACCTTTCTTGCGGGTGATGTCCGGGGTCAGCGGCTTGCCGGTGGCGCCTTTGCGCAGCACGCCATGGCAGCCGGCGCAGCGTTCGAAGTAAATCTTGCTGGCGGTGGCGAACTCGTCCTTGCTCATCGGCGGCGCGTCCGGATTGACAAGCATTTCAACGCCCATCGAGCCGGCCGTGGATGGCGCGCCCTGGTAGTTCATCACGCCTTCCTTGGTGGACGGATGGCGCTCGCCCTGGGCTTTGTCAGTGGACACCGAAAGGCGCTTGCGCTCGGCAGCGACCATGTCGTCGTCGAAGGTCTTGGGCGAGTTGCCCCAGCTCGCATAGACGTAGCTGACGATGTTGGCGATGTCGTCATCGGAAAGATGGCTCATCGCCGGCATCACGCCGTCGTATTCGACATTGTTGACCTTCATCTTGCCGGAGATGCCCTTCAGTACCGAAGACAGGACGGTGGCCGGCGTATTCGTCTGCAGGAAGTCGGAGCCCGCCAGCGGCGGAAACGCGCCGGCCAGGCCTTTGCCGTCCGGCTGATGGCAGGCCGCGCAATTGGCCAGATAAGCGGCCTGTCCGGCCTCGAGCCTGTCTTTCGGCGGACGCTCGTTGCTGACGTCGCCGGTAGCGACCACGGCGCCGATTAGGCCCAGTCCGATCGACAGGACCAGCAGCTTCTGTAAAGGTTGTTTGATCATGGCAGTACCCCCGTTATTATTTTCAAGCTATGCAAAGGCTGCACGCCGATGCTCCGGATATCATGGTGTGCCATGTCATTGCCCGCTTCATTGATGTAGGTCAAACAGACTCGAAATATTCGGTCAATCCGCGCTTTAACGCCGGTCCGGGCCGCTGTGCAGGCCCTGCGGTGCGTTACCATTCATTCGACTCCAATGAGCTTGGGCCTGAACGCCTATGAAAAATACGCTGTGCTATGCCATTGCCCTGGCCCTGATCCAACCGGCGTTCGGCGCAGAACCCCGGACACCGGCCGAGCAGGAAATGCTGGATACGGTGGTGGTGGTCGGCCAGCGCCGGCCGGAACCGATCGAGCAGGTGGTCGGCGCGGTCAGCGCCATCGACCGCGACAGCATGCAGAAGCGTTCGGTGCAGCGCATCGACCAGATGGTGCGGTATGTGCCCAATGTCGAGGTCACCCAGGACAGCAACCGCTTCGGCAACCAAGGCTTCAATATCCGCGGCCTCGAAGGCAACCGGGTCAGCATTGAAATAGACGGCATTCCGATGTCCGATGGTTTTTCGGTCGGCCAGTTCGCCTCCGCCGGACGTGACCTGGTGGAGCTCGGTGTCATCGAGCGCGTGGAAATCCTGCGTGGCCCGGCCTCCACCTTGTATGGCAGCAAAGCCTTGGCCGGCGTGGTCGCCTATTACACGCTGGATCCGGCCCATGCCGATTTTTCCGACGGCAAACTGCGTGGCGGTGCCAGCCTGGGCACACAATCGCGCGATGACAGCCAGAGCTGGTCAGCCAACCTGATGGCCAACGGCATGGATGGGCGCTTCACGTTCCTGGCCGCAGCCGGACAGATCAGCGGCCATGAAATAAGCAACCAGGCCGAAACCCCGGAAGACCAAGCCAACCCCGCCGACAGCCGGCGCAACAGCGCGTTGTTGAAATTCGGCATGGATTTCGCCGCCGTCGGCCGTTGGCAACTGGCTTTCGACCAAAGTAATGGTGAGCAGAAAACCGACCTGCAGTCCCTGCTGTTCGGACCGGGCCGGTTTTCCACCACCTTCGCACTGACTGCCGATGACCAGTACAGCCGCGATCGCGCCAGTCTGCAGGGCAACATCGGCGCGCTCGGCGCGTTGCGCGACGTATCGGTGCTGCTGTACCGTCAGGACAGCGAAACACGGCAGTTCAGCGAACAATACCGGCTTGCCGACCGGACCACGCGCTTTCCCTCCAAGCGCGAACGCGATTTCCATCTGGATCAAACCAGCACCGGCCTGGAAGTGAACGCGCAGTGGCGCGGCCAATGGCTGGGCGCGGAACATTGGCAGATTTTCGGCATCGATGCCGCGCGCCATGAATACAGCAGCATCCGCTACGGCACCGAAACCAATCTGCTGACCGGCGCGGAAAGTAACGTGATTCTTGGCGAAGTACTGCCGGTGCGCGACTTCCCGAACAGCGAAAGCGAGGAGTTCGGCGTGTTCTGGCAGGATGAAATCACCCTGGCGCCGCAGTGGGCGGTCATTCCGGGATTGCGCTGGGAAATGAACAGAATGCGCGGTTACGCCGATCCGATCTGGCTGGCCGACAACCCGGACGCGGTCATCGCCGGCACCGACAACGATGCACTGACCCCGAAACTCGGCCTGCGCTGGCAGGGTGAGCAGTGGTCAAGCTATCTGCAATACGTCTACGGCTACCGCGCGCCGCCGTTCTCCGACGTCAACATCGGCCTGAACCTGCCGGCCTTCAATTATGTGGCGCTGCCCAATCCCGATCTGAAACCCGAACGCAGCCATGGCCTGGAGCTGGGCCTGCGCTTCGGCGGCGAGTACGCGCAGGGCAGCTTGGCGGTGTTCGACAACCGCTTCAAGGACCTGATTGAATCGCGCGCCAACCAGGGTGTCAACGAGGACGGTCAGTTGGTGTTCCAATCTGTCAACCGCGACAGCGCAAGCATCATCGGCGTGGAGTTTGAATTCCAGATGGGCCTGGACGCCTTCTGGGATAATGCCGACGCATGGCGCCTGCAGGCAAGCGGCTCCTGGTCAAAGGGCGATGATACCGAACGCGACCAGCCGTTGAATTCGATCATGCCGGCACGAATGACCCTCGGCATCGGTTATACGCCCGGCAACGGCCGTTGGGGCGCTGAACTGCTCGGCACCGGCGTGGATGCGGTAGGCCGCGTCGACCGCAGCACGGCCGATCTGTATGCGCCGCCGGGCTATGCGGTACTGGATGCCAACCTCTGGTACGACTTCGCCCCCGGCCTGCGTCTGGTGCTGTCGCTTGGTAACCTGGCCGACCGGACCTACTGGCAGTGGGCCGGCATGCGCGGCGTATTGGCCAGCGCCGACAATCTGCCGTTCTATACCGCCAGCGGCCGTAACTATGCCATCAGCCTGAACGGCGATTGGTGATCGGGCGTCAATAAAACCAGCCCAAGGGCTGGTGCGTGCGCGCCACCGACAGCATGAAAGCGTAAATGCCCAGAGCCGCGATGAAGAACAGCCAACGGGCCTTCAGGCTGCGTCCGCGCTTAAGCGCGAAACTGCCCAACACCACGTAAACCACCAGTAGCGCCAATTTCACGGCCAACCAGCCATTGGCGAACACGCCGCTCGGCAGCAGGGTCGCCAGCATCAGCGCGGAGGTCAGCAGCACGGTGTCGATGCTGTAACTCAGATAGCGCATCGGTGCCGACATCGCCCAGGCCCGGCCGTTCAGCAGCAACAGGCCGCGCACAGCGAACAGCCCGCCACTGGCCAGTACGGACACGATATGTACGGTTTTTATCGGCAGGTAAAACGTTATCATCTCAGTCGGCCTTGCCGTCGGCGCGCGGGGTCAGGTAAATCCACACCGACCGCAGCACCCAAGGCAGGAACGCCAGCAGCCAGAGCAGTCCGGCGGCACTGTGCCAGGCGAGGATATCCGTTGCCAGTTCTGCGCCGATCCGCACCAGCGCGGTGATCTGGATGACGATGAACGCGAATGCCGCCACGCCACCCAACTGCAGTGGTCGGCCGGAATGGCCTTGGGTCACACGCGTCACCATCGCCACCAGCAGACTGCCGAAGAAGCCGATGAACAGCGCATGTGCTGGCGACCGACCGAGTATGAATTCTCCACCTTGCAGCAGCCATAGGCTTTGCACGCTGTAAAGCAACGCGGCGACTGGTAGCCAGGCGAAGCCGAGCATCAGCACTTTCAACAGCGCCGGCATGGTCCGCGCGCGCGGCCACCAACGCCAGAGCAGCCAGGCGCTCAATCCCGCCAGCGGCAGATCGGCCAGCCACAGCCAGGCGTAGGCATGCGCCAACTCCATGCCCAGGTGCAGCATCGCCAGCAGCCAGAACAGCGCAAGCGCCCCCAATGGCCGGTACATTTTATAGCCCGCCAACGCGGCGCCGGCGAAGAACGGCAGCATACGGTGACAGACCGTGAAGTAAATCGGCAGCAACAGGCCGAAGCCGCCGAACTTGATGGCGGCGAACAGCCAATGCGCATCACGGCTGAACAGATAGGCGAACATCAGGCCGATGCCGATCAAGCCCATCAGCAACGCGGCGAATGCACTGATGGCATGCCATGTGGTGTCTTGATCACGCCAGAGCAGCATCGCCAGGATCAGGCATCCCGCCAGCCAGCCGGACAAAGTCAGCAACAGGCCGAGGAGCAGCAGATGGCCATAGCCGAACAGCGACGCCAGTGTCAGCGCCTGCCCGGCCAAAAGGCCGAATCCGACCGGAACGTAATGCCATCGACTGCAGGCAGGCAGACCCATCCAGCGCGGGAATACCGTCAACAGGAATCCAAACATGAACGACGGCAGCACCTGATACTGCATGATGAACGCGTGCAGCCAGCCGGCCGGCATGTCCAGCTGCGGCATGGCGGCCAATTGCCAGCGGGAATTGATCAGCCAGAACGTCCACCACGCCATGGCCAGCAGCACGTTGCCGGCTCCGACGAAGAACAGCAATCGGTGCGGCGCAGCGGCCAACAGGCGCACATCCGGAGCTTGCAGGTCATTCATGGCGGCATTCCTGGCGTATTCATGCAACCAGTATGGGCCGGCACATCAGACCTGTCCTTGACACACATCAGCCGGATGGCGATCCGTCGAAAAAAGGGCCGCTTGCGCGGCCCGGAGGGGATGTTTTCAATCAATGCTTCAGTTTTTCTTAGGAGCAATCCATAAGCGCAGCACGAACCAGGCCAGCAGCAGCGCACCGATCGAGAAAATGGTGTCGCCCGGCACACGCATCCAGACCAGCAGATGGATGATCGGCTGATCCATGAATTCCGCCGAACGGGCATACCAGTAGCCATTCTCCAACACGGCGTTGAGCTGCAGCAGGCCCAACGGCAGCAAGGTCAGCAGGGCCATCAGGGTCAGGCCCTGCATGTAGTACAGCGCCAACGGGGTGTTGATCAGGAATCCGAACAGACCGGCGCCGACCAGATTCCAGAACGACACCGCGATGAAGAACATGATCGGCCACTTGTAGCCCGCCATCCACGGCGTGGCCTTGCTGTGTGACCAGGTTTCATAGGCTTCGCTGCCGATCAACGCCAGCGGCACCACTTCCAAAGCCGAGAACGAGGCGCCAAGCGCCACCACGGCGATGGTGGTGCCGGTGAAGTACAGGTGGTGGAAGGTGCCGAAGATGCCGCCGGCCATGAACACGATGGTGGCAATCCAAAGCACCGCCAGCTGGGTATGCCAGGTCCGCGTCAGTGCGTAGGGCAGGATCTCGGCCAGCTTGAAGCCATACAGATACTGGCCTTCGACCTGGAAGTGCGCGGTGGTGGCGCCCAGCAGTATCTGCACCAGGAACAGGGCCAGCACCAGCCAGAAATATTTGGCGGTGGCCATCATCGAGGGCGTCAGCACCAGGCCTTGCAGGGGGTCCTTGGCAGGCGGCGTGAGTGGCCCTTCCTTGCCGTGGTACACCGCATAATGCCATGCCAACAGACCGATGCCGGCGATCATGAACAGGACGCTGAACACGGTCCACAGGAATAAACTGGGTGATGCGGTGTTACCCGCTGATGGATCATACGGCCAGTTGTTGGTGTAGCTGAATTTTTTTCACCGGGACGCTGGGTGACGGCGGCCCAGGAGGTCCTGAAAAAGAATGCGGACATCTGCCGGCGGTGTTCGGCGGTATCCACGGTGGCGTCTTTCATGGCATAGGTTTCGCGGCGCAGCCAGTCGGCGCTCCAATCGGGTGCGACCAAGGCGCCGTGGCCTCAGATCGAACCGAGTTGCTGGCCGCCGATGCTTTGCCAGACGGTCCGGCCGGATTCGATTTCGGCGCGTGTGAACAGCAGCTTGCCGCTTTCGGTCTGCACCTTTTCGGGCATCGGCGGCTGCTGCCGGTGGATTTCGCCGCCCATCCACAGCAATACGCTGAGACCGACGACCAGCAGGGTGATGAGCCCCACCCAGAGTTTTTTGGTTGTATCCATGACAGCCCCATTTGAGATGGGGCATGGCCGCCCGGCGGCATGTGCCGGTGCATTGACGTAGGTCAAGCGCCGGTCAGTTTCTCAGCACCGGCTTGGCCAGCCGCTCCAGCTGCGCGAAGGATGCCAGCTCGAATTCGCGCCGGTTGACGATGATCAGGCCGTCGTCCTGGAAGCGGCGCAGGATGCGGCTGACGGTTTCCGGGGCCAGGCGCAGGTAGCTGGCCATATCGGTGCGCGACATGGTCAGGTTGAATTTGACCGCCGAGAATCCGCGTGCGGCATAACGACGCGACAGCGCGATCAGGAACGCCGCGATGCGCTGGTCGGCGCTGTAGTCGCCGGCCAATAACGCGGCTTTGCCGATATCCTGCGACAGCAGACGGAACAGTTGCGCCTGCAGATCCGGCATGCGGGTCGCCAGCAGGGCCATCTTCGGAAACGAGAACCGGCACAGCATCACGGTATCCAAGGCGATGGCGTTGCAGGGATATTTGGCGTGATGGATGGCATTCAGGCCGATCACTTCGCCGGGCAGGAAGAAGCCGAGCACCTGCTCGTCACCGGACAGGTCGATGACATTGGTTTTCACCGTACCGCTGCGCACCGCGGCGATGGCGTTGAACTCATCGCCATCCCGGAAGATGACATCGCCCTCATGGAACGGGCCGATGTGTTCGACCAGCACATGCAGCTCCTTCAGCTCGGACTTGTCGTAGCCCTGCGACATGCAGGCCTGTGAAAACGCGCAGGTGCTGCAGAAATGGGCTTCATCGCCGTCATCGGCGCAGGCCGGTGACAGGCGCCGGGTATTCATCAGCATACCGTGCAGGCTTTGGCCATGGCCTTGCGCCTGCGCGGTGGGTGATATTGCGGGTGATTCGGTACTTGCATAAGCTTTAATTATACGCAGATTTGCGCGGCATTGAAGCCGGCGTCCCGCCAAAAAAAAGCCACGCAGTGCGTGGCTGTCAAATGCAACAGACTGGAGACAAGAGAGAGTGCCGCGCGCTTCATGGGCCAGAATCAGCAGAGGGCTGTCCTGCACACATTAAGCCAATTAATAATAAACTTAATAATAACAAATATATTATTAATAATTTTTATAGTTAGTATGCGTATATTTAATTTCATATCACGGGCCAATTCAGGGAAAGTAGAACCAACCCCCGCCATTCACACGCTGCGCAGCGCATGTCCGCCTGCCGCGCGAGGAGAGCCCGACCGTGCCTACCCACCAAGAACTGGCGTTCAAAGCGCAGGGCCTGCCACCGGCTCAAGGCCTGTATCACCCTGAGCATGAGAAAGATGCCTGCGGGGTCGGCTTCATCTGCAATCTGGACGGGGAAAAATCGCACACCATCATCTTCGATGCCATCCAGATCCTGATCCGGCTGACCCACCGCGGCGCCAGTTCCAGCGACAACCGCACCGGCGACGGCGCCGGGCTGTGCATCCAGGTACCGGATGAATTCTGCCAAGCGGTGGCCCGGCAGCTCGACATTAGCCTGCCGCCGGCCGGTGATTACGCCACCGGCCTGTTTTTCCTGCCGATCAACCCGACCGAGCGCCTGTGGTGCCAGCAGCAGCTGGAGCGCCTGTGCTTCGAGCAGGGCCAGCGTTTCCTGGGCTGGCGCGAACTGCCGGTCAACCGCGGCGCATTGGGCGAAATCGCGGCACGCAGCGAACCGAGCATCTGGCAGCTGTTCATCGCCCGCAACCAAGCCGATACCCCCGCCGGACGCGATTT
>Ga0105096_10000573_pt1 | contig 13235 bp, 11 predicted proteins | sample PPLLak3cmMay2015_FD_87036 | JGI IMG/M metagenome (GOLD analysis project Ga0105096, IMG submission 87036) | Freshwater sediment microbial communities from Prairie Pothole Lake near Jamestown, North Dakota, USA - PPLs Lake P7 Core (1) Depth... | ecosystem: Environmental > Aquatic > Freshwater >... | reverse complement strand
AGGCGGGAAGCGGCCATCTGCCGCGTTGCGCTCGCTTGAATTAGCGCAGCTAGTCCAGCGCTCGCGCGCCTTGCAGCTGACCGCTTCCCGCCTTGCTGAATGCGTCATTGGACGCGTGACAGGACACTCGCGTTCCGGCGAAGGCAAAATTTTACACGATTAGCCCGCTTGCGTGGTCACGGCATGGAGCTTGAACACCACACGCAGTAATATAGCCGATTGGCAGGAAAACCCGGATGAACAAAAAGACCACGAAAGACACCCATGGCGAAGGCACCAAAACGATTGCGCGTAACAAGCGCGCCCGTTTTGAATATCACATCGAGGAACGCATCGAGGCCGGTGTGAGCCTGGAAGGATGGGAGATCAAGTCGCTGCGCGAATCGCGCGTGCAGTTTGCCGATTGCTACGTGTTGCTGAAAGACCACGAGGCCTTCCTGTTTGGCTGCCGGATCGATCCGCTGCCCACCGCATCCAAACACATCAGCCCCGACCCCGTCCGGACACGGAAACTGCTGTTGCACCGCCGCGAAATCGACCGGCTGACCGGGCAGGTGGAACGCAAGGGTTTTACCGTCGTGCCGACCGCGATGTACTGGTCGCATGGCAAGGTCAAGGTTGAGATAGGCACCGCCAAGGGCAAGAAAGCCCACGACAAGCGTGCCGATGAGAAGGAGCGCGACTGGGGCCGGCAAAAAGCCCGCATCATGAAGCACGGTTAACCCCTGAAGAGTTTCCCCGGCGCCTTAGCCAACTGCACCTTTTTCCAACCAGAAACCGCAGCCGGCGCTGTTGCCACCACGGCGCTTGCGGTACCATGTACACATGGTCAGAAAGCAGGATCCGAGCCAGCCGATTCGCGTTGGAATCGCCGATAAAAGCCCGCTGATGCGGGCGGCGCTGAAGCAGTTGATTGCAGAGGACCCGCGTTTTTTACTGGTCAGCGCCAGCGAAAATTCCGATGACTTTCTGGATACGCTGGAAACCACCCCGATGGACATTTTGGTAGTCGGCTGGATCATACCCCCGGCCGATGCCCGTTTTATTCTCGACCGCCTGCACACCCGCAAGCACCCGCCGCGTGTCATCGTTTACACGGGTTTCGAGAGCGATACCGTGCCATTGCAGGTCATGGCCCACGGCGGCGCCGCCTTTGTCTCCAAGAATGACCAACCGGCCTGCCTGCTCGATACCATCGCCCAGGTGGCCGCTGGCAGCATGGTTTTTCCCTACCTCGATGTGACCCAGCTCAATGCCAACCCGTTGAGCACGCTGACCAGGCGGGAACTGGAAATCCTTTCATCCCTGGCCGCAGGCCGCACCAACAAGGAAATCGCATCCGAAAAAGCGGTTTCAACCAATACGGTGAAATATCACGTCCGCAACCTGTTCGAAAAACTCGGTGTCAGGAACCGCGGCCAGGCCATCGCCCTTTACCTGAAGAGCTGACGGCCGGCAGGCGTATCGCCGGATTGGGTCATATTGCTCACGGGTAGGTATTTCCCTACCCAAAAAACCCTGACTTACCCCCCTTATGCATATTACGCACGGGCCCCGGGGGTTTTAAACTTTCACCCAGGCGAGCACGGCGTGCTCCCCGGCGTCCCAACCATCTCCACATGAGAAGCACAGGAGAGGCACATGAGCAAATTTCCCGGCTTGAAGAATTACCTGGATAAATGGACTGGAAAATCGGCTATGCGTCGCGATATTTCCCGGACCATCGAGGCCATCGCGGAAGCCTGTATCGAAATCTCCGCGCTGGTCGCCCGCGGCCCGTTGGCCGGCGAACTTGGTGCGGCGAAGGGTGACAACGAGGACGGCGACACCCAGAAAGCACTCGACCTGATCGCCAACGACCTGATCATCGAAGCCCTGCACGCCGCACCGGTCGCCTGCCTGGTTTCGGAGGAACTGAAAGAACCCTGCCCACTCAACAAGGACGCACCGCTGTTCGTCGCGACCGATCCGCTGGATGGTTCTTCCAACATCGATAGCAACGTCTCGGTAGGCACGATATTCTCAATCTTGCCTTCTGCCGGTATCGAAGACGGAGAAAATGCCGATAACCGTTGCCGCCTGTTGCAACCCGGCAACGCCCAACTGGCAGCCGGTTACGTCATTTACGGCCCACAGACCGCGTTGGTGATGACCCTCGGCGAGGGCACGATGATATTCACGCTGGACCCGCGCTCGAAAGAATTCCGTCTCACCAGCCGCAGCGTTGCGGTTCCGCCGGACACCAACGAATTCGCCATTAACAGCTCAAACTCACGCCAATGGGACGGCCACATACGGGCCTACGTGGATGACTGCCTCGAGGGTGAGGAAGGACCGCACGGCACCAACTACAACATGCGCTGGATCGCATCGCTGGTGGCCGAGTGTCACCGCATCCTGTCGCGTGGCGGAATCTTTCTATACCCGGGCGACGTGCGTACAGGCTATGCCTCGGGCCGCTTGCGCCTGGTCTATGAATGTAACCCGATTGCCTTTCTGATCGATCAGGCCGGTGGTGCCGCCACCACCGGCGTACAACGCGTTCTCGAGATCCAACCCGCCAACATCCATGAACGGGTGCCGATGATCTTTGGATCAAAGCACGAGGTGGAACTGGTCGAACAGTACTACGCCGGCCTGAACCCCTATCACGAACGCCCCCAGCTTTTCAAAAACCGCAGCCTGCTGCGCAACTGAAGCAAGGAGAAGATGATGTCCGTCAAGCACCCCATTATTTCCGTCACGGGCTCTTCGGGCGCCGGAACCACTTCGGTCAAGCAAACTTTCGATCGCATTTTTGAACGTGAAGGGATCAAGGCCACCTCCATCGAAGGTGATGCTTTCCACCGTTACGACCGCGCCGATATGAAAATCGTCATGCAGGAAGAGGCGGAGAAAGGCAATAACCATTTCAGTCATTTCGGACCCGAAGCCAACCGCCTGGAAGACCTGGAGAACGTATTCAGACAATTCGCCGAGAATGGCACCGGTCAGATCCGCAATTATGTACATGATGAAATCGAAGCCCAACGTCACGGTTCACCCCCCGGCACCTTTACCCCGTGGCGGGAGATCCCCGCAGATACCGATCTGTTGTTCTATGAAGGTCTGCACGGCGCGGTCGTGACTGACACTGTGAACGTCGCGCAGTACTGCGACCTGACGATCGGCGTCACACCGGTCATCAACCTCGAGTGGATACAGAAAATTCAACGTGACAAGTCCGATCGCGGTTACTCGACCGATGCGATCCGCGACACCATCCTGCGCCGGATGCCGGACTACATCAGTTATATCTGTCCGCAATTTTCCGAGACAGACATCAATTTCCAGCGTATCCCGACGGTGGACACGTCAAACGCATTCATTGCCCGGTACATACCGACCGCGGATGAATCCATGGTCGTCATCCGTTTCAAGAACCCGCGCGGCATCGATTTCCCTTACCTGGTCTCGATGATCAAGGACAGTTTCATGTCGCGTGCCAACACCATCGTCATACCGGGTGGCAAACTGGCGATCGCCATGCAACTCATCCTGACACCGATGATCCTGCGTTTGATGGAACGCAAACGCCGGACACGTTGAGCGACGATGTTTGAATTTCAACCAACCGCGATTGTCTGGGACCTCGATGGAACCCTGGTTGATTCAGCACCGGACCTGGCTGCGGCGCTGAACAGCGTGCTTGCTAAGCGCGGTTTTTTCAGCCTTCCCGTCGACCAGGTCCGCAAGATGATCGGTAATGGCGTACCCAAGCTGGTCGAGAGAGGGTTCAATGCCGTTGGCGTGCGCCCTGAACCGGCGCAACTGGATGCGCTGGTCGCGCTGTTTGTGCAGGAATACAAGACCTGTGTGATCGACAATACGCGCCCTTACCCGGGGATAGTCGAGGCGCTGCAGGAAATCCACGGCATGAACATACCCATGGGTGTCTGCACCAACAAGCCGGCAGCCTTTACCCGTCAAATACTTGAAGGTCTAAGCTTATCCGGCTATTTCAGCAGCGTGATCGGCGGTGATTCCACCGGCGCGCGCAAACCTGACCCGGAACCCGTGCTGGCCTGTCTACGCGGCCTGGCCGCGCTACCCGCAACGGCCCTGATGATCGGTGATTCCGTGCATGACGTGCAGGCCGCGCGGGCGGCGGGTGTATTGATCGGCGTGGTCCCCTGGGGTTACCGCTCAGCACCCGTGGAGGAATTGGGTGCGGATTTTGTTCTATACGATGCGACCCGCTTAGCCGGGCTGATGCGGGCCGCAGGACAGGGGCGTGAACATACCGCCCATTGAGTTTTACGCGGTCCGAGTACCGCCTGGTAAATTTAATCGAGAGAGGAAAAAACTATGGACCAATCCGGCCGTTATGCAGACTTGAGTCTGCAGGAAAAAGACCTGATCGCAGGCGGCAACCACATGCTGGTTGCCTATACGATGACGCCCATGCCGGGCTTTGGTGGCTACCTGGAAACCGCGGCCCACTTCGCGGCCGAGTCATCGACCGGCACCAATGTCGAGGTTTCGACCACCGATGACTTCACCAGGGGTGTTGACGCCCTGGTCTATGAGATCGACGAGGCCAACGGCATCATGAAGATCGCCTACCCGATCGATTTGTTCGACCGCAACATCACCGATGGCCGCACCATGGTGGTTTCTTTCCTGACACTGGCCATCGGCAACAACCAGGGCATGGGTGATGTGCAGTGCGCGCAGATGCAGGATTTTTACGTGCCGCGCAAGTTGCTGCAACTCTATGACGGCCCGTCAAAATCGATCAACGACCTGTGGAGCCTGCTCGGCCGCGACTACAACAACGGCGGCTATATCGCCGGCACCATCATCAAGCCCAAACTCGGCTTGCGGCCCGAACCATTTGCCGAAGCCGCCTACCAGTTCTGGCTCGGCGGCGATTTCATCAAGAACGACGAACCCCAGGGCAACCAGGTCTTCTGCCCGATGAAAAAGGTCATGCCGCTGGTTGCCGACGCCATGAAGCGCGCCCAGGACGAGACCGGCGAAGCCAAACTGTTCTCGGCCAATATTACCGCCGACGACTATCACGAAATGTGCGCCCGCGCCGATTACGTGCTCGAAACCTTCGGCGCAGATGCCCCGCGCGTGGCCTTTTTAGTGGATGGCTATGTCGGCGGTCCGGGCATGGTCACCACGGCACGCCGGAACTATCCCGATCAATATCTGCACTATCATCGCGCCGGTCACGGCGCGGTCACCTCACCCTCCTCGGTGCGGGGTTACACGGCTTTCGTGCTGGCGAAACTATCACGGTTGATGGGTGCCTCCGGTATTCACGTGGGCACGATGGGCTTTGGCAAAATGGAAGGCGGCAGGGACGACCGCAATATTGCCTACATGATCGAGCGCGACAGTGCCGACGGTCCGTTTTACCACCAGGAATGGTACGGCATGAAACCGACGACGCCGATCATTTCCGGTGGCATGAACGCCCTGCGGCTGCCCGGTTTCTTCAAGAACCTCGGCCACGGCAATGTCATCAACACCTCCGGCGGTGGCTCATACGGCCACATCGACAGCCCGGCGGCCGGCGCGATCTCGTTGAAGCAGGCCTATCAGTGCTACCTCGAAGGCGCCGATCCCATCGAGTTTGCCAAGCATCACCGGGAGTTTGCCCGTGCGTTTGAATCCTTCCCGGGTGATGCCGATAAACTCTATCCGGGCTGGCGGGAGAAGCTTGGCGTACACCGGTAAACCGGCCAGGCCGGACATTGCACCACGGGTAACAGTCGCTGAGTGGCAGGGAATTCGCAGATGATAAACGCAGAGCAATACAAGGTCGCAGCGGAGCCTTTCTATGCCCCGCAGGGCAATGAGATCGAATGCTACGTAGCCGCTTACAGCAAACGGCTGCCGGTGATGGTCAAGGGGCCGACAGGCTGCGGCAAGTCCCGCTTTATTGAATACATGGCGTGGAAGTTAAACAAGCCATTGATCACCGTCGCCTGCAATGAGGACATGACCGCGTCAGACCTGACCGGCCGTTACCTGCTGGATGCCAACGGCACCCGCTGGGTCGATGGTCCGTTGACCATTGCCGCCAGGCTCGGCGCGATCTGTTACCTGGATGAAATCGTTGAAGCCCGCCAGGACACGACGGTGGTCATCCATCCCCTGACCGATCACCGGCGCAGCCTGCCGCTGGATAAGAAAGGCGAGATCGTGGCCGCCCACGCGGATTTCCAACTGGTGATTTCCTACAATCCCGGCTACCAGAGCCTGATGAAAGACCTCAAGCAATCCACCAGGCAGCGTTTTGTAGGTATGGATTTTGACTATGCAGGCAGCGCCCTGGAGGCGACCATCCTGGTGCAGGAAACGGGCATCAGTGAGGAGATTGCCCGTAAGCTGGTCAGCATCGGCCAGGCAGCCCGCAATTTAAAAGGCCACGGTCTTATGGAGGGCATTTCAACACGCCTGATGGTCTATGCCGCGAGCCTGATCGAAACCGGTCTTGCAGCACCCGAGGCCTGTCGCCTGGCGCTGGTCAGACCGATCACCGATGATGCGGATATCCGCAGTACGCTCGATCATGCGATCGATGCGGTGTTCGGGGAATGAGCCCCTCGGCCGGCAGGCCAGGCATTCAACACCAGCCCGGGTAAGCATGCGCAAAGACGCCGGCAAAACCCTCGCAGAATGCCGTTATCCGGCCTATCGTGCCGCGCTCAAATGCAATTTTCCGCAACTGCAGGATGTATTTGATGACTGCATGACGGAGGCCGTTGAAAGCCTCTCCGCAGATGGCATCAACGCCTACCTCGAGGGTGCCTCAAAGGTATGCATGGTCGGTCGCGGCTTCGAGCCTGTGCTGGTCTATCTCGAGGAGGTCCCACAAATCTGCCGGCAGGTCGGCGAGCAGGCCGCTGCGCTGATCGCACAGTCCGTCTGGAAAATCAGCCGCACACCCAATGGTGTGTCGATCCTGTCTTTTTTGCAGGCGCTGCCCTCTGCCGCCCGCCGCCTGCAGGGTATGGCAGCGTTCGAGCATTTCATTGAAATCGTGTTTGATTTCATGGAGCGCACCACGGGCTCGATCCACGGCATTCATACCACCATTCCCAGTCCGGCACTGGGCGATCTACTCGACAACACAGCGTTGTTGCTCAACCAGGTTTCCCTCGAGGGGCTCAAAAACTGGGTTGACTACGGCGTAAACTACTACTCGAACCACCCCGGGCGGCAAAAGGACTATTTCGCTCTGCGCTCGGCGGATTCCAGGGCGATTCTACAGCGCGAACGCCACGGCACGCTGTTCGCCGACAACCAGCGCCGCCTCGATATGTACCTGCAGTCGCTGTGGAATGACAGGCAACCACTGGTACCCTACTCCACCGGCTTTGATGAGCAGCACAGACCACGACCGTATTTTGATGACATCGGCATGCGTATTCCCGATGTGCTGGATGACAGCGACACGGGTGTTGCGGGCCTGGATCGCTACCGGGCAACGCTGGCGCACATGTGCGCGCACCGTCGCTGGAGCGGCAAAATCATCGTTGATAACTTCAGCCCCTTCCAACGTATCGGTATCGAGTGCCTGGAGGACTGCCGGGTCGATACGCTGGCCAGCAGGCGTTACCCCGGGCTATACAAACTGTTCATGGCACTACATCCGCAACCGCTTGAAGATGCGTGCGATGAGGAGAATGAATCGTGCATTCGCCACCGCCTCGCCATGCTCTCGTTTGCCTGTATGAATCCGCGGCACGCCTATAAAAACAGCGACATCAGCGAGTTTTCCGAACGCTTTCACGCCATCATGCGTGCGGGTGAAGCCAGCCTCAAGGAAATGGCAGCGCTCGCCGTGTCATTCATTGCCCGCACCCGCAGGCAGGCCGATCAAAGCCCGAACATCCACTTTAAGGACACCGGTATCAGCTACCGCGATGATAACCGCCACCTGTGGATTTACATCGAGGAAAGTGATGATGAACATTTGTTCGAGCGGCAGGAACAGCAGCGCATTGATGATGAAATCGCTAAACTTCCACCCCGGCATTACCCCGAATGGGATTACCGGGCAAAAAATTATCGCCCCGATTGGGTGAGCCTGTATGAAAACCTGCACCCGCCAGGTTCACCCGAAAAAATTGATGTTTTACTGAAAAAGCACGCGGCCCTGGCCAAGCGTCTCAAACGTCTTTTGGATTTGCTCAAACCACAGAATGCCGTGCGGGTCCGTTACCAGCAAGAAGGCAGCGAACTCGATCTCGACATCGCCATCCGCTCATTGATCGACTATAAAAGCGGCGTCACGCCGGACCCGCGTATCAACATGAGCCACCGGCACGACGGTCGCAATATCGCGGTTACGCTGTTGCTGGATCTTTCCGCCTCGCTGGATGACATCCCCGCAGGCTGCAACCAGACCATCCTGGAACTCAGCCAGGAAGCGGTGGCCCTGCTGGGCATGGCCATCGATGAACTGGGTGACCCGTTTGCCATTGCCGGATTCTCATCCAACACCCGTCACCAGGTGCGCTACCAGCACATCAAGGGCTTCAATGAAAAATGGAATGATAAAGTAAAATCCCGTCTCGCCGCCATTAAGGCCGGTTATTCGACCCGCATGGGTGCCGCCATACGTCACGCCGGTCACTACCTGTCCCACCAGCCAAGCGATAAAAAATTGCTGTTGATACTGACCGACGGGGAACCATCCGACGTCGATGCAGATGACGCGCACTTACTGATCGCAGATACGGCCAAGGCAGTCAGGGAACTCGACCAGGCAGGTGTTTATACCTATTGCATCAACCTCGATCCGGATGCCGATGACTATGTCCGGGAGATATTCGGCAACCAGTACACGGTGATCGATCACGTGGAGCGCCTGCCGGAAAAACTGCCGCAGTTGTTCATGACATTGACCAGGTGATCAACCCGGCGTGGATGTCTGGCACCTGACTCTGACCCCGGCATTTGATAAAGGTCACCGCGGCGAAGCGCTGGTGTACCGGATCACGATACCGGCATACACATTGCGCTCCGGCGCCGGTTCGTAATAGCGTCCGCCGAAGGAATTGATACGGATATTGCTGTTGTATTTTTCGTTGAACAGGTTATTGATGCCCACATAAGGCCGTAAAAGCAGCTTTGCAGTCTGAATGTCGTACGTGGCCCGCAAGGCGGCAACCACGTAGTCGGGCACGCTGACGCCGTTGGCGTTATCCGCAAAAAGACTGCCGGAATAAAGCGTTTCGAATGCCGCATTGAAGCCACCGCTATTTTTGTAGTTGAAGCTGACAAAGGCAAAGTACTCCGGTACACCCGGGAGACGGGAGCCGGAGTAATCGGCCCCGCTTTCATCGACAAAGCGGTCAAACCTGAAACCGGACCAGGTCAATGACGCGTCGAGGCCCAAACCACTGGAGCCACGCCAGGCGACCGCGGTTTCGATACCCCTGCGGGTGGATTTGCCCGCATTGGTGTAAAAGGTTCTGCCGGGCGAGCCCGGAAGCTCATAGGGCACCAGTTCACCTTCAAGATCGATATGGAAAGCGGCAATTTCGGAGTAAAGCTGTTGTGTTCCGGTCTTGAACCCCACTTCGTAATTGACTGCCGTTTGTGCCTGCAGTGACGGGTTGAACCCCCCGCTCCCATCCGGATTGGCCAGTTCAGTGGTGGTTGGGGTTTCGAATGAGTTGCCGATGTTTGCAAATAACACGCCGCTGCCCAGCTTGCGGTTCAGGCCAAGCGAATAGCTGGGCTCGCCAAAACTGGCCCGGCCCGAATCATTACCGTCAACCAGGTAACGGTCAGAGGCTTCGAACCTGATAGTGTCGTAACGCAAGCCGGCAGTCATGTTCCAGCGCCGGTTAAATTGATATCTGCCCTGAACGAAGACGCCGTTACCGTCAGCTTTTTCCAACTGGTCAAACGACAGGGGCCCGGCAACCCCCTGCAAATTATCAAACCGTTTGCGGGTGTCATTCTGACGGTCGATATCGAAACCCGTAAGCAATTCCCACCCCGCGGGTAAGACATCCGCGAATGTGTATTGCGCCCCAAAACCATAAAAGAACCGGTCCAGGTCAACCGCGCCACCCGTCTCGAACGGCAGGTAGTTCGAAAAATCGCGCCACACGTAGTAATTCCTTATCATCAGGCTGCCCGCCGCGCGGTCCCTTTTATAAACGACGCCAAGACGCTGCTGATCGAGCGCCTCTCCCGCGTCATAGACCAGGTTTGCCGCACGTGCCGATCTGCGGTCGAGCGCAACCTGCGTGGCGCTGATGCCGCCGGCGTCCTGCGCACGCGGTTGATCGGTACTGTTCAGCACAAAGGTCAGAGAATCATCGCCACTGAGTTCGACACCAAACCGCCCGTTGAACACCGTGCCCTTTGCAGCCGAGTGTTCGCGGTATCCATCGAGTTCCTGCGAGGCCAGGTTGACAAGATAATCGAACCCGTCCGTCCTGCCGCCGGTCTTTAGCTGGTACTTGCCGAATCCGAGACCGCCCGCAGACAGGTTGGCTTCGATGAAAGAGGGCTCCTGACCCGCCTCGCTCTCGATCAGGATGACGCCGCCGGAAGCATTTCCATACAGGGATGATGACGGGCCACGCAGCACCTGGATACCTTTTGCAGACCCGAGGTCGACACTGTCCACGCCGGCCTGCCCGTCCGGCAGGGTTTCGGGAATACCGTCGACAATGATCTTTATCCCGCGTATCCCGAATGCCGAGCGGGCGCCAAAACCGCGTAATGAAATCCTCAGATCCTGGGCCATGTTGTAACGGTTTTGCATGTATAAGCCTGGTACACCGGCGAGGGACTCGTCGAGGGCCAGTTGTTGCATGCCGTTTTGTATAGCTTGCTGGTCCACGACGGAAACCGAACGGGCAGCCTCCCACACGGTGGTTTGCAGACGTGTCGCGGTGACGATTATTTCATCCAGTGGGTTTTCCGCTTGCTCCTGTGCCAGCACGAACGCCGGCATAGCCAGCAGGGCAAGGCTGATTGTCCAGGAGGCGGCATAAAGACCATCGCGTCGCCGGCCTGACAGAGTTGCTGAAACCCTGCAACAGCGCAGGAGCCGGCTACTCCTCCTCATTGGCTGCTGCTGGCGGAAGGCTGGGTTTCGAGAGGATGAACCAGAACCCGTAGGCCATGATGGCGGTCATCAGCACTTTTACCCAGGCGGGCGTGATCAGGAATCCAAACAGGTAAACCAGGCTGGCGGCCATGAATCCGACGGCAAAGATCTTGGCAACGCGGGGGATAACCCCGTGGCGTTCCCATTGCTGTAATGGCGGTCCGAACAGTCGATGCGTGTACAACCAGTGGTGAAAACGCGCCGAACTGCGGGAAAAGCACCATAAAGCCAGGATCATGAGTGGCGTAGTCGGCAGAACGGGTATAAACACACCGGCAAAACCCACGGCAAATAACAACCAGCCCAAGGTAAAAAATAACGGTCGCGTCAACATGGCAAGCGCTTTTCGGGCAGGTGACGGGGGCAGTCACCGGTCTTCGAATCATATTTAAAAAACACTGCTTTTTTGCCAATAGCAACCATCTCTCACCTGCAGTCATAACCTGATTTTTTATACCAGCTGAAGAGTTTTCCGCCGGAATATTCGCAATGGCGTACCCCCAACGAATATCGAGTATAGTTTGAACATCTTATTGCCAGCAAAGACATATGAAGGAAGACCTGTCATGAACCCGACTGCCGTATCCCGGATCGAGCAGGTGACCGCCGTCCTGTTCGCCGCGGCCCTGCTGACAATGCTTCCGCTCAAGCTGCTGCCCGCGTTGATTGCCGGCCTGTTGGTCTATACCCTGGTTCACGCGATGGTACCCCCGCCGCAGACACCGGCCACGTCGGGCGCCGAGTTGCCGCGCGTGCTGGCTGTCACCCTGATCGCCACCGTGGTAATCGCGCTGCTCACGCTTTCCGGGCTGGGCATTGCTTCATTCCTGCGTCATGGCGGCGAGAACCTGCCCGCGCTGGTCGAGCGCATGGCCGAAATCGTCGAGGGCGCACGCGACCAGTTGCCGCTGTGGTTGCTGCAATACCTGCCCAAGGACGCAGAGGCTTTGCGCCAGGAACTGGTACTCTGGCTGCGCGAGCACGCCGGCACGTTCCAGGTGGCCGGCGCGGAGTTCGGCCGCGGCCTCGGGCACGTCCTGCTGGGCATGGTGGTCGGTGCCTTGCTGTCGCTGGAAAAGGTCGTGCTCAGCGAGACCGAAGGCCCACTGCCCCGGGTAATCGCCGAACGCGGAGAACAGTTGGCCAATGCATTCCGGCGGGTGGTGTTCGCACAGTTCCGCATATCGGCGATCAACACCGTGTTCACGGCCCTCTACCTCGCCGTATTGCTGCCATTGCTGGGCATCGAACTGCCCTTCACGAAGACCCTGATTCTGCTCACCTTCGTGGCCGGCCTGTTGCCGATCCTCGGCAACCTGATCTCGAACACGGTGATCTTCATCGTCAGTCTCAGCCTGGGTTTCTTCGTCGCATTGGGCTCGCTGGCATACCTCATTGTCATTCACAAGCTCGAGTATTTTCTCAACGTAAAGATCATCGGCGGGCAGATCAGCGCCCGTGCCTGGGAACTGCTGGTCGCGATGCTAGTGATGGAGGCGGCGTTCGGCCTGGCCGGCCTGATCGCCGCGCCCATTTACTACGCGTACATGAAAGCCGAGCTGAGCAAGCTGGGTTACCTTTAGCGGGTGTGCAGGACACTGTCGGGAATCGTGCTGCTCGCACTGAACTACTTTACTGGCAGGGTAAAAAACTGAGAAAATCACTGCCTCAATAAATTTGAAATTCCGGGAAAAGGGCTTTAATCCCACTTATATTGCGTTTACCGACGAAAACCGTCTCCCGGGTTCTGGAGGTGACTTTTAGCACTTCAGATCGTGTGCTTGGGGGCGACAAAATGCGCGCCTGCCCGCGGTTGAAATTGCCGCGAGGGAAATGCCTGGCCGCGCTGTTATGGAACTTGCCTGACTCAGACTACCCGCTCTCAGCCCTCGCATTGGTGCGCCTGCCAAGTAGCCGTCGAAAAGGACGTTGAGCCGGGCGACGTGCGTTCGTGCTGGTAGAGCGATTTGACGGAGAGTTGCCTGCAATCAGGGCATACGATCCACCGGTTGTTACTGGAGAAGAGTGTTGACTAAACGGATATTGATGTCGTACGGAACTCTGCTTGCCTTGGGCATGGCAACCCTGCTGGCCGCTT
>Ga0105096_10000572_pt1 | contig 13250 bp, 15 predicted proteins | sample PPLLak3cmMay2015_FD_87036 | JGI IMG/M metagenome (GOLD analysis project Ga0105096, IMG submission 87036) | Freshwater sediment microbial communities from Prairie Pothole Lake near Jamestown, North Dakota, USA - PPLs Lake P7 Core (1) Depth... | ecosystem: Environmental > Aquatic > Freshwater >... | reverse complement strand
TGGTACGTGGTTTTTTTATTCTCAACTGTTTTTCACGAAGCAGCACACGCATTTACTTCACACAAAATGGGCGACAGCACTGCACATTCAATTGGACAGGTAAGTTTAAATCCTGTTCCGCATATAAAACGTGAACCATTCGGAACAGTTGTAGTTCCGGTGTTATCATTTATAGCAGCCGGATGGATGATTGGCTGGGCAAGTACTCCATACAATCCCCAATGGGCTCACGATTACCCAAAGAAAGCCGCCGCTATGGCTGCCGCCGGACCAATTTCAAATTTTATTTTACTTATAATATCAGTTGCTGTTATTCACGTTGGTATTGCAACTGGTGTTTTCTATCAGCCGGATAGCATCACAATTTCCGGTATAGTTGCAGGAGTAAATGCCGGCTGGACAGAAATTCTTGCAAAAATAATTAGCGTAATGTTCTCCCTAAACCTTATACTTTTTATTTTCAATCTTATTCCGTTTCCCCCTTTGGATGGAAGCGCCGTTGCACCAATGTATTTAAGCGAAGAAACCGGAAGAAAATATTTAAGTTTCATTCGTAATCCAGTTTTTGCAATTGCAGGTTTATTTATTGCCTGGAAAATCTTTGATCTCATTTATCTTAAAATTCATCTTATAGCAATCAACCTTCTCTATCCGGGGAGTAATTATCATTAAATCTTTCCTCATTTCTCCTTAACTTTGCAATCAAAAAGAGGCACAAATGAACATTAAAGACTCAACATTCCTTGTTACAGGTGGCAGCGCGGGAATCGGAAAAGCAACTGCAAAACTTCTAATCGAAAAAGGCGGCAAAGTTGCAATCACAGGCAGAGATAAATCAAAGCTCGATAAAGTTGCCAAAGAAATTGGTGCATTCGCAATCCACGCAGATGCTGCTGTGGAAACAGATGTACACAAAACTTATGAACTATTTCTTAAACAATTTGGAAAACTTGATTGCCTCATCAACAATGCAGGTATTGGTGATGCCTGGAATGAAATAACGGAACTCGATATGACATCATTCCATAAAGTTTATGATGTAAATGTTTTTGGTGCAGCACTTATGGCAAGTGAAGCCGGCAAACTTTTTAAGAAACAAAAATCCGGAAACATAATTAACATAGCATCAACGGCTGGTACAAAAGGTTTCGCAAACGGGACTGTTTATTCTTCATCTAAATTTGCCTTACGCGGAATGACACAATGCTGGCAAGCAGAGTTGAGAAAATATAATGTGCGTGTTATTCTTGTTAACCCAAGTGAAGTTACGACAGCATTTGGTGATAGCGAACGCAATGAAAAGCCTGAAGTAAAAAATAAATTACGTCCTTTGGAAATTGCACACACAATAGTTTCAACTTTAGAAATGGATGACAGAGGATTTATTCCTGAAGTAACTGTTTGGGCAACAAATCCGTTTTAGCTAATAGTCATTCCCGCCCCAATTTAGATCGGGATAAACTCCAGCGGGAATCTTTCTAATAATTTAGATTCCGGCTCAAGGCCGGAATGACAAGAAAAAATATGGCAGAAGAATTAATACCCAAATGGCTTGAGGTAGCAAGAGAAATTCAGCAGCTTGCACAAACTGGTTCAGCATTTGCAGTTACTGAGTATGAAAAAAATCGTTATAAAAGATTAAATGAAATTACTGCAGAGATAATAGTTCATCATACAACTTTAGAAAAAGAATCAGTTACAAGAATCTTGATGGAACATCCCGGTTATGCTACACCAAAGATTGATGTTCGTGCTGCGGTTATTAAAGATGGAAAAATTTTACTTGTTCAGGAATCCACAGATAATTGCTGGGCAATGCCCGGCGGCTGGGCTGATGTTGGTGATGTTCCTTCCGAAGTTGCAATACGAGAGTGCAAAGAAGAAAGCGGTTATGATGTAAAACCTCTCAAAGTCATCGGTGTTTTTGATGCAAACAGAGTTAGCGGCAAATTGGCATTCTTTCATGCTTTCAAAATAATTTTCCTTTGTGAATTATTTGGCGGTGAAGCAACACCAAGTGATGAAACTTTAGATGTCCGATTCTTTGACTTTCAAAACTTACCACCATTATCATTGAATCGCACAAATGAAAAGCATATCAACGAAATTAAGCTTCACTTAAAAAATCCTGAACGAAAAACTTTTTTTGATTGATTCATGAAAGCCATAAGAGATTTAGCTTATATAAATGCTCACGCTGAAATAAGAGCAGGGCAAGAGGCTAAAAAAATTGGAAATACTGGCAAGGCTAGAGTTTGTGCAAGACGCGGCTGCGGAATCGCAATTGATCACTGGCTTAAATATCATCCCGAGAAAGATTGGGGAGAATCTGCAATTAGTGTGTTAACTCAGCTTCAACAGGATCAAACAATTCCTGGCGAGATACGCGAGGCGGCAGAGAGATTAACAAAAAAAGTTAATCAAAATTTTGAAACAGGAGTTGAAGAAGATCCGACTAAAGATGGTGAAATGATTATTGAATATTTTCTGAATTCCGAGCACCTCAAATAATTTACACTAAGTGCCTAATCGTTTCCTAGAAATCGCAAACTAAGAGCCAGTAATATTGTATGCCGGTTAATTTGTAAATTAAAATCACAAAAAATCTATCTTAGGTATAATGAAAATATTTAGAGTACTGATTTTCTCTTTATCATTTGGTTTGGTATTTATTAGTTGTTCTGCTTCTGTGCAGTTACCTGAGTATACTTCAGCAGAAGAAGCATACAATCAAGGCAGATATCAAACCGCACTAACTTTTATCAACAGAGCAATAGAGATTCAAAAAGATCAACCCGATTTTTATGTTTTAAGAGCAAAAGCAAATTATAAAATTGGGAACAAAAACTTAGCAATGGATGATTTGAATAAAGGATTAACTATAAAAAAAAGCTTTAATGCACTGCATTTAAGAGGGAAGTTGTTTCTGGAAAATAATGATCTCGAAAAAGCCAAAGAAGATTTTCGTAGTGCATATAAATTGAATCCTGAATCTGCAGATTTACTTTTTGATTTAGGTTATCTGGAATATCTAAATGGAGAAAATCAATTAGCTTTAGAATATTATCTAAATGCTTCAAGGATTGATTCTAAAAATCCGGCTACTTATGTAAATATTGGCAACATTTATGCAATGATGGGTGATAGTAAACTGGCAATTGATAATTATTCCAAAGCCTTGGTGTTAGACACAACTGACGGATTCGCATATTACAATCGTGCTAATGAAAAAATGCTGATAGGTGATTTTGTTGGAGCTATTGATGATTATGAAAACTCTTTATTAATTGATTCAACAAATATCAGCACGTTGTTTATACTTGCTGAAGCAAAAACAAAGATAAACGATTTTGCCGGTGCTCTTGATAATTACAGCACAATTATAAAACTCGACTCATCATCTGCAAAAGCTTACTACTTACGCGGTGTAAGTGAGATTAATCTTGAAATGAATGATGGGGCATGCTACGATTTTAAGAAAGCCGGAGAACTAGGTTATTTTGAGGCATATGAAATGACAAAAAAATACTGCGAGACGAAAAAACAAACACCCCAAAAGAAGGTTCAAAAGAAATCGAAACGCTAATTATTATAATTGGAATAGTACTTTCTTTACTTGGGCTGGCTGGATGTATCGTTCCTGCTTTACCTGGCCCACCATTAAATTTTTTAGCGTTGCTAATGCTAAAATCTGTAATTCCTGATTCTATTTCGTGGACTGTAATATTAATATTTGGAATAATTACACTTGCAATTACAATTTTGGATTACCTATTGCCGATTTGGGGTGCAAAAGTTTATAAAGCTTCAAAATACGGAATTTGGGGATCGATAATAGGTATGATTGTTGGAATATTTTTCTTTCCGCCTTGGGGAATGATTGTGGGGATTTTATTTGGAGCTGTGTGTGGTGAATTATTATCAGGAAAAAAAAGTTCAGAGGCATTTAAAATTGGAATAATAACTTTTATCGCAAGTATAATTATGATTGTCGCTAAACTTGTAATTTCAGGAATTATGACTTTCTATTTTATGCTAACTACTATTTAAGTTTTTCTACAGTATATTTTAAAATTAAAAAGGGAGCTTAACGCTCCCTTAAAAAAGTTTAGAAAATATTATCTTCCAACTTTATCTAAATGTTCTTTCTTCGCCATTAGTTGTTCCTTTGTTTCTACTCTCTCAGCATCCATAATTATTGCTTCGGTTGGGCAAGCAGGAATGCATTGTGGTTCATCATAAAAGCCAACACATTCTGTACATTTATCAGGTGCGATATATGTATGATCTGAGTTAAGTGCATCATTAGATTCACCACCGAAAAGCCAAGAATCTCCTGCTGCGTAAATTGCATTATTTGGACATTCTACTTCGCAGGCGTTGCAAGAAATACATTCATCAGTTATAAGAACTGCCATAAAAAATCCCCTTATATAATTGGGTTAATAAAATAATTTGTCATCTGAAAAATAATAAAAATGTTAGAATAATTTGAATATTATTTTTGCATTATTGGAGTTTCAATAAAAGGTATTCCGTTTATTTCAAGAATTTTAGTGATATTTCTGAAGCGGGGCAGCCAGGGAATATAAATTCCAACAACTTTTACTTTATATGTAGTGCCGGCATAAATTTGATTATTCAATTCATTTGCATTTTCTTTGCTTTGATAGTAGTTATCTGAATTATAAAACACTTCATCATCAGTAAAAACAAAATACTTGCCTGTTTCATTTCCAAACTTTGCTTTATTGATAACTTTAAATGTAATAGTTTCTTCAGTAAGAAATGGCTCAAAAAAGAGGTAGCCAAATAGCAGCACAAGAAGTATTATTAAAAATCCAGCCATTGCGGATAATCTAAAAAATCCTTCACTTAGCACCATTTATTTAACTCTCCTTTCAATAAAAACTTAAACTTAAATATTATATTATTGTAACCTTATAAATAAATTCTGAAAATAAATATACAAAATTCACCATTAAGCGATTTATATGAAATACTTTATCAAAAATTGTGCAACTATTATCTTTATTCTTTTACTTACATTATCACAATACAAATGTAATACTAACAGGCAAGAATCACCAATTCCGGAAAAATTATCCTTACAAAAAATGACGCCTATAAAAGTACCTGAACCATCAGGTTTAGCTTTGTCGTTTGATGGTAAATATTTCTGGTCGGTTGGCGATAGTGACAGCAAAGTCTATAAGCTGGATTTATATGGAAATGTTATAAAGACATTTGTAGTTAATGGCGAGGATCTGGAGGGAATTACTGTAATTGATTCAGTAAACCTTGCAGTTATTCTTGAAAGAACAAGAGAAGTGGTAATTGTAGATACTTCTGGCAAAGAAGTTAAAAGAAAAAACTTTGATTTGAAGGGAGGATTGAATGAAGGTTTGGAAGGTATTTGTTTTGATGTTAATACAAGGGAATATTATTTTCTCAATGAAAAAAATCCGGGATTATTAATTAAAACAGATAGCAGTTTTAATGAAATATTCAGAAAAGAGCTTAAACTTGCCAAAGATTATTCGGATATCTTTTTCTCGCAAGCTGATAATACACTATGGATCTTAAGTGATGAGTCTAGTAAAATTATTCAAACTAATTTAGAAGGGAAAATGATTAAGGAATATCATATAAAAGTTCAACAGCCGGAAGGATTAGTTGTTGATTATAAAAACAAAAAAGTATTTGTAGTATGTGATAAGAAGGAAACGCTTTACGAATTTAATTTACCGTAATAATATTTAAACAGCTTTTGTATCACCCTTAATCATTTGCCAGATTGTCATTAAAATAATTTGTATATCAAGACGCATAGTCCAGTTTTCGATGTACCAAAGATCATATTTCATCCGCATTATTGTCCTACGATTATTTTCTTTTTCATCTTCGACATCACCGCGTAAGCCATTAACCTGTGCCCAGCCTGTTAAACCGGGACGAACATTGTGGCGCATTTTTATTTCTTCAAATACTTTACCGTATAAATCCTGGTAAGGAATTGCATGCGGTCTTGGACCAACAACTGACATATCTCCTATTAACACATTAAAGAACTGCGGTAGTTCATCTATATTTGATTTTCTTAAGAAGTTACCAAGACTTGTAACTCTTTTATCTCCTAACAGAACTGGCTTAAAAGTTTCCGTTTCTTGAGATGATTCAGATGTTAAAGTTCTAAATTTATAACATTTAAACATTTGGTTTCTAGCGCCAATACGTTTCTGAATAAACAAAACCTTGCCTTTAGAATCCAACTTAATTAATAATGCAATTACCGGATAAAGCCAGCTAAGTAAAAAAACCAGTACTAAAAATGAAAACATAATATCAAACAAACGTTTAAAGAATCGGCGATTGGCTTCTTCTAGAGGCTCTTGCCGTGCTGTGATTATAGGAAAATTTCCTATCGAACTTATATGAAATCTACTTGATAAAAATCTAAAATAATCTGGAATGATATGAATTCTAACTGCGTTTATATTGCAGATTCTTATTATCTCATCTAATAATTCCGGTGGTTGTGAAGATAGAGCAATAACAACTTCATCAACTTCATTTTGCTTCAACGTTTCATCAAGCTGATTAAGTTTGCCAATAACTTCTTCATTTTCAATTGCGTTATCGAGAAATCCTATAAAATGATATCCAAAATCAGGATTATGATTAATTGTTTCCTTAAAATTCTTTCCAACCTCTGCAGCTCCAACGATTAAAAGGTTTCTTATGTTTTTACCTTTTCTTCGAAGTGATATCAGAACATTTTTAAAAACAGCAGTACGTAGGCTGATGGATATTGTAAGAAGCAATCCATAAAAAACAATAAAATTTCTTGTAAATAGATTTTCTTTAATTAAGAAAATAAATAATACAGTTAATCCAATCTGGAAAAGAACAATTTTTAAAATATTAAAAAACTGAAACGAAAACGACCTGGTGAAAAAATCTGAATAAAACCCTGAAAGATTAGTGTTTACAAACCAGACAATATTCAGTATTAGCAAAAGAATAAACATGTAATTACGAGTCAACAGTATTTCAAAAGGCTGTGCAAGTATTGCCGAAAGGAGGAATGATAAGTTTAACAACACTAAATCAGATATTAATCTTGATGTGTATATGGATTTTTTATTTACGATCATTTTTTATTCTGGATTTTGTATTTACATATTCTTTTATATTTCGTTCAAATGTATCTCGATTGAATTTTTGGGCATGCTGACTTATCGCATTATAGTCTAATGCGCTGCTGATATTTTCGAACTTATTTACTGCCTCGATAATTGATTGAACAGTCTGTTCCGGGAACAGTATTCCCGTTTTCCCATTCACTACAGTCTCAGCCGCACCTCCAATTCCGAATGCTATAACAGGTGTACCGCAAGCCATAGCTTCTACAACAACAATTCCAAAATCTTCTTCCGCTGCAAAGATAAATGCTTTAGCTTTTTGCATATAAGATTTAAGACTTTCAAAATCCTGATAACCTATTACATCTACATTGGGAGTAGCTTTGGAAAGGATTTTTTCTTTTTCTGGTCCGCTTCCAATCACCACAAGTTTTTTATCAGGCATTTTTACAAAGGCATCAACAATTAAATCTATTTTCTTATAAGGGACCAATCGTGAAGCTGCTAAATAGTAATCTAATTTGTTCGTTTCTAATGGAAATTTGTCCGTATCAACCGGAGGATAGATAACATCGGCATCACGATTGTAGATTCGTTGTATTTTTTTTCTGATATGTTCTGAAATTGCAACGATGTAGTCTGGATTCTTGGAAGACTTAAGATCCCACTTTCTTAAATAATTAATAAAGATTTTTGCAACAGAACCCTTAAAACCCTTAAGATATTCATCCGCATTATCCCAGGCATAACGCATTGGTGAATAACAATAACTTATGTGGAGTTGTTTCCGATTTGTTTTTGCCCCCTTCGCTACGGCATGCGAACTTGAAATTATTATATCATAGTCAGTTAAATCAAAACTTTCTATAGCTTTTGGAAACAATGGAAGATAATACCTATGCCTGGTTTTAGCACCGGGTAATTTTTGAATGAATGATGTTTGTGAAAATTTACCTTTTAAAATAATTTTGCGCTGTTCTTCATCCAGAAAATCAACCAACGAATAAACAGTTGCATCTGTCCAGATGTTAGTAAATGATTCGACACATCTTTCAGAACCGGCATAATTAACAAGCCATTCGTGTACTATTGCTATCTTATTATCATTCATCTTTTAGTTTTTATATCAGTACTATCGTGAAATTATTTCCGAAACTTATTTTAATACTTTAATGTGCAAATGCACTATAAATGTTTTGCATTTGCATAATCATTTTATTAACAGAAAAATTATCCTTATAAAATGTTGTTGCATTTTTACTGTAGAATTCAAATAAATTATTATCAGTACATAGTTCATTAATGTTATTAACAGCAGTCTGCAGATCTCCTGGATTAAATAACTTTCCATTAAAATCATGTTTAACAACTTCATTATTTCCGACAACATTTGTTGCAACTGAAGGTAAACCCATCATCGAGGCTTCAATTAGTGAATAAGGCAATCCTTCCCAGCGAGAAGTGGATAGATAAACATTACTGGCAGCAATGTAATCAAGCGGATTATTCTTAAATCCGGTAAGTAAAACATTGTTCAGTTCTTTTTTCTTTATCTCATTTTCTATCTCTTCTCTCGTTTCACCATCACCAACCAAAACAAACAGAAATCGGTCATCAAATTTAAGCAACTCAGCAATAGCAAGTGTAGCTTCAATATTTTTAGCATATGAAAATCTAACAATTGATAAAATAATAAATTTATCTAAAGGTAGATTAAGCTCGCCTCTTAAAGAGATGGTTGTCTTTTCATTTATTGTTTCTGGTATAACGTTATAAATAACTTCAGCCTTTTGTGGTGAAAATATTCCAGACTTTATACAGTTCTCTTGCTCACCTCTTGAAACATTAATAAATAAATCAGTATATCTTGAAAAAAACTGCTCATAATAAATGTATAATTTCTTCTTTAAATGATTGTATTGAGCGATATGCAAACCATGAAAAGTAAATATTACTTTTATTCTATCTGATAAAAGTATTTTTAGTAATCGACCATATAATCCCGCTCCTTTGCCATGAGCATGAACAATTTTTATTTCATTGTTCTTAATGAAAGATTATAATCCAAAAAGTTTGGAAATCGAAAACTTACGATGTTCAAGTTCAAAGAATCTTTCTTTGCCAGCTGATTTAAACCAGCTATCTCCATATGGTTCACTAATTGGGGCTGCAAAGTAGATTAGAAAATCTGATCCAATATTTTTATATAAAATATCAATATGTTTTGGCGCACCGCCCCAATCCGATCTGAGGGTAAGGTACAATATTTTAGAAGTTTTTTCCAAAGGTTTCACCGGTAAATACAATCAAGCGATATTTGTATATTTATGTGCAATTAAAAATTCTGGTTTCAATATTATCTATGAAAATTTCTGTTATTACACCGACATTCAATTCTGAGAAAACTATTGCAAAGAATGTTGAATCAATCTTAAAACAATCTTACAAAGATTTTGAACATATTATTATTGATAATCTCAGCAGCGACAATACTCTTGAGATAGTTAAAAAACTGTACAAAGACTCACCGTTAAATTTAAGGATTATTAGTGAGAAAGATAGTGGTATCACCGAAGCATTCAACAAAGGGATTAATAATGCATCAGGAGATATTATAACTATACTTAATTCAGATGATTATTATTATTCAGATAATATTTTTGAGCAGGTAATAGTTGGTTTCAAAAAATTACAAATTCTAGTTTTTCATGGGGATGTATTATTTAATGATCCCAAATATGGTTCATACATAAGAAAACCTTACAAGTTGGATACTTTTAAAACAATGCCGCTTAATCATCCAACTATGTTTATTAAAAAAGAAGTTTATGCTTTAGTTGGATTGTTTGATATATCATATCGTTACTCTATGGATTTTGAATTTTATTGCCGGTTATATAATCATTATCCAGAGTTGGGTAACAGACTTTTTTACTTTGATAAAAATCCTGTAGTCGTTATGAGTGCCGGTGGTGAATCGTGGGCTAATGAAATTCAGTCAATTCTTGAAGTTAAAAGAGCAGTTAAAAATAACGGACTTACAAGTTTTAGTCAAGATGTACACCTGCAAATGAGGTTATTCAGGACTTATTTAAAAGGTATTTTTGATAAAGTAGGTATTACTTTTCTTGTCCGATTTTGGAGAAAGATTATTCATTAAGCAGAAAATCATTTCAGCATAAACAAAAGTAAATTTGAAATTACCAAACATAAAATATTCACCTTCGGAGCTATTTAGTTTTAAGAATTCTTCACGGACTGAAAAGGCTAAGAAGAATATCGTTATACTTTTTATTCTACATGTTTTTAACTTCGTTTCATTGATGGCGATTGTTCCGGTTACTTTGGATTACCTTGGTAAAACAGAATATGGAATATGGCTAACACTTGCTTCAATTTTAAGCTGGTTAATAAATCTTGATTTTGGACTAGGTAATGGTCTAAGGAATAAGCTGACTGAAGCACTTGCACTTAATGATATTAAGTTAGCCCGAATTTATGTTAGCACAGCTTTTGCAGTTTTCTCAGTAGGCATTATTGCTGCATTTATAATTTACTTTGCAATTCATGGTTCTTTAAATTGGGCGCAACTTCTTCAGGCGCCAACGGAGTATGCTTTATTACTAAATACTTTAGTGTTGTACGTTATCATACTATTTCTTGTTCAGTTTTTATTAAAGCTTATCACCTCAATAATTAATGCTGATCAAAGACCAGCGCTAAATGGTGGACTAAGTTTAATTATTAATTCTCTCACGTTACTAGTTGTCTATCTACTTTCGATATATGCTGAAACATCGTTAACTATATTTGCGTTAGTATCAAGTGGAATTCCTGTTTTAGTATTTTTAATTGCTTCTTTATTTTTATTCAGCGGTCACTTTAAAAACATTTCTCCATCTTTCAAGTTTGTAAATCTAAAGTACTCATCAAGTTTGGTTAAACTCGGAATGCAGTTTTTTGTTATTCAAATTTCCAGTTTAATTGTCTTTACAACGGGTAATATAATTATTGCTCAGCTTTATGGACCCAAATCAGTAGTAACATATAATGTTGCATACAAATATTTTTACATGGTGCCATTAGTTTTTAATGTAGCTCTCGCTCCATTTTGGTCTGCATTTACTGAAGCATTTGTAAAAAAGGAATTTGATTGGATAAAAAATTCTGTGCGTAAATTAGTTTACATCTGGATGGGTTTATCTTTAATTGCAATAGTTATGATTATCGCTTCAGATTTTGTTTATGAGATTTGGGTTGGACCGCAAGTACAAGTCCCATTTATGCTTTCAGTTTCTTGCGGAATATTTGTAATCATAGCAAACTGGAATAACATATTTGGTTATTTTATAAATGGAGTTGGTAAAGTAAGGCTTCAACTCTATTATTCAATTATCATTGCGTTTTTAAATATTCCACTTTCTATTTTTCTTGCTAAGAATATCGGGTTAGGCGTTACGGGTGTTATGGTTTCAACAAATATCTGTTTGATTTTTGCATCAGTATGGGCTCCAATTCAATATAGAAAATTAATTTCAGGTACAGCTAAAGGTATATGGAACAAATGACTTGTAAAATTTGCAACTCAGAAACTCAACAAGTGTTTACTTCTAAGATCTTAAAGAAGTATGATGTTAAATATTTTAAATGCAATAATTGTGAATATTTATTTCCAGAAGAACCATTCTGGCTTGAAGAAGCATATTCCAGAAGTATAAATCTTTCCGATACAGGATTGCTGGATCGCAATATCTATTTTTCAAAAATCCTTGCTATAATTATTTTCTTCTGTTTCGATAAGAAGGAATCTTTTTTAGATTATGCAGGTGGATATGGTGTATTTACTCGTTTGATGAGAGATATTGGTTTTGATTTTTATTGGGATGATCCTTACACGCAAAATTTATTTGCTAATAGTTTTGAAAAGGGTGAATCAACAAAAACTAAATTTGAATTGATAACTTCTTTTGAAGTTTTTGAACATCTTGTAAATCCAAAAGATGAATTAAAAAAAATGCTTCAGTATAGTGATACAGTAATATTCTCTACAGAGCTTATGAAGCAGGAAATTCCAGATCCAAAAGATTGGTGGTATTATGGATTTAACCACGGACAGCATATATCATTTTATACCAAACGTACACTAACCGTTCTTGCACAACAATTTAATCTAAAATATTACAGCGTTAGAGGACTGCATATTATAACACCGAAAACATTTAACAATTCCTTTCTTGTTTTATTAAAAATATTGGGAAGTTTTGGATTATTTCAGTTGATAAAACTTTGTATGAAAAGTAAAACTTTCAGCGACCACCTAAATATTGAAAACAAAAGCTAATGAGGCTATGTTTGTGAAAGTACTATACGATCATCAGTGTTTTGTGCAGCAGCAATTTGGTGGCGTATCCCGGTATCACTATCAGTTGATAAAAGAATTAAACAAGTTACAGGGTGTTGAAACTAAACTTTCCCTCAAATATTCAAATAACTTTTATATTAATGGAGACACAAGTCTTGGTGTAAAGAAATTCTTTCCTAATAATAGTTTCTATTTCAAAAGAACTATTCTGGATTATATTAATCGCTTGTCAACCATTCCGACTCTTAAGAAAGACGATTATGATCTTTTTCATCCAACATATTTTAATCCATATTTTTTGAATCATATAAATGATAAACCTTTTATTATTACAGTTTACGATTCGATTCACGAAAAGTACCCTGAGATTATAAACGCAATTGATAAAACTCTGGAGCATAAAAAACTTTTGGTTTCTAGAGCTAATCTGATACTAGCAATTTCTGAGAGCACGAAAAATGATTTAATACAGCTTTACAATATTCCTCCTGAAAAAATTGAAGTAATTTATCTGGCAGCCTCAATAAATAAAACTCTGGTTTCATCAAACCTAAAAATAGATTTACCCGGGAAATTTATTCTGTTCGTTGGCAACAGAGATTTTTATAAAAACTTTAACAATTTCATTTTTGCAGTTGGCCCATTACTTAAAGAACATAAAGATTTATTCTTGATTTGTTCTGGCGGGAGCGTTTTTACAAATGAAGAAATTAAGTTTTTTCATTCTAAAGAATTAGAAAATA
>Ga0105096_10000569_pt1 | contig 13253 bp, 14 predicted proteins | sample PPLLak3cmMay2015_FD_87036 | JGI IMG/M metagenome (GOLD analysis project Ga0105096, IMG submission 87036) | Freshwater sediment microbial communities from Prairie Pothole Lake near Jamestown, North Dakota, USA - PPLs Lake P7 Core (1) Depth... | ecosystem: Environmental > Aquatic > Freshwater >... | reverse complement strand
GCTTGGCCGAGCCGATGATCTTGACGCGCTTGAGCAGCGCCGTGGCCTCGGCCTCGCCGGTGCCCAGCATCTGGTAGATGCGGTCGAGCAGCGGCTGCAGGTGCCGGCTGATCATGCCGTCGGCGTCGAGCTCGCTCAGCAGCTGGTGCGCCATCAGCAGGCTGTACAGCTCGCGCTCGCTGAACCACAGGCCCGGCAGCTCGTGCTTGCGGCCGCGGAATGCCTCGCCGAAGCGGTAGCCGTTGAGGAAGCGGTCGTATTCGATCGGCGCGCCGAGCTGGTCCTTCAGGTAGTCGAGGTCCCGCTTCAGCGTGGCGGGCGACACCTCCAGCTCGTCGAGCAGCGTGCGGAAGCTGACGTGCCCGCGGTTGCGGATGAGCATCTCGATCTTGTAGACACGCGCGGTCTTCGTCACTGTGCGGCTGGGCAGGTCGCTCACCGTCTGAGCGGCACCGACTGTAGTCGCCCTGGCGCCGGTTGCGGCGGCCGCTGCCGCTACGGCCGTGGGCGACCCGGGCCCTGCGTGCCGTCGGCGCGCGCCGCCAGGTAGGTGTACAGGTCCATGATGTGCGCATCGACGCGCGGCTCGCCTTGCCAGGCAGGCATCGGCAGCTTCGTCGCTCGGCGCTGCAGGATATCGTCGATGAGGACTTCACGCTCCGCGCCGACGCTGCCGGCCTGCACCGCCGGTAGCGGCCAGTCGTAGCGCGTCAGCACGACGCTCACGAACTGGCGCGGGCCCATTTCGCGCAGCTTCGGCAGCAGGTCGGGGGCGCGGGCCGAGCCGGCGGCGTCGGCGCCGTGGCAGCCGGCGCAGCGGTCCTGGAAGACGCGCCAGCCCGTGTAGACCGACCCGAACGGCCCGGACTCCGCCGCCAGCTCGCGCGCAGGCTCCAGGTTCTGCCACTGCACGGCACAGCCGCCCAGCCATGCCGTCGCCGCGACGGCCGCCACGCAGGGCCACGCACGCCGCCGCACCACCCGCCGGGCAAGCCGGCTCGAATGCATCGAAGACCTCGACATCGTCATGCCCCTTCCAACACCCTTGGCCACGTGCTGCCTGGCAGGCAGCGCGTCGGCCACACCAGCCGCAGGAGTCATCGCATCCATTGTGTCGAGGTGATCGATGGCGCCGCTTGTCCAGGATCATGTCCCGCGGTTTTGCCTGTGGCGCCCGCGGTTGGCAGCGCGATGGACGGGATCAGGAGGCGACGAAGTCGTCGCGATGGGCGATCGGCTGGCCGTGCGGCTGAAGGCCGCTGTCGCCATCGCTGGCCGGGGCTGCCATCAGCCCAGCCGCAGCGCCATCACCCCCGCCACCACGACCCCGGTGCCGATGGAGCGCTGCAGTCCGAATTTCTCCTTCAGCAGCACGGTGCCCAGCACCGCGGCGAAGAGCACCGAGGTCTCGCGCAGCGCCGCCACGCTGGCCACCGGCGCGCGCGTCATGGCCCACAGTGCGATGGCGTAGGAGCCGATCGACGCCATGCCGCCGAGCGTGGCCAGCGGCCAGCGCCCGCGCGCGTAGGCGACGATGGCGCGCCGCCCCGCCGGGCCGCGCTGCCACCACACGAGCAGCGGGTAGGGCAGCCCGTCGAGGACGAACAGCAGCAGCACGTAGCGCAGCGCCTGGCCGCCGCTGGCCACCTCCGTGCGCACACCGAGGCCGTCGATGAAGGTGTACAGCGCGATGATGGCCGCGTTGGCGAACGCGAAGACCAGCGCCTTGCCGTGGTGCAACGCCTGCCCCGGGTGCGCCAGTCCGACCAGCGCCACGCCCACCGTGATGCCGAAGATGCCCAGCCATGACGCGGGCGAAGGCATCTCGCCGACGATGCCGGCACTGCCCAGCGCGACGAGCAGCGGCGCGAAGCCGCGCATGATGGGGTAAGTCATGCCCAGTTCGCCGTGCCGATAGGCGCCGGCCAGCGCGATGTAGTAGCCGACGTGGACAACCAGCGAAGCGGCGATGTACGGCGTGCTGGCCACCCCCGGCAACCCCACCGCCAGCAGCAGCGGCAGGGCGACGACGGCGGCCAGGAAGTGCACCAGCGCCGTGTCCACCGGCTTGTCGCCGGAAGACTTCACGAGCGCATTCCAGCCCGCGTGCAGTGCCGCGCCGCACAGCACGGCCAGCACGACGGGCCAGGTCAACGACAGTGTGCCTGCGGTCACCTGAGCAGCGGCGTGGCGCCGCCAGTGTGACGCGACATCACGCTCACTGCTTCGTCGGCGCAACCTGCTGCCGGGCCTCTTCTGCCTGGCCGCGTGCATCGAGCTCCAGCCTGCAGGCGACGTAACCGGCGGCCTCGGCGCTGGTATCCGCGGGCGTGGGGGACATGAGTCAGGGCCGGGGAAAGTCGCCGCTGCGCAATTCGATCGGCTGGCCGTGCGGCGTGCGATCCGCGGCATGGGACCAGGCCAGGCGATGTCTCTCCAGCTCCGCCGCCGTGGCGAGGCCCTTGGTGGCCATCAGGCGCTCCAGCGCCGCCAGCCAGTGGCGGTAGTAGGTGTCGCCCAGGTCGGCGTCGCCAGCGGCCTGCGCGGCGGCGATCTCGGCGGCCAGCGCCTCGGCCCACTCCGGCCAGCTGAAGAGGCCCCGGCGATGCAGGGCCAGCGTCATCGCAAAGGCCTGCGCCTGCCAGGGTTCGGCAAACACCGGCTCGTCGCCGCCGGCGCCGGGCCAGGAAGGCGTATCGGGCGTCGTCACGCGGCGGCCTCCAGGTACGGCTCCCAGGCGTCGATCGACACCGTCAGGCCGGCCGCGCCGGGTTCGCCGCCCCACAGCTCGGTGCCGCTGAAGGCCACGGTGTACAGCGGCCGCGGCTGCTCGCCCAGGCCCTGGGCGTGGGCGTCGGCGAACACGTGCGGGCCATGCACCGCGGTGACGGTGCCGCGCTTGCCGCGCGCATAGCCGGGCAGCCGCGTGTGGTGCGGCACGGCGCCGCTGCGCAGGTGCACCGAATCGCCGACGGCAAAAGCCGGCGCTGGGCCGGGCCGCGCCGTGGGCGAGCCGCGCGCCAGCGCGGCAGGCACGTCGGCGGCGTTCAGCACGCGCGCCAGCAGCGGGTGCGGGCCGGCAGCCGCGGCGCCGGCGTCCACCTCGCCAGGCTGCAGCAGGCCGCGCTCGAGCATCAGACTCTCCAGCGCGTGGCACCAGATCTCGTAGTAGCTGAGGCGGGCGTAGTCGGCCAGCGTCTCGCGCGCGGCGCGGCTCATGTCGATATTCCAGGAGCCGGTGGCGCCCATGGCCAGCGTCAGCGCCAGCACGCGCGGTTCCCAGGCGGCGTGGAACAGCTCGCCTTCGGGCTCGGGCAGGACGCGGCCGTAGCCGAGCCGGCCACCGAGGTCGGCGCGGGTCTCGTAACTCATCCCGACGCCCCGGGCGCCAAGGCCAGGCCGGTGCCGATCATCGAATCGCGCGTCACCAGCGCCGCCAGTTGCTCCTCGTCCAGGTGCTCGCTGCCCGCCGGCCGTTGCGGGATCACCAGATAGCGCAGCTCGGCGGTCGAGTCCCAGACGCGGATCTCGGTCTGTGCCGGCAGCACGACGCCGAAATCGGCCAGCACACCGCGCGGGTCGCGCACGGCGCGCGACCGGTACGGCGCGCTCTTGTACCAGGTCGGCGGCAGGCCGAGCACCGGCCAGGGGTAGCAGCTGCACAGCGTGCACACCACCATGTTGTGGCGAGCCGTCGTGTTCTCCACCGCGTGCATGTGCTCGCCCTGGCGGCCGCTGTAGCCCAGCGCGGCGATGGCCGCGGTGGCGTCTTCCAGCAGCCAGGCGCGGTAGGCCGGGTCGGTCCAGGCCTTGGCGACGACGCGGGCACCGTTGCGCGGGCCGATGCGCGTCTGGTAACTGTCGATCAGCACGTCCAGCGCGGCCGGGTCGATGTAGCCCTTGGCGGCGAGCACGGTCTCCAGCGCGCGCACACGCAGGTCCATGGGACCGATCTCGCTGTGATCGTGATCGTGGTCGTGAGGATCGTCGTGCTCGTGCGCCATGGCTGCCATCCTAAACCGCGCGACCTTGCTACCACCAGCCCAGCGTGCGGCCGCCGAGCAGGGCGCCGATGAAAACGGGCTGGTGAAGCATGTAAAAGCTCAGCGGCCAGCGCCCGAGCAACGCCAGCGGCTGCAAGGCCGCCGGCACTTCGCCGGCCAGCAGGGCATGCCGGTGCGCCTGCAGCCACTGCCCGGCGGCCAGGCCCCACAGCATCACGCCCAGCCAGGGCAGCACCGGCACCCAGTCCTCGGTGACCGGCTTGCGTGTCACCAATCCCACCCAGTTCGTGAACGGCGCATCGAAGAACGGGTGCTTCACCAGCCACGGCAGGACGAGCGCAAGCGCACCCAGCAGCCACAGGCCGCCGCGCAGCGGCGCAGCCAGCCGCGCCAGGATCAGCATCACGGCCATGCCGTGCAGCACGCCGAAGCTGATCCAGCTGCGTGGAAACATCCACGCCGAACCGATGCTGACCAGCAGCGCGCAGCCCGCCACCTGTGCCCAGCGGCGCCAGAAGCGCGGCCAGCCCTGCCCGGCCTGCAGCGCCAGCGCCTGGCCCATGCCGGCGCAGAGCAGGAACAGGCTGACGATGACGGTGCGCTGGCTGGTCCAGAACGGGTCGTGATAGAAGTTCTGGCGCGGCTGCAGCAGGCCGTAAAGATTGAGATCGAAACACAGGTGGTAGGCCGCCATCCAGACCATGGCGAAGCCGCGCAGGGCGTCGAGGCGGTCGAAGCGCAGCGCTGTCGTTGTGCTCATGCGGTCTTCTCGTAGACGTCGCTGAAGCGCTCGCCGTCCCAGGCGTACAGCAGGTAGGCGGCGTGCAGGCAGCGGCTGGCGCCGCGCGGCCTGAACAGGCCCACGCACTGGCCGCGCTCGTGGCGCACGCTGCGGTAGGCGACACCGGCCGAACCGTCGGCGTGCAGGCGGCGGCCCAGCGCCTGCGCGGCGGCGTAATCCTCGGGGTCGTAGACGTCGGCAGGCACGCTGCCGGCCGGCCGCAGATCGTGCAGGCGTGCGTCGATGGCCACGTGGTACAGCCGCATCGGCAGGTGCATGGCCGGCTGCCGCGTGGCGGCCAGGAAACGGCCGTGGTGGTGGCGCGTCTCGGCCACCGCGGTGGCGCGCTCGCGCGCGGCGTAGAAGACGCCGTAGTCGCCGCCCGAGAAGCGGCTGCCCAGCACGTTGACATGCGTGAAAGCGGCCATGATGGGCCCGCTGCCGGGGCCGAAGACGCGGTCGGCCGGCGCCACGCGCCCCACCTGCCCGAGTTCGTCGCGGACGCGCTCGTTGGTCATCGCCTCCAGCGCATAGAGCGCGTCGAAGTCGGCCGCATCGGCGACGCGGTCGAACAACGTCACCGCCGGGTAGCGCGTGGGCACGATGCGGCAGGCCTGCTGCCAGCGAACGCGCCGCAGCTCGGGCAGCACACCGGCCGGCGCCACGGCCGCGTCGGGCGGTGTCAGCTCCAGCCCCCGCCGCGCACGCCGTCGAGGTAGCGGCGCACCAGGTTGAGATCGCTCACGTTGCCGGCCAGCATGCGCTGCAGCGCGCTGCGGCCGCCGAAGGGCGGTGCGCTGTTGGGCTGTCGCACCCAGGCGTCGGCGGCGGCGGGCTCGGGCAGAAGGATCTGCAGGCTCTTCCAGATGCCGAGCAGGTTGGACAGGCGCTCGAACGTGTCGCGCGGCAACGCCGCCTTCTCGGGCTGCTTGCGCCAGGCGAAATAGGTAGAACGCGGTGGCTGGCCGAGCAGGCACAGTTGCTCGTCGATGCTCAGCCCCCAGGCCTGGGCGATGCGCTCGAAGGCGCGCAGGCCGGCGGCGCCCAGGCGTTCGACACCGATCTCCGTCACCGGCTCGGGGACCTGCACGGCGCTCATCGTTGACGTCCTGTTCTGGACCATGAGTCCATTCTAGTCCAGCAATGGATCACGGTCCGAGCGCGGTGTCGTCCAGCAGCAGCGGCGGCAGCATGCGCGCCGCGGTGCCGCGCAGCACCAGGTGTGCCTCGTCGTCGATCTCGCTGGCGGCGGGGTTCACGATCAGCACCTGGGCGCCGCGCCGCCGCGCCAACCCCACCAGCCCGGCAGCCGGCCAGACCGCGCCCGAGGTGCCGATCACCAGCATCAGCGCGCAGGCCTCGGCGGCCTGGCGCGCCGCTTCCAGCGCTTGCGGCGGCAGTTCCTCGCCGAACCACACGACGCCCGGCCGCAGTGGATTGCCGCACTCGCCGCAGCGCGGCGGGCGGCCCGGCACGGCGGCGTCGGGGCTGCAGCCGCGGCGTCGCGGGCAGGCTTGCAGCCAGCGATCGGCCAGGAGGTCGCCGTGCAGCCGCACGGCATCGGTGTTGCCGGCACGCTGGTGCAGATCGTCGACGTTCTGCGTCACGAGCGCCAGCGTGCCCGGCCAGCGCTGGGCGAAGCGCGCCAGCGCATGGTGCCCAGCGTTGGGTTCGGCGGCGCGTGCGGCCTCGCGACGTTCGGCGTACCAGTCCCAGACGCGCTGCGGATCGGCTCGGAAACCGTCCTCGCTGGCGAGTTCGGCGGGGTCGAAGCGTGCCCACAGACCGGTGAGCGCGTCGCGGAAGGTCGGGATGCCGCTCTCGGCGCTCATGCCGGCGCCGGTCAGCACGCACAAGCCGCCGGGCCGGCCGCGCACGGCCCGCACCAGCGCCTGCGCGGCGGCCAGCGACTGCACGGCGGCGTTCAGGTGCCGGCGCCGAAGCGGCCGCCGCATGCCGCCTGGTCAACGACGACCCGGGCCGGCTCGAAACGCGGCCCGAATTTCGCTGCCAGTTCGCGCGCGCGGGCGACGAAAGCCGGCGCACCCATGGCGTCGACGAACTGCAGGGCGCCGCCGTGGAAGGGGGCGAAGCCCCAGCCGAAGATGCTGCCGATGTTGGCGTCGGCCACCGAGCGCAGCACGCCCTCCTCGTAGCAGCGCGCCGCTTCGTTGGCCTGCGCGAACATCAGGCGGTCGATCAGCTCGCGCTGCGGCGGCTGTCCGGCCGCGGTCGGATACAGCCGCGTCAACTCGGGCCACAGCGTCTTCTCGCCGTCACCCCAGTCGTAAAAGCCGCGGCCGGCCTTCCTGCCGATGCGGCCGGTCTCGCACAGCTGCCGCACCACGGCCATGCCCGGGTGCTCGGTATAGGGCTTGCCTTCGGCGGCCAGGTCCTGCTTCGTCTGGTCGGCGACGTGCAGCGCCAGCGACAGCGAGACCTCGTCCTGCAGCGCCAGCGGCGGCATCGGCATGCCGGCCTGCAGCCCGGCGACCTCGATGCTGCGCGGGTGCACGCCCTCCTGCAGCATCGTGATGCCCTCCATCACGTAGGTGCCGAAGACGCGGCTGGTGTAGAAGCCGCGCGAATCGTTGACGACGATCGGCGTCTTGCCGATCTGCAGCACGAAGTCGAAGCCGCGCGCCAGCGTCTCGTCGCTCGTCTCCTTGCCGACGATGATCTCCACCAGCGGCATCTTGTCGACCGGGCTGAAGAAGTGCAGGCCGATGAACTGGCGCGGCCGGTGGCTGGCCTGCGCCAGGCCGGAGATCGGCAGCGTCGAGGTGTTGGACGCGAAGACGGCGCCCTCGCCCAGCACGGCCTCGGCCTGCTGCGTGACGCCGGCCTTCACCGCACGGTCCTCGAACACGGCCTCGACGACGAGCTCGCAGCCCTGCAGCAGTGCGTAGTCGGTCGTCGTCGTGATTCGCGCGAGCACGGCGTCGCGCTTCTCCGCCGTGCTGCGGCCCTTCTTCACCGCCTTGTCGAGCAGACCCTGCGAATACGCCTTGCCGCGCTCGGCCGCCTCGGCCGTGGCGTCGAGCAGCACGACCTCGATGCCGGCCTTCGCCGCCACGTACGCGATGCCGGCGCCCATCATGCCGGCGCCCAGGATGCCGAGCTTGCGCACCGGGCTCGCGGGCACGCCCGCCGGGCGCGAGGCGCCCTTCCTGATGGCATTGAGCTGGTACCACAGCGTGCCGATCATGTTGCGGCTTTGCTGCGACATCGCGCAGGCCGCGAAATACCGGCTCTCGACCACGCTCGCGGCGTCGAAGTCGAGCAGGCCACCTTCGAACACGCTGCTCATGATGTGCTGCAGCGCCGGGTAGTTGCCCCAGCTGCGGGCCGACGCGACCGAGGGGGCGACGCTGAACACCTGCGCCACCGCCGGCGATCGCGAGTCGCCGCCGGGGAAACGGAACTTGGGCTGGTCCCAGGGCTGCTTCGCCTTCGGGTTGGCGGCGATCCAGGCCCGCGCCTGCGCCATCAGGTCGTCGCGGTCCTTCGCCAACGCGGTCAGCAGCCCCATGCCCAACGCCTTGGACGGGCTCAGGTCGTTGCCCTCGCCGATGATCTGCAGCGCCTGCTGGATGCCGACCAGGCGCGGCAGCCGCACCGTGCCGCCGCCGCCGGGCAACAGGCCGAGCTTGACCTCGGGCTGGCCGAGCTTGAGCTTGGGGTCGTCGATGGCGATGCGCGCGTGGCAGGCGAGTGCGAGCTCCAGCCCGCCGCCGAGCGCGTGGCCATGGATCGCCGCCACCGCCGGCTTGCCCTGCGTCTCCAGCCTGCGCAGCACGGCCTTCATCGCATTGGCGGCCTCGAAGGGCTGCTCGGGCCGCGTCCACTTCGACATGCGGTCGATGTCGCCGCCGGCGCAGAAATCGGTCTTGCCCGAGGTCAGCACCAACCCCTTCAGCGCCGGGTCGGCCAGGCGTTCGACGGCCTCGGCGATGCCGAGCATGAGGTCGTCGCCCACCACGTTCATCGGCCGGCCCGGCAGGTTCATCGTGGCGACGAGGATGCCGTCGCCGCCCACGTCCAGGGTGAGTGCGTTCGACATGATCAGACCCTTTCGATGATGGTGGCGATGCCCATGCCACCGCCGACGCACAGCGTGGCCAGCCCGGTGGCCAGGTTGCGCTGTTCCAGTTCGTCGAGCAGCGTGCCCAGGATGACGCAGCCGGTGGCACCCAGCGGGTGCCCCATGGCGATGGCGCCGCCGTTGACGTTGACGCGGTCGAGCTCGACACCGAGGTCGCGCGCCGTCTTCATCGGCACCACGGCGAAGGCCTCGTTGATCTCCCACAGGTCGATATCAGCGGCCGTCATGCCCGCCTTGGCCAGCGCCTTGCGGCAGGCCGGTGTCGGGCCGGTGAGCATGATGGTGGGCTCGCTGCCGATCACCGCCGCGGCACGGATGCGCGCCCGCGGCCTCAGTCCGGCCTTGGCGCCGCCCTCCTTCGAGCCCACCAGCATCAGTGCCGCGCCGTCGACGATGCCCGACGAGTTGCCGGCGTGGTGCATGTGCTCGATGCGCTCGACGGTGGTGTACTTGCGCAGCGCCGTGGCGTCGAAGCCCATCGCGCCCATGGCCGCGAAACTGGGTTCGAGCCTGGCCATCGCCTCCAGCGTGGCGCCTTCACGGATCGTCTCGTCGCGATCAAGCATCAAGAGGCCGGCGATGTCGCGCACCGGCACCAGGCTCTTCGAGAAGTGCCCGGCGGCACGCGCCGCGGCGGCCTTCTGGTGCGAGTGCAGCGCGAAGGCATCGACGTCGGCACGATGCCAGCCCTCCACGGTGGCGATGAGGTCGGCGCCGACGCCCTGCGGCACGAAGCCCAGTTTCTGATTGACTCGAGGGTCCATGAACCAGGCGCCGCCGTCGCTGCCCATGGGCCAGCGGCTCATGCTCTCGACACCGCCGCCCACGACCAGGTCCTCGAAGCCGCTGGCCACCTTGGCCGCCGCCAGGTTCACCGACTCCAGGCCACTGGCGCAGAAGCGGCTCTGCGTCACGCCGGCCACCGTCTGCGCCCACTCGGCGTCGAGCACCGCGGTGCGCGCGATGTCGGCGCCCTGCTCGCCCACTGGGGTCACGCAACCCAGCACGACATCGTCGACCAGCGCCGTGTCCAGCGCATGGCGCTGCTGCAGCGCCAGCAGCAGCGTGCGGAGCAGCCACACGGGGCTCGCCTGGTAGAGGCTACCGTCCTTCTTGCCCTTGCCGCGCGGCGTGCGCACGTGGTCGTAGATGTAGGCGGTGGACATCGAGGTCTCCTTGCGGGTGCGCGCACGATCGCGCGCCCTGGTCTTCAGCCGTGGCGGCGGTCGAGCTGCTGGCGCACCTCGGCATTGATGACGCGCAATTCCGCCAGCGAGGCGTCGATGTGCGCGCGCTTGAGCTCGAGTTCGCGGATCGCCGCGTCGGTGCGCTCGAGAACGAATTTCATCTGCTGCACCCGGCCTTCGCCGTGGTCGCCATAGAGATCGAGATAGTGCCTGATCTCGTCGAGCGTGGCGCCGATGGCCTTGGAGCGCAGGATCAGCGCCAGCCGGGCGCGGTCGCGCCGGGTATAGACGCGGGTGCCGTTGATCCGCCGCGGCGAAAGCAGGGCCTTGTCCTCGTAGAAGCGGATCGTGCGCAGCGTGATGCCGAATTCGGCACACAACTCGGTGATGCCGTACAGCGGCCCGCCTTCGTCGGCGCGGTGCGAGGCGACGACCTCCCTGGCAGCGGCGTGCTGCTTCACCGGGGCGAGCACGTTCCGCCGCCGGGCCGCTCCAAGGCGCACGCGCCCCGTCGGGGGGCCGGCGCCGCAGGCGTCCTGGGTGTCATGATCACACCACGCGCTGCAGCTTGAGCGCCACGCTCATGTCGCCCGAGACCTTGAACTTGCCCATCATGAAGCCGGTGGTGGGCTCGAGCTCGCCGCTCACCAGCGCGGCCAGGTTCTCGCGCGTGATGGCGATGGTGCAGTCGGCCTCGCGGTCGGTGTTGTCCACCGTGTTCGGCGTCGAGCGGCCGTCGATGTAGGCCACGCCGTCGTCGCCGCAGTCGAACTTGAGCGTGGCATTGAGCCCGCTGGCGTCGCCCACCTTGGCGCGCAGGGATTCGGTGATGGCTGGCATGTCCATGGAGCAATCCTCGGAAAGATGAAACGGATGCCGGCATGCTAGCGGCCGCGCGCTGCCGCGAGCATGCGCGTAATCACTGATGCGTAATCACGTTGACGTTAACGTCACCCTGCCGCCTAATCGGTGCTGCCGTCACTGCGCTCCTTTCGCCCACCGATGCATCCCCCTCGCGCCCGTTACCGCAGCGTCTTCCGTCCCGGCCTGTTCGACGGCCAGGTGCTCTGGGTCACCGGCGGCGGCAGCGGCATCGGCCGCTGCGTGGCGCACGAGCTGGCATCGCTGGGTGCCACTGTGGTGATCAGCGGCCGCAGGCAGGAGCGGCTGGACCGCGTCGTGGCCGAGATCGTCGAGGACGGCGGCCGCGCCGACACCATCGCCTTCGACATTCGCGACGAGGACGCGGTGAAGGCCGGCGTGGCGGCCATTGTCGCCCGGCACGGCGCGGTGGTCGGCCTCGTCAACAACGCCGGCGGGCAGTTCCCGGCGCCGCTGATGGCCATCGGCAAGAAGGGTTTCGACGCCGTGGTGGCCAACAACCTCACCGGCGGCTTCCTGATGATGCGCGAGCTCTTCAACCAGTGCATGCAGGCGAACGGCGGCGCGATCGTCAACATGACCGCCGACTTCCGCAACGGCATGCCGGGCATGGGCCACAGCGGCGCGGCGCGCGCCGGCATGAGCAACCTGACGATGACCGCGGCCTTCGAATGGGCGCACGCCGGCGTGCGCGTGAATGCGGTGGCGCCGGGCTGGATCGCTTCCAGCGGCATGGACAACTATGGTGGCGCCGTCAAGGCCCTCATTCCGCGGTTGAAGGCGCACGTGCCGCTGCGCCGCCTGGGCGTCGAGGCCGAGGTCAGCGCCGCCATCGTCTTCCTGCTCTCGCCGGCGGCGGCATTCATTACCGGCGTGACGCTGCAGATCGACGGCGCGGCCTCGCTGGGCAGCGACATCTTTCCGCTGGGGTCGGACGCGAAGTCCGCCCCCTTCGACGGCTTCCACCGCGCCGTCACCCCCGACGTGCTGAAGTGATGCCGCAGCTGCACAGCCACCTCGACCCGCGCTCGGCCGCCTTCGCCGCGAATGCCGAGCGCATGGCCGCGCGCCTGGCCGAGGTCCGCGCGCTGCAGGCGCGGGTGGTGGCCGAGTCAGCGTCGAAGCAGGCGAAGTTCGAGGCCCGCGGCCAGTTGCTGCCGCGCGAGCGCGTGGCGCGGCTGATCGACCGCGGCAGCGAGTTCCTGGAGCTCAGCCCGCTCGCCGGGCTGGGCATGCACGACGACGACGGTCGCAAGAACGTGCAGGGCGGCGGCAGCATCGTCGGCATCGGCGTCGTCGCCGGCAAGCGCGTGCTCGTCTCGGCCAGCGACAGCGCCGTCAAGGGCGGCACCGTGGCGCCGATGGGGCTGAAGAAGGCGTTGCGCGCGCAGGAACTGGCGCGCGAGAACAAGCTGCCGTTGGTCGCGCTGGTGGAATCGGGCGGCGCCAACCTGATGTACCAGGCCGAGATCTTCATCGACGGCGGCCGCACTTTCGCCAACCAGGCGCGGCTGTCTGCCGCCGGCATCCCGCAGATCGCGGTCGTGCACGGGGCCTCGACCGCCGGCGGCGCCTACCTGCCGGGCCTGAGCGACTACATCGTGCTGGTGCGCGGGCGCAGCAGCATCTACCTGGCCGGGCCGCCGCTGGTCAAGGCCGCGATCGGCGAGGATGCGGGCGAGGAGGAGCTCGGTGGTGCGCAGATGCACGCCGAGCTCACCGGGCTGGGCGAATATCTGGCCGAGGACGACGCCCACGCCATCGCGCTGGCGCGCGAGCTCGTCGACAGGCTGCCCTGGGACACCGTGCCCGCGCCGGCCGCCGCGCCTGCACCGCTGCACGCGGCGGAGGAACTGATGGGCGTGGTGCCGGCCGATGAGCGTGAGCCCTACGACGTGCGCGAGGTGATCGCCCGGCTCGCCGACGCCTCGGACTTCCTCGAATTCAAGGCGCCCTACGCCACCGACACGGTCTGCGGCCACGCCCGCATCCACGGCCACGCCGTCGGACTGGTCGGCAACAACGGCCCCATCCAGCCCGCCGGCTCGACCAAGGCGGCGCAGTTCATCCAGCTCTGCGACCAGAGCGGCACGCCGCTGGTCTTCCTGCAGAACACCACCGGCTACATGGTCGGCAAGGTGGCCGAACAGGCCGGCGCCATCAAGCACGGCAGCAAGATGATCCAGGCGGTGGCGAATGCACGCGTGGCGAAATTCACCGTCGTGCTCGGCGGCAGCTTCGGCGCCGGCAACTACGGCATGTGCGGCCGCGGCTTCGACCCACGCTTCATCTTC
>Ga0105096_10000568_pt1 | contig 13255 bp, 9 predicted proteins | sample PPLLak3cmMay2015_FD_87036 | JGI IMG/M metagenome (GOLD analysis project Ga0105096, IMG submission 87036) | Freshwater sediment microbial communities from Prairie Pothole Lake near Jamestown, North Dakota, USA - PPLs Lake P7 Core (1) Depth... | ecosystem: Environmental > Aquatic > Freshwater >... | reverse complement strand
TCCACAAAATCTTGCACATCGCCAGCGGGGTTAAAGAGAATCTCGTTTAAAACCACATCGCCTGCTTGTAGGGGCTGCGGGGCGGATAGTACGATGGTATCGGCCACATAGTTGCCTTCGCAAGATTGATTGGCCACCAACCGCACGGTTATAGGCTGGCTGCTAATGGGCTGACTAAAGCGCACCAGCATTTCATACGGTTTTAGCTCGTCAAATTCCATTTCGGCAATGGGTATGGTACACTCAAAAACCGGTGGATGTATTTTACTCAAGCCTTGGTTAAACAAAAACACAAGCTCCGTGGGGCTTTGCCAGCGAACTTCTGACAGGCGGCTATCGCTATCTGTCCATTGTTTTTCGGGTATGTTGTAGCTGCCGGGCGTGCCTCCTTGAATGGCTTTGCTGCTGCTCCACGAGGTATAATCTACACATTGGCTAATCATGGCTCGGTTTTCTAAACTCCAGCCGCCCTCGGTTTTGGCGGGGTTGCTGTGCCATGAGGTGCTGTAGGTTATGGCATCCATCACCGCGCCTTTTGCATCGCGAAGCACCAATGCCTCACCACTATTACCTAAGTAACTTGTTGAGGCAGGAATGGCAATGTGCGGCAATGTATCAAATAAGTTTGTCACACTTTGGGCCACGAGCAACACAAAACTGTTGAAGGGGAGCGTGTACGCAGGCAGCGTAAAATTATCTGCTCCAGCTGAAAATACCCAACCTTCGAGGTTTATGGGATAAGCCGTGGCATTGTACAATTCAATATACTCGGCCTCCGGCAAGCCAACCGTTGGGCTGGGGTCGGCCATTATTTCGCTGAAAATCACGTTTCGGTATTGCGGAAAAAAGGCTTCTAATCGCAGGATGGTGTCGTTCATTTCGTTGCCGAAAAGGTCTTCTACACCTTCGCAGCGCAGGTTAAATGGCCCAAGGGCATCTAGCGCAGTGGCAAAGGTTAGCTGCACCTCGGCAGGCATCATATGGCTAAACAGCACGCTTTGCGCGGTAGTATTGCTTTGGGTGATGATGTAATTGCCCGTTTTTCTGGCCGAAACTGAATCTACCGGCTCTGAAAATTGCAGGCGGATAGTGTATTGGTCAGGGAAGGTGGCCGAAGTGATGTTCGGCTTAACATTATCTACAAAGGCTTTTCCGCTTGTGCTAATATCATCCAGAAAAAAAGCTTTGCTGCGTGTGCTGGTGTAAATGCATTGCCAGCCAAAATAGGTGGAGGTTTTATGCGTGCTGTCAATTGCCATTGCCACAGCGGTAAAGCTTGCAGCGCCTGTTGTGTCTGCTTCTACAATCCATTGGTGGGCAACGTTGCGCGTTACGCGGATGTTTACGTTGATGGTGGTTTGGCCCAACATGGCAGCCGGACTTTCAGCCAGCAAAACTGAGGCGGTTCCACTTTGGCGAAACAAACTTATGCGGTCTTCGGTACTGCCGCCAAGCCGCACATAATACCCGTTTAGCGAAGCATTTAAATTGGCGCTGGTGCTCATTAAATAAACTTTGGCGTAGTTGCTCGTGCTGGGGTTAAAGGCAAGGCGCACCCTAAATTGCCAGGTGGCATCTAGGCCACACGTGCTTGCCGTAACCAAACTGGCGGTTGCGCTGGCGGCAGGTGCATCTAGCTGCAACTCTTTGCTGGCGCTTATGCTAAAAAGGGCGGTATCGCCCGTCCAAACAGGGTTTGCAGTAAAGTTGCTATCGCTAAAGTTCTCTGTCCAAATTGTTTGTGAATTAACAGTCTGAAACAAAATCGTCAAAACAACAAACAGAAGGGTTGGCTTATTTTTGGGCATACTCGATTCATCTACATTTGCCCCTCAAAATAACAGTTTTACACACACAAAAATGAAAGTAGCCGTTGTTGGTGCCACAGGCATGGTTGGCCGCGTAATGTTGCAATTGCTTGCGGAGCGTAATTTTCCTGTTTCTGAATTGATACCCGTAGCCAGCGCACGCAGTGCAGGTAGCAAAGTTGCGTTTAAAGGCAGCGATTATACCGTTGTAACGTTAGAAGATGCCGTGGCATTGCGCCCCAATTTGGCGCTTTTTTCTGCCGGAGGCGAAACTAGTTTGCAGTGGGCGCCCAAATTTGCAGAAGTGGGTTGCAAAGTGATTGACAATTCTAGCGCCTGGCGTATGGAACCGTACATAAAACTGGTGGTGCCCGAGGTTAATGGCGATGCCCTGCAGGCTGCAGACATGATTATTGCCAACCCCAATTGCAGCACCATACAATTGGTGATGGTTTTGCAGCCGCTGCACAAAGCCTTTGGCATAAAGCGCGTAATTGTTAGCACTTACCAAAGCATCACCGGAACCGGCCAAAAAGCAGTGGCGCAGCTCGAAAATGAGCGGGCTGGCATTGCAGGCGAAATGGCGTACCCATATGCCATTGATAAAAATTGCATACCGCATTGCGATGTGTTTTTAGACAATGACTACACCAAAGAAGAAATGAAGCTAACCCACGAAACCAAAAAGATTTTGGGCGATAGCAGCGTGTTGGTTAGCGCCACTGCTGTGCGCGTGCCCGTGGTTGGCGGCCATAGCGAAGCCGTAAATATTGAGTTTGTAAAACCTTTTGCCGTGGCAGATGTGCGCAGGCTTTTGCACGAAACGCCCGGAGTTACGGTGCAAGACAATCCCGCCACCAAAACCTACCCGATGCCGCTATTTGCCAAAAACCGCGATGACGTTTTTGTGGGCCGCATCCGTGAAGATTTTACCCGCGAAAACGCCCTTAACCTTTGGATTGTGGCCGATAACCTCCGCAAAGGCGCAGCTACCAACGCCCTGCAAATTGCGGAGTATTTGCTGCAAAAGGGGTGGATTTAGTAGGTGTGAATCACCATAAGGAGCTTTTCTTTAGCTGGCTAGGTTTTTTGTGAAATGTTTATCTATTCTGAGGTAGCCGTAGAAAACTCTTGAACAAATCCTGCGTTAATATAGGCTACCTAAGTTACCTAATTAATACCAGAATGAAACTAAAAATGCTTTTCTTTTTAAGCGCTATTGCAGGAGTAGTTTCTGCCTGTACCGCCCAAACTCAAAACAAAACCATGGAACAAAATCAAACGCAACAATTAGATATGACCAAATACAAAACCGCAGTTTTTGCTTCAGGGTGCTTTTGGGGCACAGAATTTTTTCTGCAAAAAACAGAAGGAGTAATCAGCACCACTGTTGGCTATACGGGCGGACATGTAGATAACCCAACCTACGAGCAAGTGTGCGGCAAAAAAACCGGCCATTATGAAGCTGTTGAAGTGGTTTACGACCCTGCAGTAATTAGCTATGAGCAGCTAAGCAGAATCTTTTTTGAAACGCACGACCCCACCCAAGCCAACGGCCAAGGGCCGGATATTGGCCCTCAATACCGCAGCGCCATTTTTGTTGCTGATGATGCCGAGCGCGCCATAGCCGAAAAGCTTATCGCTGTTTTAGAGGCCAAAGGAAATGATATTGCAACCGTGGTATTACCGGCAGCTACCTTTTGGCCGGCTGAGCTTTACCACCAAGATTATTACGATAACAAAGGCGGTACACCGTATTGCCACGCGTACACCAAACGCTTTTAAACAAAAAAAACCGCTGAGCAAGCGGTTTTTTTTTGCGGAGGCTTTTGGTTGTTTACAGATACAACACTTGTACTTTGGTTTCATAAACCTGGGTGCTGCTGTAGGCGCGCACAACGTAAGTCGCGTTTTTGTGCTCGGATATTTCTACGTTTTTTAAGCTTTTAAACGTTCCGGTGGCTGAGCTAATTACCTTGCCTGACTCGTCTATCACAACTACGCCAACCAATTCATCATTATCAAAAGGGGCGTTAATAACCATTTTAGTGGTTTTGCCCGATTTCAGATTTAGCGATAATGATGTTTTTGTGATCTCGGCTTCTTCGGCAAACTCCAATTGGCTTTCAACTTCCAATTGCTTCTCGATGCTTTTCCAGTCGGCATCTGTTAGTTCATACATCAACACTGGAATTTCTTCTAGCTCGGTTGCGTTTTCAATGTCGGCTTGGTCGGCAATGGCATTCCAGTCATTTGTACTAAGGGCAACTTCAGTGCCTTTTGCATGTGCTGTGTTAAAGGTGGCGGCCAAAAGGTTGGCGGCAGTGGCGATGGTTAAAATTGAGGTTTTCATGATTTTGTATTTTATGTTTTTATGATGGGACAAATATAAAGCAAAAAATAAGTACCATGCAATACATAGTACTAAAATAAATTTGGTAATGAGCATGACAAAGTACCATATGTTTTTGATGGCATTACAAAAACAGTTCTGAAAGCGCTATAAGGCCATATTTTATTCATCTTTCGCAAGTTTTAAAGGATTGTTAAAATTCAGATTTTATTCATGGGGCATAAAAAAACCCCGCTGAGCTGGCGGGGTTTTTAGAAAAAAGCCTTGCGTTTACAGATATACCACCTGCACTTTCGTTTCGAAAACGGCTTGCGATGAGTACACGCGGATTACATACGTTGCATCCCAACTAAAATTTGGGTTGATGCTAAAGGTTTGCAAATCGCCATAGTTTCCGGTGGCTTGGTAAACCACATTGCCTTTGGCAGTAATTACCACCAATCCAACTTGCTCATTGGCATCAAAAGGTGCATTTAAGCTAAGTGTTGTTTTGCGTCCGGTTTTTAAATTAAGCTTTAAAGCATTCTGCAGGTTATTAATTTCCACACTTTCAATGGGCTGCAGCATGCGGTCCAAAAGGCTGGTTTCTTCAATGGCTTGCCATTCGCTTTCTGTTAATACGGTTGTGCCTTTTGCTGTTGCAAATGCGGTAGTTGTGCTGATTGTTGCAACCGCCACGGCTATGGCAAGGGTGCGGAGGGTGTTTGAACGTTTCATGTTTTTGTGTTTTAGTGTTCTGTTTATTTAGACACTCAAAGTACAGGAAACGTTACAGGTGCTTTGGTTAAAGCTGTGTTAACGGCAAAATGAGTTACGTTAAAGAGTGCAAATGAAATTGACCAAAAACGATTTTCAGGCTGCTAACGTGTTAAAATGGGCAATAAAATGAATCCCCAAAACAATTTTTTTTGGGGTGATTTACCCAAAACGCTGATGCTAGTTTGGGAAAATGCGCTTCTGAAAGAGAAGCAAAACAAGTACACCAGAACTTATAGCAGTATCTGCGAAATTAAAAATAGGGCGGAAAAAGATGATGTAATCTCCACCCCAAAAAGGTACCCACGTTGGCAAATTGCCGGCAAACAGCGGGAAGTACAACATATCTACCACCTTGCCTTGCAAGAAGGGGGCATAACCACCGGCTTCTGGAAATAGTGTGGCGGCATGGCCAAGTGAATCTGAGAAAATTAAGCCGTAAAAAGCGCTGTCAATCATATTGCCTATAGCTCCGGCAAAAATGAGTGAAACAGCCGTAACGCCAACAACCGGTGCAGCAGTGCGAATGAGTGTGCGCAACCAAAAGCCCAAGGCTACAATGGCTATTAATCGGAAAATGCTTAGGGCTAACTTACCCCAAACACCGCCTAGCTCTAGCCCAAATGCCATGCCCGGGTTTTCTGTAAAATGGATGTAAAACCAGTTGGTTATCTGATAATCTTGCCCAAGGTACATGCTGGTTTTTACCCACAGCTTAGTAACTTGGTCAATAATTAAGACAAAAAAAATCAGGAAGAGTGAACGCTTCAATTCTGTTTCATTTTGGCCTCTATGCTCAGCGTGGCGTGTGGCACCAAGCGCAAGCGCTCTTTGCCGATAAGCTTGCCGGTAACGCGGCAAATGCCGTAGGTTTTGTTTTCTATGCGAATATGAGCAGCGCGTAAATCGCGGAGAAATTTTTCTTGACGTGCAGCCAATTGGGCGTTGGCTTCTTTGCTCATGGTTTCTGAGCCTTCTTCAAAGCTTTTAAATATGGGCGAGGTATCGTCAGTGCCATTGCCTTGATCGTTCGCAAACTGCTCGCGCAACAAATGCAAATCTTCTTCGGCCTTGGTTATTTTGTTTTGAATCAGTAAGCGAAACTCGTCCAATTCTTCATCTGAGTAGCGTGCTTTATTCTCGTCTGCCATGGGTGCCATTTTTTAAAAAGAGTGGCGAATATAAACCTTTTTGATGTCCGCAATAATCTAGTTATAAACACTCAAAAACGGCTGCAAATTGCATGTAAAGCCAAAAAAAATTCTCGATTACTTTTTCGAGGATTTTTGGTAACGCGTAGTTAGAGCGATTTTTACTGCTTCACAAACTTGCGCTGAGTACTTTGTTTGCCATCGCTAACTTGTACAAAATACGCTCCGGCCGGCAGTTCACTAATGTCAACTTGCAACTCCGTGTTACCAGCATCATAGTTATTATTAAACTGCTTGATGGTGCGACCAGTAACATCTAAAATAGACACTACAACATCTGCGCTCGCGCTAAGTACAAATTGTAAGGTTATTTCTGAACGAGCCGGATTGGGGTATAAACCTATGCCATTCTCTATGGTAAACTCATTTAAACCTACTTGCGCAACGGTGTAATACATGCTCTGATTTGCGCAATTGTTTAGTAAACGTAACTCAACAGCATAGTCTCCTACTACCCACGGTATATAAATGGTGTCAGTAGCTCCTAATATTGGGTTGCCTTGGCCATCAATCCATTGATAACTATACGAAGGGGAAATGGGGCTGGCCTTTAATACTAAATTGGTGTAGGTAACCGTAGGCTGCGGGGGAGAGTTATTTACGGTAATATTCTTTGAGTCGAAATTGCTGCATCCGGTTTGCGGATCGGTGTAAGAGTATGTAATAATATGTCCGCCAACACCGGCTGCTATCGGATCGAAAACGCCATTACTTACTCCATTGCCGCTGTAAGTTCCGCCTGCTGGTGTGCCACCTCCAAGGGTTATTGGTGCGTCTGAAGAGCACATTTGGTCAAAGTTGGTTAGGATAGAAACTACGGGCTGCGCCTTCACGGTAAAACTTAGGCTGTTTGACACCACAGAGTCATTGTCAATACAAGCCAAATCCGATTGCATCACCATTAAAAACTGGTCGCCATTGGCGATGCTGTTTAGGGTTAAGATATTAGAGCCTACAGCCAGAATGCTTCCATTTTTAAACCAAGTATACGTAGGATTGCTGCCCGTATTGGTTGTATTTGCAGTGAGCGTAATGGGGTCGCCTTCGCAAATTGTAGTGTTGGTTGCAGATAAAACCGCTGTAGGGGTAACCGCTTGGGTAACGTTTACATAATTTGTTTTGATAATAGTATCTGTGCCGGCAGCATTGGTAGCGAGCAGCGTAATGGTGTAAGTGCCACCCGCAGCATAAACAACTTGTGGGTTTGGGCTGGTTGAGGTAGCAGGTGCACCACCAGGGAACGACCAACTCCATGAAACCGGACTAGGGCTAGAAACATCGTAAAAGTTGAAAACGCCTACACTGCAACCAGTGGTGTTACCTACAAAATCTGCGGTAGGTTTGGTTGTAGCGGTGCCTGTAATGTTGATGTTATCCAAATACAAATTATTGCCGTAACCATTTACGCCTTCAAATTTTATACGGATGCCATCTATGCCTGCATAAGCGTTTAAGTTGATGCTTTTACAGGCAGCGCTGCCAGATGTGCCGCACCAATCACCCGCGATGGTGGGTGCAAAAGTGGTGGTTGAGGTACCGGCAGTTACCCAATTGGTAGTGCCGTCTTCGCCATAGCTGGCTAATAATATCCAGCTTTGGCCGCAATTTGTGCTGATATAAACCTTTAAACTATCGCTGCGTGTGGCGTTGTATCTGCGATACGCATGATCAAAAGTTAGGTTGATATTGTTAAAACCGGCAAACGAAAGAGCCGGAGAAATAAGGCCATCTTTAGCGCCAGTGGCACCATTGTAATTGTAAAAATTTATGCTGGCAGCTTGGTTGCCGGGTTGGTTACCCGCAACAGTTGCAGATTGCCACGTTATACCGTTATCTGGGTTGCTAATCTGCCATTGTTCTACAAATCCGGCATCTTCAAAATCTTCAGTAAAAGGCAATGGCCTGCCGCCAACGGCAATGGTTTTAGGCTTTGTTTTGGTATTGCTGCCGTATTGGTTGCCAACAGTAAGCGTTACAGTGTATTGGCCCTTTGCGCTAAAAACTACCTGCGGATTTTGGCTTGCTGCCGTTGTGCCATTTACAAAACTGAACGTGCTTGGGTAAATGCTCCACTGCCACGTTGCTGCCCCAAACTGCGATGCATCTAACAGGCTAACCGTGTCGATAATAGCGCATGTAGAATAAGGGAGTGCTACAAAATCTGCTATAGGTTCGCCAAAAAATGCGGAATACACGCTGGCTTCCCAAATGCCGCGACCATAGGTGCCTGCGCGAATTTTACCATCGGCAGCATAAATTTCAAGATCTGTTACGATAACATTAGGCAATCCCAACATGTAGGGTGCCCAATCGCTCATGGCATCATCGCGATAATAAACGCCAACATCGGTGCCAATGTAAACTCCGTTTTGAGTGCCGGGCTCATAAACAATGCAATTAACAGGCAAATTCGGCAATGAGCCTACGCGGTTAATCCAGCTTTGGCCGCCATCTGTACTTTCATAAACTTTGATGTTGCTACTATAGCCAGAGCGGGTAACCCAAACATGATTTGGGTTTATGCTAGAAACTGCTATACCAGAAATGTGTGCAGTACCGGGCATAGTTTGGCTGATATTGCTCCAACTAGCACCGCCATTAGTGCTGCGAAACAAATCATCATCTATGCTAACATATACGTATAGACCATTGCTAGGCGCAATGGCGATTTCGTCAATATTAGTTCCATTAATTGGTGAGCTGCTGGTAGCGGCCCACGTGTTGCCCTTGTTGGTGCTGCGATACAAACGGTCATAACCAGCGTATAGGTAGTTGCTGTTGCTCGGGTCAATCAAAAATGGTGTAACCCAATTACCGCTTCCTGCAGCGGGTATGTTCATGGCTGAAAAAGTAGCGCCACCATTGGTTGAGCGATCAAAATCTCCGTAGTAAATTGAGCCGTACATAATTTGGTTATTGTCAGGGTCAATGCCGTTATCCATACCATCGCCACCCATAACCCGGTTCCAGTTGTTGCCTTGCATGCGGTGGGTGCCATTATCTTGAGCACCCCCTAAAAACAGATTGGGGTTAGTAATTGACTGCGAAATTTTATAATACTGGGTAATGTTTATCCCTGTGTGATAGTGTGAATAACTCGCCCCGCCATTTGTGGTTTCATGAACGCCACCATCAGAACCAATGTATAAATCATTGGTGCCGGGTTGCCATTGAAAAGCGTGGATATCTGCATGCACGGCTGGCCGCCCGCCTTGACCATACCAATGGCCAACGCAGGTCCACGATGTGCCGCCATTATTACTCCGCCACACATTAACACCACCTACAAAAATTTGTTGCTTGTTGCTAGGGTTAACGGCAAGTGCTAAGTCATACCATCCTTGGCCACCAGACCCGCTACCGTTGCCATCCCAACCTAAAATGTTTGGGCTGTTAGCCATTTGGGTCCACGTATCGCCAGCATCAGTTGAGCGATAAACGCCATAAAAACCGTTGTTAGTGGCGCTGAATAGGGCATACACGTAATTTGAGTCTTCTGCACTTACGGCAATTTCTACGCGGTTTGTCCCGGTGGTAGGTAATCCACTGGTAAGCATTGTCCAGGTTAAACCCGCATCCCGGCTGCGCCAAACGCGGCCAAGGTTGTTGCCAATTCCGGCAAAAAGGGTATTCGGATTTTGAGCATCTGGCGCCAGCATGTTAAAAGAGCCTGCTTGAACACCTACCCAACTTGTGCCGCCATTTGTGCTTCTATACATGCCATTGCGCGTGGCAGCAACTATAATTTGAGTGTTTAAGGCATTGATGTATAAACCACCTACGCGCACACTTTGCCCAAGATTAAAGGATAACCCCGTGGTGTTCCAAGTAAGGCCGCCATCTATAGATTTCAAGATGCCGTACGAATAAGTATCGCCTGCATCGCGGTCGCCAGTGGCAATAAACATGGTATCAGGGTGCAATGGGTCAATAGCTATGGCAGAAACGCCCAAGTTTGGTAAATGATCAGTATTTGTGCTCCACGTTTGTCCGCCATTGGTGCTTTTCCACAAACCTCCGGCAGGGGCGCCAACCCACAGCGTATTGTTATCAGTTGGGTGAAACGTGATGCAGTTTATGCGGCCTATACCTGAAGCGCCACCCCCATTGGGGGCGTTAAACGGGCCGATTGGCGTCCAATCGCCAGCGTTTGCGCTTAATGCTTGGCTGCCAGAAGCGCTGTTGTAAATCTGAATCATGTCAGCAGCGCTTGGGCGCATGCCGTCAGTGCCTGAAACACGAGGCTCCCAAAACCACTCCCACCGTTTATATTGCGGAAAGCCAAAGGCCGGTCCGGTTTTTCCGGGCCTGAAATTCTCGTTGGTTTTTTGCGCATTGCGTTCAGCCTGTTTCCAGTATCTATTAAAATCTGCTTGTACTTCGTAAAAATTTACACTGGGGTCGCTCATGCCTTCTACCCAATCTTGGGCGTTAGCATTTAGTAAAAAAAGGAGGCTCAGGGCCAGGATAATGCTTTTTTTCATCAATAATTTGTGCTAATCGTTTTTTGCCTGAAGTGAATCTTTCGGTGGTAAAACCTAAGATTAATTATCAAACAACATTTTTTTTAAAAAGGTTTCGAAGATAACAAAGTAGGCAGCTTATGTTTTAACCTAAATCACATAAGCAATTAAGGGTAATTCAGCGGGCGCAAAACTTTGAATTCATCAATTTGAAGCGCGATTTTTTTATCGCCTTTCCGCAAAAGTACGCTGCCACTATACCCCGGGTTGTTGGCCAAGGTTGGCTTTTCTCCCAATTGGGTTTCAAAAGTAGATTGTAGCACCGTAGTATCGCCAATCCTACTTTGATTAACAGCTAAAGCAATGTGGTTAACCACTAAAGAATCAGCGCTAATTTTAGCTGAAAGTTTATAAAATTTTACAGTAAAAATTACGCCACGGCCGCTGCCGGGTGCACCGCCACTCCAGCGCTGGGCGGTTGCCAAAACCATCGCTTTTTTTAGTGCGGTGGTGGGTTGTTTCATAGCGCAACCACCTAAAATAAGTACCAAAAAGAGGGCGGTAAATGGCTTCATCAATTGCTTACTTCTAAAAGTTTGTTGCGGTAAGCGGTAAAAATTTTAGACTTTGAGATAAAGCCCACATAGCGTTGTTTATCAACCACCGGTAAATTCCACGCTCCGCTGCTGTTAAACTTGGCCATTACGCTATCCATGCTTTCTTCAATATCAATTAGCGCGGGTGGTGCCAGCATTAAATCACGCACAGAAATGGTTTTGTGCAAGCGATTGTCAAACAACAGTTGCTTAAACTCTTCTAACGTTAAAACGCCAACAAGCCGCTCATCTTTATCTAGAACCGGGTAAAGATTACGCGAGCTCTTTTTGAAAACTTCTACCAAATCTCCCAAGTTCATGGTTTGGTAAACAGTTACAAAATCCTTTTCTATCACGCTTTCTAATTTCATCAGCGTAAGTATGGTTTTGTCTTTGTTGTGCGTAAGTAAATCGCCTTTTTTGGCCAAAGCTATATGGTAAATGCTATAAGGAGTCATTGATTTTGTGAAGAAATAAGCCAGCGCAGAAGTGATCATAATCGGTACAAAAAGTTTGTAGCCGCCTGATACTTCGGCAATCATAAACACTGCGGTTAATGGGGCATGCAGCACTCCGGCCAAAAGCCCCGCCATACCCATAAGCGAAAACGTACTTGGGTTTACGTGCATAACATCAAAAGCACTGAGCGCTTTGGCATAGGTATAACCCAACACTGAACCGGTAAAAAGAGCTGGTGCAAAAATTCCGCCTACGCCACCCGCACCTAGTGTGATGCTCGTAGCCACAATTTTTACTAACGATAAGGCGAGCAAAAGCGCCAGCAAACCATAAATGTTGGTGATGTTTTCTTTGAACAAATTTTGGTGCACCACAAGTTCTTCATTACCAGTAAGAAGCGCGTTTACCGTTTCATAGCCTTCGCCATACAGGGGTGGGATGAGCAGAACCAGCGCACCAAGCAAGACCCCACCAACAATGGCCCGCGTAAAATTCAGGTTCTTCTTTTTCTCAAAAAGGCTGGTTATTTTAAAATACGTCTTTTGAAAAAACACGCTAAATAGCGCGCATAAAATGGCCAAGCCGATGTATGCCGGAGTATCGTTTACGTTAAACAGCTCGGTTACCTCATAGGGTAAGAGGTAGTTGTTGTCTGAAGAAAAATAGATGCTGCTGATGGCACCACTTGAGGATGCCAAGAGAAGTGGCACTAGCGAAGAAAGGGTGAGGTCGAGGCTAAAAATCTCAATGGTAAAAATGATACCCGCAATGGGTGCGTTAAAAATGGCCGAAATACCAGCCGCAGAGGCACAGCTCATTAGCAGGGTGCGGCTCTTGTAATCAAGCCGCATAACACGCGCTAAATTGCTGCCGATGGCCGCACCGGTTGATACAATCGGGCCTTCTAGCCCAACGCTGCCGCCAAAGCCAACCGTAACGGCACTGCCAACGGCATTGTCAACCATTTTGTTGGGCGGCAAAATGCCATTGCGCCTAGAAATTGCGTAGAGTAGCGCAGGCACGCCCTCGCCCATGGGCAGCTTGGCAATGCGCCTAATGAGCAACACAATTAAAATACCGATGAGTGGAAAAACAAAATAGTACACATGGTTATTCTCGCCACTGCTAACAAACTGCTGAATTTTATGGGCAGAATACTTGAGCATTACGGCCACCAAACCTGTAATCAGGCCCACAACAATGCTAAGCATTAGCACAAAATGCTCCTGCGAAATGTGTTTAACGCGCCACAGCAAAAACTGGCTGAGTAGGTTGTTAAACACTTTTACCATCAAACGGTGGTTTTTAAGCTAAGCTCAGTTAGTTGGGCTTGGGCAAGTGTTGCCGGGGCATCAATCATTACATCGCGGCCCGAGTTGTTTTTGGGGAAGGCGATGTAATCGCGAATTACTTCATCTCCGCCTAAAATTGCCACCAAGCGGTCAAAACCAAAGGCAATGCCGCCATGAGGAGGGGCGCCATATTCAAAGGCGTTCATCAAAAATCCGAACTGTTTTTGGGCTTCTTCATCGCTAAAACCCAGCAGGGTAAACATGCTTTTTTGCAAGGCACGGTCGTGGATGCGTATGCTGCCACCACCAACTTCGTT
>Ga0105096_10000567_pt1 | contig 13261 bp, 10 predicted proteins | sample PPLLak3cmMay2015_FD_87036 | JGI IMG/M metagenome (GOLD analysis project Ga0105096, IMG submission 87036) | Freshwater sediment microbial communities from Prairie Pothole Lake near Jamestown, North Dakota, USA - PPLs Lake P7 Core (1) Depth... | ecosystem: Environmental > Aquatic > Freshwater >... | reverse complement strand
TGTCGTAGAAGTACAGACCCGTCACCGCATAGCGTGAGCGCGGCTTCGCAGGCTTCTCCTCGATGCCGATCGCGCGCCCGGCCGCGTCGAACTCGACCACGCCGTAGCGCTCCGGATCGTTGACGCGGTAGGCGAACACGGTGGCACCGTCGCCGCGGCCGTTGGCGCGGCGAAGCTGCTCGATCAGATCGTGCCCGTAGAAGATGTTGTCGCCGAGGACCAGCGCTGCCGGATCCCTGCCGACGAAGTCGCGGCCGATGATGAAGGCCTGCGCCAGCCCTTCGGGTTTCGGCTGCACCGCGTAGTCGAGCCGGATGCCCCACTGGCTGCCGTCGCCGAGCAGTTCGCGGAAGCGCGGCGTGTCCGCCGGCGTCGAGATCACCAGGATGTCGCGGATGCCCGCCAGCATCAGCGTGCTGAGCGGGTAGTACACCATCGGCTTGTCGTAGATCGGCAGCAGCTGCTTGGAGACCACCTGGGTCACCGGATACAGCCGCGTGCCCGAGCCGCCGGCCAGGATGATGCCCTTGCGTTTCATGCGCCTTGCCGCTCCCCGAGGCGTTGCCCGTAGTTCTGGTCGATCCAGTCGCGGTAGCCGCCGCTGCGCACGCGCTCCGTCCACTGTGCGTTGTCGAGGTACCAGCGCACCGTCTGCCGGATGCCCTGTTCAAAGGTCTGCTGCGGCCGCCAGGCGAGTTCCGCCTCGATCTTGCGCGGGTCGATCGCGTAGCGGCGGTCGTGACCCGGGCGGTCGGTGACGAAGCGGATCTGCTCCGCATACCGGCCGCCGGCCTTCGGCCGCAGCTCGTCGAGCACCGCGCAGACCGTGTGCACCACATCGAGATTGCGCATCTCGCTCTTGCCGCCGATGTTGTAGGTCTCGCCGAGCCGGCCGGCCGCCAGCACGCGGCGGATCGCCGTGCAGTGATCGCCGACGTACAGCCAGTCGCGCACGTTGGCGCCGTCGCCATACACCGGCAGCGGCTTGCCCTCCAGCGCGTTGAGGATCATCAGCGGGACGAGCTTCTCGGGAAACTGGTACGGACCGTAGTTGTTGCTGCAGTTGGTGGTCAGCACCGGCAGGCCATAGGTGTGGTGGTAGGCGCGCACCAGGTGGTCGGAGGCGGCCTTGCTCGCTGCATAGGGGCTGTTCGGCGCGTAGGGCGTGGTCTCGGAGAAAGCCGGATCCGCTTCGCCGAGCGAGCCGTACACCTCGTCGGTCGAGACATGCAGGAGGCGAAACGCGCGCCGCCCCGGTTCATCGAGCGCCGACCAGTACGCGCGCGCCGCTTCGAGCAGTTCGAACGTGCCGTTGATGTTGGTGCGGATGAACTCGCCCGGCCCGCTGATCGATCGGTCGACGTGGCTCTCGGCGGCGAAGTGCAGCAGCGCGCGCGGCTGCTTCGCCGCCAGCAGCGATGACACGGCGGCGCGGTCGCAGATGTCGGTCTGGGCGAAGGTCAGGCGCGCGTCGCCGCGCAGTGCGGCCAGGTTGTCGAGGTTGCCGGCATAGGTGAGCTTGTCGATGACGACGACCGGCTCGTTCTCGGCTGCCAGCCACTGGTGCACGAAATTGGCGCCGATGAAGCCGGCGCCGCCGGTTACGAAGATCATGGAGCGGGCGCGAGTGAAGGGATTACGGTGCGACGCCCTGATGCAATCGGGCGATGGATCCGGCGCTCGCCGGAGGCCTCGTCGCTGGGACAACGCGGCGCCGATGATGCCACGCCCCGACCCGGGCGCCGACCGGCGCCGGAGCAGGCGGCGCGGCCGGGCGAGGAGAGGCGACCACCGGCCGGTGCCCGCGCCGGGTGTTGCTGGGCCTGCGCCTACGCGCCGCCCGGAGGGAGGGCCTGCCGCGGGCGGTACCGCTGCAGAAAATCCGCTGACAGAGATCCACCGTGACCCGGCGGCCGAACGTCGCGAAGGTAGTCTTGCGCATAGTCGAATCCGCTCGCCGCCGTGGTCCGCAGCGGCGCGCATTCGGGCGCAAGGGCGGCATCGAAATGGCGCACCAGCAGGCCCTCGAAGAACTGCACCCACTCCTGCGACATCCAGTACCACGGGCAGATCCAGGTCCAAGGTCTTCCGGACAGGCGCTCCGGAAAGGCACCGAGCTCCGACGCGACGACGGGCAGCCGGGCCTGCATCGCGGCACTGAGCGTGTAGCTGTACGTCTCCGGCCACAACGCGGGGAACCAGGCAACGTCGGGCGCGATGGCCGCGAGGCGCTGCGCAAGGTCCGCATCGGCGTACTCGCCGTGCACGATCAGCGTCGACTCCGGGGCAGCGCGCAGCGGCTTGTAGCCATAGCCGAGCAGATGAAACTCCAGCCGGCTGCGGCGCTGGGCTGCGACCACCGCGGTGGCGTCCAGCAGGTCGGCACCCTTGATCTGGCTGAGCGCGCCGATGACGACGATGCGCAGCGGACGCCGGCCGCCGATCGGTTTCGGTGCGGGCGTCTCGGGGGTGGTCTCGATATCCAGGTGCGGCGCGAGCCGCGCATTGGCGGCGGGAAAGTAGCGGCGCAGGCGGCCGGCCGCGTCTTCGCTCGGCGCGAGGACGTAGCGCGCGCTTTCGAGCAGCGGCGCGAAGTGCGCCCGCCAGGTCTCGATCGACTCCTGGCCCGGCGCCGGTCGCCGCGCCAGGCAGCCGCTGCACTGCGCTGGCCCGTACTCGCCGCAGTAGCGCCCGATTTCGTCGGACAGGGTCACTTGCGGGCAGACCGAGTAGTAGTCGTGCACCGTGAAGTCGTGCGTTACGCCCAGTGAGGCCGGCAGCTGCAGCACCTGCATCGGGTGGCCGCGCAGGTGATGGAAGTGCACGTGCGACACGCCGAGCGCGCGCAGCGCCTGCAGCAGGGCGTCGAACTGGCCGGGCAGCAGGAAGCCGAGCTGGAAGCCCTCGCCCGGCCGCAGCCACTCGAGCGCGGTCTCGTCCGAGTCCGTCGGCCGCAGCAGCAGGACGTTGGCCCGGCCGTCGAGCGCGCCCGCCAGTTCGTGCAGATGGCGCTCGGTGCCGCCGCCACCGGCGTGCGAAACGAACAGCACCGACGGCAGGCCGCTGGCGCGCATGCGCGCGAGGTCGACCTTCAGTCGCGCGCCGCGCGCCGGGTCTTCCAGCAGGTGCCGGTCGACCAACGGCTGGTAGCCGGGATGCAGGCTCGCCAGCAGCGCCAGCGCCTGCCGGACCCGTTCGGCCTTCTCGTCACCGAAGCTGACGCTGCCGCGGTGCCGCACGAACGTGTCGGCCGCCAGCACATGACGCCAGCCCGATGCCCCCGCCCGCATGCAGAAGTCGTTCTCCTCGCCGTAGCCGCGGCCGAACCGTTGGGCATCGAACAAGCCGATCTCGTCGAGGCAGTCGCGGCGGATGAACATGCAGAAGCCGACCGCAGTCGGCAGCTCGATCAGCTGCCCGGCATTCTCGGCGGCGAAGTAGCGGTCGAGCGCAGCCGTCGACAGGTCCGCCGGCATCGGGCTGTCGACGCAGAACCGCGGATAGCTGCAGATCGTCGCCGCGTTGGAGAACGGCGTCACGGTGGCGACGCTGCGCTCACGATAGGCCGCATCGCGCAGGCGATCGATCCAGTCGCCGCCCACCTCGGTGTCGCTGTTCAGCAGGATGACGTCTTCGTCGGGGTGTTGCTGCATGCCGCGGTTCACGCTGGCCACGAAGCCGAGGTTGGCAGCGTTCTCGATCAGTTCGACGCGACCATCGCGCCCGGCCAGCCGGCGAAGGTAGGCGCCGATCTCCGGCTCGGGGCTGGCGTCGTTGATGACGACGATGTGCAGTTGCGCCTCCGATCGGCTGCGCAGCACAGACTCCAGGCAGGCCTGCGTGTCCGCCAGCCCGCGGTACACGGGCACGACGATCGAGATGCCGGCCCGCGGCGCCTTCAGCGCGCCCGGCGGCCGGGCCGGAAGCAGCGACGCGGCGCTGCGCAGCAGCGGGCTGCCGTCGCGCCCGAGCCGTCGTGCGATCCACACGCCCAGCCTGCTCCAGCGCGAAGCCTCCAGGGCGTCGAGATGCCGGCGCAGCAACTCGCGCTGTTCGATCGCGGCACGCCCCATTGACTGCGCATGGGCAAGCGCGTGCGACAGCGAGGCCACTTCCTGCGCGGCGCGCCGCAGATCGGCCCCTCGCGCTTCGCCGGCCGCGCGCAGTTGGTCGTCCGTGCGCTGCAGCCGGAGCACCTGCTCCTCGCGCGCCGCCGCCTGTTCGGCCGCGATGGCCTGCTCGGCGTGCTGCCGGTCGATCTGTGCCCGCGCCGCGGCCAGTTCCCCGGTGCGCCGTGCCAGTTCTTCGCGACCGCCCTGCTCCGCCGCGCGCACCTGCGCCAGTTCCCCGGCCAGCGCTGCCTCGCGCGTCCTGCGCCCGCGCAGTTCGTCGACGAACGACAGGTAATCGGCCGACATCGGCCAGGCGAGTTCGACTTCCAGGGCGCCGCCGCCGCAGGCCGCGAGTTGCGCCGCGGTGACCGGCAGCTCGAAGTACGGATCATCGCCGGTCAGCAGGAGCACGAGCCCCGCGGCGGCGAGCCAAGGCGTGCGCAACGCCACGTCGTGCCAGTCGCCGGCCTGCAGGGACTCGACCGATGCGTCCCAGTTCCAGTGCGCTTCGCCGCCGGCATCGACCAGGCGCATCGCAAACAGGTGCATGAATCCCGGCCGGTCGGCGGGATCGAAGCGCAGCCCGGTCAGGCCTTCGCCCGCCGGCAGCGCGAAGCGCACCGGCTGCCGCTGCTCGCCGATGCGTGCCGTGGTGACGAGCTTGCGCTGCTCGTCGTAGCCGGCCGCCGTCTTCAGATAGAGCTGAAGCGAAAAGTGCGCTTGCTGGCTGATCGCCGGGGCCGCCACCGCGCTGTCGTCGATTGCGCCGGCTTCCGCCGCAGGCCGCGCCTGCACGATGAACTGGTAGGTGAGCCCATCGGGCAGCGCCAGCAGGTGGCGGCGCACCGCCGGCGGCAGCAGGTCGAGCGGCGCGCGGAATTCGGAGTCGGGCAGGTCGAGTTCCACCGGCGCGATGGCGTCGACCTGCCAGCGGCTCTCGCGCAGCAGCCGCAGCAGCGAGCGGCGGGTGAAGAAGCGGACATGGCTGCGGTCGAGCAGCCCTTCGCTGCGGTAGCGGAAGTCGCCGGCCATCAGTTCGGCGATCAGGCCGGCATACCCGACGTTCGGAATCGACAGCAGCAGGGTGCCGCCGCCGGCGAGCAGCCGCCGGCAGGCGTCGAGCACGGCCGTCGGCCGCGGCAGGTGCTCGAGCACGTCGGCGCAGACGATGGCGTCGTAGCGGCGGTCGCCGAACAGCGTGTCGAGGGCGACCGCACCGAGGTCCGCAATTTCGATGCGGCGATAGCTCGCCGCCGCGTTGGCCGCTTCATCGGCGCTCAGCGTGCAGCCGTCGACGACGCAGCCGCGATCGGCCAAAGCCCGCCCGAGGGCACCGCCGCCGATGCCGACGTCGAGCACCTGCGATCCGGGCGCGATGTGGTCGAGCACAATGGCGAGCGAACTGCGGCGCGCAGCATCGATCTCGCGCCGATAGAGCTTCTGCGCCTCGGCGTCGAAACTGTTCATGGGGATGCCGGCGGCGGACTGGGCATGCGGACGGCAGGCGGCAGGAGACGAAGGATCAGCGGGGCTGCGGGCTGGCGGATTCTACGGTGCGCCCTGCAGTGAGCCCTGCAGTGAGCCGCATCATGGCGGTTAGTATTTCGCCGCCTGCAACATCCTTTCTCACGACCTTTACCCGCGGAAACACAGTCGATGCGCATACTGCTCACCGGTCGCGACGGCCAGGTCGGATGGGAATGCCGGCGCAGCCTGCAGGCGCTCGGCGAAGTGATCGCCGTCGGCCGCGGCGAGGCCGACCTGGCGCAGCCCGAGGCGATCCGCGAACTGGTCGCGCGCTGCGCGCCGGACCTGATCGTCAACACCGCCGCCTACACAGCGGTCGACCGCGCCGAGAGCGAATCCGGGCCGGCCCACGCCATCAATGCCGTCGCGCCCGCAATGTTCGCCGAGGCGGCGAAGAAGATCGGCGCGTCGCTGATCCACCTGTCGACCGACTACGTCTTCGACGGCAGCAAGACCGCGCCATACATCGAGACCGATGCCTGCCGGCCGCTGTCCGTCTACGGCCGCAGCAAGCTCGAGGGCGAGGAAGCAATACTCGCCGCCGGCGTGCCGGCGCTGATCCTGCGCACAAGCTGGGTCTACGCCACCCGCGGCAGCAACTTCCTGCGCAGCATCGTCCGCCTGGCGCGCGAGCGCGAGGAACTGCGCATCGTCGACGACCAATGGGGAGCGCCGACCTGGGCGCGCTCGATCGCCGAGGCGATCGCCGCCCTCGCGGCGCGGGCGGGCAGCGATCGCGTGTCGCTCGCCGCCAGTTTCGGCGAGCGCGGCGGCGTCTTCCACCTGACTGCCGCCGGCCGGACCAATTGGTATCAATTTGCGCAGGCGCTGCTGCACAGGATCGACGATCCGCAGCGCAGGCTGCTGCGCGTCGTGCCGATTCCGAGCCGCGAGTACGCCACTGCGGCGCAGCGCCCGGCGAACTCGGTCCTCGACTGCAGCCGCCTGCAGCAGCAGTGGGGCATCGGCCTGCCGCGCTGGGACCTGGCGCTCGAACTGGCGGCCGCCGAGGGGCTGGCGCCGCCCTGAACCGCGTGCCGCCGGCCGGCGCTGAAAGCGACACGGCGCGTTACATCCAGGCGCGCCACGCCGACGGCAGTACCGCTAAGGTCGCCCCAGTTTGCGCGGGTGGGGGGCGTCGACCTTGCAGCTATGATCGCTCGCACCGACTGCGGTTTTCGCAACATGGAACGCAAGGCACGCGGCTTCGCCGCCGCAGTGCCGGAAAAATGCAAGAACTCAACACAGGGCATCAGGGATCGAGTCGAGATGTACGCGGGTTCCATCACTCTGTCGGTGGTCAGTCATGAGCAGCACGCGCTGGTCGATGCATTGATTTCCGACCTCGCCGGCATCGAGGCGCCCGAACTGTCGCGGGTGGTGCTGACGCAGAACCTGCCCGAGATCCCGCCGGTAACGAGCCGGCCCCGGTCACCCCGGGTCGAAGTGATCCGCAATCGCGTGCCGCTCGGATTCGGCATGAATCACAACGCCGCCTTCCGCAAGTGCGACACGGAGTACTTCGCAGTCGTCAATCCGGACATCGCGCTGATGAGCAATCCTTTTCCGGCGCTGCTGGCCGCACTGCGCGCCGGCGCCGGCGTCGCCGCGCCCGCGGTGCTCGAGCCCGACGGCCGGCTGGCCGATACCGCGCGCGAGATGATCACGCCCGCCGAACTGATCCGGCGGCGGATGCCCACCTACACGCCGCCGGAAGTGCCGCGCTGGTTCGCCGGCATGTTCCTGCTGTTCCGCTCCGATGCCTTCGAGGCCGTCGGCGGCTTCGACGAAGGCTTCTTCATGTACTGCGAAGACTTCGACATCTGCGCCCGGCTGCGCCTGGCCGGCTGGCCGCTGGCCTTCGTGCCGCAGGTGCAGGTGGTGCACGCGGCGCAGCAGCTTTCCCACCGTTCGCTGCGCCACTTCCGCTGGCACATCTCCAGCCTCTCGCGGATGTGGTCGTCGGGCAACTTCTGGCGCTACCGGCAACTGGTCCGGCAACTCGAAGCCGAAGAAGAGGAAGCCGGGGGCGCGGCTTCGCTGCGGCCGCGCGAACACACCCGCTCCTGAGCGGCCGCGGCGGCCCCGCAGCGCTCCATCCCGCCCGTGCCGACCTTGCCGACCGCCACCGAACTCGCCCGCAGCAGGGTGCTGGTGGTCGGCGATGCGATGCTCGACCGCTACTGGTTCGGCGAGGTCGAACGCATTTCGCCCGAGGCGCCGGTGCCGGTGGTCCGCGTCCACTCGACCGAGGAGCGGCTGGGCGGTGCCGCCAACGTGGCCCGCAACATCGTCTCGCTCGGCGCGCGCGCCGGACTGCTGACGGTGGTCGGCGACGACGAAGCGGGCCACAGCATCGGCCGGCTGCTCGATGCCAGCGGCATCGACGGTCATCTGCACACCGATCCGCGGCTGACCACGACGGTCAAGGTGCGGGTGATCGGCCGCCGGCAGCAGATCACCCGCGTCGACTTCGAGACCACGCCCGAAGCCGAGGTGCTGACCGCGCACCTCGACGAGTACGCCGGTTTGCTGCCGGACTTCGACGTCGTGCTGCTGTCCGACTACGGCAAGGGCGGGCTGACCCACATCGTGCGGATGATCGAACTGGCGCGCGACGCCGGGCGGCCGGTGCTGGTCGACCCCAAGTGCGTCGACTGCTCGCGGTACGCCGGTGCGACGATGCTGACGCCGAACCGGGCCGAACTGCGCGAGGTGATCGGCCGCTGGCACGACGAGACCGATCTCGAAGCGCGCGCGCAGCAACTGCGCCAGAAGCTCGGCCTGCAGGCGATCCTGCTCACCCGAAGCGAGGACGGTATGACGCTCTACAGCGCCGCGCCGCCCTGGAGCATTCCGGCGCAGGCGCGCGAGGTCTACGACGTGAGCGGCGCCGGCGACACGGTGATCGCCGTGCTCGCTGCGATGCTCGCTGCCGGGCAGCCGCTGCACGCGGCCGTGCAGGCCGCCAACCGCGCTGGCGGCCTCGTGGTCGGCAAGCTCGGCACGGCGACGGTATCGTTCGAGGAACTTTTCCCGCAGAGCGGCACGACATGAGCGTGATCGTCACCGGCGCCGCCGGCTTCATCGGCGCCAACCTGGTCAAGGCGCTGAACGAACGTGGTGAAACCGATATCGTCGCCGTCGACAACCTGAGCCGCGCCGAGAAGTTCGCCAACCTCGCCGACTGCGAGATCGCCGACTACCTCGACAAGGACGACTTCCGCACCCGGCTCGCGCGCAATGCGATCAACCGGCCGGAGATCGTGTTCCACCAGGGCGCCTGCTCGGACACGATGGCCACCGACGGCCGCTACATGCTCGACAACAACTTCCGCTACACGCTGGAACTGTTCGACTGGTGCCAGTCGCACCGGGTACCGCTCGTCTACGCCTCGTCGGCGTCGGTGTACGGGCTCGGCCCCGTCTACGCGGAGGGACGCGAGCACGAGCGGCCGCTGAACGTCTACGGCTATTCGAAGTTCCTGTTCGACCAGATCCTGCGCCGGCGCCTCGGCTCGCTGGCGGCGCCGGTCACGGGGCTGCGCTACTTCAATGTCTACGGCCCGCGCGAGGCGCACAAGGGGCGGATGGCGTCGGTGGCCTTCCATCACTTCCACCAGTTCCGCGCCGGCGGCAAGGTCAGGCTGTTCGAGGGCAGCCACGGCTACGCGCCCGGCGAGCAGCGGCGCGACTTCATCCACGTTGCCGACGCGGTGGCGGTCAACCTGCATTTCGCCGACCGGCCGAGGACCGGCATCTTCAACGTCGGCACCGGCCGGGCGCAGCCTTTCAACGACGTGGCGCTGGCGGTGGTCAATGCGCTGCGCGGCGGCGAGCCACTGGCGCTCGCCGCTGCCGTCGAGCAAGGGCTGATCGAGTACGTGCCGTTTCCGGAGGCGCTTCGCGGCAGGTACCAGGCCTATACGCAGGCCGACCTGGCGCAGCTGCGCACGGCCGGCTACACGGCGTCGATGGCGAGCGTCGGCGAGGGCGTTGCCGCCTACGTACGCTGGCTGCTCGCGTCGTGATGCCGGCAGCGCTTCGCCGCGCCGCCTTCCTCGACCGCGACGGGGTCATCAACGTCGATCACGGCTACGTCTGCCGGCGCGAGGACTTCGCCTTCGTTCCAGGCGCGCTGGCCGCCTGCGCGGCGCTGCACGATCTCGGTCTGGCGCTGGTGGTGGTCAGCAACCAATCCGGAATCGGCCGCGGCCTGTACAGCGAAGCCGACTACCAGCGGCTGACGGCATGGATGGCGGGCGAGTTCGCCGCCGCCGGCGCGCCGCTGGCCGGCGCCTATCACTGCCCGCACCATCCACAGGCACGGCTTGCCGGGTATCGGCGCGCCTGCGATTGCCGCAAGCCGGCGCCGGGCATGCTGCTGGCCGCAGCGCGCGAGTTGTCGCTCGACCTCAACCGTTCGGTGCTGTTCGGCGACAAGGACTCGGATATCGAGGCCGCGGTCGCGGCGGCAGTGCCGCAGCGGGTGCTGCTCGGCACCGATGGCCGCGCAGCGCCGCCCGCTGACCGCGCGCCGCTGGCGACGGCGCGCTTCGCCGCGCTGGCCGACGCGATGAAGAGCAGCCCCTTCCGCTCGGCTCTAGGCGAGTTCGCGCATGCCTGAAGCCCTGCCTTTCGAAGTGAAGATCGTCGATCGCACCGGCCTCGCCGCCGCGGTGGCTGCCCTGCCGCGGCCGCTGGTGCTGACCAACGGCGTCTTCGACCTGCTGCATCGCGGCCACGTCACCTACCTCGCCCGCGCGCGCGCCCTGGGCGCCAGCCTGGTCGTGGCGGTGAACTCCGATGCCTCGGTACGGCGCCTCGGCAAGGGCGACGACCGACCGCTCAACGCCGAAGCCGACCGCGCCGCCGTGCTGGCAGCGCTCGAGAGCGTGTCGCTGGTGACGATCTTCGACGAGACGGTGCCGCTGCCGGTGGTCGAGATCGTCCACCCGGAGATCTACGTCAAGGGCGGCGACTACGACATGGACGCCGTTCCCGAGGCCCGGCTGGCGCGATCCTTCGGCGCGCAGGCGATCGCGATCCCGTTCGAGTTCGAGCGCTCCACCAGCGCGCTGTTGGCCCGCGTCCGCGGCGCAGGATGAGCGCGCCGGGCCGTCCCAAGCGCTCAGCCCCGCAGCGCGCAGCGCGGAGGGAAAACTCGATGAGCGCGCCGGGCCGTCCCAAGCGCTCAGCCCCGCAGCGCGCAGCGCGGAGGGCAACTCAATGAGCGTCGACGAGTTGTGGGTCATCGGCGACGTGCAAGGCTGCGCAGGCAGCCTCGAGGCGCTGCTCGACGAGTTGCCGGGCCGTTCACGGCTCGTCTTCCTCGGTGACCTGGTCAACCGCGGGCCGCAGTCGCTGCAATCATTGCGCCGGGTGAAGTCATTGGGCGACCGCGCCGCAACCGTGCTCGGCAACCACGACCTGCATCTGCTCGCCGTGGCCGCGGGCATCCGCCCGCAGCACGATGACGACACGCTGCAGGAGATCCTCGCCGCGCCGGACCGCGACGAACTGCTCGACTGGCTGCGCGCCAGGCCGCTGGCCTGGCAGGAAGCCGGCGCGCTGTTCGTGCACGCCGGCGTGCTGCCGCAGTGGACGGTGACGCAGACCCTGGCGCTCGCGGCGGAGGTCGAGGAGCAACTGCGCGGCCCCGGCTACCGCGACTTCCTGGCGACGATGTACGGCAATCGGCCGGCGCGCTGGGACGAGTGCCTGGCGGGAGCCGACCGCGCCCGCTGCGTGATCAATGCGCTGACGCGGCTGCGCTTCGTCGCCGCCGACGGCACGATGGACCTGAAGGTGAAGGAAGGCGCGGCGGCGGCGCCGCCCGGCTTCGTCGCCTGGTACGAACATCCGCAGCGAGCCAGCCGCGGCACGCCGGTCGTGTTCGGCCACTGGTCGACGCTCGGCCTGCTGCTGCGCGACGATGCCGTCTGCATCGACACCGGCTGCGTCTGGGGCGGCAGCCTCACGGCCCTCCAATGGCCGTCGCGTCGGTTGCTGCAGCGGCGCTGTCGGCCGTATCGGCTGCCTGCCGCGGCTTGCCATTGAAGCGCCGGCCCACCGGGGCCGGCACATCGAGCCAGGCCGCCACGCGCTCGGCTGCGGCTTCGGCAACGCGATGCCGGTCGCGCCTGCCGCCGGTCGGCACCGGTGCGAGGAAAGCGACCTCGATCTGCAGCCGCCGTGCCACGAGGATGTTCCAGATCGATTCGACGATGCTCATGTCGCCGACGAAGGCCGCGGCGGTCGAAGCTTCGCCGTCCTCGCTGTAGCGCAGCGCCACCGGCCAGCACTCGGCATCGACCTCGAGTGCCGGCGCCAGCAGGTTCGAGTGGAACGGCAGCAGCGAGCGGCCGTCGGTGGTCGTGCCTTCCGCATAGACAGCCACGGTCTCGCCCGCCCGCAGCCGGTCGCGCACGCGGCTGTTCGTCGACGCCACCGCGTGCCGGCGGCCACGCTCGATGTAAAGGGCACCCACCAGCGTCACCAGCATGCCCAGCAGCGGCCAGGCTCGAATCTCCGACTTGGCGACAAACCGGCTCGGCAGCGCCGCGTTCAGCGCGAACGAGTCGATCCAGGAGATGTGGTTGGCCAGCAGCATGCGACCGGCGCTGCCGGGCGCGATGCCGGTGCGCGCGATCTCCGGCGGCAACGCTACGCCGGTGACGCGCAGCCGTGCGCCGCAAAAGGCCAGCAGCCAGCGCGACCAGCCGCGAATGATCCAGTTGCGGCGCGGCTGGGCGAGCCAGGGAAAGATCGCCGCCGCGACGACGATGCCGCCGAGCAGGTGCGCAACGAGAAGCCCGATGCGCAGCGGCGCCAGCAGCACGGTCGCCCGCCTCAGCGGGGAGTCGAGGCGGAACCGGGTTTCCGCTCGAAGCGGAGGTCGCCGCCGACCAGCGTCATCATGGCGCGGCCGACCAGTTCGTAGCCTGTGAACGGCGTGCTGCCGCCGCGGCTCACCAGTTCGTCGCGGCCGACGATCCACGGCGCCTGCGGATCGAAAATCGCGATGTCGGCCTTGGCGCCGACGGCAAGCCGGCCGGTCGGCTCGTTCAGGATCCGTGCCGGCGCGCTGGTAATCCGCGCCAGCGTCGCGCCGAGCGGCAGCTTCGCCTCGGCGCCCCACTTCAGCACCAGCGGCAGCAGCGTCTCCAGCGCTGTGGCGCCGGGCGCCGCTTCGCCGAAGGGCAGCAGCTTGTCCTCCTCGGCCACCGGCGCATGGTCGGAGCAGATCGCATCGATCGTTCCGTCGGCCAGACCGGCGAGGATCGCCTCGCGGTCTCGTTGCGCCCGCAGCGGCGGATCGAGACGGAAGTCGGAGTCGAAGTCGCCGATGTCGAAATCGGTGAGGTGCACGTGGTGCACGCCGACGTCGGCTGTGACCGGCAGGCCCTCGCGCTTCGCCGCGCGCAGCAGTTCGACGCCGGCCGCGCTGGACAGCCGGCACAGGTGCACGCGGGCGCCGGTAGCCCGCTGCATCTCGAAGATCGTGTGCAGGGCCACCGTCTCCGCCAGCGGCGACACCGCCGGCAGGCCGAGGCGGCCGGCGACCGCGCCGGCACCGGCGACGCCGTCGCTGGCCAGCGTGTCCTCGACCGGCCGCAGCC
>Ga0105096_10000565_pt1 | contig 13277 bp, 10 predicted proteins | sample PPLLak3cmMay2015_FD_87036 | JGI IMG/M metagenome (GOLD analysis project Ga0105096, IMG submission 87036) | Freshwater sediment microbial communities from Prairie Pothole Lake near Jamestown, North Dakota, USA - PPLs Lake P7 Core (1) Depth... | ecosystem: Environmental > Aquatic > Freshwater >... | reverse complement strand
TGACCCTGCTGCTTATTTTCGTGCTGTTGTATCTCAACTTCAGGCGGCTCACGGAAACTTTCATCGTCATGTTGTCCGTGCCATTTTCGCTGGTGGGAGGGGTCTGGCTGATGTATTGGCTGGGTTACAACATGAGCGTGGCGGTGGCGGTTGGCTTCATCGCACTGGCCGGCGTGGCGGCGGAGACCGGCATCATCATGCTGATCTACCTCGACAACGCCTACCAGGCGCTCAAGGCGCAACGTGAGGCCGAGGGCAGGCCATTCACCGCGGCTGATCTTTATGCAGCGGTCATGGAAGGTGCGGTGGAACGGGTGCGCCCCAAGATGATGACGGTGGTGGCGATCATGGCGGGACTGTTGCCGATCATGTGGGGTACCGGCACCGGTTCGGAAGTGATGCGGCGCATCGCCGCGCCCATGGTGGGCGGCATGGTGTCCTCGACGCTGCTGACGCTGATCGTGATTCCGGCCGTTTATGCACTGGTCAAGCAAATCCCGATGAGTAACCGGGAACCGCCAGTTGTGCCTGGGCAATGACCATCCGCTGCAGCCGGGATACGGGTGCAATGTCAGGGTTAAAAAACCGGCGGATCTACCCTGACATTAGCAGAGCGCGGCAGCCGAAAAGTGTGATTTTGGATTGCCTTACGAATCAACGGCTGAGCGCCGCTGATTTGGTGACACGTAAATGTCGCGGGCATGTGTCGCGGGAACCTCTGAATTGATCAGAGGTTCCCTAATTGTTAAAGAACAGGAAAATATTGGCATCCAGACTTCGAACCGTCTGTAATCCGACTGATTTCACAAATCCAAACAGCTGCGGTTCAGCCGTTGTGCTTCTCCAACCATGTAGAGCGGCAACGACAGCAGCTCATAGTTTACGTTTGAACCGTCGGTCATTTTCTTGGTATCGATGAGCAGGCTGGGCACATCCGCATTGAACCGCAGCGCGAAGCGGCGGTTTTTCTCTTTGAGAAACTGGTGCAGTGATTTAAGTGTGCCGGTGGTGCCGGCCTTGATCTCCACCGGCACGATATGCTGGCCACAGGTCAACAGATAGTCAATTTCCGCCGCGGCGCTTTTGGCTTCGCGTACCCAATAGTAAAGTTCCGGCGTTCCATAATACGGGCCGCTGTACATAAGGTGCTGCCCGATAAATTGTTCGGCCAGCGCGCCATTGTTGACCAGGCTCAAATCCGCCCTGTTGAGATCGAGCACGTTGAGATTCAGCGCGGCGGTGAGTAAGCCGATATCCAGATACAGGGTTTTGAAGAAGCGCTGATTGATTTCGGCGGCAAGGGGAATGCCGTTGGCAGAGGTGTGGAATACCTTGGTGGCAATACGCGCCAGGCACAAGTGATGCAATGCCGATTCCAGTTCTGCCGAGCGGTGATCGCGGCTGACGTTTGCGTACTTGAACTTGCGACCCACCATGACGGGCAATTGATCAAAAACCAGTTGCACCAGCCGCTTCAGGTTACCGTGACTGTACTTATTGAAGTCATCTCGATACGTCGTCACGATATTACGCTGTATCCTGGCCACTTCATTGAAGTCGCCCGATGCGGCATAGGCTGCGATCGCTTCGGGCAAGCCACCGGTGATCCAGTATTGGCGGAGCAGACCCATGTATTTTTCATGGACGACACGGGGCAATCCAACGTCACGAATCGTATCCAGCGACAGATTGTGAAGATGATCTGTCAACTCGGCATGCCCCATTGCGATCATGAAATCTTCGAATTGCATGGGGCCGAGGTGCAAATATTCGATACGACCGACAGGCATGGAAAACTGTGCGTCCGCCAACGCGAATTCAAGCAGTGAACCGGCGGCCAGCACGTGTAAGGCCGGCATCTCCTCGTAAAAATAACGCAGCGTTGCCAGTGTTTCCGGTGCGGCCTGAATTTCATCCAGAAACAATAATGTCTCGCCCGTCGCAATTTTTTTACCGGTGATTAATTGCAGGATTGCCAGTATTTGAACAGGGTCTTTGCTGGCAAAGGCCTCCAGGAACTCGGGATTGCGTTCAAAATTGAGCTCCAGCAGAACCAGCCCCTCGGCCTCGGCGAACTGGCGCACCAGCGTCGACTTGCCGACCTGCCGTGCGCCGCGAATGACCAGGGGCTTGCGGTTTGCTCTGCCGGACCAGTCGTGGAGGTAAGCAAGCTCTTTGCGTAACAGCAACCTCGCCATAGAAATCGCTTCCTCATTGTTGATGTTTGAGGAGACTAGCGCGAAATATGTTATTTTACAACCTTGTTTTGCGATAAATGATGTAATTATACAACCATGTTTTCGGTTTTTTTACTTGTTCTGCTCCAATCCGGGGACCGCGGCAGTGAACCCTTCTGTCTGCGCCTGTCGATTTCGCAACAAACCAAACTAACCACTAACTGATTTCTAAGCTGGCTACGCGGCAGTGAACAGTCGGTGACAATCTATCACCGACTGCTTTATTTTTCTGTAACGACAAAACGCCACGCTCACCTACTGCGAAATCTCTCCCGGATGATAGGTGCTTCTGGCACGCCGCTCGACATCCTCCCGGTAGAACGCAACGTCTTTGAACTCGCGATCGACGTAGCGCTGCGCCTGGTCGTAGAAGTGGGGCGATTTGGGGTCGCCGCTTTGACCGCCGGCCAGCATGCTTTTGGCTTTCACTCTGTCGCCAAATTCAACCACGGCCACAAAGCTGTTGCCGGAATCGCCGTAAATCCGTTTCGTGCCCTTGTGGGGCCTGGCGCCGAATGAAGCGAGCGCCCCCCAATGTCCCGAGGCCATGCCAACCGGCAGGCTGGGTGCGTCGTCATCGAAGGGCTGTTCGATGTCGCCGGTGATACGCTGAAAACGGTTGACCGCACCCCACGGCATATCCCAGTTGCCAAAGTCGGCCGTGAGGCTGGCGATGGTCGCCGCAAAAATTTGCAGACGTTCGTCCTGGCTGGATTGCGTGGAAAAATAGTTGATCAGTTCCATGTCTTTGAGACCGTTCGGGTTGGCCCCCTGTTGTTCAAATCGCATGGCGTAGAAATGCGCCAAAGTCATCGCCACCGAGTCCGTCGAAACCCTGTAATCCCAGTCGCGCAACACCTCGATCGCCGGTGCCAGGTCGGCGTAGGGCGCGCCCGCTTCGTCAAACGCGCTTACAAGTGCCGGGATCAGCTGATCGAAGCCAGGCAGGTAAGGGTCGTAGGCAATTTCGATCAGTTTATCGAGCGTCATGCCGGTCTGGCCGGTGAGTACCCTGACCGCGTGGATGCCGCGAAAGGTCTCGGCATCCGGCGCCATGTAGCTTGGGTAGTCCTCGCGCCTGGGGCTGAACCCGGCGGCGGCGGTGAACGGTGTCGAGTTGCAGTTCTGTATCCAGCCGTTAGCGGGGTTCAGCAGCGAGATGGTCTCGTCAACGCTGTGCAATCCCTGCCAATCAGTGGCCGGGTTGCTGCCATCGACGGGTTTCGAAAAATCGAATTGCGGGTCGCGCCGGGGTATGAAGTTGCCGTGGAAGTAAGCGATATTGCCCTGTGAGTCGGCGAATACGGTGTTGTTGGATGAGTTGGTGCGGATGTCCATCATCTTGCGGAACCCCGCATAGTCGCTTTGCTTGGTGCGGATGAACGACTGCTGCAACGCATTGACCGGGTCCCAGTTGATCCTGGTCGCCACCCACTTGCCGTCCAGCATATGGGTCACCGGGCCGTGGTGGGTGTGATACACCTCGAAGCTGCGTTCGGACATGCGCTCGCCGTCCTTGTATTTGAGCGTCACCGTGGAGACTTCGACCGGCCGTTGTGCATCGCCGTAGCGGTAGCTGGGACTGCCGTTTTGCAGGGAAACGTCCTCGACAAACTGATCGATGAAGTCGACATCGGTCGAGGTGTGCATCCAGCCGGTATGCTCGTTGAACCCCTGGTAGACAAAGAACTGTCCCCAGGTGACCGCGCCGTAGGCGTTCAGACCCTCTTCGGAGACCACGTGCACCTCGCCGCGGAAGTAGAACGAGGTGTGCGGATTGATCAGTAACAGGGTGTTGCCGGACTGCGTCAATTGGCCCGAGATGGCAAAGCCGTTGGACCCGGACGGTTCTTGCAGTGCTTGAGTTGAGGCTGCGGTTGCGGGCAGGTCTTCCAGCGAACGGCCCTCGCCGTAAAACGCCGCGATGCCCTCGAGTGGGATCTGTTCAATATCGCCGCCGATGGAGCCTTCGGAGAAAAACATCGGCATCCAGGGCTCGAAACGGCTGAGTAGTTTTGGCTTCACTTCGGGGTGTGTTTGCAGGTAGTAGTTCAGTCCGTCAGCCCAGGCGTCACACAGTGCTTTCAAATCGTCGGGCGCGCCGTCATAGGCCGCCTTGGCCGCGTCGATGGTCATGTAAAGGCGGGCGCGCAGATCGCTGAAAATGGCCTGCTCGCCGTCGATTTCAGCCAACCGGCCGATGGCCCACACGTAGTTGCGTTCGATACGGTTGAAGTCGTCTTCGGCCTGGGCGTAGAGCAGGCCGAAAACCGCATCTGCGTCCGTTTTGGCGTAGATATGCGGCACGCCAAAATCATCGCGGATGATGGTGATGTTTTGCGCGCGGGTTGCGAGACGCTCGGGCGCCGGACCCGTCGCCGTGCCGGTTTCGAGTGAGCACGATGAAAGGAGTGCGACAAAGATCAATATCAATATTTTGAAAATTCTGTTCATCAGGGTCACAGGTCCTTTCTGCTGGTTATCAGGCTTTGCTGCAGGATGCGACAGGGTCCGGTCACGCACGCCTGCCGATGGAGTGTAGCCACTTCGCGCGGCAAATTCGATCATTTTCTGGCCTGGCTTTCCGGCAGGATCACAAATCCACTCTGGCAATTTATAAGTCACTTTATTAACTATTAAATGTTAATATTGTCTCTAAAAGCCACAATATTATCTATTAGAATGACAGTGACTTGAAATACGACTAAATAGGTATATATTTATCCATTATTAGCAATATTAAACATTAATAGACAATTTTACGACCTTTATGGATTTTTACATCGCCTCAGACACCGCCATCCTCAGGGAACTCGGAGACCGCATCCGCATGCTGCGTCTGCGCAAGAACATCACCCAGGAGGACCTGGCCGCGCGCACCCTGCTGGCGGTTGGCACCGTCAAATCGCTGGAGGCGGGTAAAGCCAAGTTATCGACCCTGGTCGCCGTGATGCGCGAGTTGGGCGCGCTCGAACAGCTGGATCAGTTGCTGCCGCCGGTCACAATCAGTCCGATCAGGCTGGCTGAAGCCAGTAAAAAACCCGTCCGTCGCCGGGCACGGGCAACCGGCGCCCAGCGCCAGGCAAAAGGAAAGTGAAACTCGAGGTTGCGGAAGTCTGGCTGTGGGGACACCGGCTGGGCGCAGTCGCCCTCGACGGGCAGGGCCTTGGTGTATTCGAATACGACGCTGACTTTGCAAAACTCGGTCTGGATGTCGCACCGCTGATGATGCCCCTTGAAGAAGCGCGCCGCGGCCATGTGCTGTACAGTTTTCCGGGGCTGAACCGGGAAACCTTCAAACAACTCCCGGGTTTACTGGCCGACAGCCTGCCGGATAAGTTTGGCCAGGCGATCGTGAATGCCTGGCTGGCCCGGCAGGGGCGCAGCCCTGCGGATTTTTCGATCATTGAGCGGCTCTGCTATACCGGCTCCCGCGCACTGGGCGCGCTCGAATTCAAACCTGCGATTCAACACCTGGACCAGCCGGTCCCGGTCGAGATCGGCGAGATGATCACACTGATACAGGAGGTGATCAACCGGCGTAACGCGCTTGAAGCAAAATTCACCGGGGACGATCAGCGCAACCAGCAGGCCTTGCTCGACATCCTGCGCGTCGGCACATCCGCGGGTGGCGCACGCGCAAAAGCCGTCATAGCCTACAATGAAAAAACCGGGGAGGTGGTTTCCGGACAGGCGGATGCGCCGGAGGGCTTTGCGCACTGGATATTGAAATTCGACGGTGTCAGTGATATCGAATTTGGCAAGACCTCGGATTTCGGGCGCATCGAATACGCCTACCACAACATGGCATTGGCTGCGGGCATCGAAATGACCGCATGCCGGTTGCTGGAGGAAAACGGCCGGGCCCATTTCATGACACGGCGCTTTGACCGCGTCGCGGGCGCCAGGCTGCACATGCAGTCCTTGTGTGCGCTGCAACATTACGATTTCAATCTGGCGGGCGCTTATGGTTACGAACAGGCGCTGATGACCATGCGCAGGCTGAAGCTCTCCCGGCAGCAACAACTGCAGCAGTACCGGCGCATGGTGTTCAACGTCATCGCGCGCAACCAGGATGACCACACCAAGAACATCGCCTACTTGATGGACCGGCAGGGCCAATGGTCACTCGCGCCCGCCTTTGACATAACACATTCCTATAAACCGGGCGCAGGATGGACCCAGGCGCACCAGATGACGATCAACGGCAAGCGTGATCATTTTACCCGCCAGGACCTGCTCAAGGTGGCTGAGACCAATGATCTGAAAAAGGCCGCCGAGGTTATCCAGGAAGTGCAGGACGCCGTTGCGAACTGGCCGGCATTCGCTGCTGCTGCGGGTGTTCATAAAAACCGGATTGCAGCCATCGGCAGGGATCATCGCCTGGCCTTGAACTGAACCCGCATAAAAAAGGGTGCCGGGCGTGGCTCGGCACCCACTCCATTTACAGTTTTCCAGCTCGGCCGGAAGCTGCACACGAGGAGAACAAGACCTGTTGGTTACAATGACGAATACTGCGCCACTGAACCTTAACCTGGGCTTAAATTCCTTTTAAGCCCAGGTTAAGGTTGATCCCTTTATCCTTGCCGCCGACGTGCTCTACAGGCGTCGCAAACACGAGGAGATTTACATGAAAGCCAAACCCGTGGCCGCATGGCATGCGGCCCTGTTCAGTACGATTTTGTCTGTTTTTTTTGTCATTGCACTTCCGGCCATTGCACAGGCCAAGACCCAAAAAATCAGCGGTTTTGAGAAGAGTGACCTGGTGACCACCGGCGACTTTATCGAGTACGCCGCCATCCACGAAGTTGATATCCACGACCTGTTTTTCAGCCTGCGCCCGTACGAAGGCACGAAGTCCTGCCTGATGTGTCACGAGAGCGAGGGCCAGGAAATGCTGAACACCGGCCATTTCAAATGGGCCGGCAAAACCGATCGCATCGTCGGGCTTGAGGGCCAGACGCACGGCAAGAACGACTTGATCAATAATTTCTGCGTTGCGGTCCCGACCAATGAACCACGTTGCACCCAGTGCCACGCGGGTTATGGTTACAAGAACGCGGGCTATGATTTTACCAACCCCGAGAACGTCGATTGCCTGGTATGCCACGATCAGTCCGGCACTTACAAGAAAGACCCCAGAACCGCTGGCTTGCCCGCCGCGGATGTTGATCTTGAAGTCGTCGCCCGCAGTGTGGCCATCGGCAAAGAGCCAACCCGTAAAGCCTGCATATTCTGTCACAAGGACGCAGGTGGTGGCGACAACATCAAACACGGCGACCTGTCATCTGATCTGGTCAAAACGACGCGGGAATATGACGTGCACATGGGTACCGACGGCGGCAACCTGACCTGTGTAGCCTGCCATGCCGCGAACCATGATCCGGAGACCGGTGAAGTCAACCACGGTATCGCCGGTATGAGTTTGCACTCGGTCAATGAAGGCGAAATGAGACAGTGCAGTGATTGCCATGGCACTGTTGACCGGATCCATGCCGGTACTTCTGTCGAGCCCATGCTGGCCGAGGGCTGGCACGACAGGCTGGCCTGCCAGGTCTGCCATATCCCGGCCATTGCCCGCAAGATTTCCACCAAGACCGAGTGGTATTGGAGTGACGCCGGCCAGGACATCAGCCCGATTCCGGTTGATCCGGCTACCGGTCGTCCGACGTATGACAAGATGAAAGGCACGTTCGTCTGGAAGAACAACGTCAGGCCGACACTGCGTTATGCCAACGGCAACTGGAAACGTCCGGTCATTGGCTTTAGCGACAAATATAGCGCCGTGCCCATAGACCTGGGTTCACCGGTGGGCGACTACACCGATCCAAAAGCCATGATCTACCCGTTCAAACTGATGATTGGTGACCAGCCGGTTGACCCGATCACCAAGACCATCCTGGTTCCGCACCTGTTCGGACTAGGCGGTGGCCCAAATCCATATTGGGTCAAATACAACTGGGCAGCAGCCATCCAGGACGGCGCCACGTATACCGGTGGGGATTTCAGTGGTACCTACGCCTTTGAGCCGACCACCATGCTGCTTTCGGTGAACCACGAAATCGCGCCGAAAGAAAAGGCGCTCGGCATGAACTCGAACTGTGGCGACTGCCACGCAAGCACGCACATCGATTGGCCGGCACTCGGCTGGACAAAAGATCCGTTTGATGGCGGAACCCGGGTGGCACCGGTGTCTGCACAGTCAGCATCGGTAACCTGGAGGCCGCCACTCAAGGTCAATGTCGGCCTGGAGTAGTTCCAGGAAGAGATACCCAAGCAGACTTCATACACGCTTGTGAAGTCGGTTCGGCCCGGGTTACCCGACCCGGGCCGTTTTTTTTGGATATCCCGGTCTATGGCAAAACCGCCTGCGCCAGGTTACCGGTGTCGGTGCCGAACCACAGGCTGTTGCGTTTTGGGTCGTAGACCATGTTACGCACGGCGCCTGCACCGCTTGGGATCGGGGTCACGCTGAAGAAGGTCCCCGCCAGCGGGTCAAAACCCACCAGCAGGTTGGGGTTCGGCCAGGTTTCAACAAACCAGATCCGGCCGTTCGCATCCGCCGCCATGGCGTAGGGTCCGGAGCGTTCGCTGGGGGTTTTCCACTCGGTGAATTCGCCGCTTGCAGGCTCATAACGGCCGATGTAGCCCTGCTCGTAGTCCGCGTACCAGACGGCATCGTCCGGGGTGACGACCAGCCTGCGTAAACGCGCCTGTTCACGCGGCAGGTGGATGACTTTCAGTGCGAGGCTGGCCGGGTCGATGGTGGCCAGGCCGTTGGTGCCCAAAAGGGCGATCCACGGATGCCCTTTCGAATCCATCTTGATGCCGTAAGGCCGGGCCCGCGCGGTCTGCATCGGCACCAGCTCGACCTTGCCGCTGTGCTTGTTCAGACGGCCGACGAAATTGCTCCACTGCAGGCTGAACCAGATTTCATCCTTGCCGGAAAACACCAGGGTATGCGGGTCACGGGCGTCCTCGTCGGGCATGCTGAAGCGGGTCAAATCGCCGGTGGTGTAATTCATGCGGGCGATAGACGCCTGCCGGTTAGCCGCGATCCACAGGGTGCCGTCCGCATCGACGATCAGGTTATGTGGACCGGTGCCGGGCGGCAGGTCCTTGCGTCTGAACTCGCCCGTCGCGGGATCAAAGCGGGCGGCGTAGTCACCGCCCTGGCCGACCAGCCAGATGACGCCGTTGGGCGCCACGTCCGGGTCACGCGGACGGGTGTCTTTCCACGGCACGGACCACTCGGTGATCGCCACCTGCAGCGGGTTGTCGACGATCGGACTGAGCGTGACTTTATCTTGCCCAACAGGAATTTGAGCATGAGCAGTTGCGGCAAATAGTGTCAGCATTGCAATAAGCGGGTATTTGTACATAGCTTTCGCCTGTCATCGATTCCAGGGTTGCGGAGCAAAGGCTTCAGTTTATGCGTAAACCATAGCGCACAAATGAATAAAACGCAGCTAGCAGCGCCGCATGTGGTGCCGCAGGATCAATAATTTCTTCCTCGCCACAACAGCGGGTTTGCCGGTGGCGTGCGCTACCTTGCTGCAGGACCCGCCGTTGCTACATCAAGAACCGGGGTCAGAGACGTCGAGAAAACAAAGCGCGCCGGTTTGATTCTTGCGGCGATAATGTCCGATCTCCGCCGGACACAGGGACAGGATCCGTCAAAATACACCGTCGATTTGACAAGCTCCAACTCCAAACAGATTTCCTTGATATCTGACAGTCAGTTGACCAGAACCGGATCTTTGTGAACATAACTCACATCTTCGATCTGTTGAACGAGGAATGCGGCCACGTCCGAACGCGAGACGACCCCGTTTCGCCATAGCGAGGGCTCTGCAAGAACCTTGCAGCGCCCTGTAGGTGGTCCGCCGGTCAGAACCCCGGGCCGCACAATCGTCCAATCAAGCCCGCTTTCCTTGATCAAACGCTCCTGCAAACTCTTGTCCTCATAAGCTCGGCCAAAGACGATCTGAAATGGCAATCGCTGCAGGCAGCTGATACTCGCGCGGCTATCGCCGGCTCCAAAACCGGTCACGGAGATCAAACGCTTGAGACCTTGGGCTCTCATGGCAGCGATCAGCACGCGGGTCGCGTCTGAGAAGAGGTGCACGGGCCGGAACAAGTCGCCCAGTCCCACGCCAAGGGTCTGTATCACAACGCCGACCCCAATCAGGGCGGCCTCCACGTCCTGAATTTTCAGCGCATCGCCGCGAATTTTTTCAAGCTTCGGATCTGTGAGACCGATCGCAGTTGCGGACCGCGCCAGAGCGCGCACGTCGTGACCAGCCTCAAGGGCCTGGCGCGTGGTCTCCAGCCCGATACCTTTGCTTGCCCCAATAATCAGTACACGCACAATCCAAACCTCCTTACGGCAGCATGAGCATGGCCCCCCGGCCATCCCCGCTTAGCCCGTCTTGTTTAAATGACTGAGCCCTCGCGCTGGATGGCGACCCAAGCAGTAATCTTCCTGGCAGTTTTGATCGGAAGCACCCGCCAATACATGATGAAGGGCGTCCCGTCCTTCTTGTAATTGATGGCCTTGCCCTCGAACTTGCTGCCAGTCTTCAGGGCGTTGGAAAGCCTTGCGATTACCTTCGCGTCCGTGCCGGGCCCCTGTAGAATGCGGGGGGAATTGCCAATCACAGACGCCGGGTCATGCCCGGTGAGCTTTTTGAATGCCTTGTTGGCATAGATGATTTTATTTTCGGTCGATGCATCCGTGATCAGCACCGAGTCGAAGCTATTTTCCGCAAGAACCTGGAGAAGCGCCGAGCCTCCGTCGGTCCCTTTCATTAATTTTGTCAAAGAACCAGCCATGTATATCTCCTAATTTCCACTGAAACCCATATTACTCATGCGTGCTTGCCATCCTGACGATGGCCCAAACCACGGATGAATAAGTCAGGATTTATTATTTAGAAATAACGGCCCCGAGGGAAATCCCGGGGCCGTTGCCTTGCAAATTACTTTTTCAAAGAGCAGGTGTCATTCAGGAGGAAGGATTACGCCGTCGACAACGTGAATGACACCATTCGAAGTTTCGATGTCAGTGATGATGACCTGCACAGTCTCGTTCAGGAAGACCTTACCATCTTTCACGCTGATGGTCACATCTTTGCCCAAAACTGTCTTGGCGCTGGTCAGCTTGACCACGTCAGCAGCCATGACTTTGCCAGATACGACATGGTAGAGCAGGATGTCGGTCAGCTTCTGCTTGTTTTCGGGCAGGAGCAGGCTGTCAAGCGTACCGGCCGGAAGTTTGGCGAAGGCGTCATCGGTGGGGGCGAACACGGTGAAGGGACCTGCACCTTTAAGCGTTCCAACCAGATCAGCAGCGCCCAGCGCAGCGGCCAGGGTCGTGAAGCGGCCATCGGCGACAGCGGTATCGACGATGTCCATCTTCTTGGCGTACCCCGCAAGCGCGCTGGCGGATAAGCCAAGTACAATCAGTAGTACAGACAAAGTTGTGGTGAAGCGTTTCATGTTTCTCTCCAGTTGGTTGATATTGAGAATGTATTGTATAGTATTTATATATTAAAGTCTATACAAATATTATACAAATGGTGAGATTTGGTCAATCGCTCCCCCGTGGTTCTCATACCGCGATGATGAACGCCGACATAATTAGCGAGAACCGAATCAGAATCGGGGTCAAAACCGGGGGGTCAGAACCGGTTCTATCATTCATGATGGTATTCATCCTTCCGTCATGAACAGAACCCAGGCTATTTCAATATCATCTCGTGTTGGAAGAGTCTGCAACTGTTTGCATCAGCGGGCGGAGGTTATAATGCCGCTTTGCCTGGCCGGTATGGCCGTGATCCGATAGCGGGAAATCATATGATTGCTGAAAAAGACAAGGTCGTAACCTTTCATTACACGTTGAAAAATGCCGCGGGCGAGCAGATGGAAACATCCCGTGACAAACAACCGATGAGTTACCTGCACGGCGCGAACAACATCATCAGCGGGCTTGAAAAGGCCATTAAGGGACACGTGGTCAACGATGCGTTCAGCGTCACCGTGGAACCTGAAGAAGCCTATGGTGTGCGGAATGAAAAGAATGTTCAGCGGGTGCCGATGAAACGTCTGAAAGGTATCGGAAAAGTTCTCCCCGGACAGGTGCTCACCCTGCAGACCAACAAGGGCCAGGTGCAGGTGACGGTGCTGAAAGTCGGTCGCTTCAACGTCGACGTGGACGGCAACCACCCGCTGGCCGGCAAGTCACTGACCTTCGATGTCGAGATAACCGACATCCGTGACGCCAGCGAAGAAGAGCTTACACACCGCCACGTACACGGCCCGGGTGGTCATCAACACTAGCAACAACGGCGCATCGCATCACCCAAATTGGACCCGCCTAAACTCTCACTCGTGCTGACCCCGTTGTTCCGAGACACGAATGTGGCGAGTTGATCCCGCGGCGTCAACGGATTTTAGTACAGCGCGGAAACAACAAGAAGTACAACTTTTGCGTATTTGAAATACGGAAAAGTTAATTTTGCTTGCCTGATGGCTGGTCGAATGCTAACTTTTCCGTATTTGAAACACGGGAAAGTTAGAGACAATGCCCCTTCATCTCGTCGGCGAAACCATCGACAAGACCCGCAGCCACTATCTGGCGGAGACGGGCAAGCTCGTCCAGTTGATGCGGGGCATCTATGCCGATGCCGCTGACGATATCGATCAGACCGTCCTCGCACATGCCGTCCGCATTGGCCGCTACCTCTATCCCAATGCCTATCTCTCGGCGGCCAGCGCCGTTCTGCTGGGGCCCAACCGCGACGGTCGCCTCTACCTGACTGGGCCGCGCGTGCAGCGCACGCGTCTCCGGGCCCTTGAAATCGTTCAGAACAAGGCTCCGGCGAAACCCTCTCTCGCTTCCGCCGCCGTTGCCGACAGCCTGGGCGAGTTCTCCGTCAATGTGTCCTCGATCCGCCAGAGGTTTCTGGAGGCCTTTCGCCTGCGCAGCGAACATGCCGCGTCCATCGATGCAGCGACGCGCGAGGCCATCGCCGCCCG
>Ga0105096_10000559_pt1 | contig 13329 bp, 16 predicted proteins | sample PPLLak3cmMay2015_FD_87036 | JGI IMG/M metagenome (GOLD analysis project Ga0105096, IMG submission 87036) | Freshwater sediment microbial communities from Prairie Pothole Lake near Jamestown, North Dakota, USA - PPLs Lake P7 Core (1) Depth... | ecosystem: Environmental > Aquatic > Freshwater >... | reverse complement strand
GGACCCTTGATGCATGTGATCGCGGCCAAAGCCGTGGCCTTCAAAGAAGCTTTGTCGCCCTCCTTTAAGAGATATCAGCAGCAGGTGATCGCGAATGCTCGCGCACTCGCACAGGGGCTCGTCGACCGCGGATACAAGATTGTCTCCGGTGGAACTGACACCCATCTGTTCCTGGTGAACCTTACCAACAAGGGCATCACGGGGAAAGAGGCCGATGCCGCGTTAGATGCCGCAGGAATCATCGTCAATAAGAATGCCGTTCCCTACGACGAAAAGCCTCCGTCCGTGGCCAGTGGCATTCGACTTGGCACGCCGATCGTCTCCACGCGCGGCATGCGAGAGACAGATATGAAGGAAATCGTGGCCCTCATCGACCGCGTCCTACAACACCGCCACGATGCCACCGTTTTGGAAGAGGTCCGCGCCCAGGCAAAGGCGTTGTGCAACCGATTCCCTATTTTCCACTCCTACTAGCCCACAGGCATTAGGGCAGGGTCGCCACCAGTGAAATGTCCGTTCTGCGACGAGCTCGAAGACAAGGTGGTGGACTCGCGTATGGCCAAGGAAGGCGAGGTCATTCGCCGGCGCCGCGAGTGTCTCGGCTGTAAGCGCCGCTACACCACCTATGAGCGGGTTGAAGAAATTCTCCCGGTGGTCGTAAAAAAAGACGGACGGCGTGAATCGTTCGACCGCACCAAAATCCTGTCCGGACTCAAGAAAGCCTGCGAGAAACGGCCGATCAGCACGGCGACGATCGAGGCCGTCACGGATCGAATCGAGAAGCGGATCCAGGAAATGGGCGAAAGTGAAATTGAAAGTCGGATCGTCGGCGAAGAAGTCATGAAGGAGTTGCACCAACTCGACCAGGTTGCCTATGTCCGGTTCGCGTCAGTCTACCGGGAGTTCAAGGACATTGATCAGTTCATGGACGAACTCAAATCCCTGGCTCAACAGCGTCGGGAGCGGTGACGCGAGGGCTCCCCGGCCCTATCGTCCTGCTTTCCGCTTCTTCTCTCTCTTCCGATTTTTCAGCCCAGCAATCTATTGGTATCCATCAACCAACACTGGTTCTTAGAGCCATGGCTACTACGAAACTCAGGCCCGCCAAAGTCCGCCTCAAGTCGTCGAAGGTTGGAGCAACGAATGTCGCTATCATCGGAGCCGGGCGTGGGGGAACCGCGCTCATGGAAATCTTTGCGAATGATCCTCTCGTCCAAATCGTAGGAATCGCAGAGGTGAACACAGAGGCCCCTGGCGTTGCCCTCGCAAAGCAACTTCAGATCCCCGTCACGCGAGACTATCGCAAGCTCTTAGCGATGGAGCGGGTGGATCTTGTGATCGATGTCTCCGGCGACGCCGAAGTCTGGCAGTTCTTGCAGGATTTTCACCGGATGGGCGTGACCATCATCGGTGGGGCAAGCGCTAAGTTCATGTGGGAATTGATCGGTGCGCGCATCCGTGCCACCGCAGAAATTGAGAACACGCTCAATAAGTACCAGTCGCTCTACCGGTTGTATGTGAAGGAAACCGGGGCTGCGGTCACCGAAGAACGGACGCGCATCGCCTGCGAAATTCATGACGGACTTGTCCAGAGTCTCGCCGGCGTCAATTTCAAGCTCGACTTATGCCAGGAACTTGTACGCAAGAACCCGAAAGCAAGTCTCGCCACGATCAAGGAAAGCAAGGCCCAACTGAAGCTCGCCATTCAAGAAGCCCGGCAAGTCATCTTCAATTTGCGGCCCCTCCATTACGACAAGATGGAACTGATTCCCGCGCTGACCAACTACCTCAAGTCTTACGAAACTCAGGCCCGCATCAAAGCGCAGTTCACCGTGACCGGGGATGAACAAATTTTGTTTCCCCGAACGAAGATCTTCCTGTTCCGGATTATTCAGGAAGCCTTGAGCAACGTCCAGAAACATGCGAAGGCCGATCGTGTCTCTATCAAATTGGAGATCAACCTTGAGATGTTGCGCGTGACCATTTCAGACAATGGCATCGGCTTTGATATGGACGCCGTGTTGCGAGATCCTGATAAATGGGACCACTTTGGCATTCGAGGCATTATCGAGCGAGCGAAACTTGTCGGTGGTGCGGGGCATATCGATTCTAAGCAGGGGCGAGGCACGACGATCACGGTCGAAGTCCCCCTGATGAACAAGGAGACGAGTGAAGATGGACAAGATTAAGGTCCTCATTGCCGACGATCATCGAGTCGTTCGGGAAGGATTAGCGGCCATTCTTAAGACGAAAGAGGATCTTCACATCGTCGGTGAAGCGCAAGACGGGATGGAGGCCGTAGAGAAAGCCAAAGCTCTGCTTCCCGATGTCATCCTCATGGACGTGAGTATGCCCCGTATGGGGGGCGTCGAAGCGACCAGACAGATCAAGCGGGAATTCCCGCATATTGGTATCGTTGCGCTGACGATGTACGAGGAACAGCAGTATATTTTCGACCTCGTTCGCGCCGGCGCCACCGGTTATCTTCTTAAAGATTCCGAATCTTCGCAAATCGTCGCGGCGATTCGGGCGATCTACCGGGGCGAATCGTTGATTCACCCGTCTGTCGCCAGCAAGATACTTGCAGAATTTTCACTTATGGCTCAAAAGAAGGGCAAAAAGCCAGGGTGGGTGGAACATGACCTTACAGAACGCGAAATCACAGTCCTCCGGCTAGTGGCTGACGGAAAAACCAACAAGGAAATCGCAAACGCGCTGGACCTCAGCGAAAAAACTGTGAAGAACCACGTGCGCAACATCTTCCATAAACTCCAAGTCTATGATCGAACTCAGGCGGCCATCCTCGCAATCAGGAAGGGATTGATCGAACTAGACCCACGACCCTGAACGCCACGTTACAGCCGAAGAACTTGATTTCAGCTGATTAATTTTTAGAAACAACACAGTTGTATTTTTTATACAACACACGGTAAATCAACTGTAAGCGTTTTTTCTATTATATTTCATATAGTTTCGATTACTTCTCTCTGGCAAGCCTCTTGCTAAAAGACCAAGTGTCTTTTGAAAATGGAGGCTCTCGTGAGGAATCAACAAACCCTAGCCGCACCGATTACCTGCTCTGGCGTTGGGCTCCACTCAGGCCAGCCGGTAACCATTACGTTAAGACCGGCACCAGTTAATACAGGTGTTGTGTTCGTGAATCGGAGCGGCAAGTCCGGAGCCTCCCTCCCAGCATCTATCGAGCACCTGGTGCCTACTGAACTATGCACCGCGATCAATGGCAATGGTTTCCAGGTCAAGACGATTGAGCATGTGCTTGCAGCTCTCTCCGGACTTGGAGTTGATAATGTATACATTGATGTGACGGCGGGAGAAATTCCCGTTATGGATGGAAGCGCCGCACCTTTTGTCCGGCTGATCCAATCCGTGGGCCTGGCATCACAATCCCGTCGCCAGCCCTATTTAAAAATCATGGCCCCAATCGAAGTGAGCGATGGTCAGAAGCGTGTACGCATCGAACCGTCTTCCACGCCCAGGATCACCTATACGATTCACTACAATCATCCGCTGATCAAGACACAGACCTATACGCACGACTGCTCTGCTGAAACCTTCGAACAGCATATTGCAGCCGCCCGCACGTTTGGGTTTCTACACGAAGTACAAGCCCTCTGGGCAAGAGGCCTCGGCCAGGGCGGAAATCTTGAGAACACCGTCGTACTCTCAGAAAGCGGGGTCATAAACGAATCCGGACTTCGCTATTCTAACGAATTCGTTCGCCACAAGGTCCTGGACCTTATTGGAGACTTTTCACTCCTTGGCATGCCCTTCATCGGCCACCTGATTGCCGAACGGTCGGGACATGCGCTTCACACTCGCCTTGTCGAGCAAATCCTTGAGCAGCCTGAGAAGTGGGTTTTGCTCAACACAGAGTCCGCTTCAGCTGAATCCAGGACTTCGCTTCCGCATAGCAGACCACAACCAGCTGTCGCCCTTCAGGCTTCTTAACAGCTCATCTGCAGTCGCATATCCTAGATGATTGATTCTTGTACGGCAGGGACTAATTGCCGGAATGAGGTCAGGTCATAAATAAACGCCGAGAGTGAGTGGCCTCACCCTCGGCGTGTAATACTCGGCGGGTTACTTCTTCTTCTTCTTTGCTGCTGCTTTCTTCGTTGCCAAGAGTCTCACCCCCCTTCGCCTTTAAGAGAATATGACACCACCAACCTACACTGCTTGAATCAATATATCTTCAATTGCTTCAAACGTATTAGGACCAACCTTCCTAAATCGTTTATCCCGCTTCAGTGACGTCGCTACAGAGGTCAACGGCGTTTTCCCTTTGATCTGCAGTCCACCTTCCGCAAGTCGCTGCACTAATTCTTTCGCGTGCATGGCACGATTGGACTCACGAAGAATTTCATACGTCGCTTCGGGAACGCTCTTCCCAACATACTTACTACGACCTAAGAGAATTTCACGCGATTGGTCCGTCACATCCATGACCGGAAGAGTCCGCACGCCTTTGTTATCATCGGTTATGATTTGGCTGGAGAGACTGGCAAGCTTCGCTTTGTCGGCCTCTACACGATAGAGCGTCTCGGCGAGTTCGAGGTATTTTTTGATAGTCGCAATTTCGTCGTCGAGTCGACGTTTCTTTTTCTCAAGCTCCTGAAATCTATTTTTGTAGGCATGAATCCGCTGCTCAAGACCTACAAGGATATCTGTTAATTCTTCCACAATACCCCCAACAGAAGCATGCTTGCTTTATAGCATTGCATAGAATATACGTCAAGTACATACAACATAATAATTCAATGAACATATAAAATAGTTTTATTCACACAAGAAATAGTTGCATGAAATAATCGTTCAAGGCTTGCCACAATAACGTGCATGATTATGTTATGTCACATTTCATATACTTAGTATGCATCGGCTACTCAGATTCATTGCAAACACACAGAAAATCTTAAGAAAGTCTTGTGCTATGATTCGCCATGCTTGAACCACCCCCTGCCAGTGAAGTGAATTTCATACCACTCCTGAAAGCAGCCACTGATGCGGCAAAGCAAGCAGGGATGCTTCTTTTACGCTACGCGCACGAGGGCTTTCGGATCACCCACAAGAGCCCGATTGACCTGGTCACGGAAGCTGATCATGCAGCGGAGCAATGTGTCATTGATGTGATTCTTGCAAACTTTCCCGAACATCGATTTCTCGCGGAGGAGCGAGGGCGGATTGACCAGAGTCCGTCACCCTATCTCTGGATCATCGACCCGCTCGACGGCACCACAAATTTCGCACATGGTTTTCCTACATATTGTGTATCCATCGGTCTTGAGTACAAGGAACAATGCGTGCTTGGGGTTGTGTATGACCCCACTCGCGATGAACTCTTCAGCGCCACCCGCGGCGGCGGAGCCCGAGTCAACGATCAGCCAATTCGTGTGTCTCAGACCGCACAGCTCGACCAAGCCCTCCTGGTAACAGGCTTTTCTTATGATATTCGAGAAACTCCGAACAACAACCTCGATCATTTTGCTCGGTTTGCACTTCGCGTCCAAGGACTGCGACGTACGGGATCAGCAGCCCTTGATCTGTGTTATGTCGCATCGGGACGATTTGACGGGTTTTGGGAAGTGCGCCTGAATCCATGGGATATGGCAGCCGGCGTAGTGATCCTCCGCGAGGCCGGAGGAAAAGTCACAAACTTTTGCGGCGACTCGCATTCCCTCTACGGGCAGGAGTTGGTCGCAAGCAATGGACTCGTCCACGATTCTATGATTTCAGTGATTCAGGAATCCCTGGCCAACAGACCTCCATCCTCCCGCTGAACCCGACAGCTGATTCATGGAAAGATCTCACGTCATTCAATTCAGTCACCCTCCAGGCGATCCGGCACCCCGTATACAGCAAGGCAATCCGTAGGCTAAGATTGCTCAACATCCTTGCTGGAGTACATCATTATGGCAACGTCAACACCTCCCTCAGGTCCAATGAGCAGCCATCCAACTGGTGAGAACCCAAGCGAAAAGACCACATGGGATGTGGAGCTTTTGCGTGTCCTCGTGAGCCGAAAGGGAACTCAGGTCGATGCGCAATGGGCGATTCATCCTCAATTGAAACAGGACCTACTTCCGGAAGAGTGGAAAGAAGTGACCGACCTCATGGCCAAGGTCACTGATATCGTCGGTACTCGTTTCTCCGAAGTCCTCCTGAACGTCGAACCTGATCCTCCCGGTCATGCCTGAGCGAATCCGTTCGTCGCACCGTTCTCGACGATCTCTACCGGATCGTTGAACCATCCAGGAGGCTCGTATGGACTCGTATTATCATTCACACGATCTCGGCAAGTTCGGAGACATGGGCAAGGGCAACAAAGAGCTCTGGGACAAGTTTATGAGTTACTATCATGCGGTCTTTACCGAAGGCGCACTCACAGAACGAGAGAAATCCCTGATCGCCTTGGCCGTCGCGCATGCCGTCCAATGCCCCTATTGCATTGATGCCTATTCGCAAGCATCGCTTGAAAAAGGATCCAACATTGAGGAGATGACGGAAGCCGTGCACGTCGCCTGCGCGATTCGTGGAGGAGCGTCGCTAGTCCACGGGGTACAAATGCGCAATGTGGCTGAGAAGTTGTCGATGTAGCGGGCCGAGTCTGAGCCTAGAGGTAAGGATTTTCAGGAATCGCGAGGGTGAAATACTTGCCGCGCTCCTCGTAAAGAATGCGCCGCTGGGTCAACGACGCCAATGCCGCGGCGAACTGAGCCTCTGAATAGATCTGCGCATGACCGGCCTCACGGAACGCTGCCACAATCTGGTCTCGGTTTTTCGCGGTTTCGTTACAGGCTTCAATGATGCCCGCTTCCGGCCAGTCATATCGCTGCCTCGTCGGCGCCTGGGGATTTCTCCCATCGTAGACCGTGACGTACTCCATGGCCTTCGAATAGTACAGAAATGGTCGATCGCTCGCGCGATACCGCCGCTGCCATTCGCTGATTTGATCGATTAACTCCTGGTATACACGCGAATCCACCGGCCAATTGTCGAGCTCATACTCGAAATCGTAGGCAATCTTCAACAAGTCGACACGCGCCGCATCATACACATACTCATAGGCCATCCCCGGTCCGGTAATCCGCACGCCATATTCACACGGTCTCGTAAAGTAGGGACTGAACCGCTGAAGCCAGAATTTCCCTGTGGCTTCCGGTGCCTGCAAATGAAAGAGGGAGGGCAGAAGATCAATCTGTCGACGATAGTCCTCGTTCGTTTCTCCGGGAAAGCCGAGCAGGATATTCCAGGACACCGCCACACGGTAGTAGTAACTCCATTTGAGGCAGATAATGTTCTGCATGGGCGTCACGCCCTTGTCCATCGCTTTGAGCTGCGTCAGGCTAAGGCTTTCCAGTCCGGGCTGCATACACTTCACACCACCAACGGCTAATGTGCGGATCTGACTCTTCTGGAGATTGCTCTTCGTTTCGATAAATACATCGAGATCGCAGTGCGCGGCGGCAAATTGGCCGAACAGATTCTCGATGTACTTCATATCGATGATATTATCGACCAGCCTGAACCGGGTGGTGTCGTATCGGCTGGAGAGGGCCGTCATCTCGCGGGCGGCCTGTTCAGGCGCTTTTGCGCGAAATTTCATACTTTGAGCATTCAAGCCGCAGAATGTGCAGTGATGCTTCTCCCCCCACCAGCAACCACGCGAGCCTTCGTAGAGCAGAATACGATCCAACCCCTGCGCGGTATCACCGAGTTCTGCCAACAGATGGTAGTAGTCGTCATAGTCCGGCGGACCCGTCTTCGCGAAGTCTGCAAACAGGATCAGATTCGGTGTAAATCGAATCTGATCCTGTTCCCGGAAGATCACTCCATTCGGAACTGCTTCAGACTCGCCCTCTATGATATGGCGCACAAGGGCAGGAACCACCTCTTCTCCTTCGCCCACCACCACGTAGTCGATAAAGGAGAACGCCCGGAAATATTCCATCCCCATCTCGCCGTCGTAGTTCGCTCCGCCGAAGACAATTTTGACGTGAGGATAGAGATCCTTGATCAGCTTTGCGAGCGTCAGGCTCGCCACATTCTGATCGAACGTAGACGTAAACCCGACGAGTTTATACTGCCCCCAGTCGATCGCCGTCATCGCCCAGGTGAGAAATTGCGGCGCTGTCTTTGTCGCCATATCTTCAAAATAGGAGATCGGCTGCCCGCTCTCTTGGGCCACTTGCTCAAAGACCGGCTTAAAGACCCGCGGGTATTCCGATCGCTTCGGATTGTCTCGAAACAAAAGATAGGAAAAGAGCCACTCGCCGAACAGTGCGCGCTTCTCGCAGATCATTTCATACAGCGGCACACCGATCTTGTGCGCGAAGCGGACATTCAAATGGTGGCAATCGACAGGAATCCCTTTGGACTTCAGGAGCGTGGATAGTGTGCCGAGCTGGATTGATGGATACTTGGAATAACTGAACGGCATGTTGACGAGCGCCACCCGGGCTTGTTCGCTCATCTGATGCCTCGTACAGTCATGACGGGTGGTAATTACGATGCGACCACGCGGAACGGTTCAAATTCACGATCGGCCTTGGCGGCGAGATAAAAGTCACTCTCCGTCAGGCCATTGATCTTATGCGTCCAGATCTCCACCTTGCACTTCCCCCAGGCGAGATAGAGATCCGGATGATGGCCTTCAGCCTCGGCGATCCCGCCCACTTGATTGACATAGGCCAAGGCCTGGGCAAAATCTTTGAACGTGTAGAGCCGTTCAAGATGTCCTGATCCGTTCAACGACCAGCCCCGGCCGAGTTCGCTCAGAAGCGCCCGTACCCGCTCGGCAGGCAGAGGCGGCACGCCGCCCAGGCAAGGCACGCATTGATGATCGGCAAGACCCATAACGGCCTCCTTCGATGAGAGAGAGAAGGTATTGTAAAGGGGCCATGAGCGAAGAAACAAGGCGGGGGCAGCGTTCGATCGAACACAAATGGAAGGTACGCACAGCTCAACACATCGGGCGGTCGGCTTGCCTCGCCGCCCATTTCCGCGCATCATGCCGGCAGCCATGCCCGCCGCATCATCGCCAATGGAGAAACCTCAGCACCTGCGCATCGGCTGGTTCACCGCCTCATGCGTACTGGTCAGCAACATCATCGGAGGTGGCATCTTTACGACGACCGGCATCATGGCCCGGGATCTCGGCGATCCGCTGCTGATTCTCATTTTGTGGTTCATGGGTGCGCTGTTCGCCGTCGGCGGTGCGATGATCTATGGCGAGTTGGGTTCTCGCCTGCCGCATGCCGGCGGGGATTACGTCTATTTACGGGAAGCCTACGGCCCCTTCGTGGCATTTCTAAGCGGATGGACGTCGTTCACCATCGGCTTCGGCGCCGCCGTGGCAGCCTCGGCCATCAGTTTCTCGTCCTATGCGATGCGCGTGATCCCGATCCAGGATGAGCACGGCTGGATCGCAAAAGGCCTGTCGCTCATACTCCTCTGGAGCGCTACCTTCATTCATTGCCGCGGCGTCGAAACAGGCGGCCGGCTGCAGTTGATGCTCACAACGACGAAAGTCATGGCCATCGGAGGGCTGATTCTCGGCGGACTGTCGGTAGCGATCGCGCGGGGACGCCCTTTGTTCACCGCACCCGCCGTACAGGAACCCACGATTGGAACCGTCGCCATCGCCCTGGTGATCGTGACCTATTGTTACCTTGGATGGAACGTCGCCGGCTACATTGCCGCGGATATCGTAAATCCCCAGAAGACTCTACCCAGAATCATGATCGGGGGAACGGCGTTCGTCGCCGTCATATATCTTTTGCTGAATGTTGTGTACTTGTCGGCATTGTCCATGACGGAACTGGCACAGGAACCCATCGTGCCGGTGGCGGAAAAAGCCGCCGCAGCCTTGTGGGGGTCGCAGAGCGGGCAACTGGTTGCTGCTATCCTCTGTCTCTCTATCGCAGGAGCGGTCAGCGCCATGACCTGGGCGGGACCCCGCGTCTATTGGGCCATGGCGCGCGACGGCATGATCAGCCCCTGGCTCGCCCAGGTGCACCCAAGAACCAATGTGCCGGCCCGAGCGATCATGTTCCAAAGCCTCTGGGCTTCGCTGTTGATTCTGAGCGGCACCTTCGAGCAGCTCCTTGTCTACAGCGGCCTGGTGCTCTCGCTGTTCATGGCCCTGACTCTCTCCACGATCTTCCGCCTTCGTCAGACCAGTACCGTGCAAGGCTACCCATACCATGCTCCGCTCTATCCATTGTTACCCGCTGTACTCGTCATAGGAGCCGGCACCCTCGTCATCTACAGTGTGCTCGAACGACCAGTAGAGTCGCTCTTCGGTGCGGCAACAGTTCTCAGCGGCATCCCGCTCTATTTGTATTGGGGAAGGTTGAACACACCGGGTCCGTCAAAACCCCTCCCGTCGGGGCCGCAGCAAACGGAAAGTGACAGGTAAGTCTCGCATTCGACAATGCGGCAACTGAGAACCGAGTCCGCAAACTGTTCAAAAAGGCTGGCAGCAAGGCCGCAGCACGTGAAGGGCCGAGTCGTACCCTTTGAGGTACGTCGAGGGTCTGAATGATGCGAGAACGCCGCTGGCAGCCTTTTTCAACAGTTTGCGAAAACAGAACGGGCGACCTTGCACTATGGTGGGAGGTCGCCCGTGAGTGGCGCTTAGGACGCCAAGAAGATATGTGTGCTGTCGCGGCCCGTAAGACCTGCACGAAGCAAGCTCGGAAGACTTCCGGTCGGGGGAGACATCGTCAATCCCAGGGGATTGGGTTCCTTGTGCCAGCGTAGGCACTCCACAGAAAGACCGGCTGGAATCCTGTTGATCAGGTGCCGTGAGGCACAGCCAGTGGAGAACCGGCTTGCACAACCGACAAGAAGCCTACCCGTGCATCGGCGGGCCTAACGGACCAGGTGGCGTTGCGTCGCTCATATCCACCCTCCTCTCTGATAAAGTCAGCGAGAAACCTGGATAGCAGCCGCGCGGTCTGCCCGATCTCCCGTACTTCGGAACATCATGGGCCGCAGTTTCCGTGTACGCCTATTAGACACCTGTGTCAATAGGATCTATGCGACGTGTCTGGTCATGCATCGAAGCATACCGTATGCCTGATTCGGGCTACCGATCGCATGACAGATGACTAGAAACAGAGGGAGGAAGTTCCCTGATGGAAATGAATAGGGGAGAGCGGCACAGCAGCCCCTCTCCCCGTCATCAAACTGGATTCGGATCAAATCTATTGTGCTACTCCTTGGGATTTCTTCTTCGCCTTCTCCGTTTGTTCCGTCATTTTCCCTTCGGCTTGGCTCTTCTGTTGAGCAGCCAAATCCTCCATCTTCCGCTCGGCTTCGGACTGTACATTACTGGCACCCTGTCGGGTACTGGAATTCGACTCCGTCGCAAATCGCTTGGTATTAGCCAATTCTTGATCGAGCTTTTGCTGCATGTCACCCGTCGAAGGTACTTGGGCAGAAGCCACAAGGGCAGAACTCAAAACGAAGATGAACACGGAAATTGAAACGAGGGGTGTATCTGGCATATCTATACTCCTCTTTGATCAATCGGGGAAAGGCGAGCAGCGGCTTGATTCAGCCTACCGAACATTCTACGTGTATTCAAGACCCCAGCTCTGAACCAGCCTTGTCCCATCTCGGCCTCCTCGGTTCCGGCATGTTCCTAGACAATCCTGAGCTTCGAGATGTCGATGCCTTCCGGCCCGGCTGGCACCTTGAGCTTCATGCTTCAAGCACGTCGACAACGCGATCCGCCACGATCAGATCACGATACCATTTGCGATTTGCGGGCACCACATACCAAGGCGCCTGTTTCGTACTGGTCGCCGAGATCACATCTTCGAACGCATACATATACTCATCCCACAACTTGCGCTCTTCAAGATCTCCGGAGTTCCACTTCCAGCGCGTTTCAGGGTCGGCGATACGGGCTTCACGCCGTTCCTTCTGCTCCGCTTTGGCTCTGTCCTTCCCCTGATCCGTCTTCTTTCTTATACTCACCGGTCTCGTCCGGATCGCATGCCTTCAGCCTCAACTTTCCAGCGGATGTCACTCGATATTGGTTCATACAGGAGTCCTTTCCATGACATGGGCGGATTTAGAAGACTCGTCTCCATCCTCGTCGCCGCTTCTCTACCATACGCCGACCAATTCAAAGATAAAACTGAGAGACGGAACGGGTATGACCGGAAGTGGCCTATTCCGAAGAATGATCCTTTCCGGGCTCGTCCCTGGGCGTCGTGGAATCGACAATTTTGAATGAAGGGGCACCGACGACAAACATGTTGGATGTCCGGAGAAAAAGGCAACCAGCCGGCAGACATGGCGCCGACTGCGATTCGTCCCATGTCAGGCCTGAGACAAGCCCGATGAGCCGTCTGTCCAGATCCGGAGAGCCCTGCACGGACAACGACCCTGTCGAAGAAATAACGTGGAGGATGTGTGACATCTAGTTCAAAAAGAAGTATGGTCAGCCAGCAATTCACCATCTAAGAAGGGAGTCTTATGCCTGCGACAAATCGATTGATGGCGGAAGCGATCGGCACGTTCTGGCTGGTGTTTGGTGGCTGCGGCAGCGCGGTCCTGGCTGCCGCATTTCCGCAGGTGGGAATCGGTCTGCTCGGCGTCTCGTTTGCGTTCGGCCTGACCGTTCTCACCATGGCCTACGCCATCGGCCATATCTCAGGATGCCACTTGAATCCGGCCGTCTCGGTCGGATTGATGGTGGGAAAGCGATTCCCCGCAAATGAGCTACCGGGCTATATCGGCGCGCAAGTCATCGGAGCCATTCTTGGTGCCGGCACCCTCTATCTGATCGCCAGCGGGAAGCCCGGATTTGAGCTCGGCGGATTTGCCTCAAACGGATTCGGCGAGCACTCACCGGGCGGCTATTCGATGATGGCCGCATTGATCGCCGAAATAGTGCTGACATTCATGTTTCTGCTCATCATTCTTGGAGCAACCGACAGTCGCGCCCCGCAAGGTTTCGCTCCGATCGCGATCGGACTCGGCCTGACATTGATTCACTTGATCGGAATCCCGGTCACGAATCTGTCCGTCAATCCGGCGCGGAGCACCGGACCGGCGCTCTTCGTGGGTGGCTGGGCACTCGGGCAACTCTGGCTCTTCTGGATTGCTCCCCTTGTTGGAGCGGCACTCGCTGGCGTTGTCTATCCCGTTATCGCGGGAACATCCAAGTCGTAGTTGAGGAATCGACTGGGCGTGGTCGCAGAGACAGGGATCAGAACCGAGGATCGCCGAGGCGTTCGGTCTGCGCCATGCCACTGTGGCTCCCCTTGTAATCATGGGCAAGGTACAATTCTT
>Ga0105096_10000558_pt1 | contig 13334 bp, 15 predicted proteins | sample PPLLak3cmMay2015_FD_87036 | JGI IMG/M metagenome (GOLD analysis project Ga0105096, IMG submission 87036) | Freshwater sediment microbial communities from Prairie Pothole Lake near Jamestown, North Dakota, USA - PPLs Lake P7 Core (1) Depth... | ecosystem: Environmental > Aquatic > Freshwater >... | reverse complement strand
CGGTGCGCGGCGTCAACGATCGTGCGGATCTCGATGTCGATCTTGCGCGCGGTCTCATCGGAGACATGCTTGTGCTGGGTTACGGAACGGCCCAGGAAAACCTCTTCGTCATCCTCGGCATAAGTCAACGGCCCCAGCGCCTCGGTCAGGCCCCAGCGGGTCACGATATTGCGGGCAAGCAGGGTAGCGCGCTCGATGTCGTTGGAGGCACCGGTGGTAACGTTCTCAACCCCGAAAACCAGTTCCTCGGCCACGCGTCCGCCAAACAGACTGGCCATCTGGCTGTCCAGCTGCTTACGTGAAATGCTGTACCTGTCCTGCTCGGGCAGGAACATGGTCACGCCCAGCGCCCGGCCACGCGGAATAATGGTCACCTTGTAAACCGGGTCGTGTTCCGGCACCAGGCGGCCGACGATGGCATGACCCGCTTCGTGATAGGCGGTCAGTTTCTTCTCTTTCTCCGACATGACCATCGAGCGGCGCTCGGCGCCCATCATGATCTTGTCCTTGGCCCGTTCGAAGTGGTCCATGTGGACGGTCTTGGCCCCTTCCCTGGCGGCAAACAAAGCAGCTTCGTTGACGAGGTTGGCGAGGTCTGCGCCTGAAAACCCGGGTGTGCCGCGCGCAATGGTACGCGGTTTGACATCTTCACCCAGTGGCACTTTACGCATATGCACTTTCAGAATGGCTTCGCGGCCGCGGATGTCGGGCAACGGCACCACCACCTGGCGGTCAAATCGTCCGGGCCGCAACAGGGCCGGATCCAGCACGTCGGGACGGTTGGTGGCGGCGATGACGATCACGCCTTCACCGCCTTCAAAACCATCCATTTCAACCAGCAACTGGTTCAAGGTCTGTTCACGCTCGTCGTGCCCGCCGCCCAGGCCGGCACCGCGATGCCGTCCGACCGCGTCGATTTCGTCGATAAATATGATACAGGGTGCGTGCTTCTTGGCCTGGTCGAACATGTCGCGTACACGGGACGCGCCCACACCGACAAACATCTCGACGAAATCGGAACCGGAGATTGAAAAGAACGGCACCTTGGCCTCGCCGGCAATGGCGCGTGCCAACAGGGTCTTACCGGTTCCCGGCGAGCCCAGCATCAATACACCGCGTGGTATGTGGCCACCCAACTTCTGGAATTTACCCGGGTTACGCAGGAACTCCACCAGTTCCGCGACCTCTTCCTTGGCCTCCTCAACGCCTGCCACATCCGCGAAGGTCACCTTGATCTGGTCTTCGCCCTGCAGTTTTGCCTTGCTCTTGCCAAATGACATGGCGCCGCGGCCACCGCCACCACCCTGCATCTGACGCATGAAATAAACCCACAAACCCACCAGCAACAGGACCGGTATGATATTGATCAACAGATCGAGGACGACTGAACGCTGCTTGGGCGGTTCTGCGGAAATCGCAATATTGTGCTCGACCAGGTCGTCCACCAGCCGGGCGTCCGGCATGCCAAAGGTGCGGAATTCCTTGCCGTTTATATCACGGCCCTGGATGGTATTGCCTTCCGGGGTGCTGCTGATCCTGACTTCGGCCACCGTGCCGTCTCGCACGCTGTTGAGGAAATCCGAATAAGTGAGTTCATCGGGCGTGGAGCCGACATTTCCATAGTGATTGAATATGGACATCAGTACCAACAGGATGATGCCCCAGGTAATCACATTCTTTAACATATCATTCAAGCGTTTTTCCTCACAAACGGGCAACCGGCAAAAGCTTGCATGGTTGCTGCAATATTTTCATTGTAGCTTGCGGCGATGACCCAGTACATAAACTTCCCTGCTGCGCGGTCTCGATGCCGCGGGCTTCCTGACCTGCACCTTGTCAAACAATGACCGGACGTGCTTGACGAAGTCGTCGAACCCTTCACCGTGAAAGACCTTGACCACAAAACTGCCGCCGGGTTCTAACCATTTTTCTGCAAAGGCCAGCGCCAGTTCAGCGAGGTACATCATCCTCGGTTGGTCAACCGCCCCCATGCCACTCATATTGGGTGCCATGTCCGACAAAACAAGATCAACATACTGGCCAGCCAATGCTTCTTCCAACAGTGCCAAAGGTATCTCTTCGGTGAAATCACCCTCGATAAAGAAGACGTTTGCCAACGGTTCCATCGGCAGGATATCCAGGGCGATGATCTGCCCGCTGTCACCCAGTACCTTTTGCACGACCTGGGTCCAGCTGCCCGGCGCCGAGCCAAGGTCCACCACCCGCATACCCCTGCGTAACAGCTGGTACTTTTCGTCAAGTTCCATCAACTTGAACGCTGCCCTGGAACGCAGACCCTGCTGCTGCGCCTGCTTGACGTATTGATCGTCAAAATGTTCCGCCAGCCAGCGACGGCTGCTTTTACTTTTTGCCATGACCCGGTTTCCTGTTGATGCTGTCAGGATAGTGGGGGTCAGGGTAAAGTGCCAGAGCAAATTCGCATATTCAGGCATGAATCCCGGGGGTATTCCCTGCACGTTTTGCCCTGACCCTTTTTGTCTTCACAGGATGTTAAAATGCGGTTTTAGCATGACAGGAATAATCCAATGCCATTAGCAGCAGCGCAAAAAATGAATTTGCGTGGTCAGGCCCATCACTTGAAACCGCTCGTAATTGTCGCTGACAAAGGCCTGGGTGAAACGGTTATGGCCGAAATCGAACGCGCATTGAATGACCACGAACTTATCAAGGTCAAGCTCAGGGGCGACCGCGAGGCGCGCAAGGCCTGGGCACAGCGTATCGCCAGCCAGTGCGGGGCTGAGTTGGTGCAGAGCATCGGCCAGGTCGCGTGTTTTTATCGTAAACACCCGGAAAAACCGGTTGTCAACCCGGGTTAGGCCCTCGGGCGGACGCATTGTGCCGGATCAGGCGCGGGCGAATCAGGGCCGGCTCAGCATATAGGGAGTTCAGGGGCGTGGAATTCAACCTGGAGGTACCGCAAAATCAGTTTTTCATTCGCTCGGTCGGCGCAGCGGGTATCCGTGTCGGCCAGGAAATTTTCAACCAGCCATTCATCATTTCGGGTCAGCGTATCGTGCCGCACTGGAATGTGGAAAGCGTCGATGCCATCAACGAAGAAAATCTGCAGGCCGTGTTCGACCTCGAACCAGAGGTGATCCTGATTGGCACGGGCAGCAAGCAGGTGTTCCTGCCACCGGCCGTCCAGGCGCATTTTATCCGCCGTAATTTTGGTTTTGAGGTCATGGCAACGGATGCTGCCTGCCGCACGTACAATGTCCTGGCGGCCGAGGGACGTCACGTGGTCGCCGCCTTATTACCCCCTACTCGATAATAATTACTCGATAATTACTCGATAAACGGTGTTTCCATAACACCTTCGCGTTTCGAGATTTCCCGCAGCCTGGTCAATGCAGCGAGTTGCACCTGGCGCACCCTTTCCCTGGTGACACCAAGCAGTTCACCGACCTCTTCTAACGTCCGGCGTCCCTGGCCGTGCAGGCCGAAACGGTGTTCGACCACGATACGCTGTTGTGTCGGTAGCAGGTTCAGCCAGTGTCCCAGTAACTCACCGGCGGCCTTCTCAGCATACGCGTTCTCGGGGTTGCGGCTCTGATCGTCAGCGATCGCCTCGAGCATTGCAGCGCTGTTGGGTGACGAGTTATCAGCGGCGGACGATGGTTCATTGAACCCGAAAAGTGCATAAAGCGCATGACTGGTTTTGTCGAGCTTGTCGGCCACCTCTTCGACCCCCGGATGGCGGCCCATTTCCTGTTCCATTTCACGGGTGGTGCGCAGGTAATTGGTAAGTTCGCGAATCACGTGAATGGGTAAGCGGACCGTGCGGCACTGGTTCATGATGGAGCGCTCGACCGATTGGCGTATCCACCAGGTTGCGTAGGTCGAAAACCGGAAGCCTTTGTCGGGATCGAATTTTTCCACCGCGCGTATCAGCCCCAGGTTGCCTTCCTCGATGAGGTCCAGTAAAGGCAGGCCCCGGTTGATATAACCACGGGCGACCTTGACCACCAGGCGCAGGTTGCATTCAATCATGCGCTGGCGGCTGGCCATGCAACCGCGACGCGCAGCACGGGCAAGGGTCTGCTCTTCTTCTGCCGTCAGCAGTTTGGCCCGGCCGATTTCACCCAGGTAGATACGGGTAACATCGCCATAATGCGGCGTCTTGTTCCTGGCGTTGGCATTTTCGGATTGATCAAACTTGAGGTCTTGCTTCAAAGACCTGTCGTCGAAACCCGTGATAGCCCTGTCATCCAAACTGTTTTTTTTCATGCCCCCGGTCCCGGCACATCAGTATCTTGCATGTTGAATCACCCAGCAGTTGCCCCACTCACAGCCGTCATTACAAAGCGTTACCAACGGAGCCATCGGGTGAAATTATCACAATAACCGGCAAATGTCACAATTCCGGAATGGCTTCGGTTTCTGCCAATACAATACGTTTTGAGGGGAAAAAAGTTGGCGGTTTACCTGCTGGGAAGATAGGTCATCGGATTTATGGGCTTGCCGGCCTGGCGTATTTCAAAATGCAGGAGTTGCTCGTCGCTGCTGTTTCTTCCCATTTCTGCAATTCTCTGGCCAGCCCAGACCTGGTCGCCTTCCTTGACCAGGCGGACCCTGTTGTGGGCATAGGCGCTGAGCATGTCTTCATTGTGTTTGAGGATGATCAACTCACCGTACCCGATCAGGCCATTGCCGCTGTATACCACCTGGCCGGCGGATGACGCTGTGACTGGCTGGCCTTCCGTGCCGGCGATATCCAGGCCATTTCGCGCCGGGTCGCCTGCGACAAAGCCCCTGATCACCCGCCCCTCGGTGGGCCAGTTCCAGTCCGTCGGTTCTGCAGTAACGTCGGCCACGGAAGGTGCAGAACTCGTCACCGGGGCCGTTATCGGCGGTTCGCTTATCTCGACGTCTGAAGTTTGCTGCGTCTCGGTGGCCCTGGTTGTCACGGTCGCCGGTGTTTTCAGGGCGTTGATCTGCACGCCGGGTCCGCTTTCGGCGTTTTGGGAGCCTCCCCCAGGCGGTATCAGCAGAATTTTTTGCCCCGGGTAAATGGTGTAGGGGCTGGACATTCCATTCAGTTTGGCCACAGTCATCGCGTCCAGACCATAACCGAATGCAATTGCATACAGCGTGTCGCCCTTCCTGACGTAGTAGGTACCATCGGCATTCAGTTGCCGTTTGACGATACCCTCCTGCGACGCGTTACCCGGCCATGACCGGTGTTGCCGGTGACAAGCCGGCAACACCAGCAGGCTGAGGATGAGCAGCAGGACAACGGCCTGTGCATCTAAACGCTTGGTTCTAAATGGCTTGTTACCGGTACTCATTGTGAATTAACTTTCATGATGATAAATATAACCACTGCCAGTGCGATCATAACCCAGCCGATCAGATCGATATACTTGCGCATCCGTGCCGCCACGTTTTCACCACCTAACCGGATCAGTGCGGCTACCAGGAAAAACCTGCCGCCCCTGCCAGCCACGGAACCCAGCAAAAAGGCCAGAACCGGCATACCGACGACACCCGCGCTGATGGTGAATACCTTGTAGGGGATCGGGGTAAAACCCGCCAGCAGAATGTACCAGAAACCCCAGGTCTCAAAGGAGGCGACCGCGTCTGTAAAAATACCAGCATAACTGGATGCCATCAACCATGGTTCTATCCAGGCAAACGCCAGTCTGCCAATCAGGTAGCCCGCCATGCCACCGAGGACGGAGAACAGCGTGCACGACGCGGCAAACGCCCAGGCTTTGGCCGGCCTGGCGAGGCACATGGGTATCAGCATGACATCCGGCGGCACCGGAAAAAAACTTGATTCCACGAAACTCAGGATGGCCAGGATGGAAGGGGCCCTGCGATGTGCAGACCAGGCGATGACGCTATCGTACAGTTTTAAAAACATGCCGGGGCGGCTAGGCCAGCCCACTGAGCAGCGGCACGAATACCACTGCACCGAGGTCGGTTTCAGCAAAGCCGTCTTCAGTGCGCCGCACGGTGATCAGACGCTGTTGGCCTGCCCGCTCAACCGGCAACACCAGCAGTCCGCCGGTACGAAGCTGCTGCAGCAGTTCCTGCGGAATGCTTTTCGCCACTGCGGTCACCATGATGCCGTCAAACGGCGCCTGGCTGGGCCAGCCTGAATGCCCGTCGGCGTAGCGGACATAAATATTGTTCAGACGCAGGTTGTGGAAACGCCGGCGTGCCAGCTTCAGCAACTCTTCGATGCGCTCAACCGTGAACACCGTTGGCACCAGGTGTGACAATATTGCTGCCTGGTAACCGGAACCGGTACCCACTTCAAGGACTTTTTCCGGCTCGCCACCGTCGAGCATCGCTTCGGTCATGCGCGCCACGATCCATGGCTGGGATATGGTCTGGCTTTGCCCGATCGGCAAAGCGGTGTTTTCGTAAGCCCGGCTGGAAAGCGCCTCGTCGACGAACTTGTGACGCGGCACCTGGGTGATCGCCTTCAATACCCGTTCATCCTTGATACCCTCGGCCCGCAATGTCTGTACGAGACGGTCGCGCGTACCCTGGGAGGTCATGCCAATGCCGCGGTTTTCGCTGCGCAGCACACGTTTATGAATCATACAGCGTCCGTTTCCTGCAGAGCGCCGGTGGTGATCGCGGCCATCCAGCCGGCTACCTGGTCCAGCGCCTGGTAACGCGTCAGGTCAACATGGATCGGCGTGACCGAGATACATTTGCGCCTGATGGCGTCAAAATCCGTTCCCGGACCTGCATCCTGTTCCGCACCCGCAGGTCCGATCCAGTACATTTCGCGACCCCGGGGGTCCACCGTCTTGACGACCGGTTCCGCGCGGTGGCGGTGGCCGAGACGCGTCACCTCGAACCCCCTGATTTCCGACCAGGGGCAATCCGGCACATTGACATTGAGTATGGTATCAGCCGGCAGGGGATCGCGTTGCAACTGTCTCACCAGGCGCACGGCAGCCTCGGCCGCGGTGGCATAGTAATGTTGTGAATTCTCGCCAAACACCAGTGAAATCGCCACTGCGGGATAGCCGAGAAAACGGCCTTCCATGGCTGCAGCCACGGTACCCGAATAGATGACGTCATCACCGAGGTTGGCGCCCGCATTGATGCCTGATACCACGATATCGGGGTCCTTGGCCAACAGGCCGGTCAACGCCACGTGGACGCAATCCGTCGGGGTGCCGGAAACCCGGTACACGTCGGTCTCCATCTGCGTGATCCGGATCGGCGCATCCAGTGTCAGCGAGTTGCTTGCGCCGCTGCAGTTCTTTTCCGGGGCGACAATCGTCACGTCGCCCAAAAGACGCATGCTGTCCGCCAACACACGGATGCCGATGGCTTCAATGCCATCATCATTGCTAATCAGAAATTCCATCGGGGATGTATATTCCGGTCCTTGTTGAAAATCTTGCCTGCAATCCGCAAGTATGTTTGTGAGCGCCTGTCAAACATTAACAGCTTTGCGCATGGTATTGTACGGACTTAAGCCGGCTTCCGAAACGCGGAAATGAAGGTAACGTGGTTAAAACAACAAAACAGCCGCAATTGGATGACCCGTTATTCCGCCAGGAAATGGCCGGAGTCGTGCCACTGAGGCCCGGCTCAACGACGGATTCAAAGCCACCCCGCAAACCCGTCCCTGACCACCGGCAGCGTGCACTACCCGGAGAATTCAGCTGCGCCTTACCCGCCTCGATGGATGACCCTGCCCACGTGACGGCGGCAGACGGTTCATCACACCGTAAGAACGGTATTCAAAACAGGACCATGCAAAAATTGAAGCGGGGCCGGTTCAGGGTTAGGAAGGAGCTGGATCTGCACAACATGACTCTGGCAACCGCCCGTCCGGCCTTGCTTGGGTTTATCGCAGAGGCGTATTCCGCAGCACTGGAAACCGTCAGGATCATCCATGGCAAGGGTTTGCGCTCGGCGGGCGGACCGAGGTTAAAACAAATGACGCAACAGGTGCTGCGCGATCACCCCCTGGTCCTGGCATACACCAGTTGCAAACCAGCAGACGGCGGCAGCGGCGCCGTCGACGTATTGTTGAAATCGTCTTGATTGGACTGCTCACATTCCTGCTGGTGGTGGCGGGCGTGGCAGCCTGGTGGCAGCTGATGCAGGGCCGGCAAAAAGCCCGCAGGGCCGCAGGCGAGGTCTGTGGCAACCACGGTTTACAGCTGTTGGACGATACCGTTTCGCTCAGTTCCATCGTCTGGAACCGGGCGCCATCGGCCCGGCGCATCGAGGTCACTTACGGTTTTGAATTTGCCATCAACGGGGCCAGGCGCAGAAGCGGCATTGTGACCATCGGCTTCCCCGCATCACTCAGTGTTACGCTGGAACTCGAAGAGGGCAGCCTGTTTGAGAACCTGCAAGCCAGCTAGACAACGCCAGTTCGCACAGCAAGACCTGCCGCATGAGCGACCCGAATACCGAGATTACTTGACGACCTTCAAGTGAGCACGGGACGGCGTTTCTTCCGGGCCGTCCACGGGCGGCGGCGGGGCGTCATCCTGGGCGAACATCATGCCCTGGCCGTTTTCCCGGGCATAAATGGCAATCACGGCAGCCATCGGCACCGTGATCTTGTATGGCTGGCCGGAAAACCGGGCCCTGAAACAGATGGTCTGGTTCTCCAGCTGCAAATGCTCGGTTGCGCTGCTGGCAATATTCAAAACCACCTTGCCTTGCGAAATGGCGTGGTCGGGCACATCCACGCCAGCGTAGCCGGCGTCGACCAGCACGTGCGGGGTCAAACCGTTATCGGTTATCCATTCATACAGGGCGCGTAACAGGTATGGCCGGTTGGAAGTCATAGCCTGTGGAGCAGAATCCATCAAGACACCTCGAGCTGCAAAACGCCTCACTCAGGCTGCATTAAGAATCATTTCACGTTCGGCGCGTGTCAGGCTGAGTTTGAAAGAGCGGCGCGAGATCAGACGCTGGATATAGCCCTGCACCGAGGCGCCCGGTTTGCCCAGGTTGATTCCATAGGCGGGCAAACGCCAGAACAACGGCGCAAGCGTGCAATCAACCAGGCTCAACTCGTCGCTGAGCACGAAATCGGACGGCTTGAACAAGTCGTTGGCCGCGACGATGCTTTCCTTCAGATGCTGACGGGCTTTGTCAGCCTTGGTCGCCGAAGCGGTTTCGATTTCCTCCACCAATGGGTACCAGTCACGAATCACGCGGTGGTGGATCAGACGCAGACGCGCGCGTGAAACCGGGTCGACCGGCATCAGTGGCGGGTGCGGATAACGCTCATCGAGGTAGTCGTTGATCACGCTGGCATCGTGCAGCAACAGGTCACGGTCCACCAGGGTCGGTGTCTCGTTATATGGGTTCAATTCCGCCAGGTCTGCCGCAGCAGACTCATCATTACTGATATTGATGATATCGACATTAATGCCTTTTTCCGCCAGCACAAAGCGCACACGGTGACAATGAATGCTGCGCTCGGACGAGTATAACGCCATGGTGGAGCGACCTTTAATTGCTGTTGTCACCAAAATTCTCCTGTTGACTTGATTATCAGACATTGCCGTACCTTCGAAAATAAATTAATGGAAGCTCTGAATTAATCAGAGGTTCCTAATGAACATCGCGCCAGTATTCTGCTTTCAGCAGATAGGCAACGAAGGTAAAAATCACCAGGAACAGTATCACCCAGACGCCAATGTCTTTGCGTTGCAGCTTGGCGGGTTCACCCGCGTAATCAAGAAATGCCGCGATGTCGCGAGCCGTTTCTGCAAACTCTTCGGGTGACTGGGTGCCTGCCGTGGTAAGTTCAAAGTGGTCAATGACATCAAAGGTAAAGCCACTTTCACTGGTCTCCTGCCGGTATACCGGTGTCTGGATACCCTGCAATTCCCACAATACGTTGGGCATGGAAAGATTTGGCAGCAGGGTGTTATTCCATGCGCCATTTTCATCCCGGTAAAAACCCTTGAGATAGGAATACAGCCAGTCGGGACCGCGCGAGCGTCCGACCAGGGAGAGGTCGGGCGGGGTCTTGCCAAACCAGGCGCTGGATTGATCCGGCAACATCGAAATACTCATGGTTTCGGCGAATTTCGCATTCGAAAAAACCAGGTTTTGCATCACCATATCTTCGCTCAGGTCAAGGTCTTCAGCGAGGCGGTTATAACGCACATAGTCCAGGGAATGACAGCCCATGCAGTAATTTACATACCACTTGGCGCCGCGCTGCAGGGAGGCGGTGTCACGTATGTTGGCGCCCGAGTGTTCGACCCCCGCCGCAGAGGCGGCTGAAACCTTGAAACTGGATAGCGGCAGCAGGACTGTAAACAGCAGGGTTACGGCTAGTTTTTTCATCAGTGTGTCACCCGCTCCGGTTCCGGTTTTGTCTTGCCACGCGGACTCATGAAAAACAGCAGGACAAAAAACATGAAATAAACCAGGGTCCAGAGACGCATTTCCCAGGTTTGCGCCGGTGTACCCTCGGCCATGCCAAGCAGACCAAGACGTACAAACGCGATGGTGAACAGGGCCAGGAGGACCTTGTACCAGAGCCCTCTATAACGAATGGATTTGACCGGTGAACGATCAATCCAGGGCAGGAAGAAAAGCACCAGGACCGATGCACCCATCGTCAATACACCCAGCAATTTGTCCGGAACCGCCTTCAAAATCGCATAGAAAGGCGTGAAGTACCAGACCGGCTTGATGTGTACCGGCGTGACCAGTGGATCGGCCGGCACGAAATTATCATGCTCCAGAAACATGCCACCGACCTCGGGCCACATGAACAGGATGAAGGTGAACAGGATCAGGAACATACCGACGCCAAATATATCCTTCACCGTGTAATACGGATGAAATGGAATGCCGTCCAGCGGGTGACCATCGGCGTCCTTGTTCTTCTTGATTTCAATACCATCGGGGTTATTGGAACCGTTCTCGCGCAACGCCACCAAATGCAGCAACACCAGGCCCAGGATGGCCAGCGGCACGGCGATGACGTGCAAGGCAAAAAACCGGTTAAGGGTCGCGTCGGAGATGAAATAGTCACCACGTATCCACTGCGTCAGCGGTTCGCCAATGGTTGGAAGCGCGCCAAACAGGTTGATGATCACCTGCGCACCCCAGTACGACATCTGCCCCCACGGCAGAATGTAGCCGAAGAATGCTTCCGCCATCAGCGCAACGTAAAGAAACATGCCAAAAACCCACACCAATTCACGCGGGGCCTTGTGCGACCCGTACAACAGGCTGCGGAACATGTGCAGGTAAATCAGGATAAAAAAGAACGAGGCGCCGGTGGTGTGCATGTAACGTATCAGCCAACCATATTCGACGTCGCGCATGATGTATTCAACCGAAGCAAACGCCTCGAGCGCGGACGGCTTGTAGTGCATCGTCAGCAGGATACCGGAAAAGATCTGGATGACCAGTACCAGCAGGGCGAGCGAACCCATGTAGTACCAGAAATTGAAATTCTTCGGGGCGTAATAACCCGTCATCACCGCATTCCAGAAACTGCTTACCGGCAAACGGGCATCAAACCATTGCAAAAGTGATTTGGCCTTTTTGGACATGTTGTCTGCAACTTTAGCCATCACACCGCTCCCTTCGGACTGACGCCGATGATCAGGGTGTTATCGTCCAGAAAGCTGTACGGGGGAATACGCAAATTGGACGGCGCCGGCACCCCCTTGAAGACACGGCCCGACAAATCGAACTTCGATTTGTGACAGGGGCAGTAAAATCCGCCGTTCCAGTTTTCATCAAATGGCTGGGGTCCAACCTCGGGAATCATCTGCGGCACGCAGCCCAAGTGTGTGCAATGCATATTGACTACCAGGAAATCGGGTCTCAGCGCACGCGGCTCGCCATGTATATAGGCTGGCTGCTCGGCGCTCTTCGACTCCGGATCAACCAGCTGATCACCGAATTTTGCCAGTCCATCGACCATTGCTGCGCTGCGATGCAATACACCGATCGTCTGACCACGCCACTGCACCTTCAGCAACTGGCCTTGTTTCAGCTTGAGCAGGTTGACCTCAACCGGCACGCCGATGGCCTGTGCCCTTGCACTTGGCATCCAGGACTTGATGAACGGCACGGCGGCAAAACCGACACCGACACCACCCACGACTGAAGTGGTGGCGACCAGAAACCGGCGCCGGCCCTTGTTTACGTCATCAGATGACATTGAGTTCTCCAACAGAAAAACGCCTGAGGCAAGGACTGTCGCACCTGCTCAGGATATTCAAAAAATCCATGCTTAAAGCCAGCGTTGCGGAACAGGCGGCTTTAAAAATCGCAGCAATCATCCTGTCCCTCACGTGAATTAATCAGTCATTTTACCGAATCGGACCATGCGAGACAAACGATTTGCCGATAGAATCGCCTCCACCAAGCCCGGATTTTTGTAAAAACCGGTAGCAAAATCAAATTGACGTAAAATGACCGGTATGAATCGATCCAAAACCAGGACCTCCGCAGGAAAAACCACGGCGGCATCAGTGCTGGGGTTTTTAGTCAATTCCGTGGTCGCGGGTCTGGCGCTGGCATTTGTCATCCTGTATCTGTGGCCGGATGTCAGCGAACGGTTGACCGGTCAGAAGGCAGGTGCAAACAGCGCACCCGCGGCGCCGGTATCCTATGCCGACGCGGTTGACCGCACCGCACCCTCGGTCGTCAGTATCTATACCCGGACGGTTGAATTGCAACAGGTCAGTCCAAGCATGCAGCGTCTGCTCGGTAGTGCCTACGTGTCCCGCTCACGCCAGGAAATGGGTTCGGGCGTGCTGGTCAGCGAAGATGGCTATATCCTCACCAATTACCATGTGATCAGCCAGGTGCAGAACATCAGCGTGGGTCTGTGGGACGGCCGCTTCGCCACCGCTCAAGTGGTCGGCAGCGATCCGGAGACGGACCTGGCCGTGCTCAAAATCGACCTCGGTGGCCTGCCGGCGGCGCCGTTGGCCGAGGATGCCAACGTGCGCGTGGGTGACGTGGTGCTGGCCATCGGCAACGCGTTGGGATTGAGCCACACGGTTACCATGGGCATCATCAGCGCAACCGGGCGCAACGACCTGAGATCGGTCCTCTACGAAGACTTTATCCAGACCGACGCCGCGATCAATGCCGGCAACAGCGGCGGCGCGCTGATCAATTACCGCGGCGAAGTCATCGGCATCAACACCCGGAACCTGGACCAGACGCAAGGCGCACAAAACATCGGCTTTGCAATTCCCATTGCGATGGCCAGGGATGTCATGCAGCAGATCGTCGAAAACGGCAGCGTCAGGCGCGGCTCGATCGGCGCCCTGTTCAGTGACCTGCCGCCGGCCATGCAAACCGATGGCAGTACCGCACGGCGT
>Ga0105096_10000557_pt1 | contig 13361 bp, 15 predicted proteins | sample PPLLak3cmMay2015_FD_87036 | JGI IMG/M metagenome (GOLD analysis project Ga0105096, IMG submission 87036) | Freshwater sediment microbial communities from Prairie Pothole Lake near Jamestown, North Dakota, USA - PPLs Lake P7 Core (1) Depth... | ecosystem: Environmental > Aquatic > Freshwater >... | reverse complement strand
TCCCAGCTGGTATACGCCAGCGAGCTGGTGGCATTCATCCGCGAGCGCAGCGGGGATCACTTCCAGATCGAGGTTGCAGCCTACCCCGAGATCCACCCGCAGGCGAAAAACTACGACAGCGATGTTTTCTACTTGAAGAAAAAACTGGATGCCGGGGCCAACAGCGCCATCACCCAGTATTTCTTCAATGTGGAATCCTATTTCTACTTCCTCGACCAGTGCGCCGCCGCGGGTATCAACAAGCCCATCTACGCCGGCGTGATGCCCATCATCAATTTCGCCAACCTGGCGCGCTTTTCCCGCAACTGCGGCGCGGAGATCCCGCGCTGGATCTGCCAGCGGGTGGAGGGATATGGCGATGACCAGGAGAGCATCCGCAAGTTTGGCATCGAGATCGTGACACAGCTGTGCCAGACGCTGCTGGACAGCGGCGCCCCCGGGATCCACTTCTACACCATGAACCAGGTGGAGCCCACCCGGGAGATCTATCACAACCTGGGACTCTGAATGCGGATACCGCGGATCCATACCCGGCAGTTGCTGCGGGCCAACGCCGTCGTCGAGCTCGAACCCGGCCCGAGCCAGCACCTCAGCCGCGTGTTGCGGATGCAGGTCGGCGACAGCCTGATCCTGTTCGATGGCAGCGGCGGCCAGTACCCGGCCAGCATCCACGCGATCGGACGCAATGTGGTGACCGCCACCACCGGCAGCCATGAAGCGATCGAGCGCGAGTCCGGCCTGCACCTGCAGTTGGGAATCGCCATCTCCCGCGGCGACCGGATGGACTGGGTGGTGCAGAAAGCGACTGAGCTGGGCGTCAGCTCGATTGCGCCCCTGGCAACCGAGCGCACGGAGGTGAGGCTCGGCGGCGAGCGCAGCGAGAAGAAATTGCGCCACTGGCAGCAGGTTGCGAGCAGCGCCTGCGAGCAGTGCGGGCGCAACCGGCTGCCGGAAATCCTGGCCCCGCAGGACCTCGGGCTGTGGCTGGGCAGTGTGCAGGCGGACGTCCGCCTGGTGCTGCATCACACGGCGATCAATTCGGACCCGGGATTGAGCACACCCGCCAGCGCAGCCCTGCTGGTCGGCCCGGAAGGCGGCCTGACCCCTGCGGAAATTGGCGCCGCCGGCCTGGCCGGTTTCAGCTCACTGCAATTGGGTCCGCGGGTGTTGCGCACCGAGACCGCGCCGCTGGCCGCAATCGCGATCCTGCAGGCGCGCTGGGGTGACATGGGTGCAACCGGCGCGCGCGCGGAGGCAGAGGCAAAAGGGTGGGACTAGGCACTGGCGACCGATTGCCGCCGCAGCCACCGGGCGTGACTCCATTCAAGGAAATGCCCCACCGCGTTGACGCTGTGGTCAGTGCGCACCGAGTGGAAGATCTCGAATGCGTGCTGCGCGCCGGGCAGCTCCGCGTAGGCCACCGGCTCGGTGGCCACCGCCTGCAGGGCCGAGACAAAGGCGCGGGCCTCCTCCACCCAGACCAGTGAATCATGGGTCCCCTGGATCACGAACATGGGCGGTGCCGCGGCGGTGATGTGGTCCAGCGGGGACGCGGCCTCCCACAGCGGGCGGCTCTCCTGCAGCGTGCACTGCATTACCCGGTCTGCCAGCATCTGCTGCATGGACATCTCCGGGCGGATCTCAGAACGATCGAGGAAGTCAAAGACCCCATAAAACGGCACCGCCGCCTGCAGGGTGGTATCCACCTGTTCGAAGCCCGGCTGCCACTCCCGGCGGTTGGGTGTGAGTGCCGCCAGGGAGCTCAGGTGGCCGCCGGCGGAGCCCCCGGTTATGGCGATAAAATCCGGGTTCCCGCCGTATTCGGCGATGTGTTCCCGGATCCAGGCGATCGCCTTTTTCACATCGATGATGTGGGCGGGGAACGCCGCCTTCGGGCTCAGGCGATAGTTGATCGCGACGCACAGCCAACCCCGCTGGGCCATGTGATACATCAGCGGCAGCGCCTGCTGCTCCTTCTCGCCAATCATCCAGGCGCCGCCATGGACCTGCAGTAACACGGGAAAACCACCTTCCCGCGGCTCCAGGGGGTGGTAGATATCCAACAGGTTGCGCTTGCCCGCATCGGCATAGCTGATATGGCTGTGCTTGCGCACACCCTCGCGCTTGAAATGGAACGGCCGCATCCAGTGGCGGGCTTCGATGTGGTCCACCAGCAGGCGCTGCCGCTCGAGCGGAATGCCCGCCCGATAGTCAGGCCCCAGGGCCCGCCGCAGCGCGGCGCCCAGGTGTCGGGGCGTGTCCATGGCCTGGCAGTGAAGGTAGACGAGGCCGAGCCAGGACAGGCTGAAGACACCCAGCGCCGCCTGGGCCAGCGGCTCGGACAGGCCGCCGCCGAAGGCGAGCAGCGCGGTGATCGCCAGTTGCCAGACCAGGTGAATCAGGGCCAGCTCGCCCGTCAGCCACGCCGCGAAAAAATACAGGGGCGCGAGCCAGTAAAGCTTGCGCGCCTGTACCACGGCGCTCAGCGTGCAGAGCGCGCTCACCACCGCCACAAAAAAATAGATGCCAGCCCAACTCATGTCGCTTTCCGTCCACCATAACTACTTTCGCGGCAGGTATTCTAATGCAGTTTCCGATCGGCGGTGTCCGAATTATCAAACCAAAGGACGCGCTTGCGCGCGCCGGCGCCTTTGCGTAAGTTAGGCTCCCGACAGAATCCCTCCAGGCGATCAGGAAAGGCCATGACATTGAAGCTGGGCGTGGTGATGGACCCTATCGCCGACATCAACTACAAGAAGGACAGTACCCTCGCCATGTTGTGGGCTGCCAAGGCCAGGGATTGGCAGCTCTTTTACATGGAACAGCAGGACCTCTACCTCGAGCAAGGGGTCGCCAGGGCGAGCATGGCCCCGCTGAAAGTATTCCATGATCCGCAGAGCTGGTACGCGCTGGGCGAGCGCCAGGACCGCGACCTCGCGGAGCTCGACGTCATCCTGATGCGCAAGGACCCGCCGTTCGACAACGAATACGTCTACACGACCTACATACTGGAAGAGGCGGAGCGCCAGGGCGCGCTCGTGGTCAACCGCTGCGAGAGCCTGCGCGACTGCAACGAGAAAGTCTTTGCCACCCGCTTCCCGCAGTGCTGCCCGCCGGTGCTGGTAAGCGCGGACCGCAAGCGCCTGCGCGCCTTTCACCAACAGCACCAGGATGTGATCTTCAAACCCCTCGACGGGATGGGAGGCACCGGTATATTCCGGGTCAGGCGGGATGATCCCAATGTCAGCGTCATCCTGGAAATGCTCACCGGGCACGGGCGCCAGACCATCATGGCGCAACGCTTTATCCCGGAAATAGTGGCGGGCGACAAGCGCATCCTGGTGATCAACGGGGAAGCGGTACCCTATTGCCTGGCCCGCGTCCCCGAGGTGGGTGAAACCCGGGGCAACCTGGCCGCCGGTGGCGCGGGCCGGCCCCAGCCACTGTCCGAGCGGGACCACTGGATCGCCGCCCAGGTGGGCCCCACGCTGCGAGAGCTGGGCCTGTTGTTCGTAGGCCTGGATATCATTGGTGACTACCTCACCGAGATCAATGTCACCAGCCCGACCTGCATCCGCGAGATCGACGACGGCTACAACCTGGACATCGGCGGGCAGCTCATGGATTGCATCGCACAGGTGCTGCAACAGCGGCGCTGACAGCGACCGGTAAACGCGGCTAAACTGCGCCCATGTACTACCTCGAAGCGGGTTACGGTAAACACCGTCGGTTGCGCAACGCCGTGTTGCTGGCGGTCGCCGTGCATGCCGCCCTGTTGCTGGGTGTCGCTTTCAAGCCCGATTCGAATGCCTACCAGACTCCGCAGATAGAGGTCACCCTGGCCACCAGGCCCGGTGCACGCCCCGACGAGGCGCGCCATCTCGCCCAGGCCGACCAGCAGGGCAGTGGCGAAGCGGCGGATGTCGACCTCCTGACCAGTCCCGACAACGCACTCTCCAGTGACGGCGACGCCGGGCCGCAGGCGCTGCTGGAACCCCGGGAGGCCGCCACCGAACCGAGCACGGAGGCGGTTACCACCAGCGCCGCGGCCCGGCTGGTCACTGCCGCGGAAGAGCGGGAACAGGAGCAGCTGGCCCTGCCCGGAGTGAGCCCCGAGGTCGACAAACTGACCAGGGAGCTGGCCACCCTCGAGGCGCAGCTCGACGAGGAGAGCCGCAACTATGCCCGCATGCCGCGGGTCAGGCGCCTGACAGGGGTCTCGACGCAGCAGTCGGTGGATGCGGCCTACCTGCTGGACTGGCAGCGCCGGGCCGAGGCGGTCGGCAATAAATACTATCCGGAGGCCTCGGTGCGCTACGGCCTTTACGGCAGCCTGCGCCTGCTGGCGGTGATCCGCTATGACGGCAGCCTGGAGGACATCCGGGTGTTGTCCTCCTCGGGTTACGCGGTACTGGACGAGGCCGCTGTCAAGACCGTGCGCATGGCCGCGCCCTATGCCCCGTTCCCACCCGAGCTGCGAGCCACAACCGACAAGCTCGAGATCATCCGCACGTGGACATATGGGGATAAAGGGCTAAGCTCAAACTAGCGGCGAGGCGCTGCGGCGCGCGTTGCCAACACAGCCCGGGAGGAACATTTCGAACCATGTCAGGAAGATTTTCCGTCAATGCCGCCAGGAGCAGCGACTCCCTGCGCGACCACTTCCTGCTGGCGATGCCGACGCTGTCCTCCGGCATTTTTGCCCAGAGTATTACCTACATCTGCGAGCACGGGGAGAGCGGCGCCATGGGCATCGTCATCAACCAGCCCCTGGACCTGTCGGTAGCGGAAGTCTTTGAACACCTGGGTATCAAGCCCGGGCAGGGCTTCAGCGAACAAGCAGTCATGGCGGGCGGCCCGGTGCAAATCGACCATGGCTTCGTGCTGCACCGCAACTGCTCCTCGAGCTGGGAATCGAGCCTGAAGGTCACGCCCCGGATCACCCTGACCACTTCCTGCGATGTCCTGCGGGCCATCGCCGAAGGCAAGGGGCCCGCCGACTACCTGATCGCCCTGGGCTACGCCGGCTGGGCCGCGGGGCAGCTGGAACAGGAACTGGCCGAAAACAGCTGGCTCACCCTGCCTGCCGACGAAACCATTATCTTCCAAACCCCACCCCGGCAACGGCTCAGCGCCGCCGCCGCCCTGCTGGGTTTCGACATCAACCTGATCTCGGGTGCGGCGGGGCACGCCTGAGGGCACTGTGAATGCCCGTATCCGCTCAGTGCTGGCCTTCGACTTCGGCCTGGTCCAGATCGGCGTGGCCGTGGGCAACACCCTGCTGCGCTCCACCCAGCCGCTGGCGATACTCCGGGCCAGGGAGGGGATACCCGACTGGCGGGCGCTCGAGCAACTGGTGAGGGATTGGCAGCCGGACCTGCTGCTGGTCGGCGACCCGCTCAACATGGATGGCAGTGACAGTGAACTGTGCGAACGGGCCCGGAAATTCGCCCGGCGCCTGCACGGCCGCCTGGGCCTGCCGGTGACACTGGTTGACGAGCGACTGACCAGCTTCGAAGCGAAGCAGATCAGCAGGGAACAGGGTCACAGGGGCGATTACAAGCGCCGGCCCATCGACAGCCAGGCGGCGGAACTGGTGCTGCAGAGCTGGCTGAACGACCTGGAATAGCCCGGAGTACTAGCGCCGCACGAACTTGCCCGGGTCGGGGGTCTCGTAAGAGAGGCCGAGCTCATCCCGGCTGGTTTTGGCGCCAGGCAAGGTCTTGTCGAACAGCTTGATCTGCAGGCGCACATCGTTGGCCGAGTCAGCATAGCGCAACGCATCTTCCTTGCTGATGATGCCCTCCTTGTAGGCCTTGACCAGGGACTGGTCCAGGGTCTGCATACCCAGTTCGGTGGACTTCGCCATCAGGTCCTTGATCAGGTGCACCTCGCCCTTGCGGATGTAATCGGCCACCAGGGGAGTGTTGAGCAGTACCTCCACCACCGGCGCCCGACCATTGCCATCCTTGCGCGGCAACAGCTGCTGCGCCACCATCGACTTCAGGTTGAGAGACAGGTCCATCCACACCTGGTTGTGCAGCTCGGCGGGGAAAAAGCTCTGGATCCGGTCCAGCGCCTGGTTGGCGTTATTGGCGTGCAGGGTACACAGGCAGAGGTGACCGGTCTCGGCGAAGGTCAGGGCCTGGGCCATGGTTTCAGCCGAACGCACCTCGCCGATCATGATGACATCCGGCGCCTGGCGCAGGGTGTTCTTCAGCGCCACGTCGAAAGACTCCGTATCCATCCCCACTTCCCGCTGGGTGACGATGCAGTTGCCATGCTCATGGATAAACTCGATGGGGTCTTCAATGCTGATGATATGGCCGTGGCTGTGCTGGTTGCGATAACCCACCATCGCCGCCAGCGAGGTGGTTTTACCGGTTCCGGTCGCCCCCACGAATATGACCAGGCCGCGCTTGGTCATGGCCAGTTCCTTGATGATGTCGGGCAGCCCCAGCTCGTCTATCGAGGGTATCCTGGTCTGGATGCGTCGTACCACCAGGCCGCATTTGCCGCGCTGGACGAAAGCGCTGGCGCGGAACCGGCCCAGGGTCTCGTAGCTCAGGGCATAGTTGCACTCGTGGTGCTGCAGGAAGGTCTGTTGCTGGTCCTCCCGCATGGTGGACAGCACCAGTTCCCGCGCCTCCTCCTCGGACAGGGGCTGATCCGAGATCGGGTGAATTTCGCCATCGACCTTGATGCTCAGTGGTGCACCGGCGGAGATGAATCCGTCCGAGGCCTTGTCCGCTACCACCCGCTCCAGCAATTGCTCAATTTTCATGCCACTTCACTCCATCGTGTTGGCGGGATCCTAGAAGTTGTCAGGCATCCGCGCTTTCTCGCGCGCCACGTCCCTGGTGATCACGCGCTTCTCAACCATCTCATGCAGGCACTGGTCCATGGTCTGCATACCCTGGGCGCTGCCGGTCTGGATTGCCGAATACATCTGCGCGACCTTGTCCTCCCGGATCAGGTTGCGGATTGCCGAGGTGCCGCGCATGATCTCGTGGGCCGCAACCCGTCCGCCGGTGGCGCGCTTGAGCAGGGTCTGTGATACCACCGCCTGCAGCGACTCGGACAGCATCGAGCGCACCATCGATTTCTCCGCGGCGGGAAACACGTCGATCACCCGGTCTATGGTTTTCGCCGCGGAAGTGGTATGCAGCGTGCCGAATACCAGGTGGCCGGTTTCGGCCGCGGTCAGGGCCAGGCGAATGGTCTCGAGGTCGCGCATTTCACCCACCAGGATGATATCCGGATCCTCCCGCAGGGCCGAGCGCAGCGCCTCCGCGAAGCCATGGGTATCGCGGTGCACTTCACGCTGGTTAACCAGGCATTTCTTGCTCTCGTGCACAAACTCGATGGGGTCCTCGATGGTGAGGATATGCTCGTACTTGTTGTCATTGATGTAATCGACCATCGCCGCCAGCGTGGTGGACTTGCCCGATCCCGTGGGGCCGGTAACCAGCACCAGCCCGCGCGGCATCATCGATATGTCGCGGAATACCTGGCCCATGGCGAGGTCTTCCATGGTCAGCACTTTGGACGGAATGGTGCGAAATACGGCGCCGGAGCCCCTGTTCTGGTTGAAGGCGTTGACCCGGAAGCGGGCCACCCCGGGCACCTCAAAGGAAAAATCGGTCTCGAGGAACTCCTCGTAGTCCTTGCGTTGCTTGTCGTTCATGATGTCGTAGATGAGATCATGAACCTGCTTGTGATCCATCGGCGGCAGGTTGATGCGGCGAATATCCCCGTCCACGCGAATCATCGGCGGCAGGCCGGCGGACAGGTGTAGATCCGAGGCCCCCTGCTTGGCGCTGAACGCCAGAAGCTCTGTTATATCCATGTATTCCCCTGATTGCTCCCCTGTGCCACCCACGCGGCCTACTCGCGCAGCCCCGGGCCGTAATCCTGCGATCGCCTGCCATGCGCTGAAATAAGCTACCATTCAGGCCATGGATGAACGACTGATTTCTGCCAAAATCGCCAAACTCCTTGAGAGAGTACGACTGGCGGCCGAAAAAAGCCAGCGCCCGCCCGGGGCTATTACGGTGCTGGCGGTGAGCAAAACCCACCCCGCGCAGGCCATTCGCGCCGCCCACCGCTGCGGCCTGGAGCACTTCGGCGAGAGCTACCTGCAGGAGGCCCTGGCCAAGATGGAGGAGCTGGCCGACCTGCCCCTCACCTGGCATTTCATCGGCCCCATCCAATCCAACAAGACCCGCCCCATCGCCGAGCACTTCGCCTGGGTACACAGCGTCGACCGCGGCAAAATCGCCCAGCGCCTGAATGATCAACGGCCCCCCGCCCTGCCACCCCTGCAGGTCTGCCTCCAGGTCAACATCTCCGGCGAGACCAGCAAATCCGGCGTTTCCCTGGAGGAGTTGCCGCGGCTGGCCCAGGAGGTAGCCGGCATGCCCCGCCTGCAGTTGCGCGGGCTCATGGCGATCCCGGCGCCCACCACCGATGCCGCGCAGCAGCGTGCCGCCTTCGCCAGCCTGCGCCGGGCGCTGGCGCAAGTGCAGGCCTTTGCACCTGGCGCGGACACGCTGTCCATGGGCATGTCCGATGACCTGGAGGCCGCGATCGCCGAGGGCGCGACCATGGTTCGGATCGGCACCGACATATTCGGCAGCCGCAGCAGGTGATTTTGGCGGAAGCCGCCGTGTATACTGGCCGACTGATTTTCCAGCATCAACCATTCAACGGGCGGGCAGCGTGAACACACCCCATATTGCATTCATAGGCGCCGGCAACATGGCCTGCAGTATCGTCGGTGGCCTTATCGAAAGCGGCCATCCCGCCAGCCTGATCAGTGCCGCCGACCCCTATCCCGCCAGCCTGGAACGGCTGCGCGAGTTGGCGCCGGTCAACGCCTGCGCCGACAATGCCGCGGCCGCGGCCAATGCCGATGTAGTGATCATGGCGGTCAAGCCGCAGGTAATGGCCGACGCCACCAACAGCATCGCCCGGGCGGTGCGGGCCAGGCGCGCGCTGGTGATCTCGATCGCCGCGGGGGTCACCATCACCAGTATGCAGGCCCGCCTGGGGCCCCAGGCCGCCATCGTGCGCTGCATGCCCAACACCCCTGCGCTGATCGGTTGCGGTGCGAGTGCGCTGTTTGCCAATGAGAGGGTGTCGGCGCAGCAGCGGGAGCAGGCCGAGGCGATCCTGGCGGCGGTTGGCATCACCTGCTGGGTACCCGAGGAGAGTTCACTGGATGCGATTACGGCACTGTCCGGCAGCGGTCCGGCCTATTTTTTCCTGTTCATGGAGGCGATGATCGATACCGCGTGCACACTGGGCCTGGATCGCCAGACCGCCACCGCCATGACGCTGCAGACCGCCCTGGGTTCCGCCCGCATGGCGCTGGCAAGCGACGTGGACCTGGTCGAACTGCGGCGTCGGGTCACCAGCCCCGGCGGCACCACGGAGCGGGCGATAAGATGCTTTGAGGACAAGGGTCTGCGCGATCTCGTGGCGGACGCCCTCGGCGCTGCCGCGGCTCGCGCCGCCGCAATGGCCCGGGAAATGGGCTAGGCGGGAATCGGCAAGGGAGATTATGGCTGCATGAACGCGATCAACGAAATTCTCGTCTACCTGGTGCAGACCCTGCTCAGCCTGTACCTGGTCACCATGTTGCTGCGCTTTTTGCTGCAGCTGGTGCGCGCCGACTTCTATAACCCGATCAGCCAGTTCATCGTCAAGGTGACCAACCCCCTGGTGATTCCCCTGCGCCGGGTGATTCCAGGGCTGGGCGGCATCGATGTGTCGTCGCTGTTGTTGGCTCTGTTGCTGCAGCTTGCGGCCATCGTGGCGCTGCTGCTCATCAACGGCCTGTCCCCGCCGGGAGTTTTCCTGCTGCTCGCATGGTCCGTGCTGGGCGTACTGGGCCTGTTGGTGAACATGTATTTCTTCGCCCTGCTGGCCATGATCATTCTCAGCTGGGTGGCCGCCGGCAGTCGCCACCCGGCCATCTACCTGCTGTACCAGATCACGGAGCCGGTGATGGCGCCCTTTCGCAAGGTCCTGCCGCCGATGGGCGGGCTGGACCTGTCCCCGATCCTGGTCTTTGTGCTGATCAATATTATCCAGATCGCCCTGCGCCACCTGGCACAGGGTATGGGTCTGCACCCCGCCCTCGTGCTGGGTCTCTGAACACGCGGTGGAAGCGCCAGCTGCCAGCCGCTCGGTAGGTATCGTAGAGCCCCGGACCGCGCACTTCCGGGAACCCCTGAAGCTTGCCTGCGGCCGCGATTTGCCCAGCTACGAGATTGTTTATGAAACCTATGGCGCGCTCAACGGCGCGCGCAACAACGCGGTGCTGGTGTGCCATGCCCTGAGCGGCAACCATCATGCCGCCGGCTACCACCGCCCCGACGACAAGAAGCCCGGCTGGTGGGACGAGTGCATCGGCCCCGGCAAGCCCATCGATACCGATCGTTTTTTTGTGGTCAGCCTGAACAATATCGGCGGCTGCCACGGTTCCACCGGCCCCACCAGCATCAACCCGCAGACCGGGGAACCCTGGGGTCCCGACTTCCCGCCACTGCGGGCGCGCGACTGGGTGCACAGCCAGGCCCGGCTGGCGGACTTCCTGGGTATCGAGTGCTGGGCGGCGGTGGTGGGCGGCAGCCTGGGTGGCATGCAGGCCATGCGCTGGGCGCTGGAATACCCCGATCGCATCAAACACTGCATCGTCATTGCCGCGGCCATGAAGCTGAGTGCGCAGAACCTCGCTTTCAACGAGGTTGCCCGCCAGGCCATCCTTTCGGACCCGGCCTTTGCGGAAGGCCATTACCTGGAGCGCGGCACCGCGCCCACGCGGGGGCTGGCGCTGGCGCGAATGGTGGGCCACATCACCTACCTGTCGGATCACGCCATGGCCAGCAAGTTCGGCAGGGACCTGCGCTCGGGCAGCTTCGACCAGGGTGATGAGGGCGATGTGGAATTCCAGGTGCAGAGCTACCTGCGCCACCAGGGCAGCCAGTTCTCGGGCAGTTTCGACGCCAACACCTATATGCTGATGACCCGCGCCCTGGACTATTTCGACCTGGCCCGGGAATACGATAACGACCCGGTGCAGGCCTTTGGCCACGCCCGTTGCAGCTTCCTGGTCATCTCGTTTTCCACCGACTGGCGCTTCTCGCCGCAGCGGTCGAGGGAAATCGTGGATGCCCTCATCGCGGCGGACCGGCCGGTCACCTATGCCGAGATCGAGGCCGATGAAGGCCACGACGCCTTCCTGCTGCCGATTCCGCGCTACATGGAAGTGTTTTCGGCCTACATGCGCCGGGTGGGCAGCTGATGCGGCTCGACCTGACCCATATCCAGCGCTGGATCAAGCCCGGCTCCCGGGTGCTCGACCTCGGCTGCGGCAATGGTGAATTCCTGCAACTGCTGCAGGACCAGCGCCAGGTGCGCGGCACCGGGATCGAAATCGGCGAGCAGGAGATCACCGCTGCCATCGCCCGCGGCCTCAATATCGTCGAGCAGAACCTTGACCAGGGCCTGGCCAACTTTCCTGACCAGAGTTTTGACACCGTGGTGATGGCACATGCCCTGCAGGCTGTACACTACCCGGACCGGGTCTTGGACGAGATGCTGCGTATTGGGCGGGAGGGTATCGTGACCTTCCCCAATTTCGCCCACTGGCGCTGCCGTCTCTATCTCGGCACCCGGGGCAGGATGCCGGTATCAAGGTTCATGCCCTACCACTGGTATGACACCCCGAACATCCACTTTTGTACGGTGAAGGATTTTGAGGCGCTGTGTGAACAAAAAAACATCCGCATACTGGCCCGGGACGTGGTGGGCAATACCGAGCGGCAACCGCTGCTGGCCACTGCCTGGCCGAACCTGTTCGCCACCACGGCGATCTACCACATTACCCGCTGATATGGCCGCGCTCACCCGGCTCGCCCTGCTGCTCGTGGCCCTACTGGGCGGCAGTGGCGCGGCCGTGGCCCAGCAATCGAAAATGTTCGGACCCTACGAATTGCATTACAGCGTGGTCAACACCACCTTCCTGCAGCCGGATGTGGCGGCCGCCTATGGCATCGTGCGCGGCAAGAATCGCGGCATCGTCACGCTGGCGGTGCGGGAGCACCTGGCCGAGGGCAGCGAGACCCGGGCCATGCTGCTGCAGGGGCGCACCTGGGACCTGATCCAGAACCAGCCGCTGGAATTTGTTGAAATACGCGAGGGCTCGGCGGTTTACTACGTTGGCGAGTTCAAGTTCATCAACGAGGAGTGGCGGTTTTTCGAGGTGACTTTCCGGCCCGAGGGCGCCGATGAGACCCATACCTTCCAGTTCAAGCACCAGCTCTACATCGAGCAGTGAGCAATCACCGACAGGACCGGATAGTGGTGCTGGCCAGCGGCAACGCCGGCAAGCTGCGGGAACTGGCAGGCATACTGGCATCGCTGGGGCTGGAGCTGAGATCCCAGGACCAGTTCAAGGTGCCCGAGGTTGAGGAGACCGGGCTCAGCTTCGTCGAGAACGCCATCATCAAAGCCAGGGCGGCCTGTGAATTCAGCGGCTATCCGGCTATCGCCGATGACTCCGGGCTGGAAGTGGATTACCTCAAAGGTGAACCGGGCATCCACTCGGCGCGCTATTCCGGGGGTGGCGACGCCGCCAACAATGCCAGGCTGCTGGCGGAGCTGGGCACTGTGCCACCCGAGCAGCGCAGCGCCCGCTTCCAGTGCGCCCTGGTCTATATGCGCCACGCACTCGACCCCATGCCCCTGGTCTGCCAGGCCAGCTGGGAGGGCCGTATCCTCGACGCGCCGCGGGGCGAAAACGGATTCGGCTACGACCCCCTGTTCTACGTGCCCGAGTACCGCTGCAGCTCGGCTGAACTCTCGCCCGAGCTGAAAAACCGGATCAGCCACCGGGCCCGCGCCAGCGCATTGCTGCTCGAGGCCCTGCGCCAGCACTGATGCAGCCGCCGCCCCTCGCGCTGTATATCCACCTGCCCTGGTGTGAGCGCAAATGCCCCTACTGCGATTTCAACTCCCACGAGGCCAGGGTAATTCCGCAGGAAGCGTACGTGGACGCGCTGTTGCGCGACCTCGAGGGCGATCTGGAACTCGCACGCAATAGGCCGGTGGAGACGCTGTTTATCGGCGGCGGCACGCCCAGCCTGTTTTCCCCCGGGGCCATATCCCGCCTGCTGGCGGGCATCGGCTCGCTGCTGCAGTTGTCCCCCGACCTGGAAGCCACGATGGAGGCAAACCCCGGCAGCGCCGAGGCCGGGAAATTCGCCGGCTTTCGCGCCGCGGGGATCACTCGCCTCTCCCTCGGCATCCAGAGTTTCGACGATGCCTGCCTGCAGGCCCTGGGCCGCGTGCAC
>Ga0105096_10000556_pt1 | contig 13361 bp, 14 predicted proteins | sample PPLLak3cmMay2015_FD_87036 | JGI IMG/M metagenome (GOLD analysis project Ga0105096, IMG submission 87036) | Freshwater sediment microbial communities from Prairie Pothole Lake near Jamestown, North Dakota, USA - PPLs Lake P7 Core (1) Depth... | ecosystem: Environmental > Aquatic > Freshwater >... | reverse complement strand
TTCGAGCGCCGCTTCGATCTTCGGGAAGATGTCGCCGGCGCCGTGCAGGTAGATGAGCCCCTCGGTCTTCTCCAGCAGATCGCCCTGGGCGTCGTACATCGCCACGTCGAGGCTGACCACGCAGCCTGCTTCGATCTTCATCGCCTGCACTTCCTTTGCCGATATGCTCGGCGGCGATTATGGACGTGCTGACCCGACTCGGACCCTACAGCGTCGCGCGCTTCATGCGCGAGTTCTGGCAGCGGCGGCCGCTGCTGATCCGGCAGGCGCTGCCGCAGCTGCGCCAGCCTGCAACGCGCGAGGAATTGTTCTCGCTGGCCGAAAGCGACGACGTCGAGTCGCGCTGCGTCACCTCGTTCAATGGCCGCTGGGCGCTGGCGCACGGACCCTTCGAGCGCGGCGCGCTGCCGCCGTTGTCGCGCCGCCGCTGGACCCTGCTGGTGCAGGGAATCGACCTGCACCTTGCCGCGGCGCGGGCGCTGCTGTCGCGCTTCCGCTTCGTCGCCGACGCCCGGCTCGACGACCTGATGGCGAGCTACGCCAGCGACGGCGGCGGCGTCGGCCCGCACGTCGATTCCTACGACGTGTTCCTGATCCAGGCGCAGGGCCGGCGGCGCTGGCGCATCAGCCGGCAGAGCGACCGGCGGCTCGTGCCCGGGTTGCCACTGGCGATCCTCGCCGACTTCCGCCCCAGTGCCGAGTGGTTGCTCGAACCCGGCGACCTGCTCTACCTGCCGCCCGGCGTAGCGCACGAGGGCGTGGCCGAAGGCGAGTGCATCACGCTGTCAGTCGGCTTTCGCTCGCCGTCGTGGCAGGAGCTCGCCGAGCCCTGGTTCCTGCGACAGGCGGAGCGTGCGCGGCTCGCCGGCCGCTATGGCGATGCCGGCGCGGCGCCGACGCTGAAGCCGGGCCGCCTGCCGGCCGCGATGGTCGAACAGACCTGGAAGCGCCTGGCGCCGCTGCGGCCGCGGCGCAGCGATGCTGTCCTAGTGCTGCTGGCGCAACTGACGGAGCCGAAACCACAGGTGGTGTTCGATCGGCCGCGCCGCGTGCCGTCGCCGCAGTCGTTTGCCCGCGCCGCTGCCGCCGGCCGGCTGGAGCTGAAGCTCGATGCGCGCAGCCGCTGCCTGTACTCGGGCCGCCGCTTCGCGATCAACGGCGAGTTGCTGCCGACGTGCGACTTCGATCCGCGGCTCGCTGAGCTTGCCGATCGGCAGGCGCTGGCGGCAGACTCGCTGCGCGCCGCGCCGCCGCGGCTGCTCGCCGTGCTGCACGATTGGCTGGCAGCCGGCTGGCTGCGCCGCGCGCCGCCTTCGAAGGTGTCCGCATGAACGACCTGCCAAACGACCTGCCAAACAACCTGCCGACCGATCCGCCGGGTGACGCGCCGACCACGGCGCCCGCAGACCCTGCTGCCGATCCGGCGGCGGAGCCGGGCCTGCATGCGCGCCAGCAGCGGCAGATCACGACCCGCGCCGAACTGAAGGCCGGCCTGCAACTGCTGCTCGGCCGGGCGCAGAAGGAGGTTCGGGCGGCCGCCTCCGACCTGTCGGTGTTCGAATTCTCCGGCATCGAGGTTGTCTCGTCGCTGCGCCGGCTGCTGAAGTCCAGCCGGCTCGCCCGCGTCCACCTGATGGTCGACGACATGCGCTGGCTCGATACCCGGGCGCCGCGGCTGCGCGCGCTGCAGCGCGACTACCCGCATGCGCTGCTGATCCGTCGCGCCGACTTCCACGACCGCGTCGGCGAAGACATGTACGTCCTCGGCGACCGTCGCGACGGTTTGCGGCTGCAATCGACGCTGGGCACGCTCGGCGAAGTTTGGAGCAATGACGGCCCCGCCCTGCAGGCGCTGCTTTCCGCTTTCGAACGGCGCTGGGAACGCGCCACGCACGATCAGGCCACCAAGCCGCTCGGCCTCTAGAACCGGCCCGGCGACGCCGCACAAAGGCGGTTCAGCAGCACTGCCAGGCGAGGCCTTCGTCCTGGTCGGCGACCCGCACCTCGCCCTCGCCGCAGCCGAGCACGGCGGCCAGGGCAGCCCGCGCCAGGACCTTCGTGTTGTTGCTTCGGCTCAGGTGCGCGCAAGCGATGAACTGCAGGCGCGAACGGTCGAGCGCTGCCAGCAGGTCGGCGGCCTGGCTGTTGGACAGGTGGCCGCGGCTGCCCAGGATGCGCTGCTTCAGGAAATGGGGGTAGTGGCCGGCGTGCAGCATCGTCACGTCGTGGTTGCACTCGAGCAGGAGGGCGTCGACGCCGCCCAGCGCCGCGATCACGCCGCAATCCGGTGCGCCGACGTCGGTCAGCACGCCGAGGCGGCGTGCGCCGTCGCCGAAGACGTACTGCAGCGGTTCGGCAGCGTCGTGGGCAACGGCATAGGGCTCGAGCCGCAAGGCTCCGATCGCCACCGCTGCTCCGGCCTGCAGCGCCACGACGCCGTCGTCGAGCGCCGCGGCCTGCGCCGTGCCTGCGGAGCAGTAGACCGGCAGCCGCCGGCGATTCATCAGCGTGGCGACACCGCCGACGTGATCGCTGTGCTCGTGCGTCAGCACGATTGCGTCGAGGTCGTCGAGCGCCAACCCGGCGCGCGCCAGCCGAAGCCCGAGCTGGCGGCCGTTGAATCCGTTATCGAGCAGGACGCGGGTGCGGCTTGCGCCATCTCCCGCCTCGACGACCAGCGCATTGCCCTCGCTGCCGGAGCCGAGGCTGCAGAAGCGCAGCACCGCGGCCGCCCGCGTCAGCGAAGCTGGTCGTTGACCTGCGCCAGGATCTTGCCGGAGGTCGGACCGCCGTCGGTCTTGCCTTCGCGATCCTGCACCGTGACCACGGTGCGCGAGCCTTCGGCCACCACCAGCACGCGGAACTGCTGCGCTTCGATCTTGGCGTCACGGCCGAACAGCTTCGACAGCCAGCCCTGGCTGTCGCGCTGCTTCTGTTCCAACACCGGATCGAGGTAGCGGACGAAGTAGACGCCCTTGCCGCGGTCGCGATCCTCGACCGTGAAGCCGCCGCGGTCGAGCGCCAGGCCGACGCGGCGCCAGGCGCGGTCGAACGGTTCGTCGATCACCACCCGCGCCGGATTGCCGCCGTCGGCCGCCACCAGGCGCGACAGTTCCGGCAGCGTCTGCGTCGGCACGACAATGGGCGCGGCGTCCGCCGCAGCGGTCTGCGTCCGCCCCGCCGCGGCAAAGCGCTGCGCCAGCAGCTGCAGTATCTCGGCCTCCAGTTCCGGATCGGAAGGCCGCGGCTGCCACTTGGTCGAGTCCTGGGCCTGCGACGTGAACACCTCGACCATGCCGCGATGACTGACGAAGATCTCGGCGGTGTTCTTCGCGGTGCGCTCGATGCGGATGCGGAACCTGTCCTGCTCGCCGGTCGAGAAGACCTGGTCAAGCAGGCGGCCGAGCGTGCGCCGGATGATGTCCTGGGGCAGCTTGGCGCGGTTCTCGGCCCAGGCGGTCTCGATGATGCCGAGCTTCGGCTCCTGGCGCTCGATCGCCAGCCCGATCGACGGCACGAACTCCAGCACGACAGTGAAGGCCTGCTCGGGTGTGTTGTCGACGATCAGCCAGCGCTGGTTGCCGTCGCGTTCGATCCGTGCGTTGGCAAAGGTCGGCGCCACCCCGGCATCGGCGCTGCCGGTCGTCCGCGTCTGCGCCCGCGCCGCCGTGGCGCTTGCGGTCACCGGTCCGCGGTTCTCGGGAACGCCGAAGCGATCGTCGCGCGGCAGTTGCGACAGGTCGGGAGGAATCTCCAGCGTCCGCGGCGGCGCCGCGCTCTCGTACTGGATCTTGTCGCTGCGCAGGTCCTTGGTGCTGCAGGCAGCCGCCAGCAGCAGGACCGGCAGCACCAGGGCCGCGCGCAGCGTGGCGACATCGCGGATCGTTGCACTACCCTCCGCGCTGCGCGCTGTTGGGCCAAGCGCTTCGGGACGGCCGTGCGCGCTCATCGCCCGCTCCCCGCTCACTTCAGCAGGCCAAGGTCGTGCAGCGCCGCCTCGACCACCGGCCGCGCAGCCTCCGACAGCGGCACCATCGGCAGCCGGATGCCGCCGCCGATCAGGCCCATCTTCGCCATCGCCCACTTGACCGGGATCGGGTTCGGTTCGACGAACAGCTTCAGGTGCAGCGGCAGCAGCCGGTTGTTCAGCCCCCGCGCGGCCGACAGATCGCCGGCCAGCGCCGCCTTGCACAACTCGCTCATCAGCCGCGGTGCGATATTGGCAGTCACCGAGATCACGCCATGGCCGCCGAGCAGCATCAGGGCGAGCGCGGTGTCGTCGTTGCCGCTGTAGACGCCGAAGGACTTCGGCGCCCGCTTCAGCAGGTCGGAGCCGCGTGCGAGGTCGCCGGTGGCGTCCTTGATGCCGACGATGCCCGGCACCTGCGCCAGCCGCAGCGTCGTTTCGGTGGCCATGTCGGCGACCGTGCGACCGGGCACGTTGTAGAGGATCACCGGCAGGTCGACTGTCTCCGCCACCTTGCGGAAGTGCTGGTACAGCCCTTCCTGCGTCGGCTTGTTGTAGTAGGGAACGACCTGCAGCGTCGCATCGGCGCCGACCTTCCTGGCGTAGGCCGTCAGCTCGACCGCCTCGGAAGTCGAATTGCCGCCGGTGCCGGCGATCACCGGCACGCGCCCGCGCACCGCCTCCACGACGACCCGGATCAGTTCGCAATGCTCGTCGTGATCGACGGTCGGCGACTCGCCGGTGGTGCCGACGGCGACGATGCCGTTAGTGCCTTCGGCGATGTGCCAGTCGATCAGCCGCCGATAGGCGTCGAAATCGAGCGCGCCGTCGTCGCGCATCGGCGACACGATTGCCACCAGGGAACCTTTGATCATGCGATGAGCCTCGCCGCAGGACAGGGCCGCGATTCTAACGGCGGCGGCAGAGGCCGCTCTTACCGATCTGCATCCAGTCGTAAGTGGGCGTCGCCACGCGCACGGACCGCACACAGCCGCGAAACGCGCGCCGGCCGCGGCAGGCTGACGACGCCCTCTTCGAAGGCGAGCACGGCGAGCGAGCTGCCATAGGCATCGAGCAGTTCGCGCGGCCGCAGCAGGAACTCCGGGTTGCTCGGCTTGCCGTAGCGTTCGTTGCCGGCCATGAAGGTTTCGTAGATCAGGAGGCCGCCGGGAGCCAGCGCCGCCGCCAGCCGCGGCAGCAGCGGCCGGTGCAGGTAGTTGGTGACGACGACGGCGTCGAAGCTGCGCCCCGCGTACGGCCAGTCGCCGCCTTCGAGATCCGCACGCAGGAAGCGAATGCCGGCCACGTCCTTCAGCGCCGCCCCGGCCTCGGCGTCGAGGTCGACCGCATCGACAGCGCAGCCTTGGCCGGCGAACAGGCGCGCGTGTCGGCCGCGGCCGCAGGCGACGTCGAGCACCGTGGCGCCCGGCGGCACACAGGCGGCAAAGCGCAGCACCCAGGCCGACGCCGCTTCCTTGCCATGGCCCGCGGCGGCGGGTTCTGCAGGCGCCTCGGCCGGCGCAGGCTGCGGCTTGGCGCGGCGGCGCAGCCACATCAGGAGTACGCGATTCCCATCGCCTCGCGCACGTCACGCATCGTCTCCTGCGCCGCCTTGCGCGCGCGGTCGCAGCCGTCGTCGACGATCGAACGCAAGAGCGGCGGGTCGTCGAGATACGGCTGCGCCCGCTCGCGCCAGCCTTGCTGCTCCCGCAGCAGCGACTCGATCACCGGCTGCTTGCATTCCAGGCAGCCGATGCCGGCCGTGCGACAGCCTTTGGCAGCCCAGCCGCGGATCTCTTCGGTGCTGTAGATCTGGTGCAACTGCCACACCGGGCAGCGGTCCGGGTCGCCCGGGTCGGTGCGGCGCACGCGGGCCGGATCTGTGGTCATGCGGCGGACCTTGTCGGCAAGTAGCCGAGGCTCCTCGCGCATCAGCAGCGCGTTGCCGAGGCTCTTCGACATCTTCTGGCCGTCGAGGCCGGGCAGCTTCGGCGTCTCGGTCAGCTTCGCCTCCGGCTCGGCGAGGATGACGCGGCGCGTGCCTTCCAGATAACCGAACAGCCGCTCGCGATCGAGCGTCGACAGGCTCACCGTCGCCTCAAGCAGCGCCCGGCCTTCGGCCAGCGCCTGCGGCTCGCCCCTTTCCTGCCAGCGGCTGCGCAGTTCGAGGTACGCGGCGCCGCGCTTGCCGCCGAGCTTCTTCACCGCCGCCTGCGCGTTCGCCTCGAAATCGCGCTCGGCGCCGAACAGGTGGTTGAAGCGGCGTGCGATCTCGCGCGTCATCTCGATGTGCGGCACCTGGTCCTCGCCCACCGGCACCATGTTGGCGCGGTAGATCAGGATGTCGGCCGCCTGCATCAGCGGATAGCCGAGGAAGCCGTAGGTGGACAGATCGCGCTCTTTCAACTTCTCGATCTGGTCCTTGTAGGTCGGCACGCGTTCGAGCCAGCCAAGAGGTGTGGCCATGCCGAGCAGCAGGAAGAGTTCCGCGTGCTCGGGCACTCGCGACTGGATGAACACCGTCGCCCGGGCCGGATCGATGCCGGCGGCGAACCAGTCGATCAGCATCTCCCAGGCCGACGCGGCGATGTGCTCCGGCGTCTCGTAGTGCGTGGTCAGCGCATGCCAGTCGGCGACGAAGAAGAAGCAGGGGTGCTCGTGCTGCAGCTTCACCCAGTTCTTCAGCGCGCCGTGGAAGTGGCCGATATGGCAGGCGCCGGTGGGGCGCATGCCCGACAGGACGCGGTCGCCGTACATCAGATGAACGCTCCGACGATGGCCCGGCCCAGCTGCAGGAACGGCGACAGGAACACGCCGAGCGTGCCGGTCGCCAGCAGCAGGATGACGATGATGAAGCCGAAGGGCTCGATGCGCGCGAACTGGTGCGAGATCCGGTGCGGCAGCAGCCCGACCATGATCCGGCCGCCGTCGAGCGGCGGCACCGGCAGCAGGTTCAGCGCCATCAGCACAAGGTTGACCTGGATGCCGGCCAGCGACATCGCCTGGAAGAACTGCTCGTCGATGCCGAGCGCGCGCTGGGCGCTGAAGAAGAGCGCCCACAGGATTGCCATCAGCAGGTTCGACCCCGGGCCGGCGGCAGCTACCCACACCATGTCCTGCTTCGGCCGCCGCAGCCGGCCGATGCTGACCGGCACCGGCTTGGCCCAGCCGAAGAGCATCCCCTTGGTGACCAGCAGGATCACCAGCGGCACCGCGATGGTGCCGATCGGATCGATGTGCTTGAGCGGGTTGAGCGTGATCCGTCCCGCGATGTAGGCCGTGTCGTCGCCGAACAGGCGCGCGACATAGCCGTGCGCGGCTTCGTGCAGGGTGATCGCTAGCAGGACGGGAATGGCATAGACCGTGATGGTCTGGACGAGACTTTCCATCGGCGCGCAGTCTATCAGCCGGGTCCGTCGCGACTGTTTACAAGCCGAGCGCTTCGGCCGGCCCGCGGCCGCGGCGGATCAGCACCGGCTCGCGGCCGGTGAGATCGACAACGGTGGTCGGTTCGATGCCGGCGTCGCCGGCATCGATCACCAGGTCGACCTCGTGCTCGAGCCGCTCGCGGATCTCCAGCGCATCGGTGCGCGGCAGTTCGTCGCCCGGCAGCAGCAGCGTGGTCGAGATCAGCGGCTGGCCGAGCACGTCGAGCAGGCCGAGCGCCACCGGATGGTCGGGCACGCGGATGCCGATGGTCTTGCGCGACGGGTGCGACAGCCGCCGCGGTACTTCGCGCGTCGCTTCGAGGATGAAGGTATAGGGGCCAGGCGTGACGTTGCGGATCAGCCGGTACTGGACGTTGTCGACCTTGGCGTAGTTGGCGATCTCCGACAGGTCGCGGCACAGCAGCGTCAGGTGGTGGCGCTCGTCGACGGCGCGGATCCGGCGCACGCGGTCGGCGGCGGCCTTGTCGTCGAGCCGGCACACCAGCGCGTAGCAGGAGTCGGTCGGGATGGCGGCCACGCCGCCGTGCTCGATCAACTGCGCGGCCTGGCGCAGCAGCCGCAGTTGCGGGTGCGTCGGATGGACGGCGAAGAGCTGGGCCATCGCTCGAAATTATGTGAAGCGGGTCCAGATCGGCGTCAGCCTGGCCGGCAGCGCGGCGGTGCGCCCGAGGTCGGCGACCGATTCGCCCGGTCCGTGAAAGTCGCTGCCGCGCGAGGCGGCAAAGCCGAACTGCAGGGCCAGTTCGGTGAAGCGCTGCACGTCGGCGGCGCCGTGGCTGCCGGTCACCACTTCGATCGCCTCGCCGCCGAGCTCGCGGAACTCCGACAGCAGCGCCCACATCTCGGTGTCGCTCACCTTGTAGCGGCCCGGATGCGCCAGCACCGCAACGCCGCCGGCGCCGCCGATCCATTGCACCGCCTGCGCCAGCCGCGCCCAGTCGTGCGGCACAAAACCCGGCTTGCCTTCGACCAGGAAGCGGGCGAAGACCTCGCGCGTGTCTCGGCAGACGCCCCGTTCGACCAGGTGGCGGGCGAAGTGCGTACGCGAGATCAGATCCGGATTGCTGACGTACTTCAGCGCGCCGTCGTAGGCGCCGTCGATGCCGGCGCTCGCCAGTCCCTCGGCCATCTGCTGCGCCCGCGCCAGGCGGCCGGACCGCAGCCCGGCGATGCCTCCGATCAGCGTCTGGTCGTCGGGGTCGATGCCGAGGCCGACCACGTGCACCGTGCGCCCGGCCCAGGTGACCGAGATCTCGATGCCGGGAACGAACGGCAGGCCGAGTTCGCGGGCGCAGGCGGCGGCCGCCGCCAGGCCGCCGGTCTCGTCGTGGTCCGTCAGCGCGTAGAGATCGACGCCGTTGGCCGCAGCGCGCTGCACCAGTTCGCGCGGCGACATCGTGCCGTCGGAGACGATCGAGTGCGAATGCAGGTCGGCGTTGAGTTGGGTGGTTTCTTTCATGAAGGGCGCGATTCTACGGAGCCTCGCGGCGGCGCCCGAGCGACGAATTCCTCGATCAGCCGCGCCACCGCCTGCGGCTGATCGTGATGCAGCATGTGCCCGGCGTCGGCAACCCTGGCCACCTCGACCGCCCTGAGCTGCGCCCGGCGCTGCGCCACCGCCTGCAGATTGCCGGCCCAGCGGTGCGCGTCGGTGTCCGCCGCCTCGACCCACAGCACCGGACAGGTGATCGCCGCCCAGCAGGCCGCCACCTCGGCCCAGCGGTACAGCACCGGATTGACGATCTTGTGCGCCGGATCGCCGGCGATCTCGTAGTCGCCGTCAGCCGTGCGGCGAGACCAGTGGCTGGCGAGGAAGGCGGCGCGCTCGGCATCGAGCCGCGGATTGTTCTGCCGCAGCCGCCCGGCGACCTCGTCGACCGAGGCGTAGCGGCGCGCGCCTGGCGGCGACTTCAGCTCATCGAGCCAGCGCGCGTAACGGCCCGGCGCCAGCTCCGGGGCGCTGTCCTTCAGGCCGAAGCCTTCGAGATTGACCAGCGTCCGCAGCCGCGCCGGCCGCGCCCCGGCGTAAAGGAGTGCCACGTTGCCGCCCATGCTGTGGCCGACCAGGTCGACCTGCGCCTCGGGCGACACCGCATCGACGATCGCATCGAGGTCGGCAAGGTAGTCGGGGAACCAGTAGCAGTCACCCGGGCCGGACTCGCTCAGGCCGAAGCCGCGCCAGTCAGGCGCCACGACGTGCCAGTCGTGCCCGAAGGCATCAACGACGAACTGGAACGACGCCGATACGTCCATCCAGCCGTGCAGCAGCACGAGCAGCGGCGCACCCGGCTCGCCCCATTCGCGCAGGTGACAGCGCAGGCCACGGACGGCAAGGAAACGGGAACGCGAAGGCTTCATGGCAATTGCCCGGTCGGCGGCGCTGCGGGATGATCGGTCGCTTTCGAGAACAGAACCTATCCCAGAATCCCATGGCCCGCGACCGCTACCGCGAGATCCACGCCAGCTTCCACTGGCAGGTGCCGGAACGATTCAACATCGCCGAAGTCTGCGGCCGCCGCTGGGCGGCGGAGACCTCGCGCGTGGCGCTGTACACCGAGGACGAGGCCGGCCGCCGCGAAACCTATACCTACGCGACGCTGGTGCGCGATGCCAACCGGCTGTCGAATGCGCTGGCCGCGTTCGGCGTCGGCCGCGGCGACCGCGTTGCGATCGTGCTGCCGCAGCGCGCGGAAACCGCGGTCGCCCACCTGGCCGTTGCGCAGATGGGCGCCACGGCGATGCCGCTGTCAATCCTGTTCGGCCCGGACGCGCTTGCCTTCCGCCTGAACGACAGCGCGGCGAAGGTCGCGATCTGCGAGGCCGCCACCGGGGCCGTGCTTGCCGGCCTGCGCGAGAACTGTCCCCATCTGCGGCAGGTGATCTGCGTCGACGGCGCCACCGACGGCGCGCTCGGCTGGAGCGCCCTGCTTTCGCCTGCCGCCGACCGCTACCCGGCGGTCGCCACGCTGGCCGACGATCCTGCCGTGCTGATCTACACCAGCGGCACCACCGGACCGCCGAAGGGCGCGCTGATTCCGCATCGGGCGCTGATCGGCAATCTGTCGGGCTTCGTCGCCTCGCAGAACTGGTTTCCGAAAGCAGGCGACGTGTTCTGGTCGCCTGCCGACTGGGCCTGGACCGGCGGCCTGATGGATGCGCTGCTGCCGACGCTGTACTTCGGCTTTCCGATAGTCGGCCTGCGCGGGCGCTTCACGCCCGACCGGGCGCTCGAGGTCGTGCGCCGCTACCGCGTCAGCAACGCCTTCCTGTTTCCCACCGCGCTGAAGATGATGATGCGTTCGCCCGAGTGGCAGAACCCCGGCAAGCTGTCGCTGCGTGCGCTGATGAGCGCCGGCGAGTCGGTCGGCACGGCGGTGTTCGACTGGACCCGCAAACACCTCGGCGTCACCGTCAACGAGATGTTCGGGCAGACCGAGATGAACTACATCGTCGGCAACTCGCACCAGAAGTGGCCGGCACGGCCAGGCGCGATGGGCCGCGCCTATCCCGGCCATCGCATCGCGGTGATCGACGACGATGGCCGCGTGCTGCCACCCGGCGAAGCCGGCGAAGTGGCGGCGCACCGGCGCGACATCCATGGCCATCCCGACCCGGTGTTCTTCCTCGGCTACCTGAACAACGAGGCGGCGACGCGGCGCAAGTACACCGGCGATCCGGCCGACTCCTGGTGCCGCACCGGCGACCTCGCGGTGCAGGACGACGACGGCACCCTGTGGTACCGCGGGCGCGCCGACGACATGTTCAAGGCCGCCGGCTATCGCATCGGCCCGGGCGAGATCGAGAACTGCCTGCTCGGCCACCCGGCCGTGGTCAACGTCGCCGTGGTGCCGAAGCCCGATGCCGAACGCGGCGCGGTGGTCAAGGCCTACGTCGTGCTCGCCGAAGGCCGGCGCGGCGACGCGGCGCTGGTCGACGAGCTGCAGCGGCACGTGCGCGGCAAGCTGGCGCCGTACGAGTATCCAAAGGAGATCGAGTTCATCGACGCGCTGCCGATGACCACGACCGGCAAGGTGCAGCGGCGCGTGCTGCGCGAACGCGAGGCCGCTCGTGCGGCCTCCGGCTGATGCGCTGACCGCGCCGCGGCGGCCGTCAGTTCAGGACGAGGTGGCGCGCAGCGGCCGTGTCGCGACGGCACCGGCCGGGCGTTTCGACGACTCGCGGATTGCCAGTTTCAGGATCGGCCGCCACTCGTCGCGCTCGGCGTCGTAGAGTTGCGCAACGATCGAGCGCGGCAGGTCACGGTAGCGGCGCCGGTCCGGACTGAAGGTGATCTCGCGGAAGCCCAGCTCCTGCAACCAGTCCCACAGCTCATCGCTCAGTCCCGCCTGCACGGTCATGCGCACGTCGTGCAGATAGATCCGGGCTCCGAGCTTGGGCTTCGGACCACGAGGCGGGCGACTGCGCTCATGGCGGATCTTGAACAAGGTACGAAAGCCGTCGAACGCGCCCATCTTTGCCGCTCCTCGATGCTCCGGCCGTGTTTCGCAAGGGCCGATGACACGCATCAAGGGTATTTCATGCGGACGATCACGGCGCTCGGCCAGATGGCCTAAGACGCCTGCAGGAAAGCCCCGGCAGGTCAGCCGCGTTGCAGTTCGTCGAGTTCTCCTGCGGTAAAGCCGGCGCGCAGACGCGCGGCGACATTGAGCGGCCCGCGCTGCCGCGGCGCCATGCAGCGCTGCGCCGCCTCGCGCGCGGCAGCGGCCGGTTCGACGCCGCGCTCGCGGCACAGATGGTGGAACCAGCGGTTGCCGATCGCCACGTGGCCGATCTCGTCTTCGAGGATCCGGTCGATGATGGCGGCGCTCGCCTGATCGCCGATCGCCGCGAACTTCGCCCGCACTGCCGGCGAGGCGTCGAGCCCGCGCGCCTCCAGCGTGCGCGGCACCAGCGCCATTCTGTCCAGCAGGTCGTCGCCCGTGCGGCGGGCCATGTCCCACAGGCCGTCGTGAGCCGGAAAGTCGCCGTAGTCGAAGCCGGCTTCGCGCAACCGATCGCGCAGCAGCGTGAAGTGCGCCGCTTCTTCGATGGCCACGCCAGTCCAGTCGCGGTAGTAGGACTCGGGCTGACCGGCGAAGCGCCAGACATGGTCGAGCGCCAGGCCGACGGCGTTGAACTCGATGTGGGCCAGAGCGTGCAGCAGCGCTGCCCGCCCTTCGCGCGAGCCCACGGCGCGCTGCGCCAGCGACCCCGGCGGGACCAGGATCGGCCGCGCCGGTCGGCCGGGCAGGTCACCGGGATCGTCCAGCGCCACAGTGACTGCGCAGGGCCGCCCGCCTTCGTCGAGAGCCTGCGTCAGCCGCAACCGCTCGTCGACCGTGACGGCCCGCAGTGCCTGCAGCGCCGCGAATCGAAGCTCGCCGCTGACGTCGGCCATTCAGGCCGCCGCTCGTTCCGCCGCCGCCAGTTCGGCTCCGACCCGTTCGCGCGCTTCATGCACATGTTCGCCGATCAGCCGCGCCGCTGTCCCACCGTCGCCGGCCGCAATCGCATCGAGGATGGCGGCATGCTCACGCCAGACCTTCTGCGTGAAGCGCGGCCGCTGCAACACCTCGCCCATCGAGCGGCGCAGATGCAGCCAGTGCGTCTGCATCGATCCGATGATCAGCGGATTGCCGCTCGCCGCGTAGATCAGCGTGTGGAAATCGATGTCGGCCTGCAGCGTCGCCTTCGCATCACCTGCCGCGGCGACACGACGCCCCTCGGTAACCAGGGCCTTGCCCTGCACCATCTGCGCGGGCGTCATCCGCTGCGCCGCCAGCGACGCCGCCAGCGGTTCGACCGCCGAGCGGAACTCGTAGATCGCCTCGAAGCGGGCGCGATCGGCCGGCCCGACCTGCAGGCCGCGGCGGCCGCGGTCGACCAGGAATCCCTCCTTCTTCAGCAGCCCGAGCGCCGTCATCACCGGCTGCCGCGATACCTGC
>Ga0105096_10000555_pt1 | contig 13368 bp, 8 predicted proteins | sample PPLLak3cmMay2015_FD_87036 | JGI IMG/M metagenome (GOLD analysis project Ga0105096, IMG submission 87036) | Freshwater sediment microbial communities from Prairie Pothole Lake near Jamestown, North Dakota, USA - PPLs Lake P7 Core (1) Depth... | ecosystem: Environmental > Aquatic > Freshwater >... | reverse complement strand
TGCATGCATTTATCTGGAATTCCATGACCACCAACAATTGCAACACTTATTTAATCGAGAGTTCAAAACGTATCCTTATCGATCCGGGGCATGCCGATCTTTTCGGGCATGTTCTTGAAGGACTCGATCAGCTCGGTTTGGCAATAAAAGATATCGATCTGGTCATCTGCACCCACGCTCACCCGGACCACCTGGAATCGGCAGCAATGTTCAAGAGAGAAAAGGTATTATTTGCCATCCATGAAACAGAATGGAACTGGTTGAAAGAAATGGATGCGCATATTCGCGGATCTTACGGAATAGGAATCGAGGCAATCCACCCGGATTTTCTTTTGAAGGAAGGCCGACTGACATTGGGTGATATACAACTTTGGGTCATCCATACCCCTGGTCATTCCAAGGGGTCCATTTGTTTGTATTGGCCCGAGGAAAATGCGTTGTTTACCGGAGATCTGGTTTTTCAATCAGGGTTCGGAAGAACCGACCTTCCGGGAGGGGACAGCGAGCAACTCAAGGCCAGTATCCAAAAAGTCGCCGAACTGGATGTCAAATGGCTCCTTCCCGGACACGGAAATATCATCAGCAGCACCAGTGAGGTCAAAGCCAATTTCGACCAAATCTCCCAGATGATGATGAATTATCTTTAATCTTTTTCATCACAAGGTCGAAGGTATTTTTTATTTCTCCCATTTCATTTATCTTTTCAGCAGGTCCACTCCGCGACCTTCAAGGTAGGTTCTGAGTTCGGGAATGGGGATAAGGTTGAAATGAAAAACGGAGGCCGCCAAAAGAATGGTGGCGCCTGCCTGAACAGCTTCGTAGAAATGCTCCAGCTTTCCGGCTCCTCCGGAAGCCACAACTTCAGCGGATGTAGCTTCCCTGATTTTTTTGATCAGGGGTAGATCATACCCTGTTTTTACGCCGTCTGTCGATTTGCTGGTGGGAAGAATCGTTTTTATCCCAAAACCATCCATTTTTCCGGCCCATTCAATGGCATCGGCACTGGTGGCTGTGCGTCCGCCATCGATATAAACTTCATACCCCGATGGCATAGCCGGGTTAACTCCGGCATCAATGGCAACAGTCACTCGTTCGGGGCCAAATTCCTTAACCATTTCGGCAATGACTGCTGGTTTGCGAAAAGCAGCACTGCTGGTTGAGATTTTATCGGCACCGGCTTCCAGAACGGCTGCGGCAGAAGCCACATCACTGATGCCACCTCCCACGGTAAAGGGAACAGTGGCCACCTCGGCGACTTTTTTTACCACATCCAGCATGGTAGCACGGCCTTCAATGGTTGCTGTAATATCCAGTAAAGCAAGTTCATCCGCCCCGGCTTCGCAATAAGCACGGCAACAGGCAACAGGATCACCGGCATCCCGAATATTGACGAACTGAACCCCCTTGACTACTCTTCCGTTTTGCATATCAAGGCATGGCATGATTCTGACGGTCATTAGCATTCCTCCTTATAAAGCGCATCTGGTATCAAAAAATCGTTGTTTTTTTCTGTTTTTGGTCCCGGCAGGAAATGTGGACAATGATATTTCCCTTGCCATTCTCTCTCGGATGACCATAGATGTACCTCTACAATTAATCCGAAGAGGAGTCAAGATTCAAAAAATATAACCTTCTTTCTTGCGGGATTCCGAGTTGACCTTTCGGAAATGCAATGCTAAAAGCTTTCGGAATATTGCTCGGAAAGGAAAAATACATGAACTTTCATGAACGCTCATACTGTGGCTCTGTGAACCTCAACCAAACGGGCCGGAAGGTGGTTCTTGCCGGGTGGGTGGATGCCTTGCGGGACCATGGAGAAGTCCTATTTATCCACCTTCGGGATCGCACCGGCATCGTCCAGGTAGTTTTTGATCCCGGCACTACCCCATCCCAAGTGTGTCGCGCCGCAGTCGCATTGCGCAACGAATACTGTCTCATGTTAACCGGTGAGGTGATTGAGCGACGGAAAGGCACGGAAAACCCGAATATTGAAACCGGGCAACTGGAGGTAGTGGCCGAAAATTTAAAGCTTCTCAGCCGGTCAGAACCTCTGCCGTTTCCCATCAGCGAAAAATCCATGGTTGCCGGAACCAGTCTTCAGAGTGGGGAAGCTGTCCATGAAGATTTACGGTTGCAGTATCGCTTTCTTGATCTGCGCCGTCCCTCCATGCAGGAACGACTTTTTAAACGGCACCGGATTATGCGATGTATCCGAAACTTTCTGGATGAACATGGTTTTGTGGAAGTCGAAACTCCCATGCTGACCCGAAGCACTCCGGAAGGGGCCCGCGACTATCTGGTTCCCAGCCGTCATTATCCTGGTCGGTTTTATGCCTTGCCACAATCCCCACAGCTTTTTAAACAGCTATTAATGGTGAGCGGTTTTGAGCGCTATTACCAGATTGTTCGTTGTTTCCGGGATGAAGATCTTCGGCCCAACCGTCAGCCGGAGTTTACCCAGCTGGATTTGGAAGCGTCCTTTATCGATGAGGAGTTTATTTATTCACTTTTTGAGGAGCTTGTGGCGAGGATGTTTGCCGTTGGTGGTGTTAGTCTTGAGCTGAAATTTCCCCGTATGAGTTGGCTGGAAGCTATGGAAACTACCGGCACGGATCGGCCCGATTTGCGTTTCGGTATGACTTTCATAGATGCTACAGATCTTTTTTCCAATACCGGATATTCCATCTTCAGGCAGATCATCGAGCGTGGGGGATGTATCAAAGGTATCAACGTTAAAGGTCAGTCTGAAAGCCTCAGCAAAAACATATTGCAAAATGAATACGCCAAAGAGATTGTTCCGGGGTTTGGCGCCCGAGGAATGACGTGGATGCGCGTAATGGACGGTCGTCTGGAATCCAATATCGTGCAGTTTTTCACCCCGGAAGAACAACTCAGTATCCTAAACCGTTTTGATGCGGAAGACGGCGATGTGCTGCTGCTGATCGCTGATTCCTCGTGGAAAACGGTCTGTTCCGCCCTTGGACAACTTCGACTGCACGTGGCCAACCGTTTGAACCTGATTCCTCCGGGAGTTTACAAGCCATTGTGGGTGACCGACTTTCCTCTTTTTGAAGCCACTGACGCAGGATTAACATCGACCCACCATCCTTTCACCATGCCCTCGCATACCGATTTTGATCCGGCCAACCCGGAAGAGTTATTGAGTCTGTATTCCCGTTCCTATGATCTGGTGATGAACGGAGAAGAACTTGGCGGTGGAAGTATCCGAATCAATGACCAGGAGCTTCAGCAAAGGATTTTTCAGGCACTGGGGCTTTCAGATGAGGAAGTGGAAGAAAAATTTGGTTTTTTTCTGCGGGGTCTTTCTTACGGGACCCCACCTCACGGTGGCATCGCTTTGGGGATGGATCGGGTGGTTTCCATTATTTTGGGCTCGTCCTCCATTCGCGAGGTCATTGCTTTTCCCAAAAACCGAAGCGCTTTCTGTCCCTTGACAGCTGCTCCATCCGATGTTTCTCGGCATCAGTTGATCGAACTGGGCCTTGTCGGTGGAGAAACTATTCAATCTGTCCCGGGAATGGAGCCTCAGGATGATCTGGTGGATACCCTTTCCTGGGTATCTCGTATTGCAGTGGATCCAGGTGAAAGAGAGATAATTACAAAAGCTGTGGAGGCTGCCAAGGGTTTAGCCGATCTTATAGACGGCCTTGATAAGAATCAGGAACCGGTTTATAACGTTGTTTCCCTCAAAAATCTCACCAGGCAAGGAAAAGAAGCGCGATTAAATCAATTGGCCGAGAAAAAAGAACTGTTTAAAAACGCGCCGGCGATCAAAGGTGGCTACTTCAAGGTGGCGAGCATTCTGGAATAAGAGATTATCGAATGAATTCAAATATTTTTTCATTTAGTGCGGAATTCGGGACCGAAGCCGGGCAGGGCGGATTAAGGGTGGCCATTCAACCGAACATGTCCTGCCGGGGATGGCCGGCAAATGCCGGTTCCAAAGCCCTTGAAAATTTTATCGCCCTGGAGGATGCTACGGTGATCCGACTGTTAAGGCAGGCGGGAGCAAGAATTGCGGGCAGCACCCATATGAGTGAGTTGGGATTTGGGCTTATAAGAAATACCGGAAGTCAGGCCGTTTCGGAAAATCTTGCAGATGTGGCCCTTATTACCGATAACATGGGGGAGGCCCGAATAGCTGCTGCCCGTGCAGGGCTACCGGGGTTTAAGCCCAGCTACGGTATTGTCTCTCGACTGGGACTTATCGGACTGATCCCCTCGATGGAGTGCTGGGGAATTCTGGCTCGGAAGGTTTCGGACATCAAATCCACAATGGCAGCCATCTGTGTAAGAGACGAACAGGACTTCTCCATGACCGGTAACACCCTGCCTGATTTTACCATAAGCCGGCCTTTTAATGAGACACTCAGGGTGATCGGTGTGGCGGAGGGATATGAAAACAACCTCACAAAAGCTGAGAGTGTGTCTTGGGAAAAAGCATTATCAGCGCTGGAACAAGCCGGATTTAAGATTGAGAAAATCAGGCTGACGGATGCGGCTCTTTTTTCCTCGGTACACAATGTCATTGGCGCCGTCGAAGCTTCCTCCAGCGCAGGTAAGTATGACGGAGTGCGTTACGGACACAGGGCATCCAATGCCGGAAACTGGAATGAAATGTATCTGAAATCCCGGGGAGAATCCTTTGGTACTCTTATGAAAGCTTATCTCTTTCAGGGGGCCTATTTCCAGTTTAAAAATTATGTTGCCTTTGAAAACGCTTGCCGCATTCGGGGGCGTTTGTTGGATGAAACCATGCGGGCTTTTAGTCAAGTGAACTGGATGGCCTCACTGACAATTCGTGAAAACCGGGATGCCTGCAAAGCCTCTAATATTACAGACATCTATAAGGCGTTTTCCTTTACTGCTCCTGCTAATATCACAGGGCTTCCCGCACTTCAAGTTCCGGGTATAGCACTTTGTGGTAATATGGATTTGGGTTTGCAAATTACCGGACCTCCCCTGAGCGATCGGGAGCTACTGGCATTTGGTGCATATTTGGGGCCGGAAAAACAAGGAGGTTCGGCAAAATGAAATACGAAGCCGTTATCGGTCTTGAGATTCATGTGGAATTAAACACCCCGACCAAGCTGTTCTGTGATTGTCCCAACAGGCCGGGTGATGCCCCTAATGTCAATATTTGTCCCATATGCCTGTGGCTTCCTGGTGCCTTGCCACGACTGAGTCAGGAGGTCTTGGAGAAAGCTGTGATAGCATGTTTGGCGCTTAACTGCACAATAGAACCTGAAAGCGCTTTTGACCAGAAAGTTTATTACTATCCCGATCTTCCAAAAGGTTTCCAGCTTTCTCAACACCACAAGCCCTTGGCACGAAACGGTTATCTCGATATTCTTGTTGATAGCCGGAACCCCAGACGGTTGGGTATTCACCATATTCATCTGGAAGAAGATGTCGCTAAGCTGCTTCATGAAACCGAAGACCGGACTCCCATAAGTCTGGTGGATTTCAACCGGGCGGGCGCTCCCCTGATCGAGATCGTTACGGAACCGGATATGAGAAATCCTATTGAGGCTATGGAATTTCTGAAAGTGTTGCGTACCCAGATACGCTATACCGGGGCTTCCGAATGCAGCCTGGAAAAGGGAAGCATGCGGGTGGATGCCAATATATCCATCCGTCCGCAAGGAAGCTCATTGTTGAATACCAAGGTGGAGGTCAAAAATATGAACTCCATCCAGCATGTGGGGGATGCCATTGCCTATGAAATTAAACGGCAGGCCGAGTGCCTGGAAAAAAACGAACCTGTTGTTTTGCATACGCGGTTGTGGGATTGTGAAAAACAGGTGACTTGTGCCATGCGGGGCAAGTTTTCCGGGCCCTGTGTGCCTGATCCGGCAGTGCCGCGAATTGTCATTGACGATGATTGGCTCGCCTTGAGAAAAGCAAAACTGCCTGAAATGCCTATCCAAAAAGGGGAACGTTTCATAGCATCCTATGGTCTTAACCGTGACGAAGCCCTGATCATGAGCCAGGACCGTGAGTTATCGGAATTCTTCGAAAAAGCGGTGCGGGATTACCTGCAACCCCGTAAGGCGGCCAACTGGATTGCGGCGCACCTGATACCCGCTTTAAAAGATCAGGGTAAGTCAATCAGCGAGATTCCTCTTACCCCTGAACGGTTTCAAGCCCTGCTTTGTATGCAGGATCAAGATGAAATTAATGCTAATGCCGCCAGGGAAGTTTTGCTTCGAATGCTTGCCGAAGATAAAAACCCGGAAAAAATAGTGGAAGAACGAGGGTTTCGTCAGGTTTCCGATACCGATGCATTGGAGACAATTGTAAACCGTATTCTGACAGACAATCCTTCAGGAATTCAAGACTATAAGTCAGGTAACATGAAGGTTCTGGGATTTTTTATTGGGCAGGCCATGAAAGCCACCCAGGGAAAAGCCAATCCCAAAGTACTGAATGAACTTTTTATAAAAAAACTGTAAGTGCTGATCTCGGCAGATACCAATGCGCCGTGCTTAAACCTATAAGTAACTAAGACTGATCTCCTTCCTTTAATTATGAACAAAGACATCCTGGAAAATATTCACAAATGGGTGGGACCTTTGCAGGGTGAACTTCCCCGGCTCTATCTGGTGGGTGGTGCGGTTCGGGATCGGCTTTTGGGAAAGGAAATCAAGGATATCGACATTGTTTGTCGCGATGCCGAAAAAATGGCCCGAACCATTGCCAAGACAAAAAAACTAAGGGTGGTGGCATTTGAAAAAAAAGCTGATGAGCCGTGCTATCGGATAGTTGGTCGGGATATCAAAGAAATTACCATAGATATCACTGAAATGCGGGGAGACAATATCGATGAAGATCTTAAACGCCGTGACTTCAGTATAAATGCCATTGCTATGGAAATCATTTTTGAAAATTTTTCAGTGACCATCATTGACCCATTGGGGGGCCAAAATGATTTAAAACACCGATTGATCAGGTTATGTTCGGATCATGCCATCAGAGATGATCCGTTGCGGATGCTTCGGGCAATCCGGATTTCCGCGGAATTGGATTTTACCCTCGAAAATGATACGGAGGTTTCCATTAATAAACAGGCCTTCAGGCTTAAAGAATCCGCGCCTGAAAGGGTTATGTCCGAGATGATCAGAATTTTCTCTGTCCCAAACTGTACGCCCTATATTCGAAAAATGGATCAATTGGGTCTTTTGGAAGTTATTTTCCCTGAGATTCAACCCATGAAAGCCTGTTCCCAGAACGCATACCATCACCAGGATGTGTGGAACCATAGTATGAGTGTATTGGAAAACTGCGAAAACATTTTAACTCATCTTGAAAATTATTTTGGTGATCAAAGTTATTTGGTATTGGAGTGTCTCGAAAAAATCGACAGGCTTCCACTTTTGAAAATTGCCGGACTTTTCCATGATGTTGGAAAACCGCACACTCGAAGGATCAAACCCGAATCAGGAAGGATTACTTTTTACGGTCACGATGTTAAAGGCAGGGATATTTTATCCGATATGGCTGTGCGCCTGAAGATGTCCGGAAAGTGCCGGATGCTTCTTGAAATGCTGGCAGTCGAACATCTCCATGTAGTTAACCTTTCCAAGTTTGGAGTTAAAAAAAGCACCATCAATGGTTTTTTTAGGAATCAGGGCGATGATGCCGTCTTGTTGATAATTTTGAGCATGGCCGATACAAAAAGCAAAATGGGTCCATCGGCGATAGAGTCGGAAATAAAAGCGCACCTGGCCTGGTGCCGGAAAATTATTGCCGAATACTTCATTTCCATCAAAAAAAAGTTTGAGGAAAAGAATTTGATTAGTGGAAAGGATCTGATCGATATGGGAGTGGTGCCGGGCCCGAAGATGGGAAAAATTTTGAAAAAGACAAGAGAAGCTCAGGATTCCGGCAAGTTACGGGATAAACAGGATGCGTTGGATTTTATCAAATCAATGATTAACGATGGTTGACCTCAGCCATTATTTGAACTATGACCTGGTTGGAGCCAAATGTGCTTCAGGCAAAATTCAAATAAAAAAACAATGGATAGTCCCTAACACCAAGACATTGCGGATCGTTTTTTGTTTAATCGGTTTTTCGGAAAATGAAACAAATGACAAATATTATGGAAATCCTGACATATAATGAAATGGACCCAAAGGGGCTTTCCAAACAGGTGGATAGAGTCGTGGGCTTGCTTAAGACCGGCGATTTCAATGCCGCTGATGTGAAAAAACTTAAAGGCACCCGTTATTACAGGGCCAAACTCAGCAGCAAGGATCGGTTGCTCTTTACCCTTGGACGCTATAGTGAGTCCTATTGTATCCTTTTGCTGGAAGTGATTAAAAATCATGCCTATGAAAAATCACGATTTATTAAAGGCGCCGGAATCGATGAAGACAAGATTGATTTTAATTTTGCGACCGAACAATTGCCCAATGGGGATCTAACTTCTTTGGTATACAGGAATCCAGGGCGATCGGATTTTCACCTTTTGGATAAAATTATCTCATTTGATGATATTCAACACGAGATTTTCAATCTCGGTCCGCCGCTGATTGTGATCGGATCAGCGGGCAGTGGCAAAACGGTTCTGACCCTGGAAAAACTGAAGCACATGGCCGGCGATATCCTGTATGTCACTCTATCGCCTTATTTGGCGGAGAACGCGCGCAATCTATATTATTCCAATGAATATGAAAAAGATGGCCAGAATATCGATTTTCTCTCATTTAAAGAGCTTTTGGAAACAATTCGCGTGCCTGAAGGCCGAGAAATCAACTACCGGGAATTTGAACGCTGGTTTGAGCGCTATAAGCATCACGTTCCCATCAAAAATACCCACCAGCTCTACGAAGAATTCAACGGGGTTTTGACAGGCTATCCTATTGACCGCGCTTATCTTGATCGCCGGGACTATCTTGGGCTTGGTGTGCGCAGGTCGATTTTTTTAAACAGTGATCGGGCGGCGGTTTATGATATTTTTGAAAAATATCTCGATTTTTTAAAGGAAAGCAAGTTTTATTCTCCAAACATGGTTTCTTATGAATATGTGCGGCTGTGCCGTCCGAAATATGATTTTGTCGTGGCTGATGAGGTTCAGGATCTTACAAACATACAAATCCAATTAATTCTTAAAATGTTGCGATTTCAGGGCAACTATGTACTTTGCGGCGATGCCAATCAGATTGTACACCCCAATTTTTTTTCCTGGTCGGCGGTAAAATCAATGTTTTACGAACAGCGTGCCAAAAGCGGCTCCGAAAAAAGCGGTGATCGGTCCAGGGAAATCATCAGAGTTTTAAACGCCAATTACCGCAACTCGTTGTCCGTTACCGACCTTGCCAACCGCTTGCTGTTGATCAAAAATGCTCGTTTTGGCTCCATTGACCGCGAAAGCAACTACCTGGTGCGATGTGTTTCTGAAAAAAAAGGAAGCATCGAATTTCTGGCTGAAAAGGACAAGACCAAGCAGGAGCTTAATGCAAAAACCGGCCGTTCTGCCCGGACAGCGGTAATTGTCATGCGTTCCGAGGAAAAAAAGGCGGCACGCGCCTTTTTCAAAACGCCACTCTTGTTTGCCATCCATGAGGTCAAGGGCCTTGAATATGAAAACATCATTTTGCTTAATTTCGTTTCAGGTAATGCTCGCGAATTTAATGCCATCGTTGAAGGTGTTACTTCCGGGGACCTAACGCATGAGCTTAAATATGCCCGGGCTAGGGATAAAGAAGACAAATCCCTGGAGGCCTATAAGTTTTTCATCAACGCCCTGTATGTAGCTATTACCAGGAGCATCACCAATGTTTATATTGTTGAAAACAACCCAAGCCATCGTCTGTTTGCTCTTCTGGGGTTATATACCAGATCCGATGACATCAAAGTTTCTTCCCAGGTGTCTACTTCCGGGGAATGGCAGCAGGAAGCTCACCGGCTCGAATTACAAGGCAAAGCCGAACAGGCTGAAGAAATTCGAAGAACCATACTGGCCCAGAAAGAGGTACCATGGCAGATCATGACGCCTCAAAATATCGATACACTAAAAAAAGATGCCCTTGATTCGAAAAATTACAACCGCAAAGCCAAGCAGCTGCTTTTTGATTATGCGGTGTTGCACCAGGTGCCTGAACTCTTCGAATCCCTGGCAGCATTGAAGTTCAATCCTGCAAAGGAACCCGAAAAATTCCAGGCCTCCATTATAAACAAGTACCATCAGGATTATCAGGGTAAAAAGCTCACGGAGATCAAAAAAAAAGTCGAAACCTATGGAGCGAATTTCCGTAATCCTTTCAACCAGACACCCTTGATGATCTCCGCCCATCTGGGTCTGGAAGAGCTTGTGAAATGGCTTATTGCCAACGGGGCCAACCGCAAACTGACCGACAACTGGGGACGTACACCCCTTCAGATTGCTCTGCGTCAGGCCTATCGGTATGAATTCTTTGCCGGGGAACACATCGGACTGATCTATGCCGATCTTTCACCTTCCAGCATCAAGGTCAAGGTGGAGGGGCAGATGATAAAAATTGACAATAAACTTATGGAATTCTTTCTATTAAATTCCATGATCGCTCAAATGCAAGATCTTTTACGGAAAAAGGTCAAGTGGAAAATCCCATCTTTTGAAACCGCCAGTTTTATGTCAGCCTTGCAGGATTTTCCGGATCATGTCATTGCCGGATATCGAAAGAAAAGGCCATACCTGTCCGCGATTCTTTCCAAAAACGAAATCAATCGTAACGATCCTTATAACCGAAAACTTTTTGTCCGCATAGAGCGAGGCCATTACATTATCAATCCCAACCTGGAGATTGCCATTCAGGATGACTGGGTCAATATTTATGACCTAATTCACATTGACCTGCTCGAAAAGGAATCCCGGGACCCCGTTCTTAACCAGTTTATCCGATTGATCCGAACGATTCAGGGTAAGATCCGCGAGTAACTTCTCAAAAAGTAAGGGTAAATATTTTTTGTGACGGTATTTTCTGACTTGTGATATCTACAAAAACTAAAGCGAAGTGATTATATCGAACTCTTCTTTGGTCACTGGTTGAACGGAAAGGCGAGCCCCTTTTTTTAAAAGTATCATGTTTTCCAGGCCGTTAATTTTTCGTAGTTCCTTTAAGGCGAGGGGGCGTGAGAATTTTGTTTCAAATTGAATATCCACCCTGTACCAGATCGGATTTTCCGGAGTGCTTTTGGGATCAAAATGGTCGCTTTGATTGTCCCATGCCGTGTCATCAGGGTAACCGTCTTTAACTACGCGAGCAGTACCCACCACTGACGGGTTTTTGCCGCTGTGGTAAAACAGGATAAGATCTCCTGCTTTAAATTCATCCCGCATAAAGTTTCGCGCCTGGTAATTTCTGACCCCATCCCAGCAAGTGGTCTTATTAGGGCTCTTCATCAGATCATCAATCGAGAAAACATCCGGTTCGGATTTCATCAGCCAATATTTTTTCTCTTTTATCATAAGGTGCCTATGTTATCCGGGAGTTGATTTATTTCTATACGTGGTTTCGAAGCTTCAAATCCACGGGATGGGGGTTAAGATAGGTCTGTTTCATGAGGTAAGGCTCCTGATATTTTCTCACAAAGTGGTTCAAAAGCGTTACCGGGACTATTAAGGGAACGTTGCCGATTCGGTATTGCCCGATGATTTCCAGCATTTCCTGCTTTTCATCGGCCGAGAGCTGTTTTTTAAAATACCCGAGAATGTGTTGAAGTACGTTGATATTCTTTTTTAAAGTTGTTTTCAGCTTGAGCGCCTCTAACAAATGGTTTTCATATCGGAAAAAGAGTTCGTCTCCGGAATATTTTTTTCCATCGGCTACAAGTTTCCCCATAATTCTGTAGTGGGTTGGGCTGTGTGAGAGCAAAAGAAACTTTTGCCGGGTATGAAAATCCACAAGGCTGCCTATGCTTCGATTTTTCTCTATCGTTTCGCGCCATTTTTTTAATGCAAAAATAGATTCGATAAAATTTTCGCGCAGTTTTGGATCATGAAGCCGTCCTTCTTCTTCAACGGGAATAAGCGGGAAGTAATCCATAAAAGCACGTGCGAAAATGCCCACCCCGATTTTTTCAGGCATACCCTTTTCCGAATAGACTTTTACCCTTTCCATGCCACTGCTGGGGGATTTGCTTTTGAAAATAAACCCGCACAAGTTTTCTTTTTCGAGTTCCTTGACCCTTGTTTGGGCCCAATTAAGCATCCGGTCCGTATGGTCCATATTGGTTTTTGTGGTCTTGAGGCGGGGGTTTTTAGGATCACCAACCAGTCGCAAGGATTCTCTCGGAACCGGAAAACCGGCTTCCACTTCCGGGCATAGCGGAAAAAATTCCACATATTGTCCCAGGGTGTCCGTAATAAAGCGGTCATGTTTATGACCTCCGTCAAAACGGACCTTATGCCCCAAAAGGCAAGCGCTCACACCAATCTTGACTTTGTCTCCCATGACATATTCTCCTGAAAATCATTTTATCGGGTGTTTTTCTACCCCAAAAGGCAGAACTTGTTTTTTGGTCCCGCCTTTTGGGAACATTAAAGCAAATGTATAGAAAAACAAATGAAGAATGCAAAAAAAAATTATGCGGAAGATCCATTGAAGGCCGAGGCCTTATAAATGGGAAACAAACTTTCAAATATCCCTGATATATCATCGGCTACATTGATGCCTTTCTCAATAACCTCCTTTTTGTCCATGGCTTTGGCGATCTGCAAATCTATGCGGCGAGATCCCTCTGACAACTTTTTCAAAAATTCGGGAAGAGAATCGAGAGTTTTTTCCTGTCCTTTTTTATCCAGTTGCCATTCGCCATCGGCTGAGTGAATTTTCCAGGCAATATCACCATCTTTATTAAACTGGTAGATGGTTAGATTTCGGTCGAAAGCAAGATCCTTGAGATGCTGTTCGTTTCCATTTTCCATAAGCCATGTTAAAAAAACATCCCAATCTCCGAGGTTCTCTTCTGCTTTTTTAGAGCGTTCGATGCAGTAGCCACAATATAGTTTATCTTCATTCAGACGAACAAAAAACTTGCCCTGATAATTAAAAATATCGGAATTTCTGTGTCGCGCATCAGCCCATTGGATCATGGGTTTGCGAGCAATGGACCAGGACTTGATATCAAGGCGGTCAGAATCTGAAAAAACCTTGACAGCTCCCCCGAGACATGAGCGGCGACGCCATATGGTTCCTGATACCTTTTTGGAGAAATCACTTTCCTTCAATCCTTCGAATTTAACACGCCCGCCTCCGGATATTTTTTTAGCCTTTTTGGCTTTCCTTTCAACAAGCTGCTGTTGCTCAAATTCCATGCGTTCAATGATTCGCCTCTGAAAATCAATATCCGTTTCGGCTT
>Ga0105096_10000554_pt1 | contig 13379 bp, 13 predicted proteins | sample PPLLak3cmMay2015_FD_87036 | JGI IMG/M metagenome (GOLD analysis project Ga0105096, IMG submission 87036) | Freshwater sediment microbial communities from Prairie Pothole Lake near Jamestown, North Dakota, USA - PPLs Lake P7 Core (1) Depth... | ecosystem: Environmental > Aquatic > Freshwater >... | reverse complement strand
CGCAACCAGAACCTCGTTGGCCTTTCCATCCACAGGGGGCGCGGCCACACGGATTTTGACCGCATCGCCATGGATACCGACACATTCGGTTCGTGACGCTTTGGGTTGCACGTGGATAGTGAGAATCACGCCGTCCTTGGTGTCCTGCAGGATCGGATGAGTCATGCGCGAGGGGAATCGTGGTAACGGACGCTAAAAGATTGCCTTGACGAGCTCAAGAATACTGCGCTGCATATCCGCATCATCCGTGATTGGACGGGCAACCGCGACATCACAGGCCTGGTCAGCTGCGACCCCCTGCTTGATCAAGGTCCCGGCATAGATCAGCAACCGGGTACTCACGCCCTCTTCCAGCCCGTGGTTCTTGAGATTGCGGACTTTGCCGCCGAGCTTCACAAGCTTCTCGGCGATCTCCCAGCTCACACCGGCCTCCCGCTCCACCACAGTAGTTTCAACGGCGGGGGACGGATAATCGAACTCGATCGCCATGAATCGCTGCTTCGTGCTTTGTTTCAAATCCTTCAGCACGCTCTGATAGCCGGGGTTGTAGGAAATGACGAGCATAAAGTCGTCGGCTGCCTCAATAATCTGGCCTTTTTTTTCAATCGGCAACACCCGACGATCGTCGCTGAGCGGATGGATGATCACGGTGGTGTCTTTCCGCGCCTCGACCACCTCGTCGAGATACACGATCGCACCATGCTTCACGCCGACAGTCAAGGGCCCGTCCACCCACACCGTCTCCTGCCCCTTCAACAAATAGCGCCCGACCAGATCGGACGCAGTGAGATCTTCATGACACGCGACTGTGATCAACGGACGGCCCAATTTATACGCCATATGCTGCACAAATCGCGATTTCCCGCAGCCGGTCGGCCCCTTGAGCATCACTGGCATCTTGCTCTTCGCGGCAATCGTGAACAGACCGACTTCGCCGCGCACTTCGGCGTAGAAGGGTTCCCGGTCAACACGGAAGGCCTGAATATCGAGTTCGCGACCTGGCTGGCTCATTGAGTGATCGTCCTATCCATGAAACATTTTCTTGTCACGATAAACGGAACCGAGGGGGAAGATCAAGCCGATCGACAGGAGATCGGGCCGCCCGGCTAGGCAACCTTGACGCCGTCTAACACTTCGCGGACTTTCTGAACCAGCACATTCGGGGTAAACGGCTTCTGGAGAAACGCCGTGTCCCGTTTGATGCCGCCTTGCGAGAACACCGGATGATCGGGATACCCCGACATGTAGAGGACTTTTATTTCCGGACGAACCGTCGTCAGTTTCTCGGCGACTTCCGGTCCGCTCATCTGAGGCATCACCACATCGGTGAGCAAGAGATGAATCGGTCCAAGATGGCGCGTGCCGGCCAGCAAGGCTTCGATCCCATGGCGGGCCTCAATCACCGTATAGCCATGCAACCGCAAGGTCTCATGGACGAGTCCTCTGACCGCCGGCTCGTCCTCCACAAGCAGGATCGTTTCGCGCCCATGCACGCGATCCGCATTCAGGGGAGCGGCCTGGCCGCTCTGCACCACGCCATCCACTCGCGGAAAGAAAATCTTAAACGTTGTCCCCTTGCCGATCTTGCTCTCGACACCGATCGTGCCGCCGCTTTGCTTCACGATGCCGTAGACCGTGGACAGCCCCAGCCCGGTGCCTTTGCCCTTGGCCTTCGTGGTGAAGAACGGCTCAAAGAGGTGCGACTGCGTCTCCTCATCCATCCCGTGCCCGGTATCCTTCACGGCCAGAAGGACATAATCTCCCGGGTCGAGCGCCATCGTCTCCCGACGCGGGCCTTTGCCGATCGAGATATTGCGCGTCTCAACGGTCAGACGCCCGCCGGTCGGCATGGCATCTCTGGCATTCACAGCCAGATTCATCACGATCTGCTCGATCTGTCCCGGGTCAGCCTTGATGGAACCCAGCCCCTGATCCAGCTCCGAACACAGTTCGATAATATCCTCGCCGAGCAAGCGACGGAGCATACCGTCCATGTTCGTCACGATTGAATTCAAATCCACAATTTTGGTCGCGACAAACTGGCGGCGGCTGAACGACAGCAGTTGACTGGTCAGACCAGCCGCACGATCCGCGGCTTTCTTGACCTCTTCCATTTCACGTTTGGAGGGATCGCTGGCTGCCAGGCGACTCAGAATCAATTCGCTGTAACCTCGAATGACTGTGAGCAAATTATTAAAGTCATGCGCGACGCCTCCGGCGAGTCGGCCGACCGCCTCCATCTTCTGCGATTGCCGGAGTTGCGCCTCGGTCTGTTGCAGCGCGTCTTCGGCCTTGGTCCGCTCGCCGAATTGGCCGATTTTAAGCCCGATATCCGTGACCATTTTCAACAGTTCTTCGTCCGGTTCACGCACATACCGGCTGAAGAACTCAATCACGCCCTCAATCTCTCCGGCGATGCGAATCGGGAACCCGAACCCTCCGTGCAACCCGACCTGCGCCGCCACATCCGCCCGAAGGAATTGAGGATCCATCGCGACATCCGCGATCCAACAAGGCTGACCGCTCGCCCAGATCCGTCCCGGCAATCCCTCCCCCGAAGCAAACGACTGGTGCCAGGCCGCCAAGGCAAACGCATCACCCTGAAACGTCGGGGTCTGCCATTGATCCAAACACCGGAGCACCCCGGTCTGTTTATCAAACCGCCAAAACACACCGAGGTCCCACTCAAGGCTTTCACCGACGGCTTGAATGATCTTCGGCACAGCCTCTTCCAATGTCGAGGATTCGGACAAGACCCGGGTCACCGCATATTGCGACGCCAACCGCCGCTCCGCTTTCCGACGATCGGTAATATCACGAACGAACGCGCTGAAAATGTAGGCTTCGCCGATCCGGGCCGGGGACACGGATAACTCCACCGGGAACTCCCGGCCATCATGATGCCGTGCGGTGATTTCAATCCGGCGATTCAGAATCGGCCCGACGCCGGTCCGGAAAAACTCCCGAAGCCCATGGTTGTGCGCCGCACGGTCCCGGTCGGGAATGACCGTCTCCGACAGGATCCGCCCCAGCGCTTCGTCGCGAGACCAGCCGAAAATCGCCGTCGCCTGGGCATTCCAATCTGTGATGACGCCCGCCGCATCGATTGTAATTACCCCGTCGAGCGCCGTATCGACAATGGCGCGATTGCGCTCCTGGCTTTGGAGCAACGCAGCTTCAGCCGCACGCGCCCAGGCACTTTCCTGCTGAGCCTGGCGATACTCCGCCCGCAGGCGGACGGTGGACCACAACAGGAGGGCTAAGAGAGGAAACCAGATCACGAGCGCCGCACCGCCGACCTTCCACAGCACAATCGACCGGATGGGAGCAAGGATCGCATCGCGATCGATCCGCACCAGCACTGTCCAACCCAGACCGGGATACTCTCCGTGGCCCTTGGTCACCGCATAGCCCGTGACCACCTGCACATGACGACGAAGATGCTCTTCGATCACATAGCCCGGCTCCCCCGCCTGACTCAGCTTCACCGAGGGCAGCCCCATTTCAAGCAGATTGATCTTCTCTTGTAACGGAACATTCGAGTCGACGAACACCTCGCCGGATTTAGTGAGCATCTGATATTCGACCGCGCCGGCAAATCCTTCATGTTGTTGCAGGGAGCGAATCGTCCGCGTCGTCACCTCCTCCAGCACCGGCACCGCCACCCGCGCCGTGATCACGCCAAGAAACGTCCCCTCGGCATCGAGAATCGGAACTGAAAAGGCAACCGTTTCAATTCCCTGATCGGCCTCATGGCCCGCAACATCTCCGATGACCGCCTGCCGGGTCTCATGGGCGCTCCGAAACCACTCGCTCTGGCTATAATCCTGACCGAGAAGAGACGGCTCGGTCGCCGCAATCATGACCCCTTGCTGGTTCGTCACACCGAGCCAGTGATACATCGGCACATAGGCCGCCTTCATCCAGGCGAGATAACTCGCCAGATATCCTCGATCCGACGAACGGATGGCAAACGCCCGGGCCATCATATGGACATCGCCGTATCGCTCAAACAACAACCGGTCTAACTTGTCCGACACTTCCGCCGCCGCGAGCGTCAACTGTTCTCCCGATGCCCAGACCAATCGTCGTTCGACATAACGCACCAGAACCGCCCCGATGCCGAAGGCCAGAACCGTTATCAAGACGATCAAGAAGGGAAGCCACCCGTACCGGCGTGAGCGCTGCAATTCTGGTGATGCGACAGGAAAGCTCATGGGTGCAACGGACTCGCAATCCAACTGTTGACCATCGCCACAGGATGATAGGCCTGTTTGGCGCCTTTGAGACCGGGAAGATCTGCGTCATCCATAGCATTGATATAGTCGGCACCGTTCCGGCAAGCGGTGCGACAGGTTTCACGGAAAAGATACTGCCCCAATCCGGGAACAGATCGATCAGCGACTTCGACCAGCACAGCGAAGGTGTCGGGCGTGAGCCAGTATCCGAATGTATATCCCGCCACTTGATCCCCCGCACAGGCCACAGTGCCGACGAGCCCCAGCCGATCGCTCACCGCCCAGACCAGTTCATGGACCGCTTCGGCATCCTCTAAGAGATAGCTGCCCATCGTATCCAGCATTCCCTCTCGCTTCTGCGAGCCCCATCGACGGAACAGGTCACGACACGCGGACTGATCAGCCGCCGTATAAGGACGGAGGATCACCGCCGACGTTCGTTCAACCCGATTGCAGAGCGCACGTTGCGACTTGTAGGAATCTCCAGCGAGATGCGCCAGCGAGTCGGCCCGGTACAGATAGTCCGGGGATTTTTCCGACCATTGCAGGTGACTGCCGGCGAGCCGAGCCTTCTGTTGATCCGTGACGTTCTCGATCCGGCTGACTGGAGAACCGTTATTCCATCGATGCAAATCGGCTAACCCCTCCTCCACCGATTCTTCGAGCGGTCTTGCCCCAAGCGGGGGAAGCGGCATAAACCAGCCATCGGGAGAATGGGCGAAAAGGGAGAATACACCGTCCCGCTCCATCCACCAATAGGGCAATGTCGTGGACCATATATAGTGATACACAAACGCGTAGGCCGCTAGTGCCTCATGGCCTGGACATTCGGACCTCTCCAACGCCTGCTTCATCCGGGGCGCATCCTCCAGCCGTAGCGGACGGAGACGCCGGTCCGGCTGTTGCTCGCGCACACGTTGCGTGACCTCCGGGAGAGAGGCGAGCACCATCACATCATCCTGATACCGCCCGATTAAACGAGGATTGTTCGAAAGAATCTGGAGTGTGGGCTCCCGCTGAAGGAGCGCACGAACCAGCTCAGCATGCCGATGAATCTCTTCGGGAACGGCCTCCCGCATAAAGGGGCACTTGGTATCCCAGCCTAATTCGACCTCCGTACCATCCTCGCTCCACATCAACGCCAAGGGATAGAGCTGGCAATCAAGCGGTCGGTGTTCATAAATGCCGCATCGCGACGTCGCGGGGTCGAAGGCCGGACACAAATATCCGTCATTCTCAGCATCTTTGACGAGGGCAATTTGGGACCCGACCGGATCCATGAACAACGAAGACGACAGCCCCTGAGCCACCGCCACGCCAATCTCATCACGCGTAAAATAGGGTCGAAGAAAACTGTCCGATTCAGGAAAGCGGCAACAGACTTCGCATTGGAAGCACGCTGAACCGGGAACGAACTGTGGCAATGGATCAGGCAGACTCACTCGCGAATTGGGTTCCAGATGAATATGCGGCATGACGGCCCATCATACGATGGGCTCACCCATCGAGCAAGAAACGATCGCTCGCCCACACATTCAATAACCCCCTCAGAATGCTCCTCTGAATGGATTTATCGCACAGGCAACGAACCTCCCACGGGACAAAAGCCCCTTGTCCGCCCCTGGCCCTCGTGATAGCATCCCCTGCACACATCCTCGACATCCTGAAACTCGCACGACATCCCACTAAGGAACAGTCCTTTGGCCCATACACCGTCACCCTGTTCGTCCCTGGCGCCGGACTTGGCCATCCGCCGCTGTGCCGATATACGCGCTCAGTTGGAAGCCGCAGGCCTGTTTGCCCCGTCTACCGCTCCGCAGGCGACAAATTCCTGGCGAGTCAGCCCCTGCCCACTCTTCCTCTCACAGGAACAGATGGCCTTTTTCACCAAACTGGGCCCCCAACTCCTGTCCTTCTACCGGGCTCAAAACCGCCTCTATCTCGAAAGCGTAAAGGGGTCTCAACCGAGATGGGTCGCGCAGTATCTCGACCAAGGCAAACCCGAGACATTGATTGCCTACAGCAGGATGAAGCGCTTTCGCGACGACCTGCCCGCAGTCATCCGACCGGACATCATTCCCACACAGGACGGCATGGTCATCACCGAACTGGACTCGGTCCCCGGCGGGATCGGGCTGACAGCCTGCCTCTCCTCCATCTACAGCGGACTCGACGACCGGCCTCTGCCGCTCATCGGCGGCCGCGACGGCATGGTGCAGGGATTCGCCGCCATGCTGAAGGCCATCCAGCGGGAACGGACCGGCTGCATCGCCATCGTCGCGTCGGAAGAAGCCAAAGAATACCGGCCGGAAATGACCTGGCTGGCCGCCCGCCTTCGCGAGCAGGGAGTGCAGGCCTACTGCGTGGAGCCGCGAGACGTTCGGTTTACCGAAGATGGCCTACGACTTCGGACGGAAACGGGGGAAGACCCCATCGCCGTGCTCTATCGCTTTTACGAACTGTTCGATCTCTTGAACATCCCGAAAGCCGAGTTGATCCAGTACGCCGCCAAAAAAGAATTGGTGTCGGTCACCCCGCCCTATAAACCGGCCCTGGAGGAAAAATCGGCTTTTGCCCTTCTGCACCATCCGGTACTCCGGCCCTTCTGGGAAAAAGAGCTCGGCGAAGCCGCTCTGCTGGACCTGACGACCATTATGCCGCGTACCTGGCTGCTCGACCCGGCGCCGATTCCACCGACCGCGACGATTCCGGGGTTGAGCATGGGCGACCGCGCCGTGACCAACTGGCGCGATCTCGCCGCCGCCACGCAGAAGGAACGGCATTATGTGATCAAGCCGTCGGGATTCTCCGAGCTGGCCTGGGGGAGCCGGGGCGTATCGGTCGGACACGATCTCCCGCAGGCCGAATGGGCCGCCGCCATCGATCATGCGCTCGCGTCGTTTCCGACGACGCCCTACATTCTTCAAGAATTCCACAAGGGCCGCATCTACGAACTCGACTACTGGGATCCGACGGCCAACCAGCTGGTACGGATGAACGGACGTGCGCGCCTGTCACCCTATTACTTTGTGGCGGACGGCAACGCCGAACTGGCCGGGATCCTGGCCACGATCTGTTCGGCAGAAAAGAAAATCATCCACGGGATGAAAGATGCCATCATGGTCCCCTGCGCCCTGCAACAGACGTAACTCGACATCACCGCTTTTTCCCCAAAAGCCTCATTCCACTTTCACTGATTTCCATGGTAGCCTAAGACCATCATGGCGCTGACGCTCTATCATGTCGACTGGTGTCCCGACTGCGAAGTCGTGCGGGACAAACTCTCGGAGCTGGATGTCGCATACACCGACATCATCGTACCGGATGTCCGCCCGATGCGGAAACAAGTCCATGAAGTCTCAGGCCAGTACTATGTGCCCGTCCTGACCGACGGGGACATCATCTTGACCGAGACACACGACATCTTGGCTCACCTCGACACTCACTATGCCAAGACATCCTCGTAGGCCTATCAAAATTCCTTACGTCCCCGCACGATCGGCGACAGGGTGTGTCCACCCCTGCCGCGAGTGGTTTCATCTCTTGCACAGGAGGCCATGACGCCCGTGGAGGAATGGAGACGCATACTCGCTGAGAGCATCGTGAAGCCGAAAGATCTGGCTGACCGGTTCGGACTCGACGAGAAAGAAATAGAAGCCATCGTCGGTCCGTATCCCATGCGGATCACCCCGACCGTCCTCGGGACGATGAAGGAAAAAGGCGACGCCATCTGGAAGCAGGTGGTCCCGGAAATCGCGGAGCTGGACGATATCGACGCGGAGGACGATCCGCTCGAAGAAGACCTGATGAGTCCGGTTCCCCACCTGGTCCATCGGTACCCTGATCGCGTCCTCCTCATGGTGACCAACCAATGTCCGATCTACTGCCGCTTCTGTACGAGAAAGCGGCTGGTAGGGAAGCCGGGGTTCCTCAAAAAGGGCGAACTGGATCGCGCGATCGCCTATCTGCGTGAACACACGGAAGTGCGGGACGTCATTCTCTCGGGTGGGGATCCGCTCCTCTTGCCCGACTATCTCCTGGAACGGATTTTTAAAGCGTTGCGGAGCATCCCGCACCTGGAATTGATTCGCGTCGGCTCGCGAGTCCCCGGCACCTTGCCGGAACGCATTACCCCGAAGTTGTGCGAGCTGGTGAAAAAATACCATCCGATTTATATGAACCTGCATTTCAACCATCCCGACGAACTGACGCCGGCGGTGAAAGCCGCCTGCGGGATGCTCGCAGATGCCGGGGTACCGCTCGGAGCGCAGACCGTCCTCTTGAAAGGTGTGAACGATGACCCCGAGGTGATGAAACGCCTGGTGCATCAGTTGCTACTGGCGCGGGTCAAGCCCTATTATCTCTACCAGGCGGACTTGACCAAGGGGACGAATCATTTCCGCACGACCGTGGAAACCGGGCTAAACATTATCAAGGCGCTGCAGGGCCACACCAGCGGCATGGCCGTTCCGCACTTTGTCATCGACGCGCCCGGAGGAGGCGGGAAGATTCCGCTCCTGCCCGGCGACTATCTCGTCAACTTGGATGAGGACGGGGCGGTGCTCAGGAACTACGAACACAAGACGTTCCACTATCCACAACCGAGATCCGGCAGCGGCCGCGAGTTGCCGATGGTCGGCGCGCGGGCCGGCTTCGACTACGAAGCGAGCGAAAACAGTTACCCCGATCGCGACGGGTTCTCCTCGTGGGGCAACAGTTGCGGGGGAGATACGGACGAGCTGTGAGCAAAACACCGACCCAGGGCATTCTCCCGTACCAGGACATCAAGCAACTGATCGCCACCGAGGCCCTCACGGCTTCCCCCGCGATCGAAGACCGGCAGATTCAACCGGCCAGCCTCGACCTGCGCCTGGGACGCAAAGCCTATCGCCTGATCAGCAGTTTTCTGCCTGAACTCTCCCCGATTTCCTCACGGCTCGACGTGCTCGACTTCTATCAATCAGATCTCGTCATGTACGAAATGGATTTGACGGAAGGGGCCATCCTGGAAAAAGGCCACGTCTACCTCGTTCCGCTGCTGGAACACCTGAAACTTCCCAAAACCCTGCGTGCCCGGGCGAACCCGAAAAGCACCACCGGCCGCCTCGACGTCTTTACCCGTGTCGTGACGGATTTGAACGCGGGCTTCGACGAAATCCGGGCCGGTTACCATGGCCCGTTATTTCTTGAAGTCGTGCCTCGTTCCTTTGCCATCAAAGTTCGAACCGGCCAGTCGCTGAACCAGATCCGATTCGTCCGCGGAGAAGCCACCGTCAGCGACGCGTCGTTGAAGACGCTGCACAGCAAATCCCCGCTGCTCTATCACAACAGCCCGACCAGGAAAGCACTGGGGCAACGCGAATTCCGCGCCGAGCGCGGGCTCTTCCTGCGCATCGACCTGAAGGGTGACGACCGAACGGACTCCCGCATCATCGGCTATCGAGCCAAGAAGAACAGCCACGTCATCGATCTGGCCAAAGTCGGGCATTATAGCGCGGCGGACTTTTGGGAGCCGCTCTACCGCCACCGACATGACAGTCTGCTCCTGGAACCGGAGGAGTTTTACATCCTGGCCTCCAAGGAACGGATTCGTGTGCCGGCCGGATACGCCGCTGAGATGGTCGCGTATGAAGCGGCCTGCGGAGAACTGCGCACGCACTACGCCGGATTCTTCGACCCAGGCTTCGGGTACGGAGCGAAAGGAGAGATCAAAGGTACGCAGGTGGTGCTGGAAGTCCGCCCCCACGATGTGCCGTTCCTCATCCATGACGGGCAGACATTTTTTAAGGTTGTATATGACCGCATGCTCGACGTACCCTCACAGCTCTACGGCACGACGTTAGGGTCGTCGTATCAAGGGCAAGCGCTCACACTCAGCAAACATTTCAAAGCGTAACGATGGCACCTACAGACCTCCCGACAAAAGATCCTGCTCCGGCCTCATCACCGGGCCACGTGGACGGCGAGTCCAGCGAGGACAAGCAACTCAGCGTCGCCGGCATGATGACCGGCACGGCGCTGATCTTCATCGGCTTTCTGAATGTGTTTCTGTCGATCAGCGGTGGATTCGAAATCAACGCCGTCCCGCTCTTGATTTACTTCGGCGGCGTCGCCGTGTGGGCCAACGCAGTGATTGAGAACCCCACCTGGCGCTATAGCGTCATGATCGGGGCCATCGCGATCGGATTGGGTTTCTTCCACTACGGCGAGGTGCTCTTCTGGCACAAGCAAGTCGTCTTCTGGACGACCGTCGTCGTCGTCATGTACTTCATGTTCAGAGAGCCGAAGACACCGGACCGATAAACCTCGATGATGATTGCCGTCATCATCCCGACCCTGAACGAATCTTCGACCATCGCTCGCACCCTCACCCGCACTGTCGCCTTGGATTTCGACGAAATTATCGTCAGCGACGGCGGCAGCACCGACCCCACCATCCCCATGGTCCAAGCCTGTTGCGCCAGAGTGCCGACCGTGCGGCTGGTCACCGCACCGACCGGCCGCGCCCGCCAACTGAATGAAGGAGTGAAGGCCTGCAGCAGCGACGTTGTGCTGTTTCTCCACGCCGACACGGAGCTGCCCTCGACTGCCAAGACAGTCATTGCGTCAGCATTGGGCAATCCCCACTGTGTCGGAGGACGGTTCGATGTCCGTTTCGATCAACCCTCCCACTGGGGCGCCGTCATCAGCTGGTGTATGAACCGGCGCTCGCGTCTCACCGGTATCGCCACCGGCGATCAGGCCATCTTCGTTCGCCGTCAGATATTTGAACAGATGGGCGGTTTCCCGGATATCCCGCTGATGGAAGATATTGAGTTCAGCCGGAGATTGAAACGACGGGGGCCGACCGCGGCGCTCACCGACTGCGTCACGACTTCATTTCGTCGTTGGGAGAAAACCGGCCCGCTCCGCACAATTCTCTTGATGTGGACGCTGCGCTTCCTGTATTGGCTGGGTGTCAGTCCGACTCAACTCAACCAATGGTATCGTGCGGTCCGATAAGCTATGAACAAGCCAACACCCAAATCGTCTCAGCCTCCGACATCCAAGCCACAACCAGCCGCCCTGGTGATATTCGCGAAGGCACCAGTACCGGGCCAGGTCAAAACGCGCCTCTGTCCCCCCTTGACCCCGGACGAAGCCGCGACCCTGCACGGCAGCTTTGTCATCGACATGCTCGAACGCACCAAAGTCGCCACGGCAAAACTGAAGTTACCCTTCGATCGTTACCTGGCCTGCGCGCCATCATCCACACTTGTCTTCTTTCAAATTATGGAAGAGCGGCAAAGTGTGAAGTTGATCGATCAAGCGGGCGACGATCTTGGTGCACGCATGCAGCTGGCGTTCGCGACCCTCTTCGGGAAGGGCTATCAACGGGTCTTCATCGTCGGCACCGATGTCCCATCGCTGCCACTCGATCATTACAAGCAGGCCCTGGCTCTGTTGGACACACACGATGTTGTCTTAGGACCGGCGCTAGACGGCGGATATTATTTGATCGGCCTCAAGCAACCCAGACCTGAACTCTTCGCCGACATCGCCTGGTCCACCGATCGCGTACTCCCCGCGACGCAAGAGAAAGCCGCAACCCTCGGTTTGAAGACGGCCCTGCTTCCGTCATGGCGGGATGTCGACACCATCGACGACCTCCAGGCATTGATCGACGCCAGCGCCGCGGACACAAAGAAACCGAAAAATGAACAATCCTTTTCATCACGCACCGCCGGCGCACTGCAGCATCTCGCCAAGCGTCTACGGGCTCAGCATACTTGAACAAATGAACACCCTCATCCCGTTTGACCCGGGACTACCCGACAGCTAGACTGGCTTTTATGCTTCGCCTAGGTCTTTTTGAAAACTTTAAATCGGAAGAGAAGATGGTTCTATGTTCTGGCAATAGTAAGGACATGGAATTCTTGCTCGAGCTGCTAGGCCGCGTTGAGTCTGGGACACAAGAATCAATCCCTCTCCACGATCATGCCTCTGTAGCACCCAATCACCCTGTAAAGCTTTTCGCTGTTCGATCTCTTCCCCCAAAGCCCACTGCCGGAGAATTTGCCCTTTTCTGTTCGGGTGAAGCAGGGTTGGAGATTCGGGACAAAATCAAACCCCTCACGAAAGTCCGGGATGGCCATCAATATTTCGATCTATCTCAAGATGGGGGAACATTGATGATATCTGTTGATGAGTATGATGACGAATGGTGGGCAACTCATGGCTGATCGAATCGCGTTGATCACAGGCGGAGCCAAAGGTATTGGGCGGGGCATCGCCCTCGATCTGGCCGCGCGACATTGGAAGATCGCCATCTGCTATCGCACCAGCGAAGCCGAGGCACAGAAGACGGCACTGGCCATCACCGAACAAGGCGGGCAGGCACTGGCCATCCGCTGCGATGTGTCAGACCCGGTCGCAGCGAAGAATCTCGTGGCTCAGGTTGAACAGAAGTGGGGTCAAATCGATGTCCTCATTAACGGGGCCGGCCCCTACCACCGCATTAATTTGTTCGAAGAAACGGTTGAAGGCTGGAACGAGATGTTCGACGGCAACCTCCATCCCATTTTCTATCTGGCCAAAGCAGTCGCCCCGGGCATGAAAGCCCGCAAATCCGGCCACATCATCAACTTCAGCATGGCCAACGCAGATCAGATGATCTCGCAACCGGACGTGACGGCACACTACATCGCCAAAGCCGGGGTGCTCATCCTCACTCGGACGCTGGCCAAGTTACTCGCGCCCCACGGCATCACCGTGAATGCCGTCTCTCCGGGATTCATCGATTCTGGCAGTGCCCCGCCGGAAGAACTGGCCGGGATGACCAAGCGGATTCCGGCCGGCTATATCGGCACCGTCGACGACACCGTCTCAGCCGTGCGATACTTATTGAGCGAGGAGGCGCGCTATGTAAACGGGGCCAACATTCAGATCAGCGGGGCATGGGGGATATGAGGGGCTGAGGTGAACGGGTTAGTTTCAGTGCTCGCTGCCCGCGCGTCCAAGATCACATGATACTTTCAAGTTAGAGACGGCGCTCGGTCAATGCGCGCAGTATGAAACCAACCCGTTCACCTCGCTTGAGAGAAGAGAAGGGGAGGATAAATTAATGAAATCAGATCAGGAACGTGAACAACATCGTCGTTT
>Ga0105096_10000553_pt1 | contig 13382 bp, 11 predicted proteins | sample PPLLak3cmMay2015_FD_87036 | JGI IMG/M metagenome (GOLD analysis project Ga0105096, IMG submission 87036) | Freshwater sediment microbial communities from Prairie Pothole Lake near Jamestown, North Dakota, USA - PPLs Lake P7 Core (1) Depth... | ecosystem: Environmental > Aquatic > Freshwater >... | reverse complement strand
TGGTATCATGTTGTTAAGCTCCCGGTTGTCGAACAGGACAGGATCATTGGCCTGCTGTCCACGGCCAGGGATATCACGGTGGTCAAACAATACCAGGAAAAGATGATTCATTCCCAGAAAATCGAGGACCTGGGGCGCTTAGCGGGTGGAGTGGCTCATGAAATCAATACCCCCTTGAGCATTATCCTGGGGTATGCCCAGCTTCTGCTCAAAGACATACCTGCCCAAGACCCCGTGAGACAGGATATCGGCATTATCGAGAAACAGGCCCAGGTCTGCCGCAAAATAGTGGCTGATCTTCTGAGTTTTTCCAGGAGTTCGAATAAGATAAAGACCCAAATGGACATCAATGTTTCTATTCAGGAAGTGATCGATTTGGTGGAGCATATATTCCGTCAAAACCGGATTATTATCATGCGGGAGCTGGACAGTCAGATACCACCCATGTCAGGTGATAAGGAGCGACTCAAACAGGTCTGGATGAATCTTTTCAACAATGCCAAGGACGCTATCGGCAAGGATGGATGTATTTTTATCAGATCAAAACTTTGTGCGCATCGAAGGCGCCTGGTGGTGTTTGTAGCTGACACTGGAAGCGGTATTGATGAAGAAGACCTCAGCAGGATTTTTGAGCCTTTTTTTACCACAAAACCCGTGGATAAGGGCACAGGACTGGGTCTTTCGGTCATATTCGGAATCATTAAGGATCACGGTGGTCTGATCAGCGCATTAAGCCCCGTGCCCGTCGAGTACAGGGATTTATTTCCTAAGTGTGAGGGTGAACCCGGCCCTGGGGCGATTTTTTTTGTTGAACTCCCTCTCGAGGGAGACACATTGCCGCCGGACGAATGTATTGATATTGGGAAAAGTGGATGATTGATCAATTATAACCATGCAAAGGAGTCGGCAATGGCTGAGATACTGGTTTTAGACGATGTTGAGGATGTGGGCATAATGATCAAGCGAATTCTAACCCGCAAGGGACACAGTGTCCATGTTTACTGTGATGAGGAGCCGGCATTGGAGCACGCACGAAAACAAACGGTTCACATGGCTATTCTGGATATCAAGTTGAAAAAAATGAGCGGTGTGGAGGTGCTTGAGGAACTGAAAAAAATTAATCCGAAAATCCGGGTGATGATGCTGACCGGTTATCCAACCCTGGAAACAGCCAGGGAGTCTTTGATGCTCGGAGCCGATGAATATTGTGTCAAACCTCTTGACATCGATGAGTTGGAGGAAAAAACCTCACAAATGTTGGCCAAATTGGATTGAAATATTGTTCGCTGTTCATAGGAACAAACTATGCCGCTGAAAAAAATCATAAAGTGGGCTGAACGTTTTTTTATCCCTGATGAAACCGCACGCAGACAATATGCTTTGTTTCAGCAATTGTTGCGTGAGGACAGGAAATGTCTTCGATTAATTACACGGTTGGAGGAAATCGCACATCGTCCGATTCTTGTGGATTGGTCCCGGATTACCCTTCTGGTTCAAAGCTTATCCAATTCCACCCGGCGCCTGGTGAATTGTCTGGAACAAATGCGGCCCGGTGCCTACCCGGAACTGCTTCCGGCGTATGATCGTATCCATAGGCAATTGCTGGAATTGATTCCCAGCTCTCCCGGAAAAACAACCCCTCCTTATGCGCTTTTCCTGGAACAAGCCGGGGATTCTCCTGATCAGGTCGGATATAAAGCTTATAGCCTGGCACGCATTATCAGAAAAACCACAGTTCCGGTACCACCCGGGTTTGTTGTGACCGTAAACGCCTACCAAAAGTATTTGGAAGAAAATGATCTTAAGGAGTTTATTGACAAACAGCTTAGAGTACTAAATCTTCAACGGCCTGAACGTTTCCGGAAGGTTGCATCCAATATGCGGGGAGCAATTCTGGAGGGAAAACTCCCGTCCGATGTACAAAAGAGCATAGTCTCCATGCTGGAAAAACTCAATGCAGGAGCTGATTTTCCGTCCTGGGCCGTGCGAAGCAGCGCGGTTGGAGAGGATGGTGAAATTTCCTTTGCCGGTCAATATGATACCATGCTCAATGTTTCCCGGGAGGATATTTTCACCGCTTATAAAACTGTGCTGGCCGGTAAGTATTCCACCAGAGCCTTGACCTACAGGCTTCACAACGGCATAAGCGATGCGGAAACACCCATGGCGGTGCTTTTTATTCCCATGATCGATGCTCGAACAAGCGGGGTTGTTTATACCCTGGATCCGCTGGATAAGTGCGGGGGAGCATGTCTGGTTATTTGCACCGTTCCCGGTCTTGGCAGCAGTCTTGTTGATGGCAGCACAATTCCAGATATTTTTCTTATTTCACGGGATGATCCGGCGCATTTTTTGGACAAGCAGGCAGCGACGGCGAAAAACAAGCCGATTTTCCAAAAGAGACTTCCAAAAGAACAGGAAAATCTGTGTCTGGATGATCAATCAGCCATGAATCTGGCAAGATGGGGCCTTGAACTGGAAGCCCTGGCCAAAATTCCACAGGATATTGAATGGGCCCAGGATCAGACCGGCAAGCTATTTGTGTTGCAATCACGGCCTGTTCCAAAATCTGTGGAAAATTCGGACAATATTGAATTAAAACCCCCCGCGATTTTTCCTAAGAACCTTGGCTTTTCTCCGTTGAAAACAGGCACCCCGGCCAGCACTGGTCTTGCTGCAGGAAAAGTTTATCGGATATCTGATGAAGCCGGCATGGAGCGCGTGCCCCAAAACGCGGTTCTGATGACTGGTGGAATCCCCCCTTATCTTGTAGGTCTTTTAGATAGAGTTGCTGCCGTCATTGCCGAAAGGGGGAGCAAGGCTAGCCATTTTGCCTCTGTGGCCAGGGAATTCGGTCTTCCGGTCATTGTGGGGTTCGGTGACATGGCCGGTATCCTGGAGCAGGGACAAATCGTAACTGTCGACGCCTATGAAGGCGCTATTTATGATGGAGTTGTGGAAGAACTGGTTTCCTGGCATGACCGACTAAAAACAAAACCGCCTGTGCCGTTTCAGAAAAAGCTGGCTCCGCTCTTGTCGCTGATCAGTTCATTGAGTTTGACGGATCCGTCTTCCCCGGAGTTTTCACCAAGGGGTTGCCGCAGTTTTCACGACCTTGTGCGTTTTGTCCATGAAAAAGGAACTCACGAGATGTTTTCCCTGGTGGATGCTGATGGACCTGGAATGAGCAGGGCCAAACCCCTGGAATCAGAAATTCCCATTGTTATGCACGTGTTGGATCTGGGTGACGGATTGGCAGGGCCTGCCCGGAGACTGAAAGCCATTACTCCCGAGCATTTTCAAAGCACACCCATGCGGGCTGTCTGGGCAGGACTGACCGACGAGGATGTCTCATGGTCCAAGGGTTTGCTGCATATGGACTGGGAACGTTTTGACCGGTTCAGCGGTGGAATCATGAGCCTCAAATCCTCTTTTTTGGGCAGCTATGCCCTGCTGGCAAAGAATTATGCTCACCTTCTGCTTCGTTTTGGATATCATTTTGCCGTGCTGGATACCATGTCCGGAAACAGGGCCGAGGAAAATTATATCCAGTTTCGTTTCAAGGGAGGAGGAGGGGAGTCTGAAAAAAAAATATGGAGGCTGGCCATGATGGAACGGGTGTTGCGGGACTTCGGTTTTCGTGTCATGATCAAGGAAGACATGCTGGAAGCCGGTTGTAAGCGCCTGGACCGAAAAGCCAATGAACTCCGGCTCACTGTCCTGGGTTATTTGCTGGGGTGTACCCCCTTGCTGGATATGGCCCTTGACAGCAGCGAAAATGCCCTGCAAATGGCTGATGATATATTAAATAAATGGCGTATGAAAGAGAGTACCCAATGAGTAAAACACCTGCGTATCCTGTTTACTGGGTTACCCCGCATCTGGCAACGGGTCCCGCACCCATGTCTTACGATCATCTTGAAAGTCTAAAGTCTGAAGGCATCGATGCCATCATGAATCTTTGCGCGGAATACTGCGATCTTCACAATATTGAATCCCATAAAGGCTTTGAAGTCTATTATCTGCCTATTCAGGATGAAGAAGCTCCAAAATTACAGGCACTGGAAGATGCTCTGGCCTGGCTGGATGAAGCCATTTATCTGGGAAAAAAAGTTTATGTCCATTGCCGGCACGGTATCGGCCGCACCGGTACGATTATCTCGGCTTACCTTTTGCGCCGAGGGTTGGGAAGTAAATTGGTCAATCAAAAAATCAAAAGCATGCGATCTCAGCCGGCAAATTTTAACCAATGGTGGTTTATCAGGAAATTAGGCAAAAAAGAGGGCCGGTTGACCATCCGGGAGCCGTCTCTTGAATGGAAATCACTGGTGGATCTGGGCCCCTTTTTTGACGATTATGAACAACTGCTGGCTAAAGTGGACCAGAGACTTGAAAAACAAGACAACAAGAACACCTTTTGCGGTCGGGACCATATGGCTTGCTGTACTCGCTATGTTGAGGTCAGTCTGATCGAGGCGGCCTATCTGACCCATTGCTTGAATCGGAAACTCACCAGCAAAGACCGTTTGGCAGCCATCGCGCGATCCGTTGAGGTCTCCCGAAATATGCGAAATCGGGGTAAAACCTCTGAAGTACGGCAGGAAACCGATTCTTCTGATGGTTATGGAAAAAAAGATATTTTGTGCCCCCTTTCACTTGAACAACAATGCCTGGTGTATGTGTCACGGCCCCTGGCCTGCCGGTATTCCGATTTGAATGAGACTGATGCGGACAAAACCTTTTTACATTCATGTCATGAAAGGGTGGAAGAACTCTCGAAAGGAATTTTTCTTGCCTTATGCGGAGGTTTTTTAGAACAAAAAAAACTATTTTTTCCTTTGGTGGATGTGGTTTCCGGAAAGTTTGTTCAGGCCTTTTTTCATCTTCTGGCCTGCGAAACCGGCCTGGCCGATTCGCATCGGAACTCACCAGAAAATAAGAGGAATTCAACCGATGAACCATAAGATTGTTGCCATGACACCAATGGACCTTCAGGGTTTCATAGATGCAAACGGTATCGAAGCGACCATTCTTTCTATGGCCGAACTTACTCCGACTGTGGTTGATGCAACAGGAACATATGAAATACGAAAGAGAAAATACGGTGCAATCAAAATGTGTGTTAGCCGGATGGCTCATTGATGGAACCGGAAAACCGGCTCAAAAAAATGTCATGATTAAGATCCATGATGGTATCTTTGTTGAGATTGATCAGATTGCAACCTTGGGATCATCCGTAAAAAAATCCTCCCCCAATCTCATTGATTATTCAGACTATACAATTTTGCCGGCGCTTGTGGATTCCCATGTTCATCTGTTCATGTCCGGAACCGAAGCGCTTGAGGTTAGACGGCATCAGCTCGAAGCCGGATTTGAGGAAATCAGACAGGTCATTTCCGAACATATTTTCCGGCATTTGGCCAATGGAATTGTCGCCGTCAGAGACGGGGCGGATCATCAGGGGCATGCTATGCGTTACAAAGAACAATGTCTTGAGTCACAAAGCATGCCGATTTATCTGAAAGTTGCCGGAAAAGCCTGGAATAGGCAGGGCCGCTATGGAAAGCTGATAGGTCGATCACCTAAAAACGGTGAAACTCTTGCCATGGCTATCCAAAAAGATTTGGCCGGGCTCTATCCCAAAAAGCCGGATCATATAAAGATAGTCAATTCAGGTATCAACAGCCTGATAAATTTTGGGAAACCAACTCAACCACAGTTTAATTCGGAAGAAATGAAAGATGCGGTAAAGGTTGCCGCCGATCATGATCTTCCCGTGATGGTCCATGCTAATGGTTATGAACCCGTAAAAATTGCCGTTGAGGCTGGTTGCACTTCCATCGAGCATGGCTTTTTTATCGGAGATGACAACCTGAAACGCATGGCCGAACGAGGAACCTGTTGGGTGCCCACAGCCTGTACCATGAAAGGATACGCTGAAAAATTGGGTACTCAAACCCCGGAAGCCATTGTCGCTCAAAAATATCTCGATCATCAGGTGGAGCAAATTACTCTCGGAAAAAAGCTGGGAGTTTCAATGGCTGTCGGTACTGATGCAGGAAGCATGGGTGTGCACCATGGACTTGCTCTTTTGGAAGAAATGAGACTTTTTGTCAGAGCGGGGTTTTGCCTTGAAGAAGCGATTTGCTGCGCTTCAAGTAAAGGTGCTGATCTTCTGGGAATTGAAAGTATAGGAACCATTTCCCTGTCAAAAGAAGCGTCATTTTTGGCGGTAAAGGGAAGTCCCGGCAGTTTGTTTGAAAATTTTGATCAAAATCACATTGTCTGTATTAAGGGAGATAGGTGGCCGGTTTCCTTCCAGTGTAATATCTGAAATGATTATGGTAATAAAACATTGATGTTGTCTTGACAAGAATGATTTTTGACTTTAATAATATGAATTATGGGTATATGCTCATAAAAGGAGTTGTGGATGGTCAGACCCCGAAAGGATCGTTATGTGGCGTTTAACCCGGAAGTCAGCTACTTTAAACCCAGGGGAATCCCTATGTTTGAGCTGGAGGAGATTCAACTTACGGTGGATGAGCGGGAGGCTATCAGGTTAGCTGATCTGTTGGGTATGTCCCATGAGGAGGCCGGCCGTCAGATGGGTGTGTCCAGGGCTACTTTCGGTCGCATCACGCAGCAGGCCAGGCGAAAGGTCGCGGATGCTTTGATTAACGGCAAGGCGATTAATGTTGAAGGAGGAAATTTCCGAATAATCACGGGGCCGCGTCTTTTTAAGTGTGACGGGTGTGGTCACGAATGGGAGGAACCGATGGGAACGGGCAGGCCGGAAAAATGCCCGGAATGTGGTGGTGATAAATTTTGTCGCATTCCGAAGACTGAATCACTTTAATGTTAAATGATTTCGGTTTCTTTTTTGCCGCCTGTTCAAATTATAAATATGGAAACCAAGGATAAAAGAGATGAAAATTGCTGTAACATCAACGGGATCGGATTTAAAATCCGATATGGACCCTCGTTTTGGGCGGGCGGCCTATATTATTATTGTGGATTCTGATACCATGAAATTTAAGGTATTGGAAAATAGTCAGAACAGGAATCTTACACAAGGGGCAGGAATTCAGGCCGGCAAAACCATTGTTGACAATGGTGCCGAAGTTCTTATTACAGGCTTTTGCGGTCCCAAGGCTTTTAGGGTTTTGGAGAGTGCGGGAATCAAAACGATTTCCGGAGCCGAAGGTTGTGTTGAGGATGTCATCAGAGATTTTAAAGCGGGAAAACTGAAAGAATCCCAAACTCCCAATGTCGATGGGCATTGGGTGTAGAATTTATCTCAGGAGAATTGATAAAATGGCAATTGAAAATCAGCAGTCCGGTTGTTCGGTGAATAAAAGCCGGAGTAAGGAAGATCAGGATGCGGCGGTTAAGGGTTCGCTTCAAAAGATCAAACATAAACTTTTAGTGATGAGCGGAAAAGGAGGAGTGGGAAAAACCAGTACAGCTGTAAATTTGGCCATCGCTCTTGCCCAAAAAGGGGCCAATGTGGGAATCATGGATGTTGATCTTCATGGGCCTGATGTTCCCAGAATGCTTGGGCTCGATGGCTTGCTGGATGTCAATGCCGATAACAAGCTGGAGCCAATGAAGTACTCGGATCATTTGCATGTTGTTTCCATCGAAGCCCTGAGCGTGAGCAAGGATGAGGCCATTATTTGGAGAGGGCCCATCAAATATTCAGCCATTCGTCAGTTTATCGGCGAAGTGGAGTGGGGTAATCTGGATTTTCTAGTGATCGATTCGCCTCCGGGCACCGGTGATGAACCGTTGACTGTGGCGCAAACCATTACCGATGCCAAAGCGATTATTGTGACCACGCCTCAGGAAGTTTCTCTTGCTGATGTAAGAAAATCGATCAATTTTTGTAAGACTGTCAAGATGGATATTTTCGGTCTGATAGAAAACATGAGCGGCTTGGCATGTCCCCACTGCGGCGAAATGTTGGACTTATTCGGAAGCGGCGGGGGAGAAAAAACCGCAAAAGCACTTTCCATAGATTTTTTGGGCAAAATACCTTTTGACCCGAGAGTGGTTTCCTGTGGAGACTCAGGCGCGTCATTTATTGACCGGTACAAGGATTCTCCGGTCACCGAAGCTTTTTCAAGGATCGCTGAAAAACTGATGGAATTGACGTAAAATTATTTGTCGGAATTAATAAAATACTTAAAGCCGATAATTCAGACAGAGGAGAATAAAGATGGCTAAACCTGAAGAAATGTACCAGTGTCAGACAGTTAATTGTGGCTGTATCTATGATCCGGACAGGGGAGACCGGAGAGGAAAAATTAAAAAAGGAACTCATTTTGACGAGTTAGGCGAAAAATGGTGCTGCCCGGTTTGTGGTGCAACAAAAAAGATGTTTAAGCCGCTTGCGGGTCCTGGTTCAACCAAAGAGGAATAGACAGCCTGATGAATTCCATTGAAATTTGTTTTATGGTCCCTGGCTGAAATCGCAGTTTTAATTTAAAAAATGAATCGTTCTTGTTTGGAAAGTTATCACGTCATACCGGCCTTTGCCGGTATGACGATAGTTGAGAATTTTTGTGAAATCTTCAAATTTTAGCAAGTCGCGGAAAGGTTCACACAGGAATCAGCCCCGTATTTTTCGTTGTGCAAGAAGGTTCTTTCCGGATTTGAAAAGCATTGTCGAAATTCATCATGAAGAGAATCCATAAGTTCTTTGACAGAGACGATCTTGTCGACCCGGTAAGCGTTGGAACCGGCAAAGGCGAAACCATTTTTGAATTTTCCCTTTCGGGCGCCTGCAAGAGCCAAAGCGATACAATAAGGGCTTTTGGAAGGATCACAGGTTTTGATGCAATGGTATGGGCAATTGAAAGGTTTTTTACCACCGGCTTCAACTTCATCCAGAAAGTGGTTGCGAACGGCTCGCCCCGGCATCCCTACCGGGCTTTTAATAACCACGAGGTCCTCTTTTTTAGCTGCTATAAAAGTTTGTTTGAAACTGTCGGCCGCATCACATTCATTTGTGGCCACAAAACGCGTTCCCAACTGGACAGCTGAAGCGCCGATATTTAAAAAATGGCGAATGTCTTGTCCGGTATAAATACCACCAGCGGCAATAACCGGTATAGACGTATTACGTTCACTTGCAATAGGGGCTATCGTTTCTACAACATCTTTAACAAGGTTTTCCAGCGCGAAATCAGGATTGTTGATCTGGTCTTCCTTGAACCCCAAATGGCCGCCTGCTTTGGGTCCTTCCACGACAAAGGCATCCGGAAGATAATTGTACCTGTTTAGCCATTTACGGCATATGAGTTTGGCTGCGCGACCCGATGAAACGATTGGGGCTAACTTGGTTTTGTCGCCTTTGGTAAGATAGCCGGGTAGGTCCAGGGGAAGGCCGGCTCCTGAGAATATAATATCGATGCCTTCTTCAATGGAAGTTCTGACAAGTTCGGGATAATGGGTCAGTGCGACCATAATATTGATGCCTAATATGCCATTGGATAAAGAACGGGCCTTTCTGATTTCTCTTCGAAGAGCCCTGATATTTGCTTCCACGGGGTTTGTCGATACATCAGGCTCGCCGATACCGATCATTGCGGCGGCGATAACGCCGATACCACCCTCTGCGGCAACCGCCGAGGCCAAACCCGACAAAGAAATACCCACACCCATACCCCCTTGGACTATCGGCACACGGCAAACCAGATCTCCAATTTTTAATGTTGGAAAATTCACTATCCCTCCTTCGCATATACTCGCATGTATGCTCGCGTTAATGTAAAACATAATTGGTGCATGAACGAAAAGTCTTTTTTCCCCGCCCCCTGATGATGAGAAGATTTTCATTTATGCAAGTATTAAAATTTATAAGGCAGTTTGATCAAAATAGCAAAAGAGATCAATGACTGTTACAAAAGTTTTACAATGTCGAAAAAGGGATCAAGATTTCTCCGGTGGCGGCTTTGAGGTCCTGCCGGGCTTGTTTGAGGGAAACCAATGCCAGGGCAAGCCGGCTCTGTGCACTGATCAGATCCCTCTGGGCTTCATTCAATCTGACCAGTGAAGTCTGCCCGGCGACAAATTCTTTTTCCACAAGGTCGCGGTTCTGTCTCACCAAATCGGCATTTGATCGTTGAAGTTTCAGCAATTCCCTTGCGGAATCAAGCCTTGTCAGTGCCTCACGGACTTCAGCCCTGGTATTGATGATAACACCGACAAGGATTTTTTCGGCTTCTTTTTTATTGGATATGGCTTCATTGAGTCTTGCCTTGTAAAATCCTCCCGAAAAGAGATTGTAATTGACACTCAGTGCTACGACATTTCCGAAATCATCCTGGGACATCCGTCCGCTGTTGGTTCTTTCGCTGTTGAGTTTACCGGAAAGTTGTACGGTAGGATAAAAATTGGCCTTTGTAGCCCCGATTTGTTGCTCGGATCGATTAACCGCATATTCCGCCTGAAACAGGTCCGGACGATGGGTTTCTGCTGCCATGACCAGGGATTCCATGTCAGGTAATATGAGTTCTTCGGTTGTTTCTTCGGATAAGTCTGCCGGCTTGACTTGAGATTCAAAAAAGTCGTCGGTTTGTCCCAGAAGAGCGGCCAGAACGTATAATGCAATCCGATAGGATCTCTTCGCCGTGATAATTGCGGACCTGGCGGTATTGATCTGAACCTGAAAATTCAATACATCGCTAAGCGATCCGGTCCCAATGCGCTGCCTTGCCTGGGCATCTTCCAGCTGTCTTTGATTAAAAGCCTCATCGGCTTCGGCAATGCGAATATTTTCCCTTGCCAAAAGCGCATTAAAGTAAGCCTGTGAGACCGCTAACAGCAATAGCCTGTAAGCATCATTTTGTGCGGCCCTGGTTTCCTGGTGTTGAAATTTTGCCGCGGAGACATTAAATTTCCGTTCAAATCCGTCAAAAAGAGTCCATGATGCAATCAGATCCGCATTGTAATAATCCTCCGGACTCTCAACCGATAAAAAGGAACCATTTGAAGATCCAAAGCCTTCAAACGGGTTTTGTTCGGCATTTTTTGAAAGTTCTACCCGAGATACGGCCAAGGATCCATCCACCTGAGGCCAATAAGCCGATTTTGCCTGGGAAATTCTTTCTTTGGCTTGCAGGACACGTTCCCGGGCGGCCGCTATCGAGGGGTTTTTCTCAATGGCGATCCTTTGGGCGGTCTCCAGGTCGAGAATCGTCAGGTTTTGGATATCCAACGTATTTTCCGCAAAAGAGAAAGTATCGTCAGAACAAATATAAAAGCAAAAACTCATTATAAGGATCAAACCATATCGTATTGTTTTATGCATATTGAGAGCCATTATTTTGTCTATTGTGTCCCTGTCAAATATAATTTTTTACCGGTGCGGAATGCTCTTGATTATGAACTCCGGTTGTTTGGTCATAATCGAGATATCGTCTGCTCGACGGCTCAACATCTTCGCGTGTTGCCCATTGACCGGTTCTGATTCTGACCACCACACGCCTTAAATCGTTGAGAATGGTCAAAAGACTGGGGATAAGCACCAGAGTAAGAAGCGTGGCGAATGCAACCCCGGCGGCAAGGGATAAGGCCATGGGGATCAGAAATCGGGCTTGAAAATTCTTTTCCATAATCAACGGGGCCAACCCGCCCACCGTACTCAATGTGGTCAGGATCACGGCCCTGAAACGACGAACTCCGCCTTGGATGACGGCTTCGAAAAACGGCATTTTTTCCGCCAGGTTTTCATTAATTCTTTCGATCATCACAATGGCATCGTTGACAACGACACCCGATAACGCCACAAAACCGAATATGCTCATAATCGAAAGATCGTATCCTAAAACAAGATGTCCTAATATTCCTCCGATAATTCCAAAGGGTATGGTAAACATAATCACAAATGGTTGTGCGTAGGACCGGAAAATGGCGGCAATGATAATAAAAATGCCCAGAATTGCGAGCGGAAATCCCACATACAGACTGTCAAAGGATTCCCTCATTTTTTTCTGTTCCCCCTGAAGCGACACATGAAGACCTGCATAACGTCTTTCCAGTTGATGAAAAAAATCTCGGTTGAGTTCTTCGAAAATTTCATTGGCATTGGCCTTGTTGGTATCCACATTGGCGCTGACTGCAACCCGTCGCATGCCGTCCGTGCGCGTGATTGTGGAATATCCGGGAGAATAATGGTAATCGGCTACTGAAAAAAGAGGCACCTCATTGCCCTGAACCGTTCGGATACGAACCTGTTCCAAACCGGCCAGACTTTTTCTTTCATCGTAACTGTACCGGACCCTGATACGGATATCATCTCTTCCTCTTTGCAGACGAACAGCCTCCTCACCGAAATATCCCGCATACACCTGCCGTGCAAGATCTTCCACGGTCAACCCCAGGGCTTTGGCCTCCGGTTTTAAAGACAAGCGCAACTCGTTTTTTCCAGGTGAAAAGTCGGAGCGTACCTGATAGACACCGTCATATTTCCGAAGTTGTTCCATGAGTTCATCAGCCGCAGCCAGGATTTGATCCATGTTATGGCCCTGAAGCCAGACCTCAATGGGCGCTCCCGGCGGGCCTTGCTGCATGCCTTCGATGGTCAGTGATTTGATTCCGGGTATGGCTCCGATTTCTTTTTCCCACGCAACCATCAGGTCCTTTGAGTGAATGCCTCTTTTGGCTGAGTCCAGGAGTATCCCCTGAACACCTCCCACGTGAGGTCCTTGTTCGGGAAGTTGTCCGAAAGTCATTCCCACAAAAGAAAGACGGCTTTCCAAAAGCGGGTCGCCGGATAGAGTCGGTGTTTTTTCGGCGAGGCGCTGAATGGCCGTATCGATTTGATTTACAGCCTTTTCGGTGATTTCCTGAGGGGTCCCGTTAGGAAATTCCACGTTGGCATTGAGCACAAAACCGTCGACTTCGGGAAATACCTCGAATTTTAAGAGCCCGCCCAAAACAAGCCCCAATGTCAGCATCAGGATGGCAATAGAGGATGCAAATGAAATATATCGCCATTGGAGCGCTTTGTTCAGTGATGGGCAATAAATCCGGTTTATAAACCATTCCGTGCTGTCTTGAGTCCATCGATGAAGCGTATCGGTTGACCTATAAAAAAGACTTTGCCGCGTTTTTTTCAGATTGGGATCGGGAAGATGGCTCAGATGGGCAGGAAGCAGAATCAGGCATTCAACAAGAGAGATGGCCAGGCATGCGATCACCACTGTCGGCAAAATGGCTATAAATTTTCCCATGATGCCCCCAACAAATGCCAGGGGAATAAATGCAACGATGGTGGTGATAACCGCACAAACAACCGGCATGCCCACTTCGCAAACACCCTCGACAGCAGCTTTAAGCGGCGGCATTCCCATCTGTCGCTTGACAAAGATGGA
>Ga0105096_10000551_pt1 | contig 13388 bp, 15 predicted proteins | sample PPLLak3cmMay2015_FD_87036 | JGI IMG/M metagenome (GOLD analysis project Ga0105096, IMG submission 87036) | Freshwater sediment microbial communities from Prairie Pothole Lake near Jamestown, North Dakota, USA - PPLs Lake P7 Core (1) Depth... | ecosystem: Environmental > Aquatic > Freshwater >... | reverse complement strand
TCGGCTGCACATCGACTCGCCCATGATGGGCGAGTCCCTGGTGAGCAAGGAATTTCTAAAAACTACCGAATCCCAGGAGTACTTCCGGATGCACCCGGATATCAACGTGCTCAAGATCGGGGGACAGAGCATCATGGATCGGGGCGGCAAGGCCCTTTTTCCGATCCTCGACAAGCTCATCTAAGCCAAGGATAAGTTCAAGATCCTGCTGATGGCCGGCGGGGGTGCACGGGCGCGGCATGTTTACAACATCGGCGTCGACCTGGGCATGCCCACGGGGGTGCTGTCCAAACTGGGAGACAAAGTATCCTGGCAGAATGCCGAAATGCTGGCGGTGCTCCTGTCCAAACACGGCGGGGTAAAAATCGGCCACGGCGACAACCTCGAGCAGCTGACGATGTTCTGCCGGCTGGGTTACCTGCCCATCACCTACGGCATACCGCCTTACGGCTTTTTCGAGCACCCAGCCGAATTCGGCTCGATTCCGCCCCACCGCACGGATTGCGGCGCGTTTTTGTTGGCGGAAAACATCGGCGCGCGCTCCCTGATCTATCTGAAGGATGAGAAGGGCCTCTTTGACAGAGACCCCAAGAAGGTGAGTCCCGAGGAAAGGAAGAAACTGAGGTTTTATGATCGGATTTCAGCGGGGGAGCTGCTGGCGGCAGACCTCGATGACCTGATCATCGAAAGGCCCATCCTGGCGCTGCTGCAGCGCGCCAAATGCATCAAACAGCTTCAGATCATCGACGCCCTTCACAACCCCGGAGACATCATTAGGGCGCTGGAAGGTGAGCCGGTGGGAACCATCATCACCAAAGAGTGACGGCTGGCGTGGACGCCGCCCGACAGGCGACGTCCACGAGGGATCATTGACCGCCGCCGTCACGACTGCCCTGGCCGGCTTCCAGATAGACCACCTGGGCCCCGGTTGCGGCCGAAATCTGGTCCAGCTCCTTTCGGCGGATGTGCTGAACGTAGAGCTTGACATCGCCGCCGCTGACGCCGACAACTCGGAATCGCGGTTTTTTCTCCCCTTTTTCGATCTTGCGCCTCTCACGCACAAAGATGGTTGCGCTCATGAGTTCCTCCGTTTATTTTGGGGGTGATAGAGGCCGCCTGACCGGCCTTCTTTTTGAACATAGATCCTTGAAAGATATATGTCAACAAAATGAAAAAAGGGGTCGAAAAAACACGGCAGCCGGGCTCGGGCAAGCGCGAGCGTTACATCCAGCCTTCAATTTTGATGGGGCTTTGCCGCAAGGCCTCTTACGGCTATGAATTGATCCACTCCCTGCAGGAATTCGGTTTTGTCAAAGGCGAGGCGCCGCCGGGGATGGTCTACCGTCACCTCCGGCAGCTGGAGGAAAACGGACTGGTAGTTTCGGAGTGGATTACGGAAGGCGCCGGGCCTGCGAAGCGCATGTACCGGTTGACCCAAGAGGGGCGCGAGGTGCTGGCGCTCTGGGTGGAGCACATGGCGGCCCAGGCCGCCAGGCTGGGTCACTTCGTCCGCATTTACGGTGAAATGGGCCACCCGCCGCAAAAAAACGAGGAGCGCTGAAACGGGCCACGGCCCAGGACTTCAGACCCGGACCGCCGCTTTCTGAACCCGGTGGTTTCTTTTGGCGCCGATGTTTTCCCACGCCCCCCGGCAGCCGGCGCGCACCAGCAGGATCGCCCGACCGCCCATCAGCCGCGGCCGCACCCAGCCATTGGTAAGCACCATATCTGCGGGACCCGGCACCGCGGCATCCCGTTCCACCGACACCACCTGGATCTGGCGCTCCTCCAAGTCCTTCACCTGGACCATGTCGGGATATTCCCGCAGCTGCCCGAATTCGATGAACCGCCCACACCAGCCGGCAGCGGTCAACCCCACGGCCGCGGCGGCCCCGATAATGCCGTCACCGGTGCCGCCATGCGCGGAGAGATGAACACCGGCGGCGGCCCCAAGGGCTGCTTTCTGGCTCACCACCTGGCAGGTGCAGTGCCGTCCGAAATCCGCCAACTCGGCAAACCCGGGGGCCCCCGCCGCGGCGACGCACAATCCCGGGTCGCTGCCTTCCAGAAAGTGCGATCCGATGTGGGCTGCGGCACGGTCGATGATGCCGTTCAGCCCATGGGGGTCATCCAGCTCCAGTACCACGCAGGCCGAACTGTTGTGGGAGGTATACGGAACGCGCTCATCCACCAGCAGCTGCTGGCGCACCACCCCCCAGACGCGGCAGCCGTCCGGCAGCCGGTCTTCAAACCAGCGGGCCAGTTTACCGGTACCGAGGTCCGCATCGATCGTGTCCGTATCGTCAAAGCCCACATAAACCCGCATGGCATCTCTCCCGTTCCTCAGCTATAAATGGTCGTTTATTTCTGAAAACAGAAGACTTGCTTAACCAATCGACTCAAAAAGATCAAGAACAACCTATCCGCCCGACTGGCCGCCAATGGCCAAATCGACCGCCGTTTCGGCGTGAATCCGGGCGGTGTCGAAGAGTGGCGCGGCGCTGTCCGCCGGTGCGACCAGAAGCCCGATCTCGGTGCAGCCCAGGATGATGCCCTCGGCGCCGGCCTGCAGCAAATCGTCGATGATGCGCAGATAAACGGCCCTCGAAGCCGGCAGGAGGCGCCCCTGGCAGAGTTCGTCAAAAATGACGGCGTCCACCACCTGGCGATCCGCCGCCGGCGGCACCCGTACCTCGAGGCCATATTTCTGCGCCAGCCGCGCTGTGTAGAAATCCTTTTCCATGGTAAAGCGCGTCCCCAGCAGCCCGATGCGCTTGAACCCCCGCGCCAGCACCCGCTCGGCGGTGGCATCGGCGATGTGCAGCAGGGGAATGTCGACCCCGGCCTGGACGGCGTCCGCCATCAGGTGCATGGTGTTGGTGCAGATCAGCAGCAGATCGGCCCCGGCGCGCGCCACCACCTGTCCGGCGGCCACCATCCGGCGCGTGGCGGCCGCCCAGTCCCCCCGGCGCTGGAGGGCTTCGATTTCGGCGAAATCCACCGAGAACAGGATGCAGGGCGCGGAGTGCAGCCCCCCCAGGCGCGCGCGCGTGCGGGTGTTGAGCACCCGGTAATACTCGGCCGAAGACTCCCAGCTCATGCCGCCGATCATGCCGATGGTTTTCATCCACCCTCCTTCGGGCCGCCTGCGCGGCTGCCGGCTTGGTCTCTGGTTTTGATATTTGACGGCGCGTGACCCGATCGGTTACCATAGCCGCCTTACCCATTCAATCACGCGCCAACTCCTGCGGCGCACGACCGACGAGGCGCCCATGCTGCCTGTTGCCAAAATCGGCTTGCTGGTCGTACTGGCCTACGTGGGCTACTGTTGTTTACTTTTCCTGGCGCAGCGCCAGATGCTCTTTCCGCGCCATCTCAGCGGCGGGCCGGTCACCGCACCCGGTGCAGACGTGGCGGTGGTCTGGCTGGATACCCCTGACGGCCGGGTCGAAGCCTGGTTTCTGCCGGCGCAGACCGGCGGCAACCCGCACCCCGGTCCGCGACCGGCGCTGCTCTTCGCCCACGGCAACGCCGAGCGGATCGACCTGTGGGCCGATGCCTTCGGCGCGATCACCCGCCGGGGCGTCGGCGTGCTGCGGGTGGAGTACCCCGGCTACGGCCGCTCCCAGGGCGCCCCCTCCCAGCAATCCATCACTCGGACCATGCAGGCCGCCCACGATTATCTCTGCGGCCGCAGGGACGTGGATCCCGACCGCATCGTTCTGTTGGGGCGCTCGATCGGCGCCGGCGCGGTCTGCAGCCTCGCGCTGCAAAGCCCGCCGGCGGCGCTGGTGCTCCTGTCGGCCTTTACAAGCACGCGCGCGATGGCCTACCGCTACCTGGCGCCCGGCTTCCTGATCCGAGACCCCTTCGACAATCTGGCCGCCGTCAGCGCCTACCCCGGCCCGGTGCTGGTGGTCCACGGCCGCCGCGACGAGATCATTCCCTACGCCCACGGCGTGGCCCTCAGCCGGGCGGCCGCCCGGGGGCGGCTGATCACCTACGAGGCCGGCCACAACGACTGCCCGCCGGACTGGGAGCGCTTTTGTTCGGACCTGATCGATTTTCTGGTCGAAACCGGCATTCAACCGCCGGCAGCGCCCCCGCCCGACCTCAGGAGCGTCGAACCGAAAAGAAGCGCTTGAGCTTCTGGAGCAAGGGCAGGCGAATGCGGACCCGCAGCAAGAGGTCTCCCGGCTGGCCGCCGGCCTTGCCCTCCCGCCCCATGCCGGTCAACCGGATCCGCTGCCCGTCGCGCACGCCCGGGGGAATCTGCACCACGAGCCGCTTTTTTTTGGGGCGATGAAAATAGGCGAAAGGCCCGCCCTGCTGCGCGAACTGCGGGGTCAGTTCGATATCCGCCTGGAGGTCGCCGCCGGCCTGGGGCAGGCGGGCGCCGGTGATCTTTTCCAGCAGGTAGCCGGGCAGCCGCCCCAACCCGCCGCCAGCCTGCAGCCGGCGTGACCCTTGGCCGCTGCCCCCGAACGGGCCGAAAAAAACGAACCCGCGGGCCTTGATCCCCGGTTTCTGGAACTCGAAGGAACGAAACCCCTTGCCGTAAAACTCCCGAAAGATTTCCTCGTAGCCGCGAAACCCAAAGCCCTTGGAAATCTCGTCAAAAAAATTGAAGAGGTCCGACCCCCTGAAGATGTCCTGCTCGGAGTAGGTCCGCCGGAATTGGGTGTAGGCCGAGGGGCCGAATTGGCTCCGCAGAGCGTCGTACTCCCGGCGCTTCTCGGGGTTGGAGAGCACGGCATAGGCCTCGTTGAGGGCCTTCATCTTCTCGGTCACCTCGGGGTGGCCCTGGTTGCGGTCCGGGTGGTATTTAAGGGCCAGTTCGCGGTAGGCATCCTTGACCTGCTTGACGTCGGCCTCGGGTGAAACACCCAGTATGCGGTAGTAATCCTTGTGTGCCATGGCGGCTCCATCCTGCAGACGGTCCTGTTGCGGTATAGCGGCCCGGGCGGAGCCAAGCGGCTCCCCCGGCCGTGGGCCCTCTTTATACACGCTATCCGACCGGGCGCCAACAGTTTTCCGGGCGGCCCTCGGCCCCCTGACGCACGCCTTGGCCGCCAGAACCGCTCCGGACTGCCGTCGCCGCGGTTTACAATTTGCCGGACACATGGTAGAAGGGGCCGTTTCACCCAGTGACGATCGAGAGGGGCCAACATGACGAGTGCGCGTGAACAGATCGATTTTGACGTGGTCTTCGTGGGCGGCGGGCCGGCCTGCCTCGCCGGCGCGATCCGGCTGATGCAGCTGGCAGGCGAAAGGGGTCTGACCCCGGAGGTCGCCCTGGTGGAAAAGGGGGCCGAGATCGGGGCCCACGCCCTGAGCGGGGCCGTCCTGAACCCCATCGCCCTCCAGGAACTGATCCCCGATTACATCGCCCGGGGCTGCCCCATCGAGGCCACCGTGCGGGGGGATGAATTTTACTTTCTCACCCGTGACAAGGCCTACCGCCTGCCCCTGGTGCCCCGCTACATGCACAATACCGGGTTTCAGATCGTCAGCCTGGCGCGCCTCACCCGATGGCTGGGAAAGATCGCCGAGGAGCTCGGGGTCAACATTTTCCCGGGCTTCAGCGGCAGCCAGGTCCTCTACGCCGATGACGGCCGCAGGGTTACGGGAGTCCGCACCGGTGACCAGGGGCTTGACAAAAACGGCACTCCCAAGGGCAATTTCGAGCCCGGGATCGACCTGCACGCCCGGGTGACCGTTTTCGGCGAGGGCGCCCGCGGCAGCCTGATGAAATCCATCACCGAAAAGCTGGGACTGGCCGCCGGGAAAATGCCCCAGGTCTACGAAACCGGCATCAAGGAAGTGATCCAACTGCCCGAAGGCCACTATTTCACCACCAGCGACGGCAACGACATTCACACCTTCGGCTATCCCCTGGGGATGAAAACCCCCGGCGGCGGGTTCATCTACGAGATGCAGGCCAACCGCGTCGCCATCGGCTTCCTGGTGGGGCTGGGCTACGAAAACCCCTTTCTGGACCCCTACGCCGAATTCATCAAGTTCAAGCGCCACCCGCTTGTCGCCGCCATCATCCGCGACGGCAAGGTGATCGAACAGGGGGCCCGCACCGTCTCCACCGGCGGCTATTACACCATGCCGCGTCTTGCCGCCGACGGCGCCCTCTTCGTGGGGGGCGCCGCCGCGATCCAGAACACCCCGGGGCTCAAGGGAATCCACGTTTCCATGAAATCCGGCATGCTGGCGGCCGAAGCCGCCCTGGCGGCGGTCGCCAGCGGTGATCCCAGCGCGCAAACCCTCGCGCTCTACCCCCGGCGTCTGGAGGAAAGCTGGCTCAAGACCGAAATTTATGAGGGCCGCAATTTTGCCCAGGCCCTGGCCAAAAAAATGCCTGCCAAACTGATCCACCTGGGCGCCCAGTACGTCAGCGGGGGCCGCGGCCTGATCGATCCCCTGCAGCACCGGGAGGACTACCGCACCCTGAAACCGGCTGGCAAGGGACAGGCGCTAAAGCCCCAAGCCGATGCCAAGCCCCTCTACGACGGGGTCCTCTACGTGGACAAGCTCACCGGCGTTTACCTCTCCAAGACCCTGCACCGCGAGGACGAGCCCTGTCACCTGATCGTCCCCGACACCCGGCTGTGCGTCACGACCTGCTATGAAACCTACGCCAACCCCTGCACGCGCTTCTGCCCGGCGCAGGTCTACTAAATGGATACGGACGAAAAAACCGGCTGCCGCCACCTCAAGCTCAACCCCTCCAATTGCCTGCACTGCAAAACCTGCGACATCAAGGACCCCTACCGCAACATCACCTGGACCTGCCCGGAAGGCGGTGAGGGGCCAAGTTACAGCACCGTTTAGGCACGGGTCGGTCGAGGCGCCCGCAACGCGCGCCATTCTCCCCGGAAACAAGCGGCCCCGACCGGCGAGGTCGGGGCCGCTGGAAGGGGTCGTTTGAATCCGCTTGGCAGGATCAGACCGCCGAAGCCTGCCATCGCTCAGTCGGCCGCCCCAGCGGTCGGGGGTGTCTTTTGGGCGGTGTTTTCCGCCGCCGCGGCATCTTCCGTCGTGCCGCCGGGCTGGGGCGCAGGGGGTGCCATTTGGTCGATCTTGCGGCGCAGGGCCGCCACCTCGTCCGCCAAGCGGTTGACCTGTTCGCGGGTGGGCAGCTTCATCAGCTGCAGCAGTTCACCGACCCGCTGGTCGACCTTCTCGCCGATCCAGCCCTTGACCGTGTCGGCATAACCGAGGATCTCCTTTTTCAAGGTCCGGCCTTCCTTCTCGGTGATCTCCCGGTCCTTCACCAGCAGCCCGATCAGCTTCTCCACCTCGTCCTCGGCCATGGTGATGGTCTGGTGCCAGAAGGACGCGGACCTGCGCGCATAGCCGCTCAGGGTGCCCCCGCCCTTGCGGATCAGCTGGGCGAGAAACCCGGAGGGCATTTCCTCCACGGTCTCCCGCCGGTCACGGGCGAGAAGTTGGGCAAGGATCACGGAGGTCAGGTCTTCGCCGGTGGCGTTGTCCACAATGCAGACTTCGTCTCCGCCCCTGACCAGCTCCCCGATTTCCGCCAGCGAGATGTAGCGCTTTTCGGTGGTATCGTAGAGTTTGCGGTTCGCGTATTTCTTGATTTGGTGCATGGGTCTCCTCCTGTGGCCGGGTAACGCCGGGCTCCCCGGCGATAGAATCGCTTCGACCCGCAGAGGATGACGCATCGCGTCATGCCTGTCAAGAAATTTCCGGCCGCCCGCGCCCGCCGCGAAACGGTTGAGGTTTGACGCGATTCAGGCTATAAACGAAAGGCTGTCCGCCAACACCTTTTTTCGCATTTTTCCGCACCCGCTGCCCCCGGTCAGTGTCGTCCAAAAACGAGGGATTCGGGTCGCTATCGGCGGCATGCGAAAAATTTTAAAGCCGGCACAGCGCCGATAGCGGGCGAGACCAGCGTTAATCTAAGGGCACCCGTCAAACCCCAGCAAAGGAGACGCCTACATGGATTTTGTCGATCATGGAATAGAAGCCTTGATGCAGTTTGCAACCGAGACGATTCGCAGGACCGGAACGGAAGCGATGAAATTTTACGGGAAGGGCAGACACGGCATCAAGTTCGACGAGGAGCTGGTGACATCGGCGGAACTGCACCTGCGGCAGTCTTTCGAAAAAGAAGTGCGGGCGGAGTTTCCCGCCCACCGGGTTTTCGACACCCAGCAGCTCGGCACGGCCTATTCCCATGACGAAACCCGATATCTCTGGGTCTATGACCCCCTGGACGGGGTCTCCAACTTTCTGGCGGGCATTCCGATCTGGGGCATGTCACTGGCATTGCTGGACAATTTCTGGCCCACGCTGGGGGTTTTTTTCATGCCGGCCACGGGCGACATTTTCCACGCCCAGGTGGGCAAAGGCGCCTACTGGGGAAACGAGGTGATCGGCATCTCCCCCCAGCAAACCATCAACGACGAAAGCCTGCTGCTGCTTTATTCCCGCTTTCACCGCCATTACCACACGACCTTTCCGGGCAAGATCCGCAACATGGGGTGCACCGCCGCCCACATCTGCTATGTGGCCATGGGCCGCGCCGAGGCCGCTTTCGTTTCCAACGAATCCTATCAGGACCTGGCCGCCCCCCAGGTCATTCTGGAAGCCGCGGGCGGCAAGATCTACAAGATGGACGGGCAGCCGCTGTCCGCCAATGAGTACATCGACGGCGAGCAGCGGGGTGAGCACCTGCTCGCGGCCGCCCCCGAAACCTGCGGCCAGGTGCTGCGCTGCCTGCAGAAAGCGGTCTGACGGGGGGGTGGCCGGCGGTGGGCGCCTGCAATGCGGCCCTGGGCCGGTTCAGTCTTCCAGAAAGAGCCGAATGCGCTCGGCCGCGGCCCCCTGACCGGCCTTGGCCAGCAGCCGGCCGACGGAGCGCAGGCATTCACGCACAATGGCGGTCTTGGGGCGCGGGGAGGTCAACTGGACATCGATGGTCTTGAGGTCGATCAGCAGCTCGGTGAGCCCATCGGCCGTCAGGCCGAAACCGCCCAGCCCGACTTTCAATTCAGAGACCACCTGCTCCACGGCCTCCCGGGCAGCCGCGTCCACCACCGGCCCGTCCCCCAGCCGGGGACCGGGTTCAGCCGCGTCCGGCAGATGGGCCCCGGACCTGCGCGCCTCGGCGACCCCTTCGGCCGTAATGCCGACCCCGCCGGAGAGGGTCCGAACCTCCACCAGATCGCACCCGATCAGGTTCTCGGCCAGGTGCCCGGCGGCGGTTCGGTCAAACCCCAGGCGCTCGCCGATCACATACATGGAGACCTGTGCGGCCGTGTCCCCGCCGGTCGTCTCGCACAGTGCGACCAGGTAGCGGCGGGTGTCGTCGTCGAGTTCATAGGCGGCAGTCATACCCCATTTTCCTTTCGGTTGATCTCTCCGTTGCTGGAAATCGTGTTTTCTTAGCTCATTTCAAACCAGATGTCATGACCTTTCGCAGCGGCGCGGTCCGCGGCGACAGCGGGGTCAGCCGGCTTTCCCTTTTGGCGTGGGGATGCGATCGGAGAGATGGTCGGCAATCCCCGCGGCATCGCCCCCCGCATGGCGGAGGGTGCAAAGAAATTTGAATCGGCGTTTAAATTCCACACATTATGTGATACGGGAAAGGGTGGAGTCAATTGTCGGAACGCCGCACATACCTCAGAGGGCGGTGAATAGACACTTCGCTTTTAACCCAATCCGAGAGGGAGGCCCCATGAAACGTTTGCGGGTCCTGCTGTGCGCAGCCGTTGTGCTCACCCTGGCCATCAGCCTGCCGGCTGCCGCCACGACGGCGGCCGCGCCGATCAAAATCGGTTTTGTCTACATCATGTCGGGGCCGTTTGCCACCTATGGTCAATTCGCCAAACAGGGGGCGGAGATGGCCATCGATGAGATCAACAGGGCCGGCGGTATCCTGGGCCGAACGGTGGAGGCGCGCTTCGAGGATTCGACCGGCAAGCCCGATGTGGGCATTCGGGTCTTTCGCAAACTGGTCTTCCAGGACAAGGTCGACTGCCTGGTCGGGCTGGATTCCAGCGGGGTGGCCAACGCGGTGGTGCCGGCCCTGCTGCAGATGAAAACACCGCTGATCATCACCCACGCCGCGACACCCGATGCGACCGGCAGCCTCTGCAACCGCTACACTTTCCGCATCTCCCTCAATCTCAGCCAGAATGTCAAAGCCGCTGCGCTGATTGCGGCCGAGACCAAGGCCCGCACCTGGACCACGATCGGCCCGGACTACGCCTTCGGGTATCAGTCCTGGGAGTACTTTCAAAAATACCTCAAGCAGATCAAGCCCGAGGTCAGCTTTCTGCCGGACGGCCAGGTGGCTTTTCCCCCTTCCAAAACCACGGATTTCAGCGCTTACATCACCAAGATCATGCAGGCCAAGCCCGAAGGTGTGCTGATTTCGCTGTGGGGCGGCAACCTGATCGATTTTGTACGCCAGGCCGATCAGATGGGCTTTTTCAACGGGGAGTTCCAAGTGCTCATGACCCTGGGCGGGGCCGTGGAAGTCCTGGATGCCCTGCGCGACAAAATGCCCAAGGGGATCTGGGTGGGCACCCGCTACTGGTTCCTGGCCAACGAATCGGCCCTCAACCGGCGCTTCCGGGAAGATTATTTCAGCCGCTACAACCAGTACCCCTCCTACAACGCCCACGGCGCTTATGGAGCGGTTTACGCCTACAAGGCCGCGGCCGAAAAGGCCGCCGCGACCGACAAGGAGGCCGTGATCAAGGCCCTCGAGGGGCTCAGTCTGGAATTGCCCGTCGGACCGATCACCATCCGGCCGGAGGACCATCAGGCGCTCACCGACGCCTGCTGGGGCAAAACCTTTGAAGACCCGGCCTACCCGATCCGCATCCTGAAACCGATGCGGGTTTTCGCCGGAGAAGAGATCACCCCGCCGGTATCCGAAACCGGCTGCCGGATGACGCCCTGACGGGTGTCGCGGCCTTCCGGGCGCCCCTGATCCAAAGAGGTGGGTTTGGAAACACTGGTCATCAACACACTGAACGGACTGAGCTGGGGGATGCTGCTGTTTCTGATCTCCATGGGGCTCACGACGGTCTTCGGGGTTTTAGGCGTTCTCAACTTCGCCCATGGTGCGCTCTTCATGCTGGGGGCTTACGTGTGCATGCAGATCATGCAGATCGTGCCCAGCTTCTGGCTCGGGCTGGCCCTGGGACCGCTGCTGGTGGCGGCCCTGGGGGTCCTCATCGAGCGCTATCTGCTGCGGCGGGTCTACGCCCGGGACGTGAGCTTCCAGCTCCTTTTGACCTTTGCCATTCTGCTGGTGCTGGACGACGCGGTCCTGATCCTCTGGGGGCCGGCCTATCACGTGGTCGAAGCGCCCCCGCTGCTGGCCGGAGTCTTCCGGCTCTTCGGCCACACCTACCCGGTCTACCGCCTTTTCCTGATCATCGTCGGCCCGATGGTGGGCATCGGTCTGTGGTTTTTCTTCCAGTTCACCCGCTGGGGCCGGATCGTCCGGGCGGCGGCGCTGGACCGTGAAATGGCCGAAGGCATCGGCGTACGCGTTCCCCTGCTGTTCTCGGCCGTCTTCGGATTAGGGGCCTGGCTGGCGGCCCTGGGCGGCGCGCTCGCCGCCCCCCAGCAGAGCGTGGCACCTTCCATGGGCGACCGCATCATCATCGAAAGCTTCATCGTGGTGGTCATCGGCGGGCTGGGAAGCTTCCCCGGCGCCTTTGTGGGCGCCCTCTTCCTGGGCCTGCTGGAATCCTTCGGCACCGTTTTCGCCGGCCACGCCCAGATGGCCCTGCCCTACCTCCTGCTGGCGGTGGTTCTGCTGGTGCGGCCGCGCGGCTTTTTCGGACGCGAGGTATAAAGATGCCCGCCACCCCCCCGAAAGTCGGCGGCCCCCTCCTTTGGGGCGGCCTTGGCCTGTCGACCCTGATCCTCTGCCCTTTCCTGCTGCCGACCTACTGGACCCTCGTGCTGACCGAGATTATGATCATGAGCCTTTTTGCCCTCAGCTTCAATCTGCTGTTCGGCGCCGCGGGGCTGCTGTCTTTCGGTCAGGGGGGGTTCTTCGGGGTGGGGGCCTTTGCCGCCGCCCTCTATCTTCAGGGCGGCGGCGGCTCGGTCTGGCTGGCGCTGCTGCTAGGAAGCGCCGCCGCGGCCCTGGCGGCCCTGGCGATCGGGTACCTATGCGTGCGGCGCGACGAGATTTTTTTTGCCATGCTGACCCTCGGGTTCGGCATGATGCTCTATACCCTGGCCCACAACTGGCGTGCGGTCACCGGCGGCAGCGACGGCCTGCCGCTGTTCGCGCTGCCGCCCCTGCGGCTGCCGGGTGTCGCGGTCAGCCTCTATTCACCCGTCAGCCTGTACCTCTTTACCCTGGCGGCGAGCCTCCTGGGAGCCCTGCTGCTCTGGCAGGTGCGGCGTTCGCCCTTCGGGCTGATCCTGACGGCCGTGCGGGAAAACAAGGAGCGTTTCGCCTTCGTCGGCGGCCGCGTTCAGCAGGTGCGGCTGATGGCCTTCGTTATCGCCGGGACGCTGGCCGGGCTGGCCGGCACGCTGCTCTGTTTTTTCAACAGCATGGCGACCCCCGACTACCTGCACTGGACCTTTTCGGCCAAACCGGCACTGATGACGATCCTCGGCGGCAGCGGCGTTTTCCTGGGGCCGGCGGTGGGCGCTGCGGTCTTTTTCCTGCTGGAGCAGCTCATCACCCGGTTTACCGAAAGCTGGATGATCGTCTTGGGGGCCATCCTGATCGTGGTGGTCCTTTTCTTTCCGCGAGGCATCACCGGGGTCCTTTCAGAACGCTATCGCCGCCCCCGGAGGCCCCGGCCATGACCGTGGTACCGCTTCTCAAGGTGGAAAATCTCTCCCATCACTTCGGAAAATTCCAGGTGCTCAGCCGCATCTCGCTGGAAATTCCCGCAGGCGCCCTCACCGCCCTGATCGGCCCCAACGGGGCCGGCAAGACAACCTTCTACAACCTGATTTCCGGCCGCTTCGCCCCCACCGAAGGTCGCGTCGTGTTCAACGGCCGGGACATCACCGGGCTGCCGGCCTACCGGGTCGCCCCCCTCGGGCTAGTGCGCTCCTTCCAGATCACCAATATTTTTCCGGAACTCAGCGTGCTGGACAACGTGGCCGTCCCCCTGCTGCTCTTGCACCGTCGGGGGGCGAATTTCTGGCGCCCCCTGACCAGCGAAAAAGCGGTCTACCGCCAGGCCCAACAGCAGTTGGAACGCGTTGGTCTGGCGGCCGCCGCCCACCGCCCGGCGCGTGAACTGGCATACGGCGACAAACTCCTGGTGGAGATGGCAATCGTCCTGGCGCCCGATCCCAAACAGGTTCAGCTGGACGAACCAACCACCGGAAAGAATCACGAAGACACCGATCAC
>Ga0105096_10000549_pt1 | contig 13390 bp, 13 predicted proteins | sample PPLLak3cmMay2015_FD_87036 | JGI IMG/M metagenome (GOLD analysis project Ga0105096, IMG submission 87036) | Freshwater sediment microbial communities from Prairie Pothole Lake near Jamestown, North Dakota, USA - PPLs Lake P7 Core (1) Depth... | ecosystem: Environmental > Aquatic > Freshwater >... | reverse complement strand
GCATCGGGCGCGGCGCGGAGAAGAGCTACTGCGTGCTGCTGTACGACGAGCCGCTGTCGGAGGCGGCGCGCGAGCGGCTGAAAGTCCTGCACGAGTCGGCCGACGGCTTCGAGATCGCGCGCCGCGACCTGCAACTGCGCGGCCCCGGAGAGTTCCTCGGCGCGCGCCAGTCCGGCCTGCCCCTGCTGCGCTTCGCCGATCTCGAGCAGGACGCGACGCTGCTGGAGCGCGCGCGCGCGGCGGCGCTCGACATGCTGGCCTCGGATCCGGAGCCGGCGGCGGCACACGTGCAGCGCTGGCTCGGCGGGCGCGCCGAGTTCCTGGTGGCCTGAGGCGGATCCAGGAGGACGCAGCGCCTATGATTTGGCCCGGCCGGCGCGCTGCAACTGCATCGGCGGCATCACGCTCATGACACTCACCGAACTGAAGTACGTCGTCGCCGTCGCCCGCGAACGCCACTTCGGCCGCGCCGCGGAGGCTAGCTTCGTCAGCCAGCCGACGCTGTCGGTGGCGATCAAGAAGCTGGAGGACGAACTCGGCGTCGTGCTGTTTGAGCGCGGCTCGAGCGAGGTGTCGCTGACGCCCGCTGGCGAACTGATCGTCATCCAGGCGCAACGCGTTCTGGCCGAAGCGGCGCGGATCAAGGAACTCGCCAAGCAGGGCAGGGATCCGCTCGCCGGGCCGCTGCCGGTCGGCATGATCTACACCATCGGCCCCTATCTGGTGCCGACCCTGGTGCGGCAGCTGCTGGCCGACGCCTCGCGGATGCCGCTGCTGCTGAGCGAGAACTACACCGTCCGCCTGCTGGAGCGGCTGAAGAGCGGCGAGATCGACGTCGCCATCATGGCGCTGCCGCTGCCCGACACCGGCGTGATGGTGCAGCCCGTCTACGACGAGCAGTTCATGGTCGCGGTGCCGCGCTCGCATCCCTGGGCGAAGCGGCGCTCGGTCGACGCCGACGAGCTGAAGAAGGAGACGATGCTGCTGCTCGGCAGCGGTCACTGCTTCCGCGACCAGGTGCTGGAGGTCTGCCCGGAGATGTCGCGCTTCTCGACCGATGCCGAGGGCATCCAGAAGACTTTCGAAGGCTCGTCGCTGGAGACGATCCGGCAGATGGTCGCCTCGGGCCTGGGGATCACGGTGCTGCCGATGACCTCGATCCCGCAGAAGCCGCCGCGCGATTCGCTGATCGCGTATCTGCCGTTCCGCGATCCGGTGCCGCAGCGGCGCGTGGTGCTCGCCTGGCGCAAGAGCTACACACGCACTGCCGCCATCGAGGTCCTGCGCCAGGCGATCCTGAAGTGCCCGTTGCACGGGGCTGCCAGGCTCGACCTGCCGGCCGAGGCAACGTGAACCACTATCGCAGTCTTGCAGAAGTGCAATTGGTCGCCGGAGGACCGGCTCGATAGAATCCAAAGCAGTTCAGTTGCGCGGGGAGAAAGCAGATGTCAAGGAAGAAGTCGGAAGCGAAGCTGGCGGCAATGGCGGCCCCGGCGATCGACATCGGCATCGATGCCAAGGACCGCGAGAAGGTCGCCGATGCCCTTTCGCACCTGCTGGCCGACACCTATGGCCTGTACCTGAAGACGCACAATTTTCACTGGAACGTCGAAGGTCCGATGTTCAACACGCTGCATCTGATGTTCATGACCCAGTACACCGAGCTGTGGAACGCGCTCGACGAGATCGCCGAGCGCATCCGCGCGCTGGGCTATCCGGCGCCCGGCAGCTACAAGGCCTTCGCGAAGCTGTCGTCGATCGACGACGAAGAAGGGGTGCCGGAGGCGTTGGCCATGGTCCGCCAGCTGGTCAAGGGCCACGAGGCGGTCGCGCGCACCGCGCGCGCCGCCTTCGGCCCGGCCGAAAAGGCCGGTGACGAGGCCACCGCCGACCTGCTGACGCAACGGCTGCAGATCCATGAAAAGACTTCTTGGATGCTTCGCAGCCTGCTCAAGTAAGCCGCCAGGCTAGCGCGGATAGGCGCCGGCCTCGTGGCTGGCGCATTCGTTTCTACGCTTCGATTCGCTTGCCCGAGTCCGGATCGAAGAAGTGCACGTGCTCGTCGGCAAAGCGCAGCGGCAGATTGCCCTCGCGGGCAACCACCGAGGTGTGCAGCCGCGCCGCGATGCGCGTGCCGCGCTTGTCGGTGCCGAGGTGGCCGTAGACCAGCGAGTCCGAACCGAGCAGCTCGATGTAGTCGATGTCGGGCTGCATCATCGCGGCGGCTTCCTCGCAGTTCTCCATGTGCTCGGGCCGGATTCCGAGCAGGACGCTGCGGCCATCCAGCGCCGGGCGCGGCTGCGGCAGCCGGATCCGCAGGTCGCCATCGCTCACCAGAAGCCGGCCGCCGTCGGCGATCCGGCCGGGCACGAGGTTCATCGGCGGTGAGCCGATGAAGCCGGCGACGAAGGTGGTCGCTGGCCTGCTGTAGACCTCCAGCGGCGCGCCGATCTGCTCGGCATGGCCGGCGTTCATCACCAGCATCCGCTGCGCCAGGGTCATCGCCTCGACCTGGTCGTGGGTGACGTACAGCGTCGTCGTCATCAGACGCTGGTGCAGCGCCTGCAACTCGCTCCTCATCTGCACCCGCAGCTTGGCATCGAGGTTCGACAGCGGCTCGTCGAACAGGAACACCATCGGCTCGCGCACGATGGCGCGGCCCATCGCCACGCGCTGCCGCTGCCCGCCCGACAGCTCGCGCGGCCGCCGCGTCAGCAGCTTCGACAGTTCCAGGATGCCGGCGGCGCGCTGCACGCGGTCTTCGATGTCCGCCTTGGTGCGCTTCTGGATCTTCAGCCCGTAGGCCATGTTGTCGTAGACGCTCATGTGCGGGTAGAGCGCGTAGTTCTGGAACACCATGGCGATGTTGCGGTCCTTCGGCTCGAGGTCGTTGACCACCCGCCCGCCGATGGCGATCTCGCCCGAAGTGATGGTCTCCAGCCCGGCGACCATGCGCAACAGCGTCGACTTGCCGCAGCCCGACGGCCCGACCATCACGACGAACTCGCCGTCGGCGATGTCCATCGAGATTCCCTGGATCACCTTCACGGCGCCGAAGGACTTGTGGACGTTTCTGATCTCGACGCCGGCCATCTGTTCGTTCGCCTACTTTTCCGTTTCCACCAGGCCCTTGACGAACCACTTCTGCATCAGCAGCACCACCAGCGCCGGCGGCAGCATCGCCAGCATCGCAGTGGCCATCACCAGATTCCACTCGTTGGCGGCATCGCCGCCGACGATCATCCGCTTGATGCCGATCACCACCGTGTACATCGACTCCTCGCTGGTGATGAGAAGTGGCCACAGGTACTGGTTCCAGCCGTAGATGAACTGGATCACGAACAGCGCCGCCATGCTGGTCTTCGACAGCGGCAGGACCACGTCCCAGAAGAAGCGCATCGGCCCGGCGCCGTCGATGCGCGCTGCCTCGGCGAGCTCGTCGGGGATGGTCATGAAGAACTGGCGGAACAGGAAGGTGGCGGTGGCCGAGGCGATCAGCGGCAGCGTCAGCCCGGCATAGGTGTTCAGCATCCCGAGGTCGGCGATCACCTTGAAGGTCGGGATGATTCGCACCTCGACCGGCAGCATCAGCGTGACGAAGATCATCCAGAAGAAGAAGTTGCGCAGCGGGAAGCGGAAGTAGACGATGGCGAAGGACGACAGGATCGAGATCGAGATCTTCCCGAGCGGGATCACCAGCGCCATGATCATGCTGTTGACCAGCATGTCCTTGACCGCCGCCGTCGAGCCCTTGGTCGATCCGGCGGTCAGCACCTGTGTGTAGTTGGCGATCAGCTGGTCGCCGGGCCACAGGGGCATCGGCACCGACATGATCTGATCGAAGGTGAGCGTCGAGGCGACGAAGGTCACATAGATCGGGAATGCCACCAGGGCGGCACCGATGATCAGCACGGCGTGCGAGATGAAGTCCAGAACGGGCCGCTTCTCGATCATGGCGCCTCAGTGGCGTCCGGCCGCCCGAAGCCACTGAGCGCCCCCTCGGGGGCAGCGAGCGTCAGCGAGCGTGGGGGTTTCACGTCAGTACTGCACCTTGCGCTCGATGTAGCGGAACTGGATCGCCGTCAGCGCGATGACGATGATCATCAGGATCACGGACTGTGCCGACGAGCCGCCGAGGTCTCCCGACTTCACGCCGTCGTGATAGACCTTGTACACGAGGATCTGGGTGGCCTGCGCCGGCCCGCCCTGGGTGGTGGCATCGATGACGCCGAAGGTGTCGAAGAAGGCGTAGACGATGTTGACCACCAGCAGGAAGAACGTGGTCGGCGACAGCAGCGGCAGCACGATGGTCAAGAAGCGTCGCGCCGGCCCAGCGCCATCGATCGCGGCCGCCTCGAGCAGCGACTTCGGAATCGACTGCAGGCCGGCGAGGAAGAAGAGAAAGTTGTAGCTGATCTGCTTCCAGACGGAGGCGATCACCACCAGCAGCATCGCCTGGTTGCCGTTGATGATCCAGTTCCAGTGGATGCCGAAGCCCTTCAGCAGGTAGGTGACGATGCCGATCGACGGCGCGAAGATGAATGCCCACAGCACACCGGCGACCGCTGCAGCGACCGCATACGGCCAGATCAGCACCGTCTTGTAGGCCAGCGCCCCTTTTACGACCCGGTCGGCCATCACCGCCAGCAGCAGAGAAAGCCCGAGACCGAACCCGGCCACCAGCACGCTGAATATCGCCGTGGTGCGGAACGAGCGCAGGTAGTTGGCGTCGCCGAACAGGATGCGGAAGTTCTCGAAGCCGACGAACTGGGTGTTCAGGCCGAAGGCGTCCTGCAGCTGGAACGAGTACCAGATCGCCTGCGCCGCCGGCCAGAAGAAGAAGACGACCGTGAACGCCAACTGCGGCGCCAGCAGCGCATACGGCAGCCACGCCGAGCGGAAGACGACGCGCTTTTCCATCCGCCCGGCGTGCCGGTGAAAGGCTACTTGTTGGCGGCCTCGAACCTGCGCAGGACCTCGTTGCCGCGCCGCACGGCGTCATTCAACGCCGCCTGCGCGGTCTTCTTGCCGGCGAACACCGCCTCGAGTTCCTCCTCGATCACCTCGCGCCCCTGCACGAAGTTGCCGAAGCGAAGGCCCTTGGAGTTCTCGGTCGGCGGCTTGTTGGTGAGTTGCTTCACGGCCAGGGCGGCGCCGGGGTCGCGGTCGTAGAAACCGGAAACGCGGGTGGCTTCATAGGAGGCAAGCGTGATCGGCACGTAGCCGGTGCCGGTGTGCCACTGCACCTGGATCTCGGTGCGCGACAGGAAGGCGAGGAAGCGGGCCACGCCCTTGTACTCCTCAGGCTTGCGGCCGGACATCACCCAAAGCGAGGCGCCGCCGATGATCGAGTTCTGCGGCGCGCCCGCCACGTCGTCGTGGTAGGGGATGAAGTTGATCGACCAGTCGAACTTGGCCGACTTGCGGATCCCGGCCTGAGCGCCGGTGCTGCCGCTGAACATGGCGCACTCGCCGCTGGAGAACTTGGCGTCGCCCTGGTTGGTGCGCCCGGCGTAGGTGAACATGCCCTTCTTGGCCAGGTCGCCAAGCATCGTCACGTGGCGCACATGCAGCGGCGAGTTGATGCTGAACACCGTGTCCAGCCCGCCCATGCCGTTCTGCCTGGTGCCGATCGGCACGTTGTGCCAGGCGCTGAAGTTCTCGATGTGCATCCACGACGGCCAGCTCGTGGTGTAGACGCAGTCCTGGCCGGAGGCCTTCAGCTTCTCGGCGGCGGCGACGAACTGCTTCCAGGTCTTCGGCGCCTCCGGCGGCAGACCGGCCTTCTTGAAGGCGTCCTTGTTGATGTAGAACATCACCGTCGAGCTGTTGAAGGGGAACGACAGCAGGTTGCCCTTCAGGTCGGAGTAGTAGCCCGTGACCACCGGAAGGTAGTCCTTCGGGTCGAAGGGCTCGTTCTGCTCCTTCATCAGCTGGTAGACCGGCTTGACGGCGCCGCGGGCGGCCATCATCGTCGCCGTGCCGACTTCGAACACCTGCAGCAGGTGCGGCGCCTGGCCGGCGCGGAAGGCGGCGATCGCCGCCGTCATCGACTCCGGATAGCTCCCCTTGTAGACGGTGACGACCTTGTAGTCCTTCTGCCGCTCGTTGAACTTCCTGGCCAGATCGTTGAGCTGTTCGCCCAGCGCTCCCCCCATCGAGTGCCACCACTGGATTTCGACCTGGGCATGGGCAGCGGGACTCATGGCGGCGCAGACGGCGGCGACGGCCGCCGGCAGCAGTTTTCGTAGCATGGTGGTCTCCTCGGGAAAGGCCGGAATTGTTCTGGTAGGCCGTGACTCGCTTGTTACGATACTTGGCGGAACTGGCGAGTGCAAAGGCGGCCAGCCGCCGGCCGAACGGTTCGTCTGCCCAATGTCAATCACCGAGCGACTGTCCCTCTACGGCCGCCTGATCCGCTTCGACAAGCCGGTCGGCACCCTGCTGCTGCTGTGGCCCACGCTGACGGCCCTGTGGCTGGCCTCCGAAGGCGTGCCCAGCCCGCTGCACCTGGCGATCTTCGTCGCCGGAACCTTCCTGATGCGTTCGGCCGGCTGCGCCATCAATGACGTGGCCGACCGCGACTTCGACGGCCACGTCAAACGCACCGCCGATCGGGTCGTCTCCAGCGGCAAGCTGCCGGTACGCGAGGCGCTTGTGGTGTTCCTGGTGCTGCTTTCGGCCTCGGCGCTGCTGCTCGTGCCGCTGAACGCGCTGACGTTGTGGCTGGCGGTCGCCGGTTCCGTGATCGCCACCACCTACCCGCTGTTCAAGCGCTTCTTCCCGCTGCCGCAGGCCTGGCTGGCCATCGCCTTCTCCTTCGGCATCCCGATGGCGTTTGCGGCGGTTCGGGGCGAGGTGCCGGTGCTCGGCTGGTGGCTGTTCGCCGCCAACCTGTTCTGGGTGCTCGCCTACGACACCGAATACGCAATGGTCGACCGCGACGACGACCTGCGCATCGGCCTGCGCTCATCGGCGATCCTGTTCGGCCGCGCCGATGTCGCAGCCGTGACGGGCTGCTATGCGGCGCACCTGCTGCTGCTGGCCGCCATCGGCGTGGCGCTGCGCCTTTCGTGGCCGTTCTACCTCGGCTGGACCGCGGCGCTCGCCATTGCCGGCTATCACTTCATGCTGATCCGCAATCGACGCAGCGACGAGTGCTTCCGCGCCTTTCGCCACAATCAGTGGCTGGGGCTGGCGATATTTGCCGGCGTGGTCGCGCACTACGCGTTGACCTGACCAGCAGGCGCCTCGCGGCTACTGCCGGCCAAACTCCTCACCGAGCTCCGCTGCGCGACGCTGCGCCGCATGCACCGCGGCACCGATGTGCGCGCCGACCGCATTGGCGTCGAGCACCGCCAGCGCCGCCGCCGTGGTGCCGCCCTTGGAGGTGACGCGCTGGCGCAGGACCTCCAGCGATTCGGCTGACTGCGCCGCGAGTTCGGCCGCGCCGGTGAAGGTCTGCACCGCCAGCGTCCGCGACTGGGCTGCGGTAAGGCCCAGTTCAGCACCAGCGCGCGCCAGCGCCTCGATGAAGTAGAACACGTAGGCGGGGCCGCTGCCGGAGACGGCGGTGACGGCATCGAGCAGCGACTCGTCGGCCAACCACAGCACCGGGCCGGCGCAGCGAAGGATCGATTCGGCGAGCGCCCGCTGCGCCTCGGTCACCGCCGCCGTGGCCGCCATGCCGGTGATGCCGCGGCCGATCAGCGCCGGCGTATTGGGCATCGTGCGGACGATCGCATCGGCGCCGAGCCAGCGGCTGATGTCAGCCGAACGCGTGCCGGCGGCGATCGACACCACCAGCGGCGCTGCCAGGTGCGGCCGCACCGCCTCACAGGCCTCGCGCATCTGCTGCGGCTTGACGGCGAGCACGAGCGCTTCGGCCCGGCGCAGCGACGGCCCGGGCGCAGTCGCCGCGGCGACGCCGAACTGCTGCTTCAGCCAGTCGCAGCGCTGCGGGTCGAGTTCAATCACCGACAGTTCGGCGGCGGTCCGTCCCGCGGCGAGCAGGCCGCCGATCAGCGCGGCAGCCATGTTGCCGCCGCCGATGAATGCGATCTGCATCAGTGGCCTCCGCCGGCAAAGAGCCGGTCGTATTCGCCCTGGAACCAGGAGCGCATGCCGTCGTCGGCCCAGGCGGCCGCGGCGGACTTCGCCTCGGCGAGCTGCGCCTCGCCGGCGGCGGCATCGCCGAGCTTGAGCAGCGCCCCGGCAAGTTGCAGTTGCAGGAACACGCGGTCGACCTCTTCGGCGCCGTTGGCGGCGATGATCGCCAGCGCCTTCCGGCAATCGTCGCGCGCGGCCGCGGCATGGCCGCAGCGGTTGGCCACCAGCGCCCGCAGGTACAGCGCCCGCTCGTGGTTGACCCAGGTCCCGGCGGCGAGCCAGAAGCGCAGCGCCGCGTCGGCGCCGGCGGCGAGCGCAGCGGCGACCGTAGGCGCGACCGGCGCCGGTGCCCGGTCGAGCAGGGCCGAGGTGGCATTGTTGAAGCCGATCGCCAGCCGCTGGTTCAACGGGCCGTCGACAGCGAGCGCAGCCGACGCGGCCGCCAGCCGGTGCAGTTCCGCCGCCAGGTCCTCGGTCGCGGCCGGCGGTCGCCAGCCGATCACGCCCAGACCCACCAGCAACCCCGCCCCGGCCTCGCCGCCGCGGCGGGCCAACTCGGTTTCCGATTCGTCCGCTCGTCCCGCGAGCCGGGCGGCGACAGCGGCATGCGCCAGCAGGGCGAGCGGCGCATCGGCGCGCGCTTCCCGCAGCGCCACGAGCCGCTCGGCCGCCTCGGCCCACGCCCCGAACTTCTCGCCGAGAACATGCAGCAGAAGGAAGCCGAGCAGCGGCAGCCGGCCGGCCGGCAGGCCGGTGGCATCGAAGCCGCGCAGCGACGCGGCGGCGCGCTCGGGCTCGTCGTCGTGGATGCGGTCGATCTCGTCGAGTGCGGCTTCGCTGCTCATTGAACTCTCCCTACGCGCTTCGCACGGCGGGGCGAGCGCTTCGGGCGGCCGGACTCGCTCATCGTCACCTCGCCTCCGCCGCTTGTGGCCGTGCTGCCCGCGCGCCGAACAAGGCGGTGCCGACGCGGACCATCGTTGCGCCCTCGGCGATCGCCGTTTCCAGATCGGCCGACATGCCCATCGACAGGGTATCCCAGCCTGCGATCCCCTCCGCGCGCAGCGAGTCGAACAGGCGCTTCATCGCCGCCAGCGGCGGTCGCTGCTGCTGCGGTCCGTCCGCCGCCTCCGGGATCGCCATCAGGCCGCGCAGCCGCAGGCGCGGCAGCGCGGCCACCGCACGTGCCAGCGCCGCCGTTTCGTCCGGTGCCACGCCGCTCTTGCTGTCCTCGCCGCTGACGTTGACCTGCAACAACAGGTTCAGCGGCGGCAGTTGCGGCGGGCGCTGCTCGGAGAGCCGTTCGGCGATCTTCAGCCGGTCGACCGACTGCACCCAGTCGAAGTGTTCGGCGATCGGCCGGGTCTTGTTGCTCTGGATCGGGCCGATCAAATGCCAGGCGAGCGGCAGTTCGGGCGCCGCGGCGCGGACGGCGGCGATCTTCGGCAGGGCCTCCTGCAGGTAGTTCTCGCCGAAATGGCGCTGGCCGCAGCGGGCCACTGCGAGCACCGCGTCGGCGCCGAAAGTCTTGCTGACCGCCACCAGGGTGACCGCGTCGGCCGGCCGCTGCGCGCGCAACGCAGCCCCAGTAATCCGTTCGGTCAGCGTCGTCAGGCCGGCTTGCAACGAATCGTTCGAACTGCTCATAATCGGCCGCGGCCTGTCACTGCCGAGCTAAGTCCTTGCCGTGCAAGGATTTCGAGCAAAGCCCGTACTCGCTTCTGGTGGTCGTCGGACCCTCATCGCCAGCCTTCTTCAGACGCCTTCATGGACATCTCAGAGCTACTCGCATTTTCTGTCAAGAACAAGGCGTCCGACCTGCATCTGTCCGCCGGCTTGCCGCCGATGATCCGCGTGCACGGCGACGTGCGGCGCATCAATCTGCCGCCGCTGGAGCACAAGGACGTGCACGCGATGATCTACGACATCATGAACGACCAGCAGCGCAAGCACTACGACGAGACCTACGACGTCGACTTCTCGTTCGACCTGCCGGGCCTTGCGCGCTTCCGTGTCAACGCGTTCATGCAGGACCGCGGGTCGTCGGCCGTGCTTCGAACCATTCCGTCGCGGGTGCTGACGCTCGAGGAGCTCGCCTGCCCGAAGATCTTTGCCGATCTGGTGATGAAGCCGCGTGGCATGGTGCTGGTCACCGGACCGACCGGCTCGGGCAAGTCGACGACCCTGGCGGCCATGGTCGACCACGTCAACCAGAACGTGCAGGGGCACCTGCTGACGGTCGAGGACCCGATCGAGTTCGTGCACGAACCGCGCAAGTGTGTCATCAACCAGCGCGAGGTCGGGCCGCACACGTTGTCTTTCGCGAATGCGCTGCGTGCGGCGCTGCGCGAAGACCCGGACCTGATCCTGGTCGGTGAGCTGCGCGACCTGGAAACGATCCGCCTGGCGCTGACCGCCGCCGAGACCGGCCACCTGGTGCTCGGCACGCTGCACACCTCGTCGGCGGCGAAGACGATCGACCGCATGGTCGACGTGTTCCCGGCGGCGGAGAAGGAGATGGTGCGGGCGATGCTGTCCGAATCGCTGGTGGCGGTGATCTCGCAGTCGCTGTTGAAGCGCAAGGACGGCAGCGGCCGGGTGGCGGCGCACGAGATCATGGTCGGCACGCCGGCGATCCGCAACCTGATCCGCGAATCGAAGATCGCGCAGATGTATTCGATGATCCAGACCGGCGCCCAGCACGGCATGCAGACGCTCGACCAGTGCCTGCTCGACCTGGTCCGGCGCAACACGATCACCCACGCCGAAGCGCGGACCTATGCCAAGTCGCCTGAAGCCTTCGTCGGCTGAGCAGACGAGCAATGTGCCGCGCTGAACGCGCCGAGGACACACGATGGATCGCGACCAGGCCACCCGCTTCATCCACGACCTGCTGAAGCTGCTGCTGACGAAGAAGGGTTCGGATCTCTTCCTGACGGCCGAGTTTCCGCCGGCGTTCAAGATCGATGGCCGCGTGATGCCGGTGTCGAACCAGCCGCTGTCCGGGCAGCACACCGCCGAGCTGGTGCGGGCGATCATGAACGACCGCCAGATGCAGCAGTTCGAAGCCTCGCGCGAGAGCAACTTCGCCATCAGCCCGACCGGCATCGGCCGCTTCCGCGTCTCGGCGTTCATCCAGCAGGGCAAGGTCGCCGTTGTCTTCCGCGTCATCACCGACCGCATTCCCACCGCCGCCGAGCTGAACCTGCCGCCGATCGTCAACGACCTGGTGATGGCGCGGCGCGGCATCATCATGATGGTCGGCGCCACCGGCAGCGGCAAGTCGACGACGCTGGCGGCGATGGTCGGCTACCGCAACGAGAACAGCCAGGGCCACATCATCACCATCGAGGATCCGGTCGAGTTCGTGCACCAGCACCGGAACTGCATCATCACCCACCGCGACATCGGAGTCGACTGCGACAGCTGGAGCGTGGCGCTGAAGAACACGCTGCGGCAGGCGCCGGACGTGATCCTGATCGGCGAGGTCCGTGAGCGCGAAACCATGGAGCACGCGATCGCCTTCGCCGAAACCGGCCACCTGGTGATGTGCACTCTGCACGCCAACTCGACCAACCAGGCGCTCGACCGGGTGGTCAACTTCTTCCCGGAGGAGAAGCGGCAGCAGTTGCTGATGGACCTGTCGCTGAACCTGCGGGCGATGGTGTCGCAGCGGCTGATCCCGTTCAAGGACCGCAAGGGCCGCATCCCGGCGGTGGAGATCCTGCTGAACTCGCCGCTGATCCAGGATCTGATCTTCAAGGGCAACGTGCCGGAGATCCGCGAGGTGATGAAGCGCAGCCGCGAGCAGGGCATGCAGACCTTCGACCAGGCGCTGTTCGACCTGCACGAGGCGGGACTGATCAGCTACGAGGACGCGCTGCGCAACGCCGACTCGCTGAACGACCTGCGGCTCAATGTCAAGCTCAACTCGAAACTCTTCGGCGGCGTGCAGGAGATGCAGCGCGGCATCGAGCACCTCGGCCTGACCGACTGAGGCCGCGGTACTGGCACCCGCCTTTGGGGGCTGGCGCCGGCGCGCGGCGGGCTGCCGCGATGGCGCGGCTATGATCGTCGCCTCTCCAGGATCGCCGCCAACGGCGCCAGCGCGATGGCCACCGTCTACGAATTCTCAGCGACGACGATCGACGGCAAGACGCGAAAGCTCGCCGACTACAAGGGCAAGGTGCTGCTGATCGTCAACACGGCCAGCCAGTGCGGCTTCACGCCGCAGTACAAGGGGCTGGAGGAGTTGTACAAGCGGTTCCACGAACGCGGCTTCGCGGTCCTCGGCTTTCCGAGCAACCAGTTCGGCCAGCAGGAACCGGGCCCGGAATCCGAGATCGCCGAGTTCTGCGAGATGAACTTCGGCGTCACCTTTCCCTTGTTCGCCAAGGTCGACGTCAACGGCGACGCGGCACATCCGCTGTACAAGTACCTGACCAAGGCCAAGCCGGGACTGCTCGGTTCGGAGGCGATCAAGTGGAACTTCACCAAGTTCCTCGCCGATCGCAAGGGCGAGGTCGTCAAGCGCTATGCGCCGACTACCGAGCCAAAGGAAATCGCGGCCGACATCGAGAAGCTGGTGGGCTAGGCCGTCTCCGGGCCGCGCGGCGGCCGCGTCCGGTACTGGCCGCTCACCATCTCGAAGCGGAACAGGCGGCACTCCAGCGCGCCGTTGTAAAGCACGATCTTGCGCGTTTCGGCGAGGTGCATCTGCCGCGGCAGATCGCGGTCGGCCGACAGCATCCAGGCGGTCCAGCCGGGAAACGCGGCCTTCATCCGATCGCCGAAGTCGCGCATCAGCGCCGGCACGGTGGCGGACTTGGGCGCGCTCTGCTCGCCATAGGGCGGATTGGTGACGATCATGCCGGCGGCCGACGGCGCTTCGACTTGGCGGGCATCGGTGGCGGCAAAGGCGAGCCGGCCGTCGTCGAGCCAGGCCTGCAACCCGGCCAGCTTCGCGTTGCCGTGCGCGGTGTCGATGACGCGCGTCGAGATGTCCGAACCGGCGATGCGCGCCTTGACGGTGTCGTCGACCGCCGCGGCCGCCTGCGCTTTCAGTTCGCGCCAGGCCGCGGCATCGAAGCCGGCCAACTGCTCGAAGCCGAAGCGGCGATCCAGCCCCGGTGCGCGCCGCGAGGCGATCAGCGCCGCTTCGATGGCAATGGTGCCGCTGCCGCAGAACGGATCGAGCAGCGGCTGCTCGGCGGTCCAGCCGGAAAGCGCAAGCAGCGCCGCCGCCAGGTTCTCCTTCAGCGGCGCTTCGCCCTTCTCGGCG
>Ga0105096_10000547_pt1 | contig 13407 bp, 11 predicted proteins | sample PPLLak3cmMay2015_FD_87036 | JGI IMG/M metagenome (GOLD analysis project Ga0105096, IMG submission 87036) | Freshwater sediment microbial communities from Prairie Pothole Lake near Jamestown, North Dakota, USA - PPLs Lake P7 Core (1) Depth... | ecosystem: Environmental > Aquatic > Freshwater >... | reverse complement strand
GGCCCACATGGCGCCCTTTGCGATCGGCACCCAGACTGCGGGTTCGGTGATCCGCCCGGCGGCGTTCTGCGGTGTCGTCGGTTTCGTTCCGACGCGGGGCTCCGTGCCCCGCGCCGGCGTCAAGGCCGTGTCCGACACGCTCGATGTCGTCGGAGCATTTGCGCGCAGTGTCGAGGACGTCGCCCTGGTCGGCGCAGCGCTCGCGCTGCAGCCGCAGTGGCAGCATGCGCCGGGGCAGGCCCGGGCGCCGTCGGTCGCGTGGACGGCAACGCCGTGGTCCTCCCAGCTGGCACCCTCGATGCTGGCGGCGCTCGAAAAAGTGGCCCGCCTGCTGGCTGCGCGCGGCGCTCGCGTGCGTGAACTGGCGTGGCCGTACGACCCGACGGCCGGCCAGCCCGCCTTCAGCCGCCTCGCGGATGCCCAACGCACCGTGCAGTTGTTCGAAACAGCGCGCGCACTGGGACCCGAGGCCCAGTATCGGCGCGAGGCACTGTCACAACGGCTCGTCGCGCTGATCGATGAGGGGCGCGGCATCGGTGCGGGGGACTACATCGATGCGCTGCAGCTTGGGCGCGCGTGCACGGCGGCGATCGACCAGTTGTTCGGCGATGCCGACATCGTGCTGACGCCGAGTGCGCCCGGCGAGGCGCCCCTGGGCCTCGGCACCACCGGAGACCCGCAATTCAACCGGCCCTGGCATTTGCTGGGGGGCCCTCAAATCAGCGTACCGCTGCCGAAGGCCGTGGCGCATGGCGAGAGTGGTCTGCCGCTGGGCCTGCAGGTCGTGGCCCGCCCCGGCGATGACATGCGAGCGCTGGCCGCTGCCAGCTGGATCGAGTCCCAGCTCGCGGCGTACTGACCCCATGGCTGTCATCCGCGGCTCCCTGCCAGCGTTTGCCACGTCGGTGCCGGTCATCGTCATCGGTGCCGGCGCGGCTGGCGCACTGGCTGCACTGGCGGCGCGCGAGGCGGGCGCGAAGGTGCTCGTGCTCGACCGCGACTCGTCGCCGGCCGGCGCGACGGGGAGCTCGTCCGGGATGATCCCGGCGGCCGGCACGCGCGCCCAGCAGGCACGTGAAATCGACGACACGCCGGAGCGCTTCGCCGCCGACATCCAGTCGAAGTCGAGCGGGCGGTCCGCCGCGCACCTGGTCGAGGCCTACACACGCACCTCTGCCGAGACTCTGAACTGGCTCGAGTCGACCTGCGGCCTGAGCTTCGAACTGGTCGACGGCGTTCCGCCGGGTCATGGCGTGCCGCGCATGCACGCGCTGGCGGAGCGGGGCGGCACTTCGCTGCTCTCGGCGTTGTATCGCGCGCTGGCAGCGCGCGGAGTTCGCCTGCAGCCCAGTTCGCGCGTCACCGATCTGTACGTCGATGCCGATCAGCGTGTGCGCGGGGTGCGCGTGCAGCGTGGTCGCGAAGCGATCGACATCGGCTGTTCGGCGCTGGTCGTGGCGACCAACGGCTTTGCCGGCAATGTCGAACTGGTCAGCCGCCACCTGCCGGACGTGCGGGCGCTGCCGTTTGCCGGCCACGAAGGCAGCCAGGGCGACGCGCTGCAGTGGGGCGGCGAACTGGGCGCCGCGATCGAGGACATCGACGGCTTCCAGGCCCACAGTTCGGTCGTCATGCCGCAGCGGCTGCAGCTGCCGTGGGCGCTGATGTCGGAGGGTGCCATACAGGTCAATCGCCAGGGCGAGCGCTTCGGCAACGAGCACGAGGGCTATTCGGAGAGCGCGCTGTTCGTGCTGGCGCAGCCGGAGGGCATCGCCTTCAACATCTACGACGAGCGCATCCACGAAGTCGGCCTGGCGATGCCGAACTATCCCGAGGCCGTCACCAAGGGGCTGATCAAGCGCGGCACGACGTTGCGGGACCTCGCCGATGCGCTGGGCATCGAGCGCAGCGGCCTGGAACAGACCATCGCACTTGTCAATGCGCTCGCGCTCGACGAAGACATGGACGAGTTTGGACGCACGTTCCGCGCGGCGCAGATGATCCTCGGCCCGTACTACGGCGTGCAGGTCACGGGCGCGCTGCTCGGCACCGAAGGCGGGCTGGCGATCGACGCGCGAGGCCGCGTGCTGCGGCCCGACAAGTCCGTTCTGCCCAACCTGCTGGCGGCCGGAGGCGCCGCGCGCGGAATCTCGGGCGACGCGGGCGGCGGTTACCTCGAGGGCAATGGCCTGCTGACCGCCGTCGTCGGCGGGTACCTCGCTGGCCGGACGGCGGCGGAGCTCGCGTACTGACCGCCCCGACGACAGCGGGCTTTCACAGCTCCGGAAGGGCGCGCGGCTGGCGGCGCTCGTCGGTCGCGACGTACACCAGCGTGGCCTCGGTGACCTTGACCACCTCCTTCTGCAGACGGTTGCGTTCGGCGTAGACCTCGACATCGACCGTGATCGAGGTCCGGCCCGTCTTCGCGATGTTGGCGTAGAAGCTCACCAGGTCGCCGACGAACACCGGGTGCTTGAACAGGAACGACGTCACGGCGACCGTCGCGACCCGGCCGTTGGCGCGACGCGCGGCGGGAATCGCCCCGGCAATGTCGACATGCGCCATGATCCAGCCGCCGAACACATCGCCGTGGATGTTGGCATCGGCCGGCATCGGCATCATCCGCAGCACGGGAACCTGGTCGTCGGGAAGTTGCAGCGGACTCATCGTCAAGACTCCGTTGTTCCGGTCGGTACGACGGCTCCAGGACGTTTGGCCAGCGCCGCCCGCGCCATGCGATCAACGAAGGTTGGCGCAACGAGCTTGAGCCACAGCCCGATGCGACCGCGCGTGCCCATCACGACTTCGCGCCGGCGGGCGCGCATGCCCTCGGCGATCAGCCGGACGCATTCATCGACGGGCATGGCGTCGGCCTCTAAAAGTCCGGAGACGCCAGCGGGCTCGCCGCGCGCGTTCCAGCCGCGGCGCCGGATCTCGGTGGCGACCACGCCCGGGAAAGCCACCATTACATCGATGCCGTCGTCGGCGGCTTCGATCCGCAGCGCGTCAAGGAAGCCGGTCTGCGCGTATTTGCTTGTGCAGTACGTCGTGCGCTCCGGTACGCCGGTCCGGCCCGCCAGCGACGAAACGCCGACGATGAGTCCGCGCGACGCCCTCAGATGCGGATACGCATGGCGGACGCACCAGATGGTCCCCATCGCATTGATGCGGAACAGCCGCTCGAAGGTGGAGAAGTCCTCGATCTCGGCGAAGCGCGCGTGCATGGAGACGCCCGCGTTGGCCACCAGCACGTCGATCCGCCCGAAAGCCTCGATGGCGCGCTCACTGAGACGACGGCAGTCGCTTTCGATACTGACGTCAGTCGCGACGTCGATGGCCTCGGCCCCGAGCTCGCGGCATTGATCGCGCACCCGCGCCAACGCCTCGGCGCCACGCGCCGCCAGTACCAGCCTCGGCTTCTCGATCGCCAGCTGCCGCGCCAGTTCTGCGCCGATCCCGTCGCTGGCGCCAGTAATCAGGACTGATTTGCCTGCAAAGTTCATGACTTGGCGCGTGGATAATCGTGCAATGAGCTCAGACCGCCGCAAGTGTACGCACCACCTCATCACCCTCCCGCCCGGCGGGAGGGCGGGGAGGGTGCCATGCCGTTGATCTTCGGCGGAGCGCTCGGCCGCTCCGGAGCGAAGCCGACACAACCCAGCGCACGCGGAGCGGGCGTCCCGCCGCGAGCGCACGTGCGACCCGAAGGGTCGCGCACGTGAGCGGCGATATCTGATGAGGTGGTCCCCCCCTCGCGAAGCCCTGCCATCGACGCGTGCCGAACGCGACGACTGGAAGACGCTGCGCACGCTCCTGCCTTATCTCTGGGCCGACAAGGGCCGCGTGCTCTTCGCGCTGGCGTGCCTGGTGGCCGCGAAGCTGGCAACGGTCAGCGTACCGATCCTGCTGAAGGAGATTGTCGACCGGCTCGCGCCGGCGGCCCAGTCGGCCGCCGGCATGCTGGTCGTCCCGGTGGCACTAGTCGTCGCCTACGGCCTGCTGCGGCTGTCGACGTCGCTCTTCACCGAACTGCGCGAATTCTTCTTCGTCAACGTGACGCAGGCGGCGATGCGCACGCTGGCGCTGAAGACCTTCCGCCACCTGCATTCGCTGTCGCTGCGCTACCACCTGGAGCGGCGCACCGGCGCGGTCACGCGCGAAATCGACCAGGGCATCCGCGGCATTTCGTCGCTGATCAGCTTCACGCTGTACTCGATCCTGCCGACGCTGATCGAAATCGGGCTCGTCGTGGCCTACCTCGTCTGGAACTATGAGGTGTGGTTTGCCGTGATCGTCGGCGTCAGCCTCGCCGTCTACATCGTGTTCACCGTTCTGGTGACGAACTGGCGCACAGTCGTGCGGCGTCGCTGGAACGAACTCGAAACCAAGGCGCATTCACGCGCGGTCGACTCGCTGCTGAACTTCGAGACGGTGAAGTACTTCGGCAACGAGGACTACGAGGCCCGGCGCTATGACGAGACGCTGGCGGCAAGCCAGCGCACGGCGGTCATGTCGCAGCAGTCGCTGAACGTCCTGAACGCGGGGCAGCAGGTCATCATCGCGATCGCGCTGACGCTGATCCTTTGGCGCGCGGCCGTCGGTGTTGTCGAGGGGAGGATGACGATCGGCGATCTGGTGCTGGTCAATGCCTTCATGATCCAGCTTTATATCCCGCTCAACTTCCTCGGCGTGATCTACCGGGAGATCAAGCAGGCGCTGACGGACATGGACCGCATGTTCGCGCTGCTGGAGCACAACCGCGAGATCGCCGATGCCCCCGACACACGGCCGCTCGTCGTGCGCGGGGCGGAAGTGCGGTTCGAGAACGTCGACTTCGCCTACGATGCGCGGCGCCAGGTGCTGCGCAACGTCGACTTCACGATCCCCGGCGGCACGACGACTGCGGTGGTCGGTGCCACCGGCTCCGGCAAGTCCACGCTGGCGCGGCTGCTATTCCGCTTCTACGAGGTCGGCTCGGGCGCCGTGCTCATCGACGGCCAGGACGTGCGCACGGTTACGCAGGAGAGCCTGCGCGCCGCGATCGGAATCGTGCCGCAGGACACGGTGCTGTTCAACGACTCGATCGAATACAACATCGCCTACGGGCGCCCGGGCGCCGGCCGCAAGGAGGTCGAGTCTGCAGCGCGCGCGGCGCACATCCACGACTTCATCGAGTCGCTGCCAGACGGCTACGCCACCCTGGTGGGGGAGCGGGGGCTCAAGCTCTCGGGGGGCGAGAAGCAGCGGGTCGCGATTGCGCGCACGCTGCTGAAGGACCCCGCGATCCTGGTCTTCGACGAGGCGACATCGGCGCTGGATTCGCGCACCGAGCGCGTGATTCAGGACGAGCTCGAAGGCATTGCGCGCAGCCGCACGACGCTTGTCATTGCGCACCGGCTGTCGACGGTCGTCCACGCCGATCAGATCCTGGTGATGGATCACGGCAGCATCGTCGAGCGCGGGCCGCATGCGGAGCTGCTGGCGCAGGGTGGGGTCTATGCGGCCATGTGGGAGATCCAGATCCGCGAACGTGCCAAGGCCGAGGCGCTGATGCCCGCCGCCGCGGCCGCGGCCGAGTAGGTTCCGGCCGCGCCGCGCGGCGGCTACACTCGCGCCGTTTCGCGGAGAGGGGGTGGGTGCATGGCCATGAGCCGGACCTTGGCGGCGATGCTGACATCGGGGCTGTTGACGCTGGCACCGGTCCCGGGGAGCGCCCAGAGCCCGCCGGCACCGACGCCTCCGCCACAGCCGCCGACACTGCAGAAGGTGCGCGACACCGGCGTCGTCACGCTGGCACACCGCGAATCCTCGAGCCCGTTTTCGTTCTTCGACCAGAACAAGCGCCCCGTCGGGTACGCGCTCGACCTCTGCCTGAAAGTGGTGGAGGCCTTGCGCCGTGAACTCAAACTGCCCGGGCTGCGCGTCGAGTACCTCGCTGTCTCCGCCGCGCAGCGGATTCCGTCGATCGTCGACGGCAAGGCCGATCTCGAGTGCGGCAACACGACCAACACTGCCACGCGCCGCAAGCAGGTGGCCTTCACCGTGACACATTATTTCGCCGGTGGGCGGCTGCTGGTGCGCAGTGACTCGAAGATCAAGCGACTGTCCGAGATCGGCAGCCGGACGGTGGTCGTGAACGCCGGATCGACGCACGCGCAGTACCTCGACACCGCCGTGGCGAAGGGCCTGTTCAAGGGCCGCAAGGTCGAAGTCAAGGACTCCGACGCCGCCTTTGCCGAACTCGACGCGGGCCGGGCTGCGGCCTATCTGCACGACGACATCGTGCTGTACGCGTTGCGCGCCAACACCAAGGAGCCGCAGCAGTGGGAGGTGGTCGGCGAGTTCACCACCGTGGAGCCGCTGGCGATCATGCTCCGGCGTAACGATCCCGACTTCAAGAAGTTCGTCGACCTCGTGCTGTCGCGTGCGATGGTGGATGGCGAAGTGAACACCGCCTACCGCCGCTGGTTCCTGAACCCCATCCCGCCGCGCGGCATCACGCTCGGCATTCCCGTCAGCCCGCTGCTGCGCGAGCAGTTCACGTTCCCGACGGACAAGGTCGGCGACGAAGTCGGCGGTTGAACGCCCCGGTGCAATGCCGTCGAGGCCGGGTGTCTTGCGCCGCACCATGGTTGCCCCACCCGGAACAACCCTTGGTTGGCACGAATGATGCGTGCAGTCGTCGAGTACGTTAGATTTGTCGTTCGGGCGCGTCACAGCGCACGAAGATCGTGCAACATGCACACACCCGCGCGGCGGGTTCTCGAAAAAGGAGCAGCAGGATGATTAAGAATGCAGGCAGGATCCTCGCCGGGGGACTGGTGGCCGCCGCGGCAATGGCTGCGGCACCCGCCCACGCGGGCAAGACGCTGGATGCGATCAAGGCGCGCGGCAGTGTCGTATGTGGCGTCAATACCGGCCTGGCGGGCTTCTCCGCCGCCGACAGCCAGGGCAACTGGACGGGCCTCGATGTCGACATCTGCCGCGCGGTGGCCGCGGCGGTGCTGGGTGACGGCAACAAGGTGAAGTTCGTACCGCTCAATGCCCAGCAGCGCTTCACTGCGCTGCAGTCCGGCGAGATCGACATCCTGTCGCGCAACACCACATGGACGCTGACGCGCGATGCCTCGCTCGGTCTGTTCTTCACGGGCGTCACCTACTACGACGGCCAGGGCTTCATGGTGCCGGTCAAGGGCAAGATCAAGAACGCGAAGGACCTGAAGGGCGCGACCGTCTGCGTGCAGTCGGGCACGACGACCGAGAAGAACCTGACGGACTTCTCGCGGGCGAACAACCTCGGCATCAAGCCAGTTGTTTTCGAGAAAGTCGAAGCTGCTACGGGCGCCTATTTCACGGGACGCTGCCAAGCCTACACGACAGACGCGTCGGGTCTTGCCTCGGTGCGCAACAAGGAGGCCAAGGATCCGAACGAGCACCTGATCCTGCCCACGCTGATCTCGAAGGAGCCCCTCGGCCCGGTCGTGCGGCGCGGTGACGACGAGTGGTACACGATCGTCAAGTGGGTCGTGTTCGGGCTGGTCGAGGCCGAGGAGTACGGCCTGACGCAGAAGAACGTCGACGAAATGGTCAAGACCAGCCAGGACCCGGTCGTCATGCGGATCGTCGGCACGTCGGAGGACACCGGCAAGCTGATGGGGCTCGACAAGAACTGGATGGTCAACGCCCTGAAGGCGACCGGCAACTACGGCGAGATCTTCGATCGCAATGTTGGCCCCAACTCCGGACTCAAGCTGCCGCGCGGCCTGAACAGTCTGTGGAACAAGGGCGGCATCATGTACGCACCTCCTGTTCGATAAGCGAACGGGAGGCGCAGTTCGCGCTCTGCGCGATGCGCATGGTTAGCTTTACTTCTCACCCCCGGCCCCGCTCTCCCAAGGGAGAGCGGGGCGGCGTTTTGGACAGCCCGGTCGGGCTGTCCTGAGCAAACCTATGGCACAGGCATTGCCGGAGCGGGCTCCGCCGAAGCGACGCGACTGGTCCTGGCGCAGCCAGGCCTTTCGCGGTCTTGTCTACCAGATCATCGCGATACTGCTGGTCGGGCTGGCAGCCTGGTTCCTCGCCAACAACACGCTCGAGAACATGCGGGCGCGCGGCATCCAGAGCGGCTTCGGATTCCTGTTGCAACCGGCAGGCTTTGACATCGGCGAGCCGCTGTTCAATTACGACGCGCTCGATCCCTACTGGAAGGCCTTCCTGGTCGGCATTGGCAACACGCTGCGTGTCGCAATCATCGGTGTCGTCCTGACCACGGTTCTGGGGACCCTGCTCGGCATCGGGCGCTTCTCGCACAACGCCCTGGTGCGCGGGCTCTGCTACGGCTACGTGGAACTGTTCCGCAACATTCCGGTGCTGTTGCAACTTCTGATGTGGTACCTGGTGTTCACCGAGGTGCTGCCCGATCCGTTCGATCCGGTGTCTGCGTTCGGGCTGTTCTTCCTCAGCAAGGGCGGGTTTCAGTACCCGATTCCCGTGCTCGGACTGGGCCAGGGCCTGGCAGCCATCGGCGCGGTGGTTGGACTTGGCCTGGTCTGGGTCTACCGGCGCTGGGCGCGACGAAAGTTCGAGCAGACCGGCCGAGTGCGCAGCATGTTCTGGGTACCGCTCGGCATCGTGCTTGCCTGCGCCGTGCTCGGCTGGCTGGTGGGCGGCGCGCCCACGGCCTGGAATCTGCCGAGCCGCGGCGACGGCATGGTCGAGGGCGGGGCGGCCGTCACGCCCGAGTTCATGGCCGTGCTGCTCGGACTGGTCTTTTACACCGCGTCGTTCGTAGCCGAGGTGGTGCGCGCCGGCATCCAGTCCGTTTCACATGGCCAGGTGGAGGCGGCGTCGAGCCTCGGGCTGTCCAAGGGGCAATCAATGCGACTCGTCATCCTGCCGCAGGCGCTGCGCGTGATCATCCCGCCGATGACCAACCAGTACCTCAACCTGACCAAGAACTCGTCGCTTGCCGTCGCCATCGGCTATCCGGACGTGGTGTCGATCGCCAACACCGCGCTCAACCAGACCGGCCGTGCCGTCGAGTGCATCGCGATCATCATGGCGGTGTACCTGACGACGTCGCTGACCACGTCGTTCATCATGAACTGGTACAACAAGCGCGCCGCGATCAAGGAGAGATGATGCAGACAGTCTCTCTGCTCGCCGTTGTACTTGCGCCGGGCGCCCGGCCGCCCGAAGGCCGGCACACTGACTTTAGCCGTCCGAGTGCACGTGCGCCGCGCAGCGGCGCATACACGAGGACGGAAGCATCATGAGCGCCGTCTTTCAGCCCATTCCGCCGCGCGCGCCACCGATCAAGCAGGCTGGCCTCGTGCACTGGGTGCGCACGAACCTGTTTGCCGACTGGAAGAGTGCGCTGACAACGGTCGTCATGATCGCGCTCGCGCTGTACTTTCTGCCGCGGCTTGCGGACTGGGCGATCTTCCAGGCGGTCTTTCAGCCCAACGCGGAGGTCTGCCAGCAGGCGCGCGGCACCGGCGCGTGCTGGGGTGTCATCGCCGAGAAGTACCGGCTGATCATCTTCGGCCGCTACCCGTACGCCGATCAGTGGCGGCCAGAAATCGCGACGGGCCTGCTGGTCGGGCTCCTCATGCTGAGTTGCATACGACGGTTCTGGAAACCCTGGCTGCCGCTCGTCTGGGTCGCCGTGCTCGCGGCTTTTTTCGGCCTGATGTATGGCGGCGTCGCGGGCCTCTCCGTGGTGACGACGGACCGCTGGGGTGGACTGCCGCTGACCATCATGCTGGCGACGCTTTCCATCGTGCTGGCGTTCCCCATTTCGGTGCTGGTCGCGCTCGGTCGCCGCTCGAAGCTGCCCGCGATCCGCACGTTCTGCGTCATCTATGTCGAGCTGATCCGCGGCGTGCCACTGATCTCGGTGCTCTTCATGGCGTCGTTCATGTTCCCGCTGTTCATGCCGCAGGGGCTAACGATCGACGTGCTGGTTCGGGTGCTGGTCGGCATCACGCTGTTCGCCGCCGCCTACATGGCGGAGATCGTGCGTGGCGGCCTGCAGGCGATCCCCAAGGGCCAGGTCGAGGCGGCCGACTCGCTTGGGCTTACCTACTGGCAGACGCAGCGCAAGATCGTGCTGCCGCAGGCGCTCGCCATGGTGATCCCGGGCATCATGAACAACTTCATTTCGATCTTCAAGGACACGTCGCTGGTCACGATCGTGTCGCTCTACGAGCTGACCGGCGCGCTCGGGCTTGCGCTCAATTCCGATGCCGACTGGCGCCCGTTCAAGATCGAGGGCTACCTGTTCATCACGCTGATCTACTTCATCTTCTGTTTCGCGATGTCGCGCTACAGCCTGTGGGTGGAGAAACAGCTCAACCGCAGCAAGACGCGATAGCCAACGGGCGCTGCCATGACCCATCACATCATCACCTTCGACAAGGTCAACAAGTGGTACGGCAACAATTTCCACGTGTTGCGCGACATCGACCTGCACGTCAAGAAGGGCGAGCGCATCGTCATCTGCGGCCCGTCGGGCTCCGGCAAATCGACCCTGATCCGCTGCATCAACCGGCTCGAGGAATACCAGGAAGGCACGCTCAAGGTCGACGGGATCGAGCTCACCGATGACATCAAGGCGATCGAGAAAATCCGGCGCGAAGTCGGCATGGTGTTCCAGCAGTTCAATCTGTTCCCGCACCTGACGGTGTTGGAGAACCTCACGCTGGCGCCGATGTGGGTCGCAGGCATGCCCAAGGCCGAAGCCGAGGAGCGCGCGATGACGCAACTGAAGCGGGTGCGCATCGCCGAACAGGCGCAGAAGTATCCGCTGCAGCTGTCTGGCGGCCAGCAGCAGCGGGTGGCGATCGCGCGGGCACTGTGCCTGACGCCGAAAGTGATGCTGTTCGACGAGCCGACCTCGGCGCTTGATCCGGAGATGATCAAGGAAGTGCTCGACGTGATGATCGAGCTTGCCGGCCAGGGCATCACGATGCTCTGCGTCACGCACGAAATGGGCTTCGCCAAGGCGGTGGCCGACCGCGTGATCTTCATGGACCAGGGCCAGATCGTCGAGCAGAACAACCCGCACGAATTCTTCGACCACCCCAAGAGCGAGCGCACGAAGGACTTCCTGTCGAAGATCCTCGGCCACTGAGTGATGCCTCGCACGCGCACCGCGTTCACCGCCCCTCGCGGGGGAGCGCAGTCGGCTCGGGAGCGGCCCGGCGCCGGGTGAGCAGGCGCCGCGGCGGAGCGCGATGCCTGAGCTGACGTGGCTGCACTGGGGCACGCTGGCTGTCATCGCCGACTGGGCGATCCGGCTGGTCATGCTGCCGATCGTGCCGACGCGGCGCTCGCCGGAGGCCGCCAAGGGCTGGTTACTGCTGATCTTCTTCCTGCCCTGGGTCGGACTCGTCGCCTATCTGCTGATCGGGCGTCCGCGTCTGCCGCGCTGGCGGCTGGAGCGGCTGCAGAAGTACTTCGAACTCGTCGAGCCGATGCGGCCCCGGTACATGGCGCTGCCGGGCACGCAGCCACCCGCCGTTCCGGCCGCCTACGAAGCAAGCGTGCGCCTCTCGACCGACCTCGCCCGGCTGCCCAACTTCGGCGGCAAAGCGGTGGAAATGCTGACCAAATCTTCCGCGACCCTGGCGCGCATTGCGGCCGACATCGACACCGCGCGCGCGACAGTGCACCTGTGCTACTACATCTTCCAGGTCGATGCGCATACCGAGCCGGTGATCGCCGCCCTGGCCCGGGCGGCGGGACGCGGCGTGCGCTGCCGTGTGCTGATCGATGCCTTCGGCTCGCGGCCGACGATCCCGAGCGTGATCCCGCGGCTGCAAAGCCTCGGCATCGACGCGCGGGTCGCGCTGCCGTTCCGGTGGCGCAAGCCCGAACGGCTCGACCTGCGCAATCACCGCAAGATCATCGTCATCGACGGACGCATCGGCTACACCGGGTCGCAGAACATGGTCGGGCCCGATTTCAAGCCCGGCCTCACCTACAGCGAACTGGTCGCGCGCATCGAAGGACCGACCGCGATACAGCTGCAGCTGGTTTTCGGTGCCGACTGGTACGAGGAGACTGCCGAGTTCCTTGGCGAGGCCGCGTTTCCAGAGCCGCGCATCGCCGGTGACTGCCCGGCGCAGATCCTGCCCAACGGTCCTGCCTCGCCGACGCAGCGCGCGCAGCGCATGGTCGTCAACCTCATCTACGCGGCGCGCCACCGCGCCGTCATCACGACGCCCTACTTCATCCCGAGCCAGGCGCTGCAGGAGGCGCTCGAGACGGCCGCGCAACGCGGCGTCGAGGTGCACCTCATCGTCGACTATCGACAGGACCAGTTCATGGTTTCCAACGCGCAGCGCTCGTACTACGAGTCGCTGCTGGCGTCGGGTGTGCGCATCCATGCCTACCGCGAGGCCTTCCTGCACACGAAGTCGGTCTCAATCGACGGCGAGGTCGCGTGGGTCGGTTCATGCAACATGGACCTGCGTTCGTTCGAACTGAACGAAGAAGTCGTTGCGTTGTTTTACAGCGGCAGCATCGCGCGGCAGCTCGAGGCCATCGAGGCGGGCTACATGCGCGGCGCGGAGGAAGTCCATATTGCCGAGTGGCGCGAGCGCCCCTTCCACGTTCAGCTCGTGCAGAACCTCATGCGGCTGGTGAGCCCGCTGCTATGAGCGACGCTCGCCGGGCGCGCCCCATGAAGGAGTGCGCCCGGCCGGGGTGACGCGCATTACTGGTCGCCGCCGCCCGTGCCGTGATCGACCGGCATTTCGGCACTGGCCGAACCGTCGAAATCGCCGGTCGTTGCGCAGCCGGCGAGTGACGCGGCGAGCAGCGCCGCAGCGATGACGGCGAGCGCCGGGTTCTTGATCGAACGGCCTTCCTTGCTTTCGTTGCGTGTCATGGTGCACCTCTCTGAGTCCCGCGAGGGGAGGGTTGATCATCGATTCACCACCGCATCGGTTGAGTACGGCGTGAACGGACAGTAGAGGCGGACCGAGCAGGGCGCAGCCGAATGCGCCCCCGGCGCCATGCTGAAAATTGGACAGCGGAGCGCGGCGGCGGGGCTGGGCGCGCCCGCAAACGCGGGCGCGCGCGATCATTGATAATCGCGCCTTTGCCTGCTCGCGGCCACCACATTCATGTCTGTCACCGAGTCGGCCGCGCAGCCGAACGCGCGGTTCGCTGTCTTGCCTTACGCCGCCACGATCTTCCTGTCGGCGTTCCTGCTCTTTCTGGTGCAGCCGATCATCGCGAAGCAGATCCTGCCGTGGTTCGGCGGCTCGTCCGCTGTATGGACGACGGCGCTCGTCTTCTTCCAGTCGACGCTGCTCGCGGGCTATGCGTACGCCGACCTGACGCATCGGCTGGGTGTGCGGCGGCAGACTTTCCTGCATGTCGGCTTGCTGATCGTGT